>Ga0194111_10000664_pt1 | contig 41763 bp, 43 predicted proteins | sample TA2KigC300mmetaG_FD_146194 | JGI IMG/M metagenome (GOLD analysis project Ga0194111, IMG submission 146194) | Freshwater microbial communities from Lake Tanganyika, Tanzania - TA2015033 Kigoma Deep Cast 300m | ecosystem: Environmental > Aquatic > Freshwater > Lake | place: Tanzania: Lake...
CCCTTGAGTCCCTCTATCACTATCATGGCTTTGGTCTTAGGATCCCATTTTCTTCTTTTCATGGCTGTTTTCCTTTCAGCCATTTTACTCTCTTAGCTCAAGCCCTGTCTTAATGGGGAGCAGTATAACCTATAATAAGAATCTATATATAATTTACCTAGAAGATATGTAAACGCAGCGCCAACAGTAACAAATGTTGCGAAATATGGTAACCAAGCAAGCCAATTATTTCTTGTCTGCATTTTCCGTAAATTTTTACATCTTCATGTTCGCGTCAAATATATTCCAGTAAAAATCAATATAAGTGCTAAAATTCCCCACAGAACCGTTGGCCATACGGGGAAAACCAATCCTTGAATATATGCACCTATCTGTATGCCGATTGTGCCAAGAATCACTAAAGCCAATCCAAATAAGCCAACAATCAATATTATTACGCCCAAAAGAAACTTAAACAGGCCCATATCAGAAAACCCCGTAAGTTAAATTGCTTTATGCTACTGGAGCAATAATATCATTTATATCATTTGGGAATCAATGAATTACAAGCTGCTAATAGCTTTCATATCATTGACAAGACCATGGGGGTCTCTTTGGACTGAAGGTTTTCCCATCAGCATGAGTTAGTCGCATTTTTATACATTAGTACTTTCCAATACACAACTCAGAAAACTAACCAACAAACTGACGAAATCTGTGGGAGCAGGATAATAGCATCACTTTCCGCTGTAATAACGACTACTTAAACCTGGTAAGTGGTGACAGCAGTTCTTCGTCTTTTCTTAGCTCGATGATGCGGTCGCGGAGCAGGGAGGCTTTCTCGAACTCGAGGTTCTTGGCGGCTTTTCTCATCTGCGCTTCCAGGTCTTTGATGAGACGGAGGACCTCTTCCTTGGATATGGGCGTAGGCGTGTAGGCAGCTTTGGTCTCAGCTACCACCTTGACTCGCTCGGTGATGTCCTTAATTGCCTTCTTGATTCCCTGCGGAGTGATGCCGTGCTCTTTGTTGTAAGCTTCCTGAATCCGGCGGCGCCGTTGAGTCTCCTCCATGGCTTCATGCATGGATGCCGTCACAGTGTCAGCATACATGATGACATGGCCGTCAATATGACGGGCTGCCCTGCCCATCGTCTGGATAAGCGCCCCTTTAGACCTTAAGTAACCTTCCTTGTCGGCATCCAGGATAGCTACCAGGCTTACCTCGGGCAAGTCCAAACCCTCGCGGAGCAGGTTTATGCCTACCACCACATCATAGACGCCGAGGCGAAGGTCGCGCAGAATCTCCACCCGCTCCAGGGTGTCAATCTCGGAATGCAGGTAATGCGTCTTAATCTCCATCTCCCTCAGGTAATCGTCCAGTTGCTCAGCCATACGCTTGGTCAGCGTGGTTACCAGGCAGCGCTCACTTTTATCCACCCTGGTCTTAATCTGGTAGATAAGGTCGTCGATTTGCCCTTTAGACGGCTTGACTTCAATAGTAGGCTCAAGCAAGCCGGTGGGACGTACCAGCTGCTCCACTACCTGCTGGCTGTGCTTGTATTCATACTCGCTGGGAGTAGCCGATACGTAGGCAACCTGATTAATGCGCTGCTTGAACTCATCGAAGCTCAGAGGGCGGTTGTCCAGCGCCGACGGCAGGCGGAAACCGAAATCAACCAGTGTCTGCTTGCGGGAGATGTCACCGTGATACATGCCACGTATTTGAGGCAAAGTCATGTGAGACTCGTCGATAAACAGCAGGAAGTCATCGGGAAAATAATCGAGCAATGTCCAAGGCGCGCTGCCCGGGGCTCGACGCTGCAGATGACGGGAATAGTTCTCCACGGCATGGCAGTAGCCGACTTCACGGAGCATTTCCAAATCGTAGTTGGTGCGCGCCTCAAGCCTGGCAGCTTCAAGCAGCTTGCCCTGGTCTTTAAGCTCTTTCAGCCTCTCTTCCAGCTCAACCTTAATATCCTCTATAGCCAGCAGGAGCTTGTCATGTGAAGTGACGAAGTGCTTTGCCGGGTAAATGTCCACCGAATCACGCTCCGTCAGCAGCTCACCGGTAAGTGGGTCGATGTCAACGATACGCTCGACCTCATCACCAAAGAACTCAAGCCTGACGGCTATTTCCTCATACGCCGGCTGGATTTCCAGAGTGTCCCCGCGGATGCGAAACCGGCTGCGAGTAAAATCGAAGTCGTTCCGTTCATACTGCATGTCCACCAGGCGGCGAGCCAGCTTGTCCCGATTGCATTTCTCGCCCTTTTTCACAGCAGCCACAAAGCTGCGGTATTCCTCAGGCTCGCCCAGGCTGTAAATACACGATACCGAAGCCACTATGAGCACGTCCCGGCGGTCAAGCAAAGACCGAGTGGCGGCATGGCGTAGCTTGTCGATTTCCTCGTTTATATCGATTTCCTTCTCGATATAAGTATCAGTATTGGGAATGTAAGCTTCTGGCTGATAATAGTCATAGTAACTGACGAAATACTCCACGGCGTTATCAGGGAGATATTCCTTGAACTCGGTAGCTAGCTGAGCGGCCAGGGTCTTATTGTGGCAGATGACCAGGGTCGGCTTCTGTACCCTCTCCACGGCGTTAGCCATGGTGAAAGTCTTGCCGCTGCCGGTAACACCGAGCAATGTCTGCTGCTTGTAGCCTTTATTTACACCTTCGACCAGCTTGTCCACTGCCTGTGGCTGGTCGCCGGTGAGTTTGAAATCGGATACAATTTTGAATTGTGGCATTTAAAAAATCAAAGATTAAAAGTTAAAAAACAAAATGACGGCAGATGAACAACCCTTCACTTCTCGGGTATTTTGGAAATCCTGTCGAACTCGTCTCTCAATCTTTTATACGATTTATCCAAATCAGCGGCTCTATCCACGGTATTCTTTAGATGAGTCTCATAAAGCAAGCGCCACTTTTCATCGATATCAGCAAATCCGCGTGAAATCCTGAGCAGGTCATTTTTAACATCTTCGGCCTTCTCCGAAAGCTTCTTGGCATGAACGCCAGCTCTGATTAATTCAATCTTAGCGGAAAGAGTCAGCGGCGATACCACCTGAACACCAAACTTACCATAGTCAAGCAGCATGTCATAAGCCTCGCTCAGCAGGAAATAATAAACGCTTTCAGATGGGATATAAGCAAAGGCAAACTCGGCAGAACCTTTATCTGGACATATGTAATCGCCGGCTATCTTATCAAGGCAACGCTTAACATCACCTAGAAAATCCCTTTTGAATCTTTGTTTCTCCGCCGGGTCCTCTACTGCCAACATCCGCCCGTAATTGTCTAGAGAAAACTTGGAGTCTATGCAAACAAGTCCTTCCGTCGATTTTATATTGGCATCAGGTCTCTTGCCATCGAAAACCGTCTCCCTGATACCATACATGTCTGGCGGAAGCTGGTCCGACAGTATAGTTTCCAGAGCCAGCTCACCGAAAGATGCTCTCTCTTTAGGCACTCGAAGCATTTGTTCAAAGGATTTATAGCTTTCTTTAATATCTCTGGCTTGAGTCTCTATGCTGCCTATCTTCTCACCCAGCCCCAGTTCTGTCCAGGTGCTCGATATGACATTTTTGAGGTCGGATGGCCCCACCTTCTTGCCCCTGAGAACAAAAAAAATCAGGGCGCCTAAAAGAAGCAAAACAACCGCCAGCAGAATTTCAATCAGCATGTCTCCTCCTAGCTATGCTCCGGCCAGTTGCCTCAAAGCTAACTTAACCTTCTCCTCCAGGTCAAGCTCTGGAGAATTAGGCAAACTGGCCACAGCCTGAGTGGCTTCCTTCAAGGAATAGCCGAGATGGGTCAGAGCAGCTACTACATCGGCATCCTCTTGCGTTAAGGCCGGGGGCACAGCCCCTACCCACCCCTTCTCCAGCTTTGCCTTCAACTCCAATACTACCCGTCCAGCTGTCTTCTTGCCAATACCAGGCACCTGAGTGAGCAAGTCAACGTTGCCACTGACTATAGCTGAAGCCAGTTGCTCAACATTGAACGTGGAAAGCAAAGCCAGCGCTGCCTTAGGGCCTATACCCGAAACAGAAATGAAGTTCTGAAAAAGTGCTAGCTCGTCGGCAGAAGCGAAGCCATAAACAGCTATATTATCTTCCCTTAAATACAAATGTGTATGCAGATATACCTTGTCTCCAACAGAACCGAGTCGACTCAAAGTAGAGCCGGGAATATACACTTGAAGGCTAAGCGGCCCAACTTTGACCACTGCCGAATCGATCCCCCGGCTCTCCAATATACCTTCTAAGGCAACTATCATCTGATTACGTGCTCCGAGCCTTCCGTGGCGAGGCTTTAGCCTCGCCACTACATTGGTGAACTACGGCAACTATCATCTAGTTACTTGCCTCTGGCCAGCAGACGCTCAATGTGTTTCTGGTGAAAGTGGCAGATAGCGACAGCTAAGGCGTCAGCAGCATCGCTAGGCTGAGGAGGCTGAGCCAGCCCAAGCTGAAGCCTGACCATTTCCTGTACCTGCTCTTTGCTGCTGTTACCATAATCGGTTACCTGTTGCTTCACCTGCGTCGGCAAGTAGCGAAAAATCGGTAAATTCTCCTTGGCCGCGGCTAAAATGGCTGTTGCCTGAGCCCTGCCTATAGCCAAAGCGGAGCGAGCATTTCCTGCCACAAACGGCTCTTCAATGGCCACTTCGTCAGGCTTGTAGCGAGCTACTATCTCACAAAGCTTCTCATACAGAGAGGACAGCCTTCGCTCCACAGGGACTTTAGAAGGCAGGCTCAGTACCCCACAGACAACCATCACCATCCCACCAGCTTCTTCATCAACTACGCCATAGCCCAGATTCAAAGTGCCCGGGTCAATACCGAGAACACGCATGATTATGCCTGAGCCCGCAATTTCTCCAGAACAGCCTCTGAGTAATCGAGATTAGCAGAAACATGCTGAACATCATCCATCTCTTCCAGATGGTCGAGCAATTTCAGAGTTTGAATGGCTTCTTTTTCGTCCAGGACCACTGTTTTCTTAGCCACCCGCTGAACCTCGGCCGAAACCGGCGGCTTTATTTGCTCTACCGCTTTCCGCACCGTCTCTAAATTTTGCGGCGTGGTATGAATCTCAAGATAGCCTTTCTCCTCTTTGACATCATCAGCACCAGCATCGATTGCCACCATAGCCAGCTCTTCAGCATCCACACCATCGGTTTCCACAGTGATGACGCCTCTATTCTCAAATATCCAGGAAACAGAACCGCTGGCACCAAGGCTACCGCCATGGCGAGAAAACAAACTGCGCACCTCCTGAAGAGTGCGATTGCGATTATCTGTCAGTGCCTCAACCAGAACCGCTACACCGTTAGGTCCATAGCCTTCGATAATTATCTCAGAAAGGCTCGCCCCCCCAAGCTCACCACTTCCCCGCTTTATCGCCCGCTCAATATTCTCCGATGGCATGTTCTTGTCACGGGCCTTCTGTATGGCCAGACGCAGACGGAAGTTAGAATCGGGGTTAGGCCCACCTTCCCTCACTACCACTATAATCTCACGAGTAAGCTTGGTAAATAGCTGCCCCCGCCGGGCATCAGTTACGCCTTTCTGACGCTTAATTTGAGCCCATTTAGAATGGCCTGACATAGCTCACGCTCAACCTAATTTTACCACCACGCTTCTCAAGAATAAAGCAAAATCTCATTTAGTATAACAAAAATATTTATGGTTAGCTGCAATTCGGCAGGTGACGTTTAATGATATAATGCTTGGCAAAGATCAATCGAATAGATAACAAGCGGTGTTTTAGCAATGTTAGCCTTGCAGGGACAAATCATGCGGAAGCCCCCTCACTCTAACTCTCTCCCTCCAGGGGCGAGAGAAAAATCTCCTCTCCCTTGACGCGAGAGGATTAAGGTGAGGGTGAAAATAAATAATCTAAACAAGTCAAAAGATGATTGAAGAACTCCTTAACCTAGACATTGCCAAGGAGCTAATAGTCGTCATCATATCAGCCCTGCCCGTAGTAGAGCTTCGCGGTGCTTTGCCTGTAGCCATAAACGTGTTCCACATGCCGTGGTACTGGGCTTTCTGCCTAGCTGTCATAGGCAATATGCTGCCGGTACCAATACTGCTTTTGTTCTTTGAGTCATTAGCCAGAATCGTTAGCAAAGTGGAAATCGGTAAAAAACTGGTGGACTGGGTTTTTAGACACACAAGGCGGCACGAGAAAATGATTCAAAAATACGAGCGGCTTGGGCTTATGTTATTTGTGGCCATTCCACTGCCAATGACCGGGGCATGGACCGGGTCGATAATCGCCTTCATTCTCGGTATGAGATTCACCTACGCCTTGCTGTCTATCCTCTGCGGAGTAATAATTGCCGGCGCTATTGTTACCTGTTTATGCCTTTTGGGCTGGGTTGGCGCCATTATCGCCGGAGTCGGACTCAGCGCCCTCGCCATACTCGGCTGGTGGCGAGCTTAGCCTCTTTGACATATCAACATATATATGCTACCTTTATCCGGGGGGTGAGAGACTATGGCAACAAATTTAAGGCGTACAACTATCTTTCTGACCGAAGAACAACATGAGAGACTCCGCCGCTTAGCCTTTGAACAACGTACTTCAATGGCTAAACTTATCCGTGATGCCACGCTAGAGATACTGGAGGATCAGGAGGATATCAGAGAGGGATTAAAAGCTCTAGCCGATAAGAAAGGCACTGTTACCTGGGAAGAGTACCAGCGCCGAAGGAAATAGTGGGAACTCCGGAGTGAGCTATAGGGTTGAACTGAGACGAACGGCTCAGAAAGAAATAAACGCGCTGCCAGAGCTAGTTTACAAAGCCATAGCCAGGATTATTTCCTCTCTTGAGCAAGAGCCCCGGCCACTAAGAGTCAAGAAACTAGCTGAGAGCGGTCTGTGGCGTATTCGCGTGAGAAAGTACAGGGTGGTGTATGCCATAGACGACGAGGCGAAGCTGGTCACAATAGTGCGAATAGCCAGGCGCAAAGAGGATACATACAAAAGCCTGTAAACAACTGCACCAATAGATTACCAGTCAGAAAGGTTGATGCGGTTTGAAACTCAAGGATGTAGTTGACAGCTATATGCAGAAGGTTCCTGAAGTGAGGGAATATTGCCAGCGCTGCCTAAAAACCGAGCGGTGGTATGGCAATGTCGTCCTTATGGTGGTGGACGCCGCTTTTACTTCCATCGGCTTAAACTACTTCCAGGCAGTGGTGCCTAAGGTGGAGAAATTCAGGAAGGAATTCGTGGAATCCGGCAAGATTCGCAGCCTCGAAGATTTGCCAGATGCCAAGGACAATGAGCTCGAGAGAGTGTGGAGAAATAAGCGCTCCTGGCACATGGCGAAATCTGTCGCCGCTCACTTAGCCAGGATTAAAAGAGAAAAGGGATTGAATGAGAGACAGGCTCTTATCTATTGGGCAAAGCAAGCCAATCTCGATAACTGGGAGAAAGACCCGATTGGCGGAATCAACGGAGTCGGCATAAACAGCTTCCAGTATCTGAGAATGATGGGCGGCATTGATACGGTAATGCCGGACAAGATAGTAAAAAGAGTTATCGCTGAAATCCTAGCCAAGGCAAATATGGAGATGCCCTCTACCGATTTAGACTTTGTTTACCTTATGGACAAAATGGCACAGGACACTGGCTACAAGACCATCGAGCTTTGCTGGATGACCTGGCTAATACAATCAGAGGCCGGCATGATTAGAATGGAAAAATATTCAGGGCTTCTACCCAAGATTTGAGATTGCACACAGAGATAATGACAAAGTGTCTATAGAAAGAGCTTTCCGACCTGTCGACTATGTTAAGATAAGCATCTTCGCAGCTGCTCTGTCAGTCCTTTGGCCCAGTCTACACAGCGTAATAATTCCACTCCGCCTCCTGGAATTCGCCCCTGAAGCCCAGAAGAATACTTACCTTGGCCTCATGACCTTCGCTGGCTCAATGATAGCCGTGTTCGTTCAGCCCCTGGCCGGAGCGGTCAGTGACCGTTTCAGCTCTCGCTTCGGACGTCGGCGCCCTTTTATCCTCGTAGGGACACTTCTGGCTCTGCTTTTCCTCCCCAGCATAGGCCTGTCCGGAAGCTTCCCTTTCCTGCTTATAGGCTACTGCCTGCTACAAGTCGCCACCAACATCGCCCAAGGTCCGTTTCAGGCATTTATTCCAGACCTGGTGCCAAAAGAGCGGAGAGGAGTAGCATCTGGCGCCAAAGGTGTGGCGGAGATCTTAGGCGGCGTAGCTTTCCTGCGCGTAGTAGCCTACTTCATGGATAATTACGCTAGCGATGGTGGCGAGATGTGGCTATGGCTGGCAATAGGTCTCCCTGGGCTAATACTACTGGGAGGCATGATTGCTACCATGCTGACAGTGAAGGAGCAGCCATCGTTTCTCGGAAGTCAGCCATCCATGGCAAAAACCATGGCCGGTGCCTACAAGATAGATGTCAAAGAACATCTCAGTTTTGTATGGTTTCTTTTATCACGATTGTTTATTTTGATGGCGATGGTGGTACTGCAAACCTTTGCCCTGTACTTCGTAAGAGACGTAATCCATCATCCCAACCCCGCAGGAGTAACCGCAGACCTCTTGATTACCGTGGGCGTTTTTCTGCTCCTTGCCGTTTACCCTGCGGGACAGCTCTCTGACAGATTCGGACGTAAGCTGATTATCATCCTCTCAGGACTTGTTGGTATAGTTGGTATCTTAGTGATATTCTTTACACGTAGTTATGTCGGCACACTGGTCTGCGGTGGTCTTCTGGGAATATCATCAGGAGCCTTCCTCAGCACCAACTGGGCACTGGCTACCGACCTCGTTCCTGCAGGCGAAGAAGCCCGCTACTTGGGACTGGCCAATATAGCCACAGCCGGTGCTGGAGCGTTAGCCAGGCTCACCGGTCCAGTAATCGACTTCTTCAATATCCAGCAATCTGGACTGGGCTATTCGGTTATGCTTTTAATTTGTGTCTTCTACTTTGCCCTCGGCTCGGCCTTGGTCATACCGGTTAGGCTTAAAAGCAAAGAAGGTTAGCTAAGCACATGCAGCAAACTAGCAACAAAACAGAGAAACGCTTCTGGACAAAAGAGCGCTACCTGCAAATTCTTGCCTTGCTCTTCGTACTGGCCCTATCTGTTTTTCTCCTCCTCAACCGAGAGAAGGTGGCCGAGCTTGAAGTATATGGCTATCTAGGTGTCTTCCTAATTTCCATCATAACCTGCAGCAGCATAGTGGTACCTGTGCCCGGCTGGATTTTAGTAGCTGCTCTCGGCGCCATCCTGAACCCTGTTCTGGTGGGCATTGTGTCCGGTCTGGGAGGCACGATCGGCGAGATGACCGGCTATCTTCTGGGCTATGGTGGCCGGCTAGCTATGGACAACGTGGGTCTCTACAGCAGAATGGTTCGGTGGATGAAAAGCTGGGGAAGCGTAACCATTTTCATCCTCGCGTTGATACCCAACCCATTTTTTGATTTAGCTGGCGCCGCTGCAGGTTTGCTTCGTTTTCCAGTATGGAAGTTCCTTCTCTTCGGTGCTGCCGGCAGGATACCCAAGCACATACTCTTCGCCTACATCGGCGTCTGGGGCTTCCAGCTTCTACCACTATAATCTGAAATAACTATAACTATGTGAAGATTACTCTATGATTTAGTCACCCAACCTTGACAATATTAGCCGGGCTAACGTAATTTATAGGGTATCAAGGGAGAGACAAGACAATGACAGCCAAGAAAACAGCCGCCAGACCCTTTGTTATAAAAGTGCCGGAGGAGATGTTAATGACAGATTTAGAAAGCTTCAGACAGCAGGCGCTGGAGCTGGGAGCTACCGCAGCCGAAATAATACGGGCAAGCCAGATTGTGGTAGATGAGCGGGTAAGACTAAAGTGCACCGTGCCGCGTTGTCTTCGCGCCGGCGAGACACCCAACTGCCCACCCTATGTGCCGGAGTTAGACGTCATCCGCAAGGCTTTCGCCAGGTTCTCCTGGGGAATATTACTCAAAACACACATCGAGCCGATAGAAAATTACGCCTCAAAAAGTGGACAAGAGCAAAGCCTCCTTTTCCATCAGAAATCAGGCAAAATCGTCTATGAGATAGAAAAGTTGGCCTACAAGCACGGGTACCATCTGGCTATGGGCTTGGGTGGAGGCTCCTGCAAGGATTACCTGTGCCGCGGCCTGATATGCCAGTTTATGGATAGCGGCAGATGCCGGTTCCCTCACCAAGCCAGACCTGCCATGGAAGCTATGGGAATTGATGTCTTCGACCTCATCAGCAAGGTAGGCTGGAAGGCTTACCCGTTATTGGATGACATTAGCCAGATTCCCTGCGCCATCTCTGTGGGACTGGTTTTAGTATACTGAAAAATATGGGGGTGAAGAGATGACCAAAAGTGCAGTTGAAATAGTCGAGGAATATCTATCTGATGACGCCAAGACATGGGCTAAATTAGCCAGCGAGGTGAATTGGCGTCGACTCGAGCTTCTGCTACTCAGAGAGATACTGCTGGAGCTAAAGAAGCTAAATCAGAGTAAGCCGGCCTCCTCATAACGTTATATTTGTATTTGCCATCAGGCATAATTCTGAAGCTTTGATATTGCTTCGCTAATCATACAACCACTTCCTGAAGGAGGAAAACGAATGTTAAAAGAGATAGTACGTAAAAACAGAAGCTACCGGAAATTCTATCAAGACGTCCCCATAGAACTCGAGACGCTCAGGGAACTCGTTGACCTGGCCAGGTTGTCAGCTTCAGCGCTCAATCTACAGCCATTGAAATACGTGCTTTCCTGTGAACCCAAAAGGAATGCTCTGATATTTCCTCTCCTCGGCTGGGCTGCTTACCTGAAAGACTGGCCGGGGCCAGATGAAGGGGAAAGGCCATCAGCATATATAATAATGCTTGGTGACACCGAGATAAGCCGGAATTTTGGCTGCGACCATGGCATAGCAGCCCAAAGCATTCTCCTTGGTGCCACAGAGAAAGGCCTGGGCGGCTGCATGATTGCTACAGTGAAAAGACAGGAGCTCAGCCAGGCTCTAGGTATAGCACCACAATATGAAATACTCCTCGTCATAGCCATCGGCAAACCCAAGGAAACGGTTGTCATCGATAAAATCGGGCCTGATGGAGACGTCAAATACTGGCGGGACAGCCAGGACGTACACCATGTGCCAAAGCGAACGCTGGATGACATCATCATTGGATAGAAGCACTGCTAATTTACTAAACAGCCGCATAATAAGTATAATAACCAGTCGGCCAAAAGATGAATGATTTATCAGTATCCAAGCTCCCTAGGCGTATCGAGGGGCTAAGCGAGCTAGCCTACAATCTATGGTGGAGCTGGAATATAGAAGCACGGCAGCTATTCAAAGCCGTGGATAACGCCCTATGGAGAGCTAGCGGGCATAATCCAGTCAAGCTACTGCAACAAATCGAGCCTCATCGATTGGTAGCGGCTGCTCAGGACCCTATGTTCCTTAAAAAGTATGACTCCGTTATGAGCGACTTCAAAGACGCTATGTCAGGAGCCGGTACCTGGTTTAATACACAATATCCACATCTGGGACAACAAACCATAGCCTATTTTTCACTGGAGTTCGCCATCCATAACTCGTTGCCTCTTTACGCCGGTGGACTTGGTGTCCTGACAGGCGACTATTGCAAAGAGTCGAGCGACCTCGGTTTGCCTCTGGTGGGCGTGGGATTTATGTATCCGCAGGGCTATTTCCACCAGCATATTTCTGCCGATGGCTGGCAAGAAGAGGTATATGAGCAGTTGAACTTCAGCGAAGCGCCTATCAGCCCGGTGCTTACCGCTGAAGGACAACCGATGATCGTCGAAGTTCCCCTGGATTTGAGGTCGGTTCGGGTTACGGTGTGGCAGGTGAATGTCGGACTGGTTAAGCTCTATTTGTTGGACACTAACGTTGAAGGGAATTCACCGCCTGACCGCGAGCTTTCGGCGCGCCTTTATGCTGGCGACCAGAAGACGCGCCTGCAAAAACAAATCATCATAGGCATTGGCGGTGTGCGTGTCCTCCGGGCGCTCGGCATCAAACCGACTATCTGGCATGCTAACGAAGGATATACCGCCTTCATGACACTAGAGCGCGTTCGGGAATTAATGGCAAAGGGCCTCAAATTTACCGAAGCCACTAACTTGGTGCGAGCTACGACTGTCTCAACCATCCACACGCTGGTTCCTGGTGTTAGCGATACCTTTCCACGCGAGCTAATTGAGAAGTATTTGCACAGCTATCGGGAATCCCTCAAGCTAGACATGGAGGAACTCCTAAAATTTGGTGCACAGGGGTCAGATAATTTTTCCTTCAACACGACCGCGTTGGGTCTTCGAATGGCTGACTATCGCAATGGTGTCAGCCAGCTGCATGGCGGTACCTGTCGACGAACGTGGCATTCCCTGTGGCCCGATAAAGAAGAGAAGAATGTGCCCATCAGCTCGGTGACCAACGGCGTCCATGTTCCCACATGGATAGCACCCCAGGCCGCCAGCCTATATGAAGCATATCTTGATAAGGACTGGTTGAAGAGGCATGATGACCCAACTTTGTGGGAAAAGATTGTCGATATCCCAGACGAGGGGATATGGGCAATGCGCCGCTGGTTAAAAAACAAGCTCATCAGTGCAGTTAAAGAACGCGCCCGAAGACGCTGGGTTGAAGACCATGTACAGCCAGAACAGGCATTAGTAATGGGAGGATTGCTCGACCCAGAAGCACTGACTATTGCCTTCTGCCGCCGCTTTACTGGCTATAAGCGAGCTACACTGATTTTTCACGATTTTGACCGTCTGAAGCGCATACTTCAGAACGAATTACAACCTCTCCAGATAATCTTTGCCGGCAAGGCACATCCCAATGATGAAAGCGGGAAACAGCTAATCCAAAAAGTATACAACGCGGCCAAAGACCACGAGTTCGGTGGACAAATTGCCTTTGTTGAGGATTACGATATGCACATGGCACGTTATCTTGTCCACGGCGCCGATGTCTGGCTCAATACCCCTCAACCACTTCATGAAGCCAGCGGAACCAGTGGACAGAAAGCAGCCCTCAATGGAGTGCTGCATCTTAGCATACTTGATGGCTGGTGGTGCGAAGGCTACAACGGCAAGAATGGCTGGGCAATTAACAGCAATGCAGAAATACTGAATTCGGCCGACCAAGATAAGGCAGACGCCGAAGAGTTCTACCGCCTGTTAGAGGCGAGAATAGTCCCTCTTTACTATGATCGAGACATAAATGGCATACCACACGGCTGGATCCAAATAATCAAAGAGGCCATCCGCTCCAACACACCTTTGTTCAGCACCCGGCGCATGGTAAAAGAATACACCGAGCAAATGTATCTACCGGCAGCTCAGAGCAGCCAGACAATAAAAACATAGGCCATCACAGTAGCTTGCACCCAAAACAAACCATCTACATTTAAACCACTGACACCAGTTCTAGAGAAGAACGAGGTCGGGGCGGATGCATCCGCCCCGACCATCTTGTTTCAGGCAGGTGACCTTACACTCACCGTTACTTCTCCACCGTCAGATTATAAGACGAATTGAGTGGCCTGCGAGGCAATCAGAATCCAGGTGACTAGCATGGCGCTGAGGAAGGCGCCAGCATATATGTGGCCCGTCTTACGATAGAAATAGGTATAAGCCAGGGCGACAATGGTCATCAGTGGCACGATCTCGATAGCAATGACGGTGAATAGAATTTCATTTGGAACGGCCAGTAGGCCACCCATCATGAGCGGGATGTATTGAAACAGCAACAGGCCAACGAAGCCCAAGACCAGCAGCGCAACATTGATGGCCATCTCGCTGCCCAGGCTCATCTCTTTCCCTTTACGAGTTGGGCGAAGCTGCCCATTCAGTACCAAGCCCAGAGCTATAAAGTAGAGTGTGAAGGGAATCAGGTAGCACAGGAACATGCGGAAATGAATCGGCGACATCGGTTTCACCGCAAAGAGCCAGAAACGATAATCAACCGTGAACAGCCAGGCCGAGAATACCAGGGTCAGGTACCCGGTAAAGGCCACCAGGAAAGCCAGCAAGAAGGACTTGCCAATCTTTTTCCAATCCAGCTTTCTGCCCCAGATGAGGCCGTAGTCGCCGGCAGTGGCTTTCGCCTTGCGGTTGAACACGAAATGCCACACCAGGAAAAGCACCACTGCAATTACACCGTTCAGCAGCAACCAGAACAGCAGCTGAGCGGTGAATACTTGGGGAAAGATTGGGTTGGGCGCCATGTTGCGCTCGACAACAGGGTTCTTGAACGAAAAATAGGTTAACGGTGGCACGACGACAATGATGATGGCGGATATCCACCAGGCAATGCCCTTGGCAGACTTGGGCTTGGCCGGAGCCTCCCCCAGCTCCTTGAAGAAACTAGAGCGCAAGAGCAGGCTGCCGACAGGGAAGAACAGCAATATCATACCGATGAGGGCAATCAAATTGCCGATCTCCTTCCAGTGCCAGATTTGGTCGGCAGGCGGCAAAGGTTTGCCCCCCTGCAGGGTTGCCTGGAACCAGTCAATGGCGGCGCCAATGGCCGCGGGTGAAATATGGTCGCCATTATGTATGTTACGCGTCATGTAGAGCTTGCGAGCAGTGCCGTCCGCAATCGAACCGTATAACTTACCCACCACCACGTCGTTGGTTGTCCCAAAGGCTGCTTTGAGGTTTTTACTTTTAGCGACGTCCTTCGCCAAAGTTGCACCCCACATACTTGGTGCCCACTCGTCCCATTCCGACTCAACCACGCACATGTTGCGCGGAAAGGTAGAGGTTATCTTGCCAGTACCAGACCCCTCCAGAACGATGGACTTATAGCCATCCTTGAACGTATCTGCCGCGAAGAGACATCCCCAACCACCCATCGAGTGCCCTTCGAGGCCAATGTTCTCTTTGTCAACAATGTCGAGGCTGCTCAGGTAGCGCAGACCATCGGGGCCACCAAAAAAATTTCCAAAGGCAGGCGGGTCCGAATAACCGTGACCGGTCTGGTCAATCGCCAGTACCACATAACCGCGTCTGGCAAACTCGATGGCAAAGCCATCCTGCATTTCACGAGTGTTAATGAAGCCTGAGATGGCAAGGATGCCGGGAGCTGGATTCTTAGCGGTGACATCCTTGGGCACGTACAGCAGGGCACTCATGATTATGCCATCGGTGCCGGCAAAGCGCACATCCCGAACTTTGACGTTGCCCCAATCGGTTTGAGTCATACAGGCCAGCAGATTACCCACCAGTATCACCAACAGGGCAACGGCAAGAAGTATCTTCATGCGCTTGGATTTGTTTTCATTTGGCATTTCTTTCTCCTAAATTGGATTTAGATTTGCATAAATTATAAATGACTTCTTTTTGTAGGGTATTATACAAGCAGCGATTGCCGTCAGATAGCCGAAGGTGAACACATCAAATCCGCATAATTCCCACCCCCTTTTGGACGAATCAATAGCGTAGCGCCACTAGAGTCGGTTAAGTATACACCGATGCTTTGACCAATACAATATCGTATAAGACCCTGTGGTGTTAAAATGTGGGACAGCGAACTTGGATGGAGGAGAGGTAGTGCGGTAGGCAAATAAAGATGTACCCTTTGTTAGGGTCGTAACATAAAATGTTGACAGAATATCTCGTGGGCGAATATTTACGAAGATATATCTATTTTATTTTTCTTCCAATCTTTTCTTCCAATAGCTGAATCGCAAAAATTTCGTAAAACGGCCAATCGCTTCTGCGCGTCTCTCCATCTTTTCTAAATCCTCTTTTGCTTTCTGATATTCTGGAATTTCATTAATAAGCTTTTTTAAGTAAGCATCTACTTCTTGATCACTCATATATGTATCACGCACTTCAGTAAGCTCCCCGGAATCCAAAAAGAAACCGCGACAGTTATAGCATTCATCAATATTAACCTCTTTTGACCTTTTATACTTGTGTGCGAACATTGGCAAACTACATTTTGGGCACATAATCTGCCCCCTGCTTCCATCATTCGCACGTGGATAATGCAACGCCTCCTTAAGCGCTTCCCCTAAACCTTCATCACGTTCATCCAGCATTTCTAGTTCGTGATTATCGAACCAAATTCCTTTGCAGCCATTTTTACAAACATCAACTTTTATACCAAAATTCTCTGTAACCATTTCCTTGGAACATATTGGGCACTTCATAATACACCCCTCTTTCTTTGTATTACAGAAATTTTACAAAATCCCAAAAATGCTCGGACTATCCTGAAAATGTACTGCTGCCCAAGTTTAAATTCTACTCTAAACAAAACCTCACTGCAATAAACTAGGCCACTATGGGTATAACAAACAAGCAAAAAGTTTCTTTGGTATAAAGCTCAGCCGACCATCAATAAAGCCATGTTGCCCACAATGTCCGCCTCTAACCTGAAGAGAACACTTAGCCAAAGAGGGTGAGTGGTGAATCTGAGCCGCACAGGACTCGAACCTGTAACCGGCTGATTAAGAGTCAGCTGCTCTGCCTGTTGAGCTAGCGGCCCAAGCAGGCTAATGGTAACATCCGCTATGAAGTGAAGTCAAGGCTACTGAATCGGCAATCAGGTGCTCCCAAGGACATCCCAAGGAATATGAAATCGCACTCGGATAATCTGGTCACATGCCTTTGATTAAGGTACCGAGCAAGAGTATTATGAACGCTATCAGGACAATCCAGAACGCAAAGCCTGACAAGAATGGGATGGTAACCAAAAAGGCTAACAATCCCAACGCAGCAAGAGCAACAGACACCCAAAATGTGACGACCTTCGGAGCACTCAACTTCATTTTAACCTCCTTACTGAACCAATCTTCCACCTTTGGTTGGACAACTCACTGTGCGTACCGTCATCCCTCGCCTTGGAAACCCCCTGACTGAGTCACTATTCTATATATACAACGGCAAGCTAGTCAAGCTGTATGCGATTTTTTGCCTCACTCGTAAAATGATATAATAGAATCTGCCCCAATTGGGTGAGGATAGTGGAGAAGCCTTTCGAAATCATCGACCACACTGCAGATATCGGCATTGTCGCTTACGGTGCCGATATCAAGCAGGTATTTGCGAATGCCGCCATCGGACTTTTCAACCTGATGGCAGACCTGGACGACTTCAAGGAAGATATTAAGCGTGAGCTAGAGCTATCAGCTGAGGATGTGGAGGTTTTACTTGTAGAATGGCTGAACGAGCTTATTTACATCTTCGACGTCGAACACATTCTATTCAAGAGGTTTGAAATCGATAAGCTCAGTAATACTGAAATCAAAGCCAAATGCTTTGGGGAAAAAATACAACCTGGGCAACATAAGCTGAAAAGAGAGATTAAAGCAGCCACCTATCACATGCTCCGAATAATCAAAGAGGATGGTGGCTATAAGGTACAGGTAATCTTTGATATTTAGGAAATGAGATATGCCAAAATGGCAAGGGCAACTCAATAAAGTAGACGATTACCGCTGGGAGATTCCCAAGAGCTACAAGCCGGGGATGCGGGTTCCGGGATTGGTCTACGCTGATACGGCTATGCTGGAAGTTATCAGAGAGGAACAGTCTCTGGAGCAAGTTGCCAATGTGTCTTTCTTGCCCGGCATAGTTGGGCACTCGCTGGCTATGCCTGACATTCACTGGGGCTATGGCTTCCCCATAGGTGGAGTGGCAGCTACCCGAGTGAACGACGGCGTCATTTCGCCAGGCGGCGTTGGCTACGATATCAACTGCGGCGTAAGGCTGCTGCGAACCAATCTCACTGAAAATGAAGTTAAGCCGAAAATCAAAGAACTCGTCAATGCACTGTTCAATGATATTCCCTCCGGTCTGGGCTCCGAAGGCAAAATAAGAGTGGGTGAAAAAGAGATAGATGAGGTACTGACTGAGGGCGCGCACTGGGCAGTAAAACGCGGCTTCGGTCTGTCCGAAGACCTGGAAGCAACCGAGGAGACGGGCCGCATGAAAGGGGCTGCCCCGGACAAAGTAAGTGCCAGAGCCAAGAAGAGAGGAGCACCCCAATCAGGAACATTAGGTTCCGGAAATCATTTCCTAGAGGTGCAAATAGTAAGGGAAATCTATGACGAGGTCGCGGCCAAGACTATGGGCATTGACCGAAGCGGGCAGGTGCTCCTCCTCATCCATACCGGCTCAAGAGGTTTTGGACACCAAGTCTGTGACGACTATCTGAGGATAATGGAAGAGGCAGTTCGAAGATATGGCATCAGCCTCCCCGATAGACAACTAGCGTGTGCCCCAGTAGAGTCAAATGAAGGGAAGGACTATTTTGCCGCAATGGCCTGTGCTGCCAACTACGCCTGGGCTAACCGCCAGTGCATTACCCACTGGGCACGGGAGTCATTCGTCAAGGTCTTTGGCAAGAGCCTTGAAGAACTAGGCATGCAACAAATTTACGATGTGGCTCATAATATTGCCAAGATAGAGGAGCACACAGTAGATGGTAGCAGGATTACAGTGTGTGTCCACCGCAAGGGGGCTACCAGAGCCTTCCCCACCGGACACAAGGATGTACCACAACGATATAAAGATGTTGGACAGCCAGTGCTCATTCCCGGCGACATGGGCCGCTGTTCGTATGTTGCCGTAGGCACGGAGAAGGCGATGGCAGAAACCTTCGGTTCCACTTGCCATGGCGCTGGCAGGGTGCAGAGCCGGGGTGCAGCCAGGCGAGGCCTGAGAGGTGTCGATGTCGCCAACGAGCTAAGAGCTAGAGGTATCACGGTAAAAGCCGATAACATGGCTTCGCTGGCAGAAGAGGCATCACAAGCCTATAAAGACATTACCCAGGTAATCGAAGTAACCCATCAAGCCGGAATTTCACGAAAAGTTGCCATGGCAAGCCCCTTAGGAGTTATCAAAGGCTAGTGGTAAGAACAAAAGAAGCTCCCATTAAGCTCCCTCCCCCAAACCCACGAGGGAAGATATCAGTAGCAGAAGCCATCTCAAAGCGAAGGTCGGTTAGAAGGTTCAGAGCACAGCCATTGTCTTTAGCACAGCTTTCCCAGCTATTGTGGTCAGCTCAAGGCATAACCGGCACTGGCGGACGAAGAGCCGCTCCCAGTGCCGGAGCCACTTATCCTCTAGAGATTTTTGTCGCCATAGGTGAGCACGGCATAGAAATCCTAGCCGCCGGCATATACCATTATGACGTGGACAACCACTCTCTCAGCCTGCATCTGAGTGGCGACTTAAGGCAAAAACTAGCTGATACCGCCTTGGGCCAAAGCTTCATTGCCAACTGTCCGGTTGACATGGTGGTTTGTGCTCTTCATCCCAGAACTGCCTACAGATATGGCAAGCGTGGCCAGAGATATGTTCACATGGAAGTCGGACATGTCGGCCAAAATGTCGCACTGCAGGCTGTAGTACTAGGTTTAGCCACAGTAATGGTCGGCGCCTTCGAAGACGAAGACGTAAGGAAAGTCCTAAAACTCGAAGAGCAAATCAAGCCATTATACATAATTCCGATAGGCAAGCCAGTATAATTACCTAAGTACAAATTCGATTGCCCTTGCCCTTCAGATATAGTACAATTAATCGATTACCAAGCAATCAATTGCCAAGTAAACGACTAATAAGGAGGTTTTAAAATGCCACAAACCAGAGAGGTCGTCATAGTAGACTACCTGAGGTCCGCGTTTTCAAGGTCGAGACCCAGAGAGCCAGAGAAGGATGTGTTCAACGGACTGAGGATGGACGCCGTTGCCGGAACGCTGATAAAGGAACTCATTAAGAGAACCAAGGTTAAGCCAGAGCAAATCAATGACGTATTGGTTGGCACCGCTTTTCCAGTGAGCGAGCAGTGGGTATACGGAGGAAGAAGTGTAGTATTTCAGGCCGAATTGCCATTCGAGGTTCCGGCCGAACAAATCGACAGGCAGTGTGGGTCTTCAATGTCAACCGTACACGCAGGTGCTATGGAGATAATGCTTGGGTACTCGGATATTGTTATATCGTGCGGGATTGAGCACATGACGCATATACCAATGGCCACACCACCTACAGACCCAAGGGCCATATTGAGACAACCAGACCCTGCCTTCATAACAGATGAACGCTTTAAGAAATACGATTTTATGACAGCCATAAACATGGGGCTTACCGCAGAGAAGTTGCTCGTGGAGTCCGGTCTAACCAGAGAGGACATGGATAAATGGGCACTTAGAAGCCACCAACTAGCAGCCAAAGCGCTTGCAGAGGGCTATTTCAAAGGCGAGATAATGCCCATTGAAGTAACGCTAGCTGATGGTACAAAGCAGGTCATCGATAGAGATATGGCCATAAGGGCAGACACGACACTCGAAGGCCTTGCTGCACTTCAACCGGCATTCAAGCCAGATGGACAGATAACTGCTGGCAATTCTTCACCCTTGAACGCCGGTGCTACCGCCTTAATGATGATGTCTAAAGAAAAGGCAAAGGAGTACAATCTGAAGCCTCTAGCCACGATTGTATCTATGGGTTGGGCCGGCGTAGACCCGACTGTTATGGGAAAGGGACCAGTCCCTGCCAGTAAAATGGCGTTAAAGCATGCCGGGCTAGATGTAAAAGATATCGATTTCTGGGAGATAAACGAGGCATTCTGCATCGTAGCCCTTTACGCCATAAAAACGCTGGGCATTGAGCCCGAGAAAGTTAACGTAAAAGGTGGAGGTACCGCGATCGGTCATCCGCTCGGTGCTTCCGGAACCAGGCTCGTCGGCACATTGGCCAGAACACTGAACCTCGAAGGCGGAACTTATGGCCTAGCAAACGCCTGTATCGGCGGAGGGCAAGGAGTAGCCACAATCATCAAGAGGGAAAAATAGTAAAGTCTTAGGTATTCGACGTTAACTAAATAGAGCTTTGACTCGCTAACAGGCAGCGCAACCCTGAGAGACTCATTTCAACTTGCGTTGCCTGTTTTTATTTCGCTTAAGCAAAAAGTATTCTACGCTGTCCGCCAGAGCTAGCCAGCTGGCCTCAATGATGTTTGTCGAACTGCCTACAGTTCGCCACTGCTTCTGTCCATCGCTGGACTCAATGAGCACCCGTACTTGAGAGGCAGTGCCAGCACTCTCTTCCAAAATCCGCACCTTGTAGTCAACTAACTCAATAGCAGTCAAATCTGGGTAAAACTCAATCAACGCCTTCCGCAAAGCCCTGTCGAGTGCATTAACCGGACCATTGCCCTCGGCAGCAGTATGCACTATCTTATCACCAACTTTCACTTTGACTGTAGCCTCAGAAAGCAGCTCTGATTCGTCTTCGCTAGATGGGCGTCGATGCCTCTCCACTACCACCATAAAGTCAATAAGTTCAAAAGGGGGCTTATATTCAGGTTGAGTTCGGTACAAAAGGATTTCAAATGAGGCATCTGCATCTTCATATTGAAAGCCACGGCTCTCCAATAGCTTTATTTGCTGTAACACCTGGCGCGTTTGCTTGCTCTTCGATTGCAGAGCGATACCCAGTTCCTTAGCCTTATAGATAATGTTGCCCTTGCCTGATAACTCAGATACAACCACCTTAGGGTGGTTACCCACCAAGTCAGGATTGATATGCTGATAGCTGTCTTCCCACTTCATGATACCGGATACATGCAGACCACCCTTATGAGTAAAGGCACTGGTGCCAACATAGGGAAGGTGGCTAGACGGGGCCAGATTGGCTAATTCAGCTACATAGCGAGAAACTTCGGTGATCTTAGCTAGCCGCTTATCAGAGATGCAATCGATACCCAGTTTGAGCTTTAGTGCCGGTATAATAGAGCAGAGGTTAGCATTACCACAGCGTTCACCATAGCCGTTAATGGTACCCTGCACCTGGATAACTCCAGCTTTAACCGCAGCCAGCGAGTTGGCCACAGCCAGCTCACCATCATTATGCACATGAATACCTAGAGGTACAGACACCGCTTTCTGAACAGCTTTAATGGCTGTAGTAATTTCAGAAGGCAGAGCACCACCATTGGTGTCACAGAGCACTGCACAATCAGTCCCAGCTTTGGCCGCAGCTTTAACTACCTGGATTGCATATTCGGGATTCGCTTTGTAGCCATCGAAAAAATGCTCGGCGTCAAAGAATACAATAAGCCCTTTCGACTTAATAAAGTCCACAGACTCAGCTACAATACGCAGGTTATTCTCCAAATTGGTTTCCAGTACCTGGGTCACATGCAAGTCCCAACTCTTACCGACGATGGTGACTACTTTGGTCTTAGCCTCCATCAGAGCCTGCAAGCCAGCATCTTTGCTCACCTTGGAGTCAGGGTGTTTGGTACTGCCAAAAGCAACCAGAACCGAGTTCTTCAAATTCAAAGTCTGAGCTTTAATAAAGAACTCGGTATCCTTGGGATTAGCCCCAGGCCAACCGCCTTCGATGAAATGGATGCCCATCTCATCCAGCTTCTGGACAATTTTGAGCTTATCGGCGACAGAGAAGGAAATGCCCTCCTGTTGGGTTCCATCACGCAAAGTGGTATCGTAAAGCTGAATTTTCACCGTCACTTCTACCTGGTTATTTTCTTAGCGATCAATCTGCCCATCTCCTTTGTCCCCACCTTCGTTTTGCCTTCCTCGATTATATCATAGGTACGATAACCTTCTTCCAAGACTGTGATTACTGCTCTCTCAACAGCCTCGGCTTCAGCTATCAGGTCAAAGGAATAACGCAGCATCATTGCAGCACTCAATATAGTGGCAATTGGGTTAGCTATATCCTGTCCGGCTCGACTTGGAGCGCTACCATGAATAGGCTCATACATGCCAAAGGCTTTGGAGTCACCGCCTTTAGGGATGCCGGCCAAACTAGCTGAGGGCAGCATGCCCATGGAACCGGCAAGCATCGATGCTTCATCGGTAAGAATATCGCCAAAGGTATTCTCCATAACCACGACATCAAATTGGGCTGGCCGCTGGATAAGACGCATGGAGCAGGCATCTACCAGCATATGCTCCAGCTCCACATCAGGATAATCAGCAGCGACCTCAGTAGCCACCTGCCGCCACAGCCGAGATGACTCAAGGACATTAGCTTTATCCACCGAAGTAAGCTTCTTGCGACGGGTCAGAGCTATTTCAAAGCCGACCCTCACTATACGCTCAATCTCCTGTTCCGAATAGACCATGCTATCTACAGCCCATCTACCTTCAGAAGTTCGCCATTGTTTCTTGGGCTGACCGAAGTAAAGTCCGCCTGTAAGCTCACGGACCACCATCAAATCTACATCCTTGATCACGTCGGGCTTAAGACTTGTTGAATTGACAAGCATAGGTAAGACCTTAACCGGGCGTAAATTGGCAAAAAGCCCCAGCTCCTTGCGCAAAGCGAGAAGGCCATCTTCAGGGCGTACCTTAGCCCTTGGATCGTCCCACTTCGGGCCGCCGACAGCTCCAAGCAACACAGCATCACAGCCTCGGCATATCTCTAAAGTCTCTCCTGTCAGGGCAACGCCGTGAGCGTCTATCGCTGCCCCACCCACCAGACCATGATGAAACTGAAAGCTATGACCAAATTTGTTCCCCACGGTTTCCAGTACCCTTATCGCCTCAGTGGCCACCTCAGGGCCAACACCATCACCTAACAATGCCGCGACATTGAATTGCACCTTACAATCCTCCAGCTAGTTTCTTTCTGGTATACTCAACCAGTCCACCTGCATTCATTATTCCCATCATGAAATCAGGATAAGGCTCGGCGACAAAAGTTGCATTCCGGGTAATATTCTTTATCTCCCCGGTGGTCAAATCAACCTCAAGAATATCACCAGCTTCAGTACCATCCACAGCCTCAGTGCATTCCAGGAGCGGCAATCCAATATTAATGGCATTACGGAAGAAAATGCGGGCGAAACTTTTAGCAATAACACAGGATATGCCGGCACCTTTGATAGCCAAAGGGGCATGCTCCCTCGAAGAACCACAACCGAAATTAGTGTCAGCCATAACAATATCCCCCGGTGTAACTCTGGTCAGAAACTCGGAATCAATGTCTTCCATGCAATGCTGAGCCAGCTCCCCAGACTCAGATAGGCTAAGATAGCGAGCCGGAATAATGGCATCAGTGTCAACGTTGGCACCGTATTTGTGAACCTTGCCTTTTAGCTTCAAATCATCACCTACTTTTCAAAACCAAGCGGGACCAGCTAAAACAACTGAGGCATCGGTTAATCGCCTCCCTGAGTAAACCATTACAACCACGCGTAAAATTTCCCCCTATGCTTTGCCCGCTTATCCAAGCCATACTTTCTAATCTTTCTCAGATTTTCCTTTGGGACATTACCATGTAATAGCTTGAGAAATTCAAACTTCCCACATCCTTCGAGCCCATCACATTCCCAACAACCTTCGAGTCTCTTCATCTGAACACAACTCTTAATCTCGCAAGGTCCTAAACATCCGTCGCCACCAGCTCTACAGGGAGTATCACACCCTAACCTGACTATTGCATCTAAGACTTGACGGCATTCCTCATAATGCTTAAGCTCTTTCACAGAAGCACTCTTGACCTCCGCATATCTATCAAATCGCACCGCTTGTAGCTCACTCAACAGGTCCTGTGCCAAGTCCGTGACTTTGCTCCTGTAGCGAAGACAATCACCGCAATACAAACCACAGTATGCAGTTAGCTCAATCTCCGAATTGCTCATTTCCACCCGTACTTGATTTCGGTTATAACACCGTCCCCAGAAAAAACAATATTGCCACGGCTATCTTCACACCAGGACAAATTTTGTAGGGCAGAATCGATGTTCTCGCTCCCGTCATCGCCGTCAGTATTGCCATGGCAAGAAGCATCACAGCACATGCCAGATACACAATAGCGGAAGTTTGATTCCGAGGCCCGCCCAAGCTGGTGACAAGGAGCACCAGCACACCAATAAAGCAAAGGGTGAGACCCTCGGCAATTGACTCCATTGTTATAATTCGCCTGTTGTCTTCCGATATTGCTCCAAAGCCACCGACAATAGCTTTGGTCGGGACAATATGGACTATCCCCCACAGCGTAATTACAGCAGACCCCACATAAAGCAAAATGTCATTAATCATGGCAGACTCTCCTCTCTTCAGTCTTTTATCAGATGGCAGCGTTGCCGGAAAACTATCTCTCCTCGACACCAAACTGGCCACAGACTATGAAAAACTCTCCGTTCACTTTTTCGAAATATATCCTCACCTTTTTTCCTTCATGGAAAATCGGCTGGTCTTCCACCCACTGGCTAATTTCTCCAACAGTCCCGCCGGGAGTCACAATTTGAAGCTTATTCTCGGCAAACGGAGCCCCTTTGACATATTTTTCAATTCGCAAATCGGTATAGGTGAAAATACCAGTTCTTTCTTGATTCCACTTGCTTTCTACTTTCTCGACAGTTCCCTCGATTATGTAATCAGCCGCCTGGGTTATATAAGACTTATCAGCGCATTCTTTCACCAGCATCCCAGCTCCACCGGATTGCTTTACTATTACCTGACCACCTGGCGGGGGTACCACAGTCTGTTTACTTAAACAAGCAAACGACCCAGCCACCAAAATGGCCAAGATAAAAACTATCAAGGCTGCGTGAGTGATTTCTCTATCCTTCATCATAGCCTGGACACTAGTACAAGTATTAACCTGCGATTTCCTCTGGACTGGCAATCCTTCCCAAAACGGCGCTGGCGGCGGCTACTGCCGGATTTGCCAGATAGACTTCAGACTTGGGGCTGCCCATCCTGCCAATAAAATTCCGGTTAGTTGTTGACACGCAGCGTTCACCTGCAGCCAGAACGCCCATATAGCCACCGAGACAGGGGCCACAGGTAGGCGTGCTGACAGCAGCACCAGCTTTGATAAAAGCCTCTATCAAGCCCTCATGCAAGGCATCGAGATAGATTTGCTGAGTGCCGGGAATGATAATGCACCGCACTTCAGGATTGACCTGCCTCCCTTTAAAGATCCTGGCAGCCAGACTCAAGTCATCGAGACGCCCATTAGTGCAACTGCCAATCACTACCTGGTCAATTCTTATGTCAACTACCTGACTTACCGGCTTCACATTAGAAGGCAAGTGCGGCAAGGCTACCTGTGGCTCAATTGTGGATACATCGTACTCAATCGTCTTAGTATATTCGGCATCTTCATCAGGTTGATAGACCTGGTAAGAACGATTTGCCCTGGCTTTGACATATTTCTTTGTCTCATCATCCACCTTAAAGATGCCAGCTTTAGCTCCAACCTCAATCGCCATGTTCGCCATGGTGAAACGCCCATCCATAGGCAGGGCGTCAATCGCTTCGCCGATAAACTCCATAACCGAATAAAGAGCGCCATCAACGCCGATATTACCTATAGTGTAAAGTATAAGGTCCTTACCACCAACCCATTTCCCCAGCTTTCCATGGTAGACAAACTTGACGGTCGGTGGCACCTTCACCCATATCTCACCGGTAGCCATAGCCACAGCAATATCGGTCGACCCCATACCGGTGGCAAAGGCGCCCAAAGCTCCATAAGTGCAGGTATGAGAATCAGCTCCAACTACCACTTCTCCGGGCAAGACCAAGCCCTGCTCCGGCAAAAGCACATGCTCAATACCCATCCTGCCAACCTCGAAATAGACCAAATCGTACTGCCGAGCAAACTCGCGCATTATCTTTGCCTGTTCAGCAGAGAGTATGTCCTTATTAGGGCAGAAATGGTCGGGCACCATTACTACCTTTTTCGAGTCATAGACCCTGTCTACACCTAGGCGCTGGAACTCCTTTATCGCCAGTGGCGCGGTAATGTCGTTTGCCAAAACCAAATCAACCCTGACGTTTATGAATTCGCCAGGGCCGACCTTATCCTTACCCGAATGAACTGCCAGAATCTTCTCAGCCAAAGTCAAAATTCATCACCTCAATCTCTCAAGTCATCCTTTTACCCTAGGAATCATCAGCACAAGCACAGATATTGCCGCAACTACGGTGGCTATCAAATACATCCCGACACCAGCCGCCAACCCTATTGCTGCTGTGACCCAGACACTCGCCGCTGTTGTCAGACCCATTACATGATCGCCTCGCATACCACGGAAGATAACTCCGGCACCTATAAAACCTATGCCAGTTACCACTCCAGCAGCAACCCGCGAGGGGTCTACGCCATCGCCGAAGCCGAATAGCGAGACTACTGTAAAAAGGGCAGAACCAACAGAGATTAGAATATGAGTACGCAGCCCAGCCGGCTTATTAGCCCGCTCCCGCTGATAGCCGATGCCGGCTCCCAGTGCTGCTGCCAAAAGCAGGCGCAAGATTATCTCCACTGTTAGACTCATCCCAACGCCTCACTCTTTTCTTGCTCTCTTGACTGCCAGGAGCCGATTCAGCGCATTCATATAAGCCTTGGCGCTGGCAACGATGATATCCGTTGCAGCACCACGCCCGGTATAGCTTACACCATCGCTCTCTATTCTTATGAGCACCTCACCGATAGCATCGATACCCTCAGTCACCGATTTGACAGTGAACTCAGTGAGCTTGTTTGGCACCTTGACTATTCGATTAATGGCTTCATACACCGCATCCACCGGACCTGTACCCAAAGCAGCATCAGCCATAGTCCGGCCATCAGGACCAACGAGTCTCACCGTAGCTGTTGGGATATTATGATTGCCGCATGAGACTTCAACATGGTCGAGATGATAAACCTCGGAAGCAGTGCGCAGTTCTTCAGCTATTACAGATTCGATGTCACGGTCAGTGACTTCTCGTTTCTTATCAGCTAGTTCCTTAAAAGCTTGAAAGGCATGCTTAAATGATTCCTCATCCAAAATATAGCCGAGCTCAGCCAGCCGCTCCCTAAAAGCATGCCGACCGCTTAACTTGCCCAGGACAAGGCTGCTAGATGGAATACCCACTGACCTTGGGTCCATAATCTCGTAGGTAATCGCTTTTTTAATCACTCCATCCTGATGAATACCTGACTGATGGCGGAAGGCGTTGGCACCGATAATAGCCTTGTTGGACTGAACTATGAACCCTGTAAGCTCGCTCACCAGACGGCTCGTCTTATAAATATGGGTGGTATCAATATTCGTAGTCAAATGATAAAAGTCACTTCTGGTTCTAAGCGCCATGACAATCTCTTCCAGGGAAGCGTTACCTGCCCGCTCACCTATGCCGTTGACAGTACACTCAACCTGCCTGGCACCCCTTCTTATCGCCTCAAGGCTATTAGCTACAGCCAATCCTAAATCATCATGGCAATGGACACTAACCACAGCTTTATCAATATTGGGCACGTTATTAAAGATGCCTTCGATTAAGTCGCCGTACTCTTGAGGAATGGCACAACCAACAGTATCTGGAATATTTACTGTGGTCGCGCCGGCGGCAATAACCGCCTCCAATATCTTGTATATATACCCTGGCTCAGTACGGGTGGCATCCATTGGTGAGAACTCTACGTTATCTGTGTATTTCTTAGCTCGAGCTACCATATCACGGGAGATTTCCAGAATCTCCTCGCGAGTCTTTTGTAGTTGATAAAGAAGATGTATATCCGAAGCAGAAAGAAAGACATGGATGCAAGGTCGTTTGGCCTTTTTTATCGCCTCCCATGCCCTGTCTATGGCTTCAGCATTGGCATGAGTGAGGGCACAGACAGTTGAGCGCTTAATTTCTTTAGCGATAAGTTGAACCGCTTCGAAATCTCCCTGTGAACTTATAGGAAAGCCAGCTTCAATAACATCAACACCGAGTTTTTCCAGTTGTTTGGCGATTTCCAACTTATCCTGGGCACTCAGACCAGCCCCTGCCGCCTGTTCGCCGTCACGTAAGGTAGTATCAAATATAATGACCTTATCCATGCTCACCTAAAATTAAGCCTTAAGCCATGACATCATCGCTCTAAGCTTCTTGCCCACGACTTCAATCTCATGTTCAGCGTCCATCCTCTTTAGAGCATTGTAGACAGGACGGCCTGCCTGATTCTCCAGAATCCACTCCCTAGCAAAGCTACCGCTCTGGACTTCGGCGAGAATTTGCCTCATTTCATCTTTAGCCATTTCATCAATCACTCTTGGGCCACGTGTATAATCACCATACTCGGCAGTATCACTAACCGAGTAACGCATATAGCTCAAGCCACCCTGGTACAATAAGTCGACTATAAGTTTGAGCTCATGAAAGCACTCGAAATAAGCGATTTCCGGCTGGTAGCCAGCCTCCACAAGTACTTCAAAACCGGCCTTGACCAGAGAAGTAACCCCACCACAGAGCACCGTCTGCTCGCCAAAAAGGTCAGTCTCGGTTTCTTCGGCAAAAGTGGTTTCCAACACACCGGCTTTAGCACAGCCAAGACCCCTGGCATACGCTAAGGCAATATCTTTCGCCTTACCCGAAGCATCCTGATGAACAGCCACAAGAGCCGGCGCTCCCGAGCCCTCGGTATAAAGTCGGCGCAACATATGGCCCGGACACTTAGGGGCAATCATTGTCACATCCACATCATCAGGTGGTAAAATCTGCCCAAAGTGAATGTTAAATCCATGAGCAAACATCAACATCTTGCCCGGTGATAACTCCTTTTCAATCGACTCATGATAAACCTTTGGCTGCAAAGTATCTGGAACGAGCATGACAATTATGTCCGCTTCCTTAGCCACTCCGACAGCATCGGCCACATTGAAGCCAGCATTTTTGGCACTCTTCCAGCCCTCAGTGCCCTTGGCTTCAGCAACGCTTATCTGGCAGCCACTATCTCTCAGGTTCTGAGCATGAGCATGTCCCTGGCTACCAAAACCAATAATGCCAACCGTCTTGCCCTTGAGTAAGTCTAACTTAGCGTCCTTCTCATAATAGATTTTAGCCATGATGCCTCCTTAAAAAAGTTTTTCTATCTGCCTTGCCGGACTTGGTTATTTCTATATAATCACCAGTCTGGGGGACTTTCGGCCTCTGGAGGTAGTGCTTTCGGTGGTTGCTTTGGTGCCCTTATCTCCCTCGGCTCTTCAACCTGCAATGGACCAGCACCACCCCTAGTTAAAGCGATACGACCAGTCCTAGCTATTTCCCTGATACCAAAGCCACGGAGGAGGTCTACCAAAGAACTCACTTTATCTTCATCTCCAGTGACCTCGACCATCACCGAATCAGAGGAAACGTCCACTATGTTAGCTCTAAAAATGTCTACGATCTGGATAATTTCGCTACGGGTAGAAGCAGTTGCTTTGACTTTAACCAAAGCCAGCTCCCGAGCCACTGACTCTTCATGAGTTATGTCAACTATCTTAACTACATCTATAACCTTGTCCAGCTGCTTCCTGACCTGTTCCACTTTGGCATCATCGCCATCTACGACAATAGTCATTCGAGACAGATTGGGTTGCTCAGTATGCCCGACAGCTATGCTCTCAATGTTGAAGTTGCGCCGACGGAAAAGACTAGAAACTCGATTAAGCACCCCGGGTCTATCTTCAACCAAAGCGACTAAGGTATGTTTTGTTTTAGCCAATGACCTCGTCCTCCTCTTGTCATATTTCTAAACTCATTTGCTTGAACGAGTCACCTTCTCCGGACTTGGCATTTCCATGGCCTCAACCAGTGCTGCACCTGGTGGGACTATCGGGAAAACATTCTCCTCAGGCTCAACAACAAAGTCGAGCAAGAACGGACCTTCATGGTCCATCGCTTTTTCTATAGCGGATACCACCAGCTTCTTATCCGCCACTCTCAGTGCCGGGATGCCATAAGCTTCAGCAATCTTAATGAAATCTGGGCCAGAAAGTGGCGTGCCAACATAGCGCCGCTCATAGAATAACTGTTGCCATTGCCTTACCATCCCTAAGAATCCATTATTGATGATAGCTATCTTAACGGCCACGCTTTCCTGGACTATCGTGGCTAATTCCTGTACGGTCATCTGAAAGCCACCATCGCCAGCAATGCACCAAACCGTCTCATCAGGTCGACCGACCTTGGCACCGATAGCGCCGGGAAGCTCAAAACCCATGGTACCCAAACCACCTGAGGAAATTAGACTATTCGGTTTATCATAAAAGAAAAACTGAGCCGACCACATCTGATTTTGACCAACGCCTGTAACCACAATGGCATCGCCTTTAGTAACCTCGTAAATCTGGCGAATAACGTACTGGGGTAAAAGAGCTTCGCTCTCCCTGATTACCAGCGCCGGATGTTCATCTCGCCACTTATCCACCTGATTGAACCAATCCAGATGTTCACGCGGCACAATTTGCTGATTCAACGCCTCAAGAACGTTCTTAACATCACCAACAATAGGCACATCAACTCGAACATTCTTACCTATCTCGGCAGGGTCAATATCTATGTGAACAACACGAGCCTGCGGTGCAAAAGAGCTGACCACACCAGTAGCCCGGTCATCAAACCTCATCCCAATAGCAACGATGAGGTCAGAATTGTATACTGCCTTGTTGGCATAAGCCATACCATGCATCCCCAGCCAACCAAAGCTTAGTACATGAGTCTCAGGAAAACAGCCAATACCCAGAAGAGTCGTAATCACGGGTATCTGCGCCTTCTCCGCCAGCTCCTTAAGCTCAACAAAAGCCTTTGAGATTATCACTCCCCTACCGGCAATAATGACGGGACGCTCAGCCGCACTTATCGTTTCAGCTGCCTTTTTGATCTGCGCTGGATGTCCAAAGAACGTCGGTTTATAGCCGGGCAAATTGACCTTCTCTGGATAAGCAAACGTCTCCTCCTGCTGAAAGACATCACGTGGTATATCAATTAGAACTGGACCTGGCCTACCAGTTTGGGCAATATAAAAAGCCTCTTTAACCACCTTAGCAATATCGCTAGCATCAAGCACAAGATAGTTATGCTTGGTAATAGGAAGGGTAATACCAGTGATATCTATTTCCTGAAAAGCATCTTTACCTATGAAAGGTCTGGCTACCTGACCGGTAATAGCCACCACTGGAGACGAATCCAAGCAAGCATTGGCTATTCCAGTTACCAGATTGGTGGCTCCTGGCCCTGAGGTTGCCAGGCATACCCCTGCTTTCCCAGTAGCACGGGCATAGCCATCAGCCGCATGAGCTGCACCTTGCTCGTGACGAACCAGAATATGCCTAAGTTTTGGATATTGCGGAAAAGTATCATACAAAGGCAACACAGCTCCACCGGGAAAGCCAAAAATAACTTCAACACCTTCCCGGACTAGACTCTCACACAGAATCTGGGCACCTGTCTTTTTCATAAATGTCTCCTATTTGGCAAATACTGCCCCTGTGCTGGCTGAGCCAACGCTCTCAATATATCTTTTCAGATAACCTGTCTTTATCTTGGATTTATACTCAGGCAGTCCTGACAGCCGTTTCTTTATCTCCGCATTGCCCACTTTCAATTCCAGCTTACATTTTGGAATATTTACGCTTATGGTATCACCATTTTTGACCGCGGCTATAGGTCCACGGCTGGCTGCCTCAGGTGCTACATGCCCTATAGCAGCTCCTTTGGTACCACCTGAAAATCTCCCATCAGTTATCAGGGCCACGTCTTTATCCAGCCCCATACCGCTCAAGAGAGAGGTCGGCGTCAACATCTCCCGCATCCCCGGCCCGCCTTTGGGACCCTCATAGCGAATAACGATGACATCGCCCTTTTTAATTTCACCCTTCATTATGCCTCTGGTCGCTTCCTCTTCGTTCTCAAAGACTCGAGCCGGGCCCTCATGTACCATCATCTCAGGGTCAACCGCACCACTCTTTACTACAGCCCCATCAGGTGCTAGGTTTCCAAATAGGATCGTCAAACCGCCGGTCTTAGAATACGGCTCGGCTACCGAACGTATGACCGCACGGTTTTTAACTTTACCTTCCCTTATAATCCTTGACATAGGTGCTAATGAAACAGTCTGACACTTTCCATTCAGAAAGTCCGCTATCTCATGCATGACTGCGGGAATTCCACCTGCCAGATCGAGGTCCTCTATATGAACCTCGCTAGCCGGGCTCAGCTTAGAGATATGCGGAACGCGCTGGCTTATCTTATTAATTAGCGATAGCGGGAAATCGATACCTGCTTCATGAGCCAATGCCATAAGATGCAGAACAGAATTTGTGCTGCCGCCAAGTGCCATATCCACAGCAAAGGCGTTGGCAATGGAGTCCTTGGTAATAACATCCCTTGGTAATAGGTTCTTTTTCAATATAGACATGCTCTGTTTCCCCGCTTCCATGGCCAATACGCTTCTCCTCGAATCCACCGCCGGGATGGTGCCATTGCCCGGCAAGGCCATACCCAACGCCTCGGTCAAACAATTCATCGTGTTGGCCGTATACATGCCAGAGCAGCTCCCGCAGCCAGGACAGGCAGCAATCTCAATCTCTTCAAGCTCAGCCTCGGTCATCTCCCCCATAGCAACGCTACCTACGGCGTTAAACACAGTGATAAGGTCCACTGTTCGGCTTTGACCGCCCTGGTTCATACGTCCTGCCAGCATCGGGCCGCCACTGATAAAGATAGCTGGAATATTCAATCTCACCGCAGCCATAAGCATGCCGGGTATGATTTTGTCACAGTTCGGTATAAAAACAAGCGCATCGAACTGGTGCGCCTCAACCATAATCTCCACTGAATCGGCGATAAGCTCCCGGCTGGGCAAACTGTATTTCATCCCGGGATGGTTCATGGCTATGCCATCACAGACGCCGATGGTGTTGAACTCAAAAGGCACACCATCCTCGCTGCGAATCCCCGCCTTCACCGCCTCAGCAATACTTCGCAGATGAATATGGCCGGGCACAACCTCGTTGAAACTATTAACCACACCAATAAAAGGTTTAGAAAAGTCATCGCGGCAAACACCCACAGCCCGAAGCAAAGCACGATGTGGTGCCCGCTCAATGCCTTTCTTTACACCATCACTGCGCATTGTGTTTAAAACCGCCTCCTTAAGCTGAAATGAAGTTCACTTCGGTAAATTAAGGTTATTGCAGTAAACTAGCATAGCAGCTAGCTATTGTCAAGCTAGGCCGATTCCAGACTGCGTATCTTTTCCAGTCGCCGTAAATGCCTGCCACCTTCAAATGTCGATGAGAGATAAACTTTCACAATATCCAGCGCTAAACCTGGCTCAACAGTATCTTCACCCAAGCACAGAATGTTGGCATCATTATGCCGACGAGCCCGTTCAGCACCAAAGGCATTGCAACACAGAGCGGCTCTTATGCCCTTTACCTTATTAGCAGCCATGCTCATGCCTATGCCACTGCTACAGATCAGAATCCCATGCTCGAACTTTCCTGAGACAACCGCTTCAGCTACCTGCTTAGCAATATCGGGGTAGTCCACGGGATCACTGTTATAGCAGCCAAAGTCCTCATAATCATGCCCCAACTCGGTGAGGAGACCTATAATGGCTTGCTTAAGCTTTAAACCACGATGGTCACAACCCAGAGCAATATGCACCTTTACCTACCTCCCTAGTATATTCTTGGCATGCCCTCTTGATCTCCTCCTCAGGTATAACGCCCTGACGCAAAATAACCGGTGTACCTCCAGTAACATCAACTACTGTGGACTCCCGCCCACCGGGACATCTACCCATGTCGATAATAAGGTCAACCTGGCCGCCAAGCTGTTGCTCGACCTCTTCAGCCGTTACCGGACTGGGCTTATCACTAATGTTAGCGCTGGTTCCAATAATAGGTGCACCTAACCCACGAATGAGGGTAAGGGGCACAATATGGTCAGGAACTCGTACCGCCACCTTATTGCTACCAGCAGTGATAATGTCGGGAAGTGACGGGTTTTTTGACAAGACTAATGTCAACCCCCCAGGCCAAAAACGCCTCATCAAAAACTGGGCGATACCAGGCACCGAACCAACGGCAGCAGCCACCTGTGTTGAGTCTGCTAGTAAAACCGGCATAGGCAAATGTCGGGGGCGTCGCTTCACCCTGTAAATCCTCTCAACAACTTCGATTTTGAACACATCACCACCCAATCCATAGACCGTGTCAGTAGGAAAGGCAACAATACCACCGGCCTTGAGTATCTCGATGGCTCTGTCAACCTGTAAAGTTGCTTGACTGGACAAATTACTCACCTCGGCACCATATTTTCAAATAGAGGAGATTATTTTGTGCTGAAATGCTTAACCAGGAATGCGTCGATCACCGGGCCAACACCAGGATACTCCCACAGATACTCATGCCCTGGCGCTTTCAAGCCTAAACCAAAATCGTAAGGCCAGAAAACTAAAATAGCCCTGGTTATCACCCAATCAATGGGCGTAAAAGAGGGGGCATGATTTAGTATAAATATCTCCACCAGATTAGCTTTCAACAGCCCCACAAGGTCTCTGTCAGCAAGAGCATCGGCTCCAATTCCATTATTATCTATCACCAAAGACTGGCTGGCTTTAGATACCCTATGCCAGAAAGGAACTCCAACTTGAATGGAGTATACTCTCGGGTTTTCTTCCATATGAGTGATAACTTCGCCAGCGAAAGCGGCGCCATTGCTCTGTCCGGTTATTATCACCTTCAGGCCGGTAACCTGCTGGGTTAGAAAATCAATCTTAGCCGCCAATTCCTTAGCCTTTGAAGGATAATGCGTTAGCTGTTCTTTAAATTCAAAAAGATACTCAAGTAAGCCGTCTCCAGTACGAATATCATCAACCACGCAATACTTATATCCCAAGTCGGCCAGTTCAGCTTCGATCCCAACCAGCCAGCTCCGTCCCTCTACATTAGCCTCCAGCGGTGTCTTGCCCCAACCACCCGGAATACAGAAAATAGCAAGATCGCTGCCCTTAACCTTGTTACAAAGAGCAAGTAACTCGGTGACAAATTGCTCTTGAGCTTCTTTTCCTGATCCAACCACATCCTCAGCCACCTGCCAGGCCTGCTGCTCAATAGCACTCATAGATTCAAAGTTATGTGTTGCCGATTTCGTCTCCACGCTACGAGCATTATCGAAATAAAACAACAGCCCAAGAAGGCAGGCGACCAGAAACACAGCCAACCCACCTCTGCAAAGCAAAAGAAAACGTCTGCTACGCTTCATCGATTAACCCCCAGGCTACAGTGATATATTTTAGCACCTTCACAATGAATATGCCTAGCCAGATAAGCTATGAAACCGTAGTATGCCATGCTAGGCTATGATATACTTTACTCAATTAGGCAAGAGGATGGATAAAAAAACAAAAAGCCATCGTGTAGCTACCAGCGATGATATTGAAGTCTCGACTTACCTTGAAATCGCCAAAGAGCTTCATGGCGAGCAACTTACATCCAAGGTAGAGACTATATCGCCCGGGGCACGAGAGGCGATAGCAGTTATTGATTTTGGCTCTCAATATAGCCACCTGATTGCACGGCGAGTCCGAGAATGCCATGTCTACTGCGAACTGATCCCCTTTGATGAACCATGGGAGAAGATAGCCTCCCTCCAACCTAAAGGCCTCATCTTCTCAGGAGGACCCGCCAGTGTGTACCAGCCAGGAGCACCTTTAGCTCAAGCCCAACTTTATGCCAGTCACTTACCTATCCTGGGCATATGTTACGGGATTCAGGCCATCGCCCACCAACTGGGAGGACAGGTGGCTCCAGCAGATAAGCATGAATATGGTCAGGCTATCTTACACATAAGCGATAAAAAGTCGCCGCTCTTTGCCGGCTTGCCCACTTCGATACCGGTGTGGATGAGCCATGGTGACCAGATAGTAGAAATGCCGCCAGGTTTCAAAGCCCTGGCTTACACCGAGAACTCCCCCACCGCGGTTATAGGTAATGGCGCAAACATCTTCGGGTTGCAGTTTCACCCTGAGGTTGTTCACACCCCAAATGGGAAAACCATAATTCAAAACTTCCTCTACAAGGTATGTGGCTGCCATGGTACCTGGACACCAAGCAGCTTCGCCAATGAGAGCATAAGCTCGATCAGACAACAGGTAAAAGATGGCAAAGTCATCTGCGCCCTATCCGGCGGCGTTGACTCAGCAGTGGCAGCTACTCTTATCCACCAGGCCATCGGTAATCAATTAACCTGCATCTTCGTCAATAACGGGCTACTGCGCCGTGAGGAGCCGGAACGAGCCCTTAACACTTTCCGAAACAACTTGAAAATGAATGTGGTCTATGTGGACGCTTCCAGAAGATTCCTCATGCGGCTGAAAGGCGTCACTGACCCCGAGATCAAGCGCCGCCGAGTTGGTGAGGAGTTCATCAAGGTATTTGAATACAAAGCCGGCAAACTGGGCAAGATAGATTTCCTGGCTCAGGGCACTCTTTATCCCGACGTCATTGAAAGCACCTCCAAGGAAACCAAAGCTGCCGCCAGAATAAAAACCCACCACAACGTCGGCGGCCTGCCTGCCAAAATGTCACTTAAGCTCATTGAGCCGCTGCGCTATCTGTTCAAAGACGAGGTTCGCGAGGTCGGCTTAGCTCTGGGCTTACCGGAAGATATGATATGGCGCCAGCCCTTCCCGGGGCCAGGACTTGCCATTCGCATCATCGGAGAAGTAACCAAAGAACGCCTGGATATACTTCGAGATGCCGATTGGATAGTTATGAACGAGATAAAAAAGGCAAACCTCTATCGCCAGCTATGGCAAAGCTTTGCTGTACTCACTGATGTCAGAAGTGTAGGTGTGATGGGAGACTACCGGACCTACGGTTACCTAGTAGCCGTGCGCGCCGTGACCAGCCAGGACGCTATGACCGCCGATTGGGCACGCCTCCCCTACGACCTCCTTTCTCGCATATCCAGCCGTATCGTAAACGAAGTAGCCGGCGTCAACCGCGTGGTCTACGACATCACAAGCAAACCACCATCTACTATAGAGTGGGAATAAACAAAAGCCCTCATTATGTTCAGATGGCTGATTGCACTCGTCACTTTTCCGGGCATTATACTTCATGAATGGTCTCACAAATTTTTCTGCGACCGTACCAAGGTGCCTGTTTACAAAACCTGTTATTTCAGGCTAGGCAATCCTGCAGGGTATGTTATTCACGGTCCAGTAGACAACTACTGGAAAGCCTTTCTAATCACCACTGCGCCATTCACAATAAACACAATCATCGCTGTAATCTCACTCACCATCGCTGTCATCATCCCTTCCGGTTTAACCACCTACATCCTCTGCTGGCTGGGTATATCTATAGCTATGCACTCTTTCCCCAGCAGCCAAGATGCTGACAACCTGTGGCAATATTCAAAACGAGTCTGGTGGCGTAATCCCTTAGCGCTGTTCAGTTTCCCGGCTATTGGCTTGATAAAGCTGGCAAGCATACTCAGCGCTATCTGGTTTGACCTGCTCTATGCCGTCGCCTTATTGCTCCTAGTTGCTTTTATAATCAAAGGGGGCGACTTGTTTTCAATTGTGGCTTCATTTATCATGATGCATAATTCTGAAAGGGGGTGAAAATGGACGACTACGGTATTTTCTCAGTCACGTACTTTATATTCTGGCTGGCTGCGTATGTTTGGTCGGCACTATGTCTGCACATCATAGCCAAGAAGACCAATACACCGAACGAATGGCTAGCGTGGATACCCATTGCTAACATCTATCTTATGTGCAAGGTGGCTGACAAGCCTGGTTGGTGGACAATATTGTTCTTCATCCCGCTGGTGAACATAGTTATCTTCATCATAGTCTGGATGGGTATAGCGGAAGCTCGCCGCAAGCCATCGTGGCTGGGCATACTGATGATAATACCCCTCGTGAACCTGATAATACCTGGCATATTAGCTTTTTCGGACTAATTATTGCCATCACTTTTTGAACTTCCTCTCCCTCGACGGGAGAGGATTAAGGTGAGGGTGAATTTCTGACAGGGCTAAAGCCACTGTCCCTACATGCGGTAGAACGACGCCAAATTTTTTTTAACAGCAGGCGGGCTTTACCACTCTAGCAGTTGGTTCTGTTTGACAACAGCCCATGGGTTGTTATATACTATCTAGTTACATGATTGGTGTACACCTCCATACATGATTGACCTAAGGTCATAGTTGCTGTATACTTATGCGGCTTGGTGTACACCAAGCCGCATTGCACTTTAAAAAGTGAATAAGTTTTGTGTTCAGGCTGATGTAGGTCGAAGAGAAAAGGGCACAGGGCGGATGCCTTGGCGTTAGCAGCCGAAGACGGGCGTGGCAAGACTGCGATAAGCCCCGGTGAGTTGTCTAGCAAACCTAGCCGGGGATACCCTAATGGGAGAACCCGCCTGGGTAAAACCCAGGCTCTCGCCAAAAGCGAGAGGGTACCAGGAGAACTGAAACATCTTAGTAACCTGAGGAAGAGAAATCTAACGAGATTCCCGGAGTAGTGGCGAACGAAAGGGGAAGAGCCTAAACTCGAGTGGCTTAGTGGGCTTGGGCCCTATGTCATTCGAGGGTTGTAAGACACAAGAGACGGACCCCAAGAGCCGTAACAGAGTAAGAAAACTTCTGCCTAGTCGAAGGTCTCTGGAAAGAGCAACCAAAGAGGGTGATAGTCCCGTAGATTAAAGGTTGAAGTCTCTGCTTGTGTTCTTAAGTACCACGGGACACGAGAAATCCCGTGGGAATCTGGGGTGACCACACTCCAAGGCTAAATACTGCTAACGACCGATAGTGAACCAGTACCGTGAGGGAAAGGTGAAAAGCACCCCGAAGGGGGAGTGAAATAGAACCTGAAACCTTGTGCCTACAAGCAGTCAGAGGCTTGGTTTTTAACCAGGCTGATGGCGTGCCTATTGAAGAATGAGCCGGCGAGTTAATCTCTGTGGCAAGGTTAAGTAACTCAGTTACGGAACCGTAGCGAAAGCGAGTCTGAATAGGGCGACCAGTCGCAGGGATTAGACACGAAACCGGGTGAGCTACCCATGGCCAGGATGAAACCCAACTAACCTTGGGTGGAGGTCCGAACCCGTGTACGTGGCAAAGTGCTGGGATGAGCTGTGGGTAGGGGTGAAATGCCAAACGAACCCGGAGATAGCTTGTACTCCCCGAAATGCATTTAGGTGCAGCCTCAGGTAATAACTTATGGAGGTAGAGCACTGGATGAGCTCGGGGCCGTGAGGTTACCAAACTCAACCAAACTCCGAATGCCATAAGTCCTATCCTGGGAGTGAGACTGCGGGGGATAAGCTTCGTAGTCGAGAGGGAAACAGCCCAGACCATCAGCTAAGGTCCCGAAACGCGGACTAAGTGGCAAAGGAAGTGATATCGCTAAAACAGCCAGGAGGTTGGCTTAGAAGCAGCCACCCTTTAAAGAGTGCGTAACAGCTCACTGGTCGAGTGGTGTCGCACCGATAATTTAACGGGGCTCAAGTCCGCTACCGAAGCTATGGTTCGCCTTTCGGCGAAGGTAGGGGAGCGTTGATATAGCTGAGAAGCCTTGGCGTAAGCCAAAGTGGAGCAATAGCAAGTGAGAATGCCGGCATAAGTAGCGATAAGGCATGTGAAAACCATGCCCACCGTAAATCTAAGGTTTCCTACGCAAGGTCAATCCGCGTAGGGTTAGTCGGGCCTAAGCCGAACCCCAAGGGGATAGGCGATGGACAATGGGTCAACATTCCCATACCATCTAATCCTTGTTTTAAGGCAAAGGGGGAACACAGGAGGATAGGCTGAGCGCACCTAATGGACATGGTGCGTCTCCAATCCAAGGCGCGTTGAGGCAGGCAAATCCACTTCAACATCAAGCTGAGGAGCGGGGAAAATTGAGGGGAAACCCGAGGTAATTCAGCTGAGTCCACGCTGTCTAGAAAAGCCTCGTTGTTAAAGGATTAGGTGCCCGTACCGCAAACCGACACAGGTAGATGGGGGTAAGTATCCCAAGGTGTTCGAGAGAACCCTCGTTAAGGAACTCGGCAATTTAACCCCGTAACTTTGGAAGAAGGGGGCCCGCTGTAGAGGCGGGGGCACGAAACCGGCCCAAGCGACTGTATAACATAAACACAGGTCTCTGCCAAAGCGAAAGCTGAGGTATAGGGGCTGATACCTGCCCAGTGCCGGAAGGTTAAGGAGAGAGGTTAGGGTTTTAACCCGAAGCTTTGAACCGAAGCCCCGGTGAACGGCGGCCGTAACTATAACGGTCCTAAGGTAGCGAAATCCCTTGTCGGGTAAGTTCCGACCCGCACGAAAGGTGTAACGACTTGGGCGCTGTCTCAACGAGGGACTCGGTGAAATTGAAATGGGGGTGAAGATGCCCTCTACCCACAACTGGACAAAAAGACCCCGGGAGCTTTACTATATCCTGGCATTGGACTCGAGTTGAGCATGTGTAGGATAGGTGGGAGGCTGTGAAGCTGAGGCGTCAGCCTTAGTGGAGCCAACGGTGAAATACCACTCTTGTTTGATTTTGGTTCTAACCTGCCTTCGGGTGGGAACCGTGCCAGGTGGGTAGTTTAACTGGGGCGGTTGCCTCCTAAAAGGTAACGGAGGCGTCCAAAGGTCCCCTCAGCACGGATGGAAATCGTGCATCGAGTGTATTGGCATAAGGGGGCTTGACTGTGAGACCTACAAGTCGAGCAGAGACGAAAGTCGGGCAAAGTGATCCTACGGTTCCGTGTGGAAGGGCCGTAGCTTAACGGATAAAAGCTACCCCGGGGATAACAGGCTTATCTTGCCCAAGAGTTCACATCGACGGCAAGGTTTGGCACCTCGATGTCGGCTCGTCGCATCCTGGGGCTGAAGCAGGTCCCAAGGGTTGGGCTGTTCGCCCATTAAAGCGGCACGCGAGCTGGGTTCAGACCGTCGTGAGACAGGTCGGTCTCTATCCGTTGTGGGCG
>Ga0194111_10000671_pt1 | contig 41392 bp, 38 predicted proteins | sample TA2KigC300mmetaG_FD_146194 | JGI IMG/M metagenome (GOLD analysis project Ga0194111, IMG submission 146194) | Freshwater microbial communities from Lake Tanganyika, Tanzania - TA2015033 Kigoma Deep Cast 300m | ecosystem: Environmental > Aquatic > Freshwater > Lake | place: Tanzania: Lake...
GATTGCCGTCACGATGCGTGAAGTCTTCGATACGGCCACGACGCTCGGCGTGGTCCTCAATGAGTCGCACAGCCGTGGCGAGAGCTTCTTCCGCGACCGGCTCGCACCCACGGTTGATGCGTTCGTGCAGGCTGGGCTCGCCGAGCGCGATCAGGGCGCACTCATCGTCCGCTTCAAAGATCGTGAACGTCCGCTCCTGATTCAAAAATCGGACGGTACAAGCCTCTACGCCACCACGGACCTCGCCGCGGCGCACTACCGCATCGCACAGCTCGGCGCCGAGCGCGTCATCTACTGCGTCGACGCGAGGCAGCGCGACCACTTCCGAGACATCTTCGACGCCATCCATGCGATCGGATGGGATCGCCTCGCAAACGGCAGCACCGCCGAGATGATTCATGTCCCATTCGGCGCGGTCCTCGGTGCAGACAAGCGTCCGCTCAAGACACGAAGCGGAGAGAACTTCACGCTGAAGGCGCTGCTCGACGAAGCGGTGGCGCGCGGTCGCCGCGAAGTGCACGCCCGCGCGCAGCAACCCGATGCACCAACGGCAGGACTCCCGACGGCGGAACTCGACGCCATCGGACAGGCGGTCGGCATCGCTGCGATCAAGTACGCGGATCTGTCGGGCGATGTCAGCCGCGACTATGTGTTCGACCTCGACCGCATGATCTCCTTCGAGGGCGACACAGGGCCCTATGCGCAGTATGCCCATGCCCGGATTGCAGGCATCCTGGCCAAAGCCGGCGGCACATTCGCGAGCGCTCAGCTGCACCTCAGCGCACCCGAAGAACGCGCGCTCGCACTCACGCTTCTGCGCTACGCATCCGCTGTACAGGACGCCGCGGAGCAATGCGCACCCAACCGCCTGGCCGCGTTCATCTTCGAACTCGCGAATGTGTTCAACGCCTTCTACCAGTCGTGCCCCGTGATCAAGGAAACGGATACCTCGCTTCGCGCATCCCGACTGAGACTGTGTGACCTCACGCGGCGCGTCATCGCCGATGCGCTCTCGCTGCTCGGCATTGCCGCCCCCGCACGGATGTAATCCATGCCCCACCGCTTCCCAAACCTCTGTCTCGTTCGACACCCGCTGATCGCCCACAAGCTGTCGTTCATCCGTGACAGACACACCAACACGCGCGACTTCCGGCGACTGCTTTCGGAGATTGCGGCGCTCATGACATACGAAGTCTTTCGCGAATTCGCCACGACGTCGTGCGAGGTCGAAACACCACTCGAACGCACCCAAGCGGAACGCATCGCGGCGCCGATCACCATTGTTCCCGTGCTCCGTGCCGGGCTCGGCATGACGCGCGGCGTGCTGGATCTCGTTCCGGAGGCACGCGTGGGCCACATTGGCATTCGCCGCGATGAATCCACCGCGATGCCGATCGGCTACTACACCAAGCTGCCTTCCGATGTCTCCCGTGGACCCGTCATTCTGGTCGATCCGATGCTGGCCACGGGAGGCTCGAGTTCACACGCGCTGTCCATACTGCGCGGCGCGGGATGCTCTGATCTTCGCCTGATCTGCCTCGTGGCGTCCCCCGAAGGCGTTGGAAGGTTGCTCGCCGATCACCCGACCGTTCGCATCTACGCCGCGGCGCTCGACCGCGAACTGGATTCGAACAAGTACATCCGCCCTGGCCTTGGCGATGCCGGCGACCGCACGTACGGCACGGCGTGAACGCCCCACGCGTTCAGGCAGCACCGCCGTCGCGCTGCCACGGCACATCCGCCACACCACGAACCGCATTCGCGCGACGCGCCATCGCGAACAGCAGATCCCCGATGCGATTGAGATAGCGAATCGGCTCGCCGCCGATGGGTTCATCGCCGTGCAGCGACACGAGCAGCCGCTCGGCCCGCCGGCACACCGTTCGCGCCACGTGCAACCGTGAAGCCAGTTCACTGCCGCCGGGCAGAATGAACGTTCGTATTGCCTCGTTCGCACCATCCACTTCATCGATGAAACGCTCCGACTCCTCGATGTGGCGATCACCGATTCGCTGCACACGCGCCTCGGTCGGCGCGCCCGCAGGCGTGGCAAGATCCGCGCCGAGGTCAAAGAGCCTCGATTGCAGTTGGACCAGGATCTCGCGCATGCGTGCTTCCACTGGATGATCCGCCATGCACGCGGCTGCGCCCAACCCGAGCCAGGAGTTCAACTCGTCCACGGTGCCATACGCCTCGATGCGCGGATGATGCTTCATCACCCGTGCGCCACCGTAAAGACCCGTGGTTCCATCATCACCCGTGCGTGTGTAAAGCTTCATGATCCTCCTCCAGCATCGGCAGGATGAGGTCCATCGACCGCTTCCTCCGGATGCATGACAAAGTTTGGCTGCAACATCTCAGTTCCGCTGGCCTGTGCGCAACTCACGATGAATCCGCCGCGGAGCGCCCCCGCCGACCACTCACCCGTGCGGCTCAGCGCGATCAGCGCCACCTGCTGATGCGACTGCGGGCGAAAGCGCCGCTCAATCCGCGTCAACACTTCGTGCACTGCCTCACCCGGCGTGGCACCGCGACGCATGCACTCCACAGCGAGGAACGATCCGTTCACGCCCATCACCATTTCGCCCGTTCCTGTGGCAACCGCGCCGCCCGCTTCTGGGTCCACATAAAGACCATGGCCGATGATCGGTGAATCGCCCACACGCCCAGCCAACTTGAACGGCATCCCGCTCGTAGAACACGCACCCGCAAGTGCGCCGAAACGGTCAATCGCGAGCACACCGATCGTGTCGTGTGGTGTTTCCCGTTCCTTCGGATGACGCACGGGTGCATGGGCCGATGCCGAAGTCGTCGGGGACGCAAACAGCTGTCCAGAGGAAGGTCCCGCATCTCGAGGTCCCCCGACCGGCTCGCCCACGCGCCAACGCTGCCAGGCCTGCGCTGCGGCGGGAGAGACAAGATCGGTCGATGGCATGTCCATCGCGTCGGCGAAGGCATCGGCACCCGCACCTGCAAGCATCACGTGCGAAGTGCGCTCCATCACCTTCCGGGCGAGATCGGTCACAAACAGGTGACGAGCCACAGCGCAGACCGCGCCGCAACGTTCAGGAGCAGTCATGACCGCCGCATCGAGCGTCACCTGCCCTGTTGCATCGGGGAGCCCGCCGAACCCGACAGAGTCAATCGACGGGTCCGCCTCTGCTTCGCGAGCCACGCTGCAGACCGCGTCAAGCGCACGACTTCCAGAAAGCAGCTCTGGAAACACCTTCCGGCAGCCCCGCGCCGAAAAACTCCATGTGGCGACGATGAGGGGTGTCGGAGAGTCGGGCACGCGGGCTTCCTTGGGAATTTGCATTTGCAGCATGGATCGGCACAGCCACCGATTTTTTGCTGATGAGAAGCATACCCCGCTCCTCATTCTCGTATGATCAGAGGTAGACGAGCATTGGATCCCCCAATCTCCCTTATTGAAGGAACATGAACACATGAAGACCTCCGCAATCCGACGTGCCTTCACGATCATCGAACTGCTCGTGGTGGTTTCCATCATCGCGCTGCTGTTGGCGATTCTGGTGCCCTCCCTCGGTCGCGCACGTGACGCAGCACTCATCACTCAGTCCATTGGCAACCTCAACACTTTGAAGGCTGCCAATTTCACCTACGCCGCTGACTGGGCGGATCGCCACTTCACTGCGATGCCCGATGACGCAGGACTGGTCGGTGGAAATTGCACAGCTTACGTCTCACAGGTGGCTTGCCCTTCACAGCAGTTGCTTGGGTTTGACACCAATGGAGGTCTTTGGGGCTACTGGATCGCTGGTGCGCTTTGCCCCAACAACGTTGGGCAGTGTGGCAATTGGGCAGTGCTTCAGCCCATCACCTTTACTGCCCCTGGCTCCGGTGGAACTGGCAACCCCAACCAGTGCTACAGCAACTGCTACGGTGCGTATCAGATGCCAAACACCAAGGCCTTCAACGCTTATGTGGCCAATCGCTTCTACGACAAGGTCTATTACGCTCCGAAGGACGTGGTTGGAATGTTGGCGTGCGAGTTCGGGTTTCAAAACGAGGGCGAGTACACACCGAATCCAACCAACCCCCAGTACCTTACATTTCCGACTTATATCTGGAGCCCTGCCAACATGGTCGCTCCCGGCGTGTTGAGCAGCAAACAAACGAACTCGGCAAGTTGGGGACAACCAAATCAGGCCGGTCCGGGAGGATTCAGATCACCCCCATTCGGCTTGGCGGTCACCCCTGAACTCAAGGTCCTGATGATGGAGAAACTTTGGCTGCAGAACCGCGGCAAGGCGCCCGCATTGAATGGCAACTTCGCGACTCCGCGCTCTTGGCTTTTCAACGAGGCGTACAACTCCGCGCCCGCTAGCCTCTTCCTTGACGGACATACACAAGTCTGCGCCATGAACACCGCCGTCAACGATGACAGCCGGACGGCCGCTCAAAACGCTGGCAACAGCGCCTTCGCTCAGCAGGCGAAAGGCCTGTGGCACAAGGGAACGCCCTGCGGTCAAGGTGGATGGTTCACCGCTGGCGCTGGATACGACGCGCTGATCGATATGAGGCCGACCAGTTTCGCCATCCTGACGGTCGACGGCATCATGGGTAAGGACATCCTGAAGGCAGGCAACTAACAGTTCGATCTGCTGATTCTGTCGGAACTCAAAGCGCCGCGCAGCAATGCGCGGCGCTTTTATTTTCGGGTTTAGACTCCGTCCCTGATGAGCCCGAACAACCAACCGACGGCATTCCCGCAAGACGCCTCCGATCGGGAGCGGCAACCGCCAGGGCTCTTCCTTCTGTTCTTCGTCGAGATGTGGGAGCGCTTCTCCTTCTATGGGATGCGTGCACTTCTCACGTTTTATCTCATCAAGGGATTCATGCAGGCACGCGACGATGCTGCGTACGCCATCTATGGTGCTTACGGCGCATTGGTCTATGCAACGCCATATCTCGGCGGCATCTTTGCTGATCGGTTCATTGGTGCCCGAATCGCCGTGATTTGGGGCGGACTACTGATGGCCGCAGGGCATCTCCTGATGTCCTACGAAGCAGAGTGGGCGCTGTTTGGTGCTCTCGCACTTCTGATCTGCGGAAATGGATTTTTCAAGCCAAACATCTCCACCATGGTTGGTCGCCTCTACGGCGCACGCAGCCCCGCCCGCGATGCTGGCTTCACCATTTTCTACATGGGCATCAATCTTGGCGCTGCGCTCGCGCCGCTCGTCTGCGGATACATCGGCGAGACTTACGGCTGGCACTACGGGTTTGGACTCGCCACGATCGGCATGCTGGTCGGACTTGGCACATTCCTTGCACCGCGCGGTTTAGCGCGTGCGCTGATCCTGCTCACTTCGGTCGCGATCGTGGTCACGATGTTCTGGGGAGCGCAGGGCGATAGGGTGCAGACGCTTCTGAATCTTCCCATCGCCCTGGCGCTTCTCGGTGCAGGCGCCGTCAGTTTCACGCGGCTCGGTACTGGCGGTCTCCCTGCTGATATTGGCTGCCCCCGCACGGCGGATGGCACGCCAAGCACGCCAAGGCACTTTGGTCGCATCATCATGGGAACGCTTATCGCCGTACCGCTTCTAGCGTGGCTGGTCGCATCGCAAGTCGATGGGTTTGCGATCGCAGGCTCCACCTTGAACGCCGGCTCCGATGCCGAGCCGTTCATCATTCGTCCCGCGACATGGCTGCTCAACATCGTGGGCATCGTCGCATTCGGATCGATCATCGCTGTTGCGATCAAGTCACCACGAATCGAACGCGATCGACTGCTGGTGATCGTTGTGCTGTGCTTTTTCTCGATGCTCTTCTGGGCATTCTTCGAACAAGGCGGATCGAGTGTCAACAACTTTACCGATCGCAATATCGACCGAGTCACTTCTGGTACGAGCGTGGTCGAAGGAAGCACCTACTCCAATGTCGCCGTCACGCAGGAGTTCTTGGGTGTCGAAGTCGCTGGTCGCACTTGGACACTCCGCGACATCGAGATTGCGCAGCGCACCGAGAAGCAAGCGCCAGAACGCATGGGCTGGACGATCCTGGACTTCGTCGCCACGCAGCAGGATGTCGATGCCGGCGTTCAGGTGGACAGCCAGCCCGTGGTTGCCGGGAACAAGTACACCGTGGCGATGTCGTGGCGGGAGTTCCTGCAGTCGCCCACGCTGCCGGCGGCGCGTCAGTCGGCGAAGGACAGCCTCCCGCAACTGGCCGATGCGGAGCGCGCTGCAGCAGGGCGAGTCACATTCATCGCCGAGAGCGGTGATGTGCAGCAGGGACTCGTGGTCGGCGGAGACGAGATCAAAGCCAGTGTGTTTCAGGCGGTGAATCCGACCTTCATTCTGCTTCTGGGTCCTGTCTTCAGTTGGCTTTGGCTCACGATGGGTCGCCGCGATCCATCGCCCGCGGTGAAGTTTGCGCTTGGCATCTTCCAACTTGGGCTCGGGTTCGCCTGCTTCTGGATGGGAGCGCGCTTTGCTGATGCCAACGGCATGGTGCAGATGGAGTGGCTGCTGCTGGGGCTGCTGCTGCAGACGACCGGCGAACTGTGCCTCTCACCTGTGGGGCTTTCATTGGTCACGAAGATCTCTCCCATGCGAATGGTCTCCACCATCATGGGCGCGTGGTTTCTTGCGACTTCCTTCAGCCACATGCTCGCGGCATCGATCGCCAAGCTCACTGGTGTCGAATCGGGTGAGGGCGGCTCCATCCCCCCGCCGACCGAGACACTGCATGTCTACGGCGATGTCTTTGGACTCGTGGCGCTGTCTGCATGCGTTGCGGCACTCATCCTGCTCATCCTTTCACCGTGGCTGCGTGCGCGTATGCACCTTGATGCCGACGCGTCCACTGTGCAGGCGAAGTGATCCATACGCGGCAGTCGCGGCCACAACAGAAAAGGCCCCGTCCCACAGGGTGGGACAGGGCCTGATTCGCCCGCGAGCAAGAAGAGACGCCTTCGTGTGCGGGTGACAGTTGAGCCGACGAGCAGCTCCCTTCCGAAGGGCAACGATCAGTAATCCATGTCCTCGTCGCCGCCGGCAGGAGCCTTCGCCTTCTTTTCCTTGATGTCGGTGATGGCACAGTCCGTGGTCAGCAGCAATCCCGCGATGCTCGCGGCATTCTGCAGAGCCACTCGCTCCACCTTGGTCGGCACGATCACGCCGGCCTTCACCAGATCCTGATACACGCCGGTCGAAGCGTTGAAGCCAAAGTTGGCATCATCGGACTCTTCGACCTTCTGCGCCACGATCGATCCGTCGAGACCACAGTTGGTCGCGATCTGCTTGATCGGTGCGGGCAGGGCGCGGAGCACGATGTCCACACCCACGGTCTCATCGCCCGTCAGGGTCTTCTTGACCTTCTCGAGCGCCTTTCGAGTCCGCAGCACCGCAACGCCGCCGCCAGGAAGAATGCCCTCCTCGACAGCTGCGCGACACGCGTGCAGCGCGTCTTCGACGCGCGCCTTCTTCTCCTTCATCTCAACCTCGGTTGCGGCACCGACGTTGATCTGCGCCACGCCACCCGCGAGCTTCGCCAGACGCTCCTGGAGCTTCTCGCGGTCGTAGTCGCTCGTTGCGGCATCGACTTGGCTCTTGATCTGCTCGATGCGACCCTGAATGTCCTTGGTCTTGCCGCCACCCTCGACGATCGTGCAGTTGTCCTTGTCGATGGTGATCTTCTTCGCGCGACCGAGTTCAGCCATTGTCACGTTCTCGAGCTGGATGCCAAGCTCTTCCATGATCGGCTGACCGCCCGTGAGCACGGCGATGTCCTCCAGCATGGACTTGCGGCGATCACCGAAGCCAGGCGCCTTCACGGCGCAGACCTTCAGCACACCGCGCAGCTTGTTCACCACCAGCATCGCAAGCGCCTCGCCGTCGATGTCTTCGGCAACGATGAGCAGCGCGCGACCGGACTCCGCGACCTTGCCGAGCACCGGCAAGAGATCCTTCGCCGACGAGATCTTCTTCTCGTGGATCAGGACGAGCGCATCCTCAAGAATGCACTCCATCGCAGCGGGGTTGGTCACGAAGTGCGGACTGAGATAGCCCTTGTCGAACTGCATGCCCTCGAGCAACTCCACCTCGGTCTCAAGGCTCTTGCCCTCTTCGACCGTGATCACGCCGTCCTTGCCCACCTTGTCCATCGCCTGCGCGATGATGTCGCCGATCTGCGAGTCGTGGTTGGCAGAGCAGGTGCCGACCTGCGCGATTTCGCGGGAGTTCTTCACCGTCTTGGACTGCTTCTGCAGTTCGTCCACCACCGTGCGCACGGCGGCATCGATGCCGCGGCGCACACTGTTCGCATTCGCGCCCGCGGTGATGTTCTTCAGCCCCTCGGTGAAGATCGCCTCCGCGTAGATCGTTGCGGTGGTGGTTCCGTCGCCCGCGTCCTTGCTGGACTTGCTGGCAACTTCCTTCACCATCTGCGCACCCATGTTCTCGTATGCGTCCTCGAGTTCAACCTCCTTGGCCACCGTGACGCCGTCCTTCGTGACGGTCGGTGCACCGAAGGACTTTTCGAGGATCACCACGCGGCCCGACGGACCGAGTGTGACCTTCACTGCCTTGGCGAGCTTCTGCACGCCGCGGAGAATGCGTTCGCGCGCATCATTGTCGTAGCTGATTTGCTTTGCTGTCATTTGTGTTTACCTCTTTGAGTTTGTGTGAGTTGTTGTTGAATGCCGTCGATCCGTCTGGTCTGACGAAGGACTGCTGCGCTCAGTCGATGATGCCGAGGATGTCCTCTTCCGTCATGATGATGAACGTTTCGCCGTCAATCTTGACCTCAGTGCCCGAATAGCTGCTGAACAGCACGGTGTCACCCTTCTTCACGGTGAAGGGCAGGTACTCGCCCGAGTCCTTCTTCAGGATGCCGTTGCCAAGCGCAACGATCTTGCCCTGCTTTGGCTTCTCCTTGGCGCCTTCCGGCAGGAAAATGCCTGATTCCGTCTTCTTCTGCGCCTCATCACGCTTGACGAGGACTTTGTCTCCGAGTGGACGAACCTTCATGTGTGAAACCTTTCTGGTTGGGGGAATGCGAACCAATGGTCCGCGAATCAAGTCTTGGAAATCCGGTGAACGAACGACGCTTGTCTCGGCGCGATCAGAAGCCCCCCTGCGGCCACGCGCCGCGGTAATGACGCTCGATAACGCGCCGAAGCGTTGCGAGCATGGATTCCATGGGGACGGGTCGCTGCAATACCGAGAACGCACCCTCACGGAGCGCCGCTGCGAGCATGCGACTGCTGTCACGGTTGCTGACTTGGGGAGCATGCACAACCACCACGGGTGGTGCAGGGCGGAGTGGACGCAACAAATGGAGAATGCGCGCGCCGAAGGAATCGTCCGCAGCGGCGGCACTCGACTCGTCTGCGGGAGTGGAGAGATCCACGACTGCGATGTGAACGCGCTGATGGAGGATGACATCCTGCGCCTCGCGGGCGCTTCGACTGCGGAAACACCGGATACCCTGCGGCGCGAGCAGCGCTGGCAACTGATCGGCAAATGTGTCGTCGCGCCATCCGCCGTACGCCAGAAGCAGATTCAGGCGACTCTGCCCATCGGAAGGGCTTCCTGAAGCCGCTTCAAGGCGATCAGCTGATCTGTGGATGCCAGGCATCATGGAACCGTCCCCGTAGCAAATCTCGTGCCGCCGGTAGCGGCCCCCGGGTCGGACTGGCCTTCCCATGTGTCTATGGCAGAAATCAGGGCAAAATTGCACCGGAAATCCGCTGCCAAAGTGGCGGAAGACAGATACGCCCAATCGTCCGCCGCAGAAACCGAGCGCCCCGCTCACACCGCGCTACCTTCAGCCCATGCTCGATCTTTCTGTCGCGGAAGTTCTCTCACGCAAGGAGGCGATCGTCGGTCAGCGCGTCCGCCTCAAGGGCTGGGTCCGAACCCGCCGCGATTCGAAGGCTGGCATCTCCTTTGTACTCCTCTCCGACGGCTCGTGCTTCGACACGGTGCAGGCCGTGGCGCCCGCCGCGCTGCCGAACTACACCAGCGAGGTTCTGCGACTGACCGCTGGCTGCGCCGTCGAGATCGAGGGGCAGGCGGTCGCAAGCCAAGGCAAGGGACAGTCGGTAGAAGTGCAGGCGGATGCGGTGCGCGTGGTGGGATGGGTGGAAGATCCTGACTCGTATCCGATTCAGCCGAAGCCGCACTCGTTCGAGTACCTCCGTGAAGTCGCACACCTCCGTCCGCGTACCAACACTTTCGGAGCGATCGGCCGCGTGCGCCACTGCCTCGCGATGGCGGTTCACCGCTTCTTCCATGAGCGTGGTTTCTTTTGGATCCATACGCCCATCATTACCGGCAGTGACTGTGAAGGTGCGGGGCAGATGTTTCGAGTCTCCACGCTCGATCTGGCGAACATGCCGCGCACGCCGCAGGGCACCATCGACTTTTCGCAGGACTTCTTTGGGCGCGAAACGCATCTCACCGTCTCGGGGCAGCTGAATGTCGAGACATGGTGCATGGCGCTCAGCAAGGTCTACACATTCGGCCCGACATTCCGTGCTGAAAACTCCAACACAAGCCGCCATCTCGCGGAGTTCTGGATGATCGAACCCGAGATCGCGTTCGCCGACCTCGCGCAGGATGCGCAGCTTGCCGAAGATCTGCTGAAGTTCATGTTTCGGGCGCTGCTCGAGGAACGCGCGGATGACATGCGATTCTTCGCAGACCGCATCGACAAGCAGTGCATCACGCGGCTCGAACATCTCATCTCGTCACCGTTCGAGCGCATGGACTACACCGATGGCATCCGCCACCTTGAAGCCGCTTCATCGAAGGGCAAGCGCTTTGACTTCCCCCTTTCGTGGGGCACAGATCTGCAGAGCGAGCACGAGCGGTATCTCACCGAGGAACTCGTCGGTCGCCCCGTGATCCTGATGAACTACCCAAAGGACATCAAGGCGTTCTACATGCGCATGAACGAGGACGGACGCACGGTCGCCGCCATGGACATCCTTGCGCCCGGCATCGGCGAGATCGTCGGTGGCAGTCAGCGCGAAGAGAGACTCGACATGCTCGATCGGCGACTCGACGAGATGCGGCTCGACAAGCACACCTACAGCTGGTACCGCGATCTTCGGCGTTACGGCACCGTGCCGCACGCGGGGTTCGGGCTTGGCTTTGAACGCGCCATCGTCTATGCAACAGGGATGGCCAACATCCGCGATGTGATCCCATTCCCGCGCACGCCGAAGTCATGCGAGTTCTGATGCCTCGCCCCCAATGAGTACGGGCTTCTTGGGCACTGCGCTGCGGGGCTGGAGCGCGATGCGAGCGCACCCCTCTATGGCGCTGGGTTGCCGGGGTACCGCGCGATCATCGGCGGGATGATTCCTGGACACAGTCGATCGCGGAAGTGCATCCAGTCGCGCCTCCACGGTTCGCCCATTTGATCAGCCGGCTGCGCATATCGGTGGCCGACGCCAGCACCAGGCGGACCCTGAATCGTGGCGACAAGTGATTGCTTTTGCAGCGAGTAGGACTCGGTCGATCCATCCGCATGCGAGTAGGTGATGTTCTTGGGATCCCAGAAGGCAGGCCAGTCGATCCAGCCCTCCCACCCACCAGAATTCGACCATGTGCCGGGATTCGGCGTTCCCTGCGGTGCTGGCGAACCGAGCGGTGGACGCGGATCAATCACCCAGCCTTGGTTGTTGAACGCAAAGCCATCGGAGTCATCCTCGATCAGCGTCATGATGGTCTGCGACGGAAACTTGTGATGGACAACATGAGTCGTTCGCCACTCTCGTGGCGTGATCCCCTGCCCCACGAACCATCCCAACCACTTGTTCGCCCACTCCTGGCTGTCTTCCGGCACCGTGCCACCCACGAAGCCCGTGAATGAGTAACTGCGGATTCGCTTGGTCGGATCCAGTGGGGACTTGTACAGGCTGTTGCTGCCGATGTAGGGATACAGGCGTCCGCCGGAGAGTGCCTTGGCAGCGGGGTTCTCGCTGTTCAGCCCATACTGCAGTTCAGCTCCTGCACTGACGCTCGGTCCATGCGACGCAGTCCACGAGTGATACGAGTCGGGAGTGGTGCTGCCATTGTTGATGAGGATCGGCCAGGACTGCGATCCGACGGTGAGCGTGTAGCTGAAGTTGACATCCACGGATGTTCGGTTGCTGGCGTAGGCGCCGTTGTTGTCGGTGGCATAACCTGACTGCGCCAGCGCTATCTGCCGCTGCTGCGAAAGGCAACTCGTCACGCGCGCAAGCGTCTTCGCCTTGCCGAAGCCCACGATCACAAGGGCGAGCAGCAAGCCGATGATGGAAATCACCACCAAAAGTTCTGTCAGCGTAAAGGCGCTGCGAAGTGTGCGGGACAATGATGAGCGCGGTTGGCAAGTCATGGAGGAGTGATCGTTGACTGCATCGATCTTCGGGGGGGAAACAAAGGCATGGCACAGCCTACTCCACCCATTCCATGAATCTCTACGGTCAGGTGCGCAGGACTGATGCCATGCAAACCATGAAAAGGCACCAACGGCAGGACAGTCAGCGATTGGCGAGCGGTATCCTGATTGCCATGCCCCTTCGACCCACCCTGCTTCTTGCCGTTATGACTGCCCTCTTGCATGCCTCCACTGCCGTCGCACAAGACGCGGATAAGCCGCAGCCGCCTGCGACAAAGCCAGCCGACAAGGACAAACCGGCCAGTGCTGCAAAGCCGAAGGCAAAGGCAAAGGGGAAAGAGCCCGCAGCAGCACCAGGAGCACCTCCTGCAACTCCGCCAACAGAACAACCGGCAAAGCCACCGGCTGATGCGGGTGGCAAAGCCGAAAGCGCGAGCGGCGGCAAAGCACCGGCGGCCAAGCGCGCACCCGAGCCTGAGGCACGCCCGTGCAAGCCGCTGGATCAGTTGCCACCGGAGATGCACAAGTGGGCGAACCTCGCCATGGACGGCAAGTTCAAGGACTTCACGCGCCTCGCCGCGCGTCGGCAGGCTCTGTACGTGAAGTCTTCCGAACTGCGAATGGCGATGCGAGGCACCGAACCAACGGAGCGACAATTTGCCGACTTGAAGGCTGCGCAGGATGAAATCGGCAAGGTGGGCGATCAGATGGATGCTCTCACATCCGCGAAGGGCTGGACGCAAGAGGACTATGCCGTGATGGACTTCATCGTGGCGCAGCAGTTCGAATTGAATCCCATCAAGTGATGCGTTCACCGTGCTGAAACGAAGGACTCTCGCGTGCCGTTCACCTGCAACATTGACTCGAAGGGTCGGACAATCCGCCTGATCGCAGGCGCGTTGACGGAGAGCACAGGGGTTCTGCTGCTGGTGCTGCGCTGGCAGAGCGTGCTGAGCGGCGACTGGCCGTGGTTTGCCGGCGCTGGGCTCGCCGCGGGTGGGCTCTTCATGGTGCTTGAGGGAGTGTTCGGCTGGTGCGCCGTGCGAGCCTGCGGAGTCAAGACACCGATCTGACGCGCACATCTGCGCACACTCGAATGACTTGCACGCACGGACACGGCTGTACCAAAGGGAGAGGCCGCGGTGGCTGGTTCGACGCAGATCTGCTTTCTGCGCTTGTGTGTGGAGCGCTGCTGCTCGCGGGCGTTCTTGCGCCGCGGCTTGGTGTGGACGAGACCGCCGCGCGCGTGCTCCTGTGGCTTTCATGTGCGGCGGGTGGGTGGCACGTGGCGATCCGATCGCTCCAGCAACTGCGACGACTGCAACTCGATGTGGATCTCCTCATGCTTGTTGCTGCCATCGGCGCGGGCATCATCAATCAGTGGACCGAAGGAGCGGTACTGCTCTTTCTCTTTTCGCTCAGCCACGGACTTGAGAACCTCGCGAGCGAACGCGCGCGACATGCCATCCGAGCACTTGGCACACTGACGCCGACCACCGCGCGTGTCGTTCGCGGCGGCCTGGAGTCGGATATGCCTGTGGAATCGCTGCGGGTCGGAGATGTCGTGCGTGTCAAGCCGGCGGAGCGAGTGGCAGTGGACGGAGAGGTGCTCGAAGGCGAGACCGCCGTTGATCAGAGCCCGATCACCGGCGAGAGCGTTCCCGTCTCCAAGTCGCCAGGTGCTTTGGTGTTTGCTGGAACGCTCAACGGCGATGGCGTGATCACGGTGCGAACCACAAAGCTCGCGTCGGAGACCACGATGGCACGCATGATTCGCCTGGTCGAGGAGAGTCAGTCCGCGAAGGGACGGGTGCAGCGAATGACCGAGCGCTTCACCGCGGTGTACACGCCCATCGTGCTCGGCGGCGTTCCCGTGCTGATCGCCGTGCTGATCTTCGCATTCAAACTGAACTTCGCCGAGGCGTTCTTGCGTGCGATGGCGGTCCTTGTGGGTGCATCGCCCTGTGCACTGGCGATATCGACTCCCAGCGCCATGCTCGCGGGTATCGCACAGGCGGCTCGCAGCGGTGTACTCATCAAGGGTGGTGTCCATTTGGAGTCGCTTGGGACAATTCGTGCGATCGCGTTCGACAAGACCGGAACGATCACACAGGGGCGGCCTGAGGTGCAGCAAGTGATCGCGGTAGGTGGATCAATCGAGCGAGATGTCATCGCCGCAGCGGCAGCGCTCAATCGGCACTCCAGTCATCCGCTCGCACTGGCGATCGCGCGCCGCGCCGTGCGCGACGGGATATCGACCCTGTCCGAGGTCGAGAGCGTGCGTGCGCTCCCGGGGCGCGGTATCGACGGATCCGTTGCAGGAACGCGTCTCGCAGTCGTCGGTCCCCGTGCGCTCGGCCGAGATGGCTTCCCGGATGTTTCGCCTGAGGTACGCCGACAGATCACCGCGCTTGAGTCATCGGCGCAGACGGTATCGGTTGTTGTCCAAGGTGGATCAGTGCTTGGACTCATCGGGATGTCCGATCAGGTGCGTCCTGATGTGCAAACGATTCTGGCGCGACTGAAGTCGCTTGGCATTGCACGACTCGTGCTGCTGACGGGGGACAATCAGACGGTCGCTGCGCGCGTTGCCGAGCCACTTGGCGTGGATGAGATCCACGCGGAACTGCTGCCGGAGGACAAAATCACTGAAGTACGGCGGCTGCTCGATACATGGCAGTCGGTGGCGATGGTGGGCGATGGGGTCAACGATGCACCTGCACTTGCGACGGCGACCGTCGGCGTTGCGATGGGAGCAAGTGGCACGGATGTCGCGCTCGAAGCGGCGGACATCGCCCTGATGGCGGATGACTTGTCGAAGTTGCCATTCGCGGTCGGACTCAGCCGGCGTGCTCGCTCCATCGTTCGGCAGAATGTGGTGATCTCGATGACTGTGGTGGCGATGCTCATCCCATTCGCGGCCGCGGGTGTCGTGCCATTGAGTGCCGCAGTGGTACTGCATGAGGGCAGTACGGTCGTGGTGGCCTTCAACGCACTGCGACTGCTGCGGTACCGTGAACGCTCATGATGAAAGTGCACATCTGCTTGGCGGCGCTTGCGCTCGCAGTTGCCGTCGCGGCGCGTGATGACGCCCTGAAGTCCCCTGCTCCTGCGCTGACGCCCACGCCTGCTGCTACACCTGCGCCAACTGCTGCACCTGCTGCCACGCCGATTGCCGCGCCCGAACCCGAAGCGCTGATCTCCAAGACGATCACCCCCGATCCACTGAAGGCCGATGTCGCACAGCTGAGCAGCGACGAGATGGGTGGGCGCTTTTTCCGAAGCCCGTTCGCACTGAAGGCAGCAGCATGGGTGGAACAGCGCTTTCTTGAATCGGGGCTTGTGCCGCTCGAAGGTGTGGACAGCATGCGTCTGAAGATCGACGACGAACCCGAGACAGGCCCGAACATCGTTGCGCGCCTCGCGATCGCAAACCCGCCGACGGCTTCACCAGATGGCGAACCAAAGCCTGGGAACGATGGGTTCATCATCGTCAGCGCGCATTACGACCACCTGCGCCCACGCCGCTCCGGCGAGGACCGCATCTTCAACGGCGCCGATGACAACGCATCGGGCGTGTGTGGCATGATCGCAGTGGCCCGTGCACTGAAGGCGCTCGCGGAAGCGGGGCGACCACCGCAGTGCACGGTCGTCTTCATCGCGTTCAACGGCGAGGAGGCGGGACTCCGCGGATCGACTGCGTTCGTGGCCAAGCCCCCGCTGTCGCTCGACAAGGTGCGGGGGGTGTTCAACATGGACATGATCAGCCGTGGACGACCGCGCGAGATTTTTATCGATGGCGGTCCTGTTGGCGCACCACTGATCGAACGCCTCCGAAAGGCCAATGAACAGATCGGGCTCTCGCTGAAGATTGATACGCATCCAGATTGGCTGCCGCGCAGCGATCAGGCAGCATTCCTTGCGAAGCGGATTCCTGCCGTGCTGTTTTCCGTCGAGGATCATGAGGACTACCACCGGGTCACCGATCACGTGGAGAAGATTGACGCTGCGCTCGCAGCGGATGTGGCGCGGCTCGTGGCGTGGACCGTGTGGGGAATGTCGCGCGAACCCCGCGCAGCACCCAACTGACCCGTCACTGCACGAAGCGCTGAGCGAACGCGTCAAGGCGTGCGAGGGATTCCTCGACACGGCGCTGGGCGATCCGTCCTGATGCCATCGCTTCGGACAGTGCATCGATCGCTGCCCGCTGGCGGTCGAGCCGATGGCACATCAGCAGGCAGTCGATCCCCGCCTCGACCGCACGCACGCAGGCCTCACCGATCGGCATGCGATCGGCGATTGCCGCCATCTCCATGTCGTCACTGAACACCACGCCGCCGAAACCAACCTCGCTGCGAAGAACGCCTCCGATCACTTTCGCGCTCAGCGTGCCGGGCACGTCCGGGTCCACGGCATCGAATACAACATGCGCGCTCATCATGGATGCAACGCCCGCACGCGACGCCGCCACAAACGGCGGAAGTTCCACGGCACGCAGCCGATCGATCGCATGCGGCAAGCGCGGCAAGTCGAGGTGGCTGTCGCGGTCCGTGTCGCCGTGACCGGGAAAGTGCTTCGCACACGCCGCAACGCCGCCACGCTGCTGCGCCTCGATGAACGCACACGCGCACCTCGCGACATGCGCAGCATCCGCACCGAACGAACGCGCACCGATCACGGGGTTGGCCGGGTTGCTGTCCACATCCACGACAGGGGCGAAGTTCAGATCGAAGCCACAGCTTCGCAGTTCGCACGCGAACAGAGCGCCGACGCGCGCGGACTCTGCCACGCTGTCGGAGCGCGCCCCCACCTCGCGCATCGGTGGCACAGCCGTCATGCCCTCCGTGAGCCGAGCAACGCGCCCACCTTCGTGATCAATGGACGCGAACAGCCGCGCATTTCCTGCGCGGTGGGCGCAGGCCTTCACGGCACTGACCACCGAGGTGGCTGCCGTCCGCGATGTGGCGTTTCGAGCGAAGAGGATCACGCCCGCGACCCCTGCGCGAATCATCTCCTCGAGTCCACCGTTGACTTCAGGTGAATCCCAGCCCACGCAAAGAAGTCGCGCTGCGCTGCGCCGCTGAGCATCGGTCGGCATCCGACGGAATGTAGTGGCGCGCGCAGCATTGGGGGGTGCAGCACGGTGCGACCGAGCGTGTATCGCCGCGCCGCTGCAGTACCTTCGCGCCGTGATCCCTGAATCGGTGACGCGCACACTTCGAGTGCGCAACTACAGGCTCTTCGCGTCTTCGTTCTTGTGCAGCGGAGTGGCGATGCAGATGCTCGCCACGGTGGTTCTTTGGGATCTGTGGAAGCAAACGGAAGATGCACTCGTGCTTGGCATTGCTGGGCTTGCGCGTGCGCTGCCTGTGATCGCGCTCGCACTGGTCGCAGGTCACGTGTCCGACACCTTCAGCCGCAAGCGCATCCTGATCATTACGCAACTGGCGTTCGTCGGCATTGCAGCTTGTTTCGCATGGGCGAGTTGGCAGCACGCAGGGCCCACCGTCTGGTACGCGCTGCTCGCACTGTCCGGATGCGTGCGGTCGTTCAATGGACCGAGCCGACACTCGCTCGTGCCGCTGCTCGTGCCGGCGAACATGCTCGAAAGCGCGATCGCTTGGAACAGCGGCATCTTCCAGTTCTGCGCCGTGTCGGGCCCCGTGATCGCGGGAGCGCTTCTCCAGTGGGAATTGGAGTCGTGGCAGGTGCTGACTGTCTCGGCGCTGCTGTTGTTGCTTGCCACAGCATTTGCCATGCGCCTCGACCCCACCGAGCCGCCCCCGCAGCGGCGCGCGATGACGCTGCGCGCCATGCTTGCTGGCATGAGCCACATCCGACGCGAGCGAACGATTCTCGCCGCGCTGACGCTCGACATGTTCGGCGTTCTGCTCGGTGGCGCGACGGCGCTGCTTCCGATCTATGCCGACGAAATCCTCCACGGCGGACCGGCGCTGCTTGGCGTGCTGAAGGCGGCGCCGTATCTCGGCGCGCTGGTGATGGCGATCTGGCTTGCCGTGCGACCGACGATGCAGCACGCAGGACGATCGCTGCTGCTGTCCGTGGCACTCTTCGGTGTGACGATGATCATTTTCGGCGTATCGACGGCACCGTGGCTCAGCATGGTGATGCTGTTCCTGTCCGGCGCGTTCGACAACATCAGCGTTGTCGTTCGGCACACGCTCGTGCAGACGCGAACACCCAATGAACTTCGCGGACGAGTGAGCGCCATCAACTCGCTCTTCATCGAGTGCAGCAATGAGGTCGGGGCGTTCGAGAGCGGTCTCGTGGCGCGCCTGCTCGGACCCGTGTTCAGTGTGGTCAGTGGTGGAGTGGGAACGCTGCTTGTGGTCGGCGCCACGGCGCTGGTGTTCCCAGAAGTTCGTCGGTTGCAGCGACTCGTTCCCCGCACCGACAACGATGCTGCTGACGCTGCGCCAGCGGCTCAGGCTGGCGCAGCGGATGTGCGAGCGACTGGTGTGCCGCCCTCGTTGCCCCCCACGACCATGGCATGAAAGACATCCGATGAAATGGCCAGGATGCGTGCCGGGTCGCGGTCGATGACCGTGGTGAGGAGAACGATGTTCGTGATGTCAGTGCCGCTTGCGCTATCCGTCACGTGGATCTTGTTCCCAGACCGCACAAGCGAGTAGAGCTCCTCGGACGTAATGAATTTGCTGCGCCGCGTGTCATAGAGGCGGCGGTTTGGATACTTCCGGATTCGATATTGCTCTGTTGTCATGGGCGAGGTGGGATGCCAGCGGGGCGAAGTGCGAAGGATGCATCTCAGGCACGGGCCAGAGGCGAACGATCTATTCGGCTATTGCGCAACAGCCGTCCACTGAAATCAGACTTTTTGCATGCGCATGAGAACGGCTGATAACTGCTTTGGCCCTTCTCGCCGCGGCTGCTGCGTTGACTCGCACCCAACTCTCGACTACGCTCGTCGTCCTGACTGCGGGGTAGAGCAGCCTGGTAGCTCGTCGGGCTCATAACCCGGAGGTCGTTGGTTCAAATCCAGCCCCCGCTACTTCAAGAGTGGTTGCGAACAGCAGCCCTCGCCAAACGCACGAGAGACGCGTCCTCCACGAGGGCGCGTCTTTCGCTTTGTACGCAGGGATTTCGAGGGGTGGGCCAGGGCGGCCGTGAGGGGGGGGATTGCGTTTCTGAGGGTGAATCGCGGTGCATCGCCCCCGGCAGTGTGCTGGTGGGGGCATCGCAAGACACCATCAACTTGAGAATGAGGAATTCCATGCAACACCGGAGTGATCGCTCACCGTTCCGTCGCGCGCCGTTCGCGATCACGCCCCGGGATGCGGTCCTCCATGCCCTCAAGGTCTAGCCGCCACGCTTTATCGGAATCAGAACCTCTCCAACGGGCGGAATAACCTTCCAATTAATTTCTCGTTTCGTTGGAATTCGCCCGGCATGGTGCTAGGTTGACTCAGTTCCCTCCCTTTTCGTTTCCCTTTCCCTTTCCCCTAAAAGGTAGTCCACATCATGACCAATTCGCGCGTTGCCCTCACTGGCTCGGTTCTTTTCGCAGCCTGTCTCGCGGCCTCCTCCGAGGCATCCCTCATGTACGTCCGCTCATCGACCGCTGGTTCCTCGACCGTCTGGACGGCGTATTCGTCGCTTGAAGACATGGCGGCGAACACGGGCGGCACCAACGTCGGGTCGAGTTCGTCGATCCTGTCCACCGATGGGGTCTTCACGGACGGCGCGTATGTCTACAAGACCACCAAGAACAACAGCGGGCTCGACTACAACAACACGTACGTCCGCTACAACTCGCTCGCTGACCTGAATGCGAACGCGGGTGGCTTCAGCATTCAGATGGCGCAGGGCATGTACTACAACGAGGACGTGATCGCCAACACCAGCAACGGCTGGATCTTCCGCACGGCATCCTTCGGCGGTCCCAACAACGTCGGCATGTACGCGTTCAACACCGCTACCGATCTCATCGCGAATAACTCTTTCTATGCCTCCGGGTTCGGTGGCGGAGATCAGAATGGCGACAACAGGTACTGGGCCGGCACCGGCAGCACATGCTGGCGGTCCAATGTCGTGAACGGCGTGGTGCAGAGCTTCAGCGTCTTCGCGAGCGGCCCTGACCTGTACAACAACACCCCGTTCTCCACCGTGTCCAGTTCCGCGGGCTACGGCGTCGGCGTCAACTTCATGACGATCAACTCGTCCTTGATCCCCGCGCCGGGTGCCATGGCACTGCTGGCCGTTGCAGGGGCCGGTGTGTCTCGACGCCGTCGCGCCTGAGCGCACGTCGCGGTACCTGACCCATTGCACAAAGTGCACACCCTGCGGGGTCGGCTTCGAGCCGACCCCGCTGTCGTTGTGGACCAGGTCGCCGGCATGCCGCCCGGCCGAATGATGCTCGAGGCCTTACTGCGACCCATTATGCAAATTGTTTCCTGATTCGTTGTGCATGGGTGCCCGGATCAGTTATAAGTATTCCATGCTGAGTCGCTACCGTCGCCTGCTCACGACCGCCTTGGCGTTCTCCACCACCGCAGCATGTCTCGGGCAGGGATCCACCCCGTGCACCGCCGCCATCGTGGAGAACTTCGGCGCATCGCCCTCCGGCACGTTGTACGGTCAGGCCCAGACCTTCGCCCTCAATGGATTCACCCGCCTCCGACCGGTCCGCGATGGCTTTCCCGCGACGTGGGGAACATGGCGATCCACGCCGGTAGCCGGTACCGTGAAGGAGTTCACGGCAACGTTCCGCTTCAGCCTGCGGAACAGCAACGGCGCTGCGGGAGATGGATTTTCCTTCCTCTGGGGCGACCTTTCGAATGCCTCAGGCAACCGCATGTCCGGGGGCGAGTGGGGCCTTCAAGGATTTAACGAAGACGGGGCGGGGCTCAGCGTCGGCTTCGTCTCGTACACCGGCGCAGGCGCCAATGGCGTCAACGGCAAGTGGGGCGGTAGCCAGTTTGCGTTCACCCCACTGTCCTTCGCACCGGTGACCTGGGTCACCACGGCGCAGGCCGTGGACAGGATCAAGATGGCCGTTGCGACGATCCACTGGTCCCGCACCACGGGCACTCGAGTCTCGGTGGCGTTCCCCGGAACCGTCGGCTCCACGATCTTCATCGACCAAGGTGCACAGCCCATGGCGAACATCGACCCAACTGGTTGGTCGTTCGGCTTCACGGCGCGCAACGGCGCGATCGACCAGGACGTGTACATCGGCGAACTGCAGATCAACGCCATCGTGCAGTGTCCGCCCGGAAGCCCGGCCGACATCAACGGGGACTGCCTCGTCGATGGCACTGACCTGTCGGGCGTGCTAGCGGACTGGGGACCATGTCCGACCTCGTTGTGCGCCGGCGACGTTGACGACAGTGGAGCCGTGGATGCCAGCGACCTTGCGATCGTCCTCGGTGCATGGGGCAACGCGGGCTGCACACCCCAAGTTTCATCGGATCGCCATCGAATGCGCCCCAAGGGAACCACCACGGCTCAACAGGGCTTCTGGGAGTACTTGCCCGTGGGCTACGCCAATCGCACTGACTGGCCGCTTCTGGTGTATCTGCACGGCATCGCAGAGAACGGCAATGGCTCTTCGGCGGAGTTGACCAAGCTCACAGTCCATGGCCCCCCGAAGCTCATCTCCACGAATGCCTGGCCCGTAGTCGCATCGGCTGCCGGAGATGCCTTCGTCGTTCTGTCTCCCCAGAACTCCAATGGTGGATCAGGCGTGCCGCAGGGCTGTCACAGTCCAGCTGACGTGAGCGCCTTCCTGCAGTGGGCTGCCGCCAACTACAATGTGGCGCCCTCCCGCATCTACCTCACCGGTAATAGCTGCGGTGCCATCGGTACATGGGAATACCTGCGCACCGTCGGATCGAATGTGCTGCCCGCTGCCTTCATTCCCGTCTGCGGCAACGGCATCAGCGCCTTCGACCAACGCGGATGTCTCCTGGGCAACCACCCGATCTGGGCCTTCCACGGCGAAGTGGATGTTGTCATTCCGGTGGCAGGGTCGGCGGTCCCCATCACGGGCATGCAGAACTGTTCCGTGCCCAGTGCGGTGGATGCGCGACTCACCATTTATCCGGGAGTCGCGCACGACTCCTGGACGCGGACCTACGACCTGACGGCAGGCCATGACGTCTACGCGTGGCTGCTCACGCACCAGCGCACCACGCCGTGAGGGGCGCCCGGACCGCCGGGATCGAGGTATCGACCTCATCTACTTATCGGGCAACCGTGCCGCAGTGCGCTTGGGTCCGGAGGCGACAGCCAGCGGAGTTCATCAATTTCGCTCTGGGAACTTGCCTAGCCGTGTTTAGGGGCTACTTTACTCACGTTGAACTGAAGAGGTCGACGGACGTCCCGTTGGCCTCGATCGTTCGATCGCGATAGCCAAGCAAGTTTTGCGACCCCTGCCTCGACCAATTCCTCGAAAGGACCCCTCCTCATGAACCGAGTTTCCTCCGCGCTCGCCTCCTTTGCACTCATCATCGGCGGCTTCGCCGGGACCGCTGCCGCAGAGGAAGTGTTCCTCCGGACGGATGGCCTCACGCCGTACGCATCGTGGGTCAGGCACCCATCACTGGCGGCCATGGCGACGAACACCGATGGCCTTCCTGCCGGAACCATCGCTCCCGCGATTCCATCGAAGGATGCGATCTTCACCGATGGCGTCTACTTTTACAGAATCACCTCGGATGCGGTGGGCGATGCGGGCCAGTACAACAACCTGTTCATCCGGTACGAGAGCTTCAACGACCTGAACACCAACACGAATGGCACGACATTCCCCATGAATGGCTACGGCATGTACTACGACGACGACATCGTCGTGGACAGCTTGAGCGGCCGGATCCTTCGCACCACGCGATACTTCGCCGAAAGCACCGTAACCATCGGCGCGTACGCATACAACAACTTTGCGGAACTGGTCGCCAACACGCCGTTCTACGCCGGTGGGTTCTCGAACCAGACTGTGGCCCATGACTGCAAGTTCTGGGCGTACAACGGCAAGTGGTACCGAACGAACGTCTCCGGCTCGACAGGCAACACGGTCGTGACTGGGGTCAACGTCTACAACAGCAGCGAGGATGTCTACAACAACAATCCGGCGCAGACGATCGAGAGCTTGCTGGGGGCTCCGGGATCGATGCGCTTCCTCACCGTTGACTCCTCCATGCTCTCCCCTCCCCCCCCGCCGCCCCCGACGTGCCCTGGCGACCTCGATGGTGATGGTGTGGTCGGCGGCGCCGACCTTACAATACTGCTCGGCGGTTGGGGCGCCTGTCCGTAATGAACGCCGGTAGGGGCCGCATCAGCTGCCTGAGCTTGTGACCAACAGGGTGCGCAGACGGTCCTCGGGATCTCTGCGCACCTGTTCCATGGTGCCGTCCCCGTTCAGTGCGGTCGTGGATGCCCACGAGCGGCGGCGGACACTTCAGTCCCAGTGGCGATCGCGCTTCGGCCTGCGTACGCGCTTTTGCAACAAGGGGTTGCGTGCGTGGAGATCTCTTGCGGTGGGCCAGCGCGGTGGCGTGGCCGAGTGCCTGGCCGACCGTCGCGAGCTTGCTCGCGGATTGTCTCTCCGCGCATCGCGAGACCTCGCGCCCCGAAAGGTCTCTGGTTCATAGTTCCTGAGGCCGAAATGCACGAACTCATACGCAAGCAACCGGGGCGCTTCGGGCAAAATCCGGACGGCGCGGAGGCCGCGGAAGTACCGGGTAATGAGTCGGGGTGTCCCTGTGCGCCCGACATCCACCGCGAGCCGACACTCATGCCGAGACGCTTGATGCAGCTGCGGTCGAAGTCTTCATGCCTTCGGCTGCGCCCAACGAATGGACTTTCTGATCAATCCTCCGACGCCGAGACCCACCGCGATGACCAGAGCAACGACTGGCGCTCCCACGAGCAGCGTGCTTCGAATGTCGATCTCGAGGCTACTGATCGGAACCCCTCGCCACAATTGGTCGATTGCGACCGCGAGCGTCCCCCAGCCTACGAAAGTCCAGCTACCGATTGCGTAGGCGATCGCCGGTCGTACACGCGAAAGCCTAGCACACAACACTGCTGGCACAACGGCCAGGACGACGACCGGAACGATGACCCAACCGATCGGGTTGAGTATCGGGAGCCACTCGTTCAGCTTCATCAAGCCAAACCAATATCCGAATCCAAGCAGCCCTCCAACCGCGACCCCGGCGACGGACATCACCATGAGTTCGACTCTTTGCCGTCGTTTGCGAAGGTCGCACACGCTTCGCGGGTCGGAGGGGTCGATCGCGAACCCGCATTCCGGACAACGGCACGGGATCGCATTTCCCAACGGCTGCAGGCAACGGCGGCAGCCGAGATGCACGGCGTGCACATCACTCGTGCCGTTTGAATCAGCGAGAGCGGACTGGGCTGGCGCGGCTCCTTTGCTTTCCACGGCTGCGCATTCTCCTCAAGGTTCGGGATCTGGGACTTCTATACGTGGGCGACGATTTTGTTCAGCGCCCTTTTGACCATTTTCGTCAACGCCCGATCAGGCTCGCGACCGACGCCAGCCCCGCGGACTGACGAACCGCCTGATCCACGAAGAATTCCGACGCCCTCCGCCAAGAACGCGGAGGACTTTCCTTTCGGCTGCGGAGATAAAGGGGTGGAGGCGTGCGCCTCTGATCGAACCCTCCGCCCTCTGCATGTCCCACCCAGACGAAGACCCCAATCCCCCACGCTGCGCCGCCTGCGCATCCCGGCTACTGCGCCCGCACCGCCTCGAACCGCGCGCAGTCGCCGCGCTCGTTGCGGAGCGTGAGTACCGCGCCGCGCGGACTGGAGGCGATCGTGGCCGACCGTACCCCGCCGAGCATCGACGTGAACGCACCCTCAAGCGCCATGCGCTCGGGCGGTCCAGCCATCCGCGTGGCACCGACTGGGCCGAATCGCAGCGGCACGTTGTGTGCGTTCATCGAATTTCCAACGGTCGCTTCGGCAAAGTAACGATTCACCCCGGCGAAGCCGGAGGCACGACCCTCGGCCGAGATGAAGAGCGAGGGTGGCTGGTCGGTGACGGCGATCGGCTTGCCGTCGGCGTCGGTCAGCTCGACGCAGGTCCACTCGGTGCGGTCGATGCCCGGCAGCCGAGTGAGCGTGCCGGAGTTCGGCGCGGCGGGCCGTGGATCCGGACCCGATGCGCACGACGCGAGCGTGACCACGATTATGGCTGCGGCAGCGAGTGAGAGGATGCTCCTGTTCATGGAAGTGAGGGTACCGCCCACGAAACCCCTCACTTCACCAGCACGCCGTCTTGCGACAAGAGGTTTGCGTGGGCAGAGGCCTCTCAGCGTAGGCCAGCGGAGTGGCGTGGCCGAGTGTCCGGCCGAGTGCCTGGCCGACGCTCGCGGAGGTCTCGCCGGGTTGTCTCGATGCTGTGGTGCTATGCGTATCAAGAGACCTCGCGCCCCGAAATGTCTCTGGTTCACGATTCCCGGGGTCGATCGCTGACGCTTCGCAGGTGAATCAGCGACCCGCCAGGAACGGAGCAATCGCATCGCCGACCATGGCGAACCGTGCCACGAAGTGATTGATCGCCTCATCCATGTGCTGTCGCGCAGTGACGGAATCGAGTCCGTGGCCGGAAAGCGGTGCGATTACCCGATGGGCCAAGAACTGCCGCGCGTATTCGGCGCAAGGCACCGCGGCCCAGTGCTGGATCCACTCCGCGTAGTGCTGCTCGTAACGCTTGCCATCCCAGAAACCGCCCGCAGGCGAGTAGAGCCCCCAGTGGATGAACATCCCGAAGTGCGCATCGCGCCACCACGCCATACGCGCATCGCGGTCGCTGGCCCAGAGCGCGATCTGCTCGGCCTCGGTCGGCGGTGCGGCGATGGCCAGCGACGCAGCAAGCAGCGTGGCCATCATGCGCGCAGGGTAACTGCGGAGTGCGATCGAACGCGCCACCCTGCCCGTCGGGGCGAAATGAACAAGGCCACCGCGTCGGGCGGTGGCCTTGGGTGTGATTCAATCGATCGGAGGCGCTACGGGCAGGCGCCCCACGCACCAAGCACTTCCGCCAAGTCAGCTCCGTCGACGATTCCGCTGTTGTCGAGATCGCCCTGTCCACTGTTGTTCCAGTTCGCGAGCAACACGGCGAGATCCGCCGCATCGGTGTACAGATCGTTGTTGAGGTCTGCGGCGCAGTCAGAGCAAGCAACGGCCAAGGTGCCTGACCCACCCGCGGTCGCGCCACCGACACGGAAGTAGTAGGTACTTCCGATGAGCGATACGAACGACAGCGAAGATGTGCCTGACGCACACCCTGCGCCGTCATCATTGCACGCATTCACGGGGGTCGAAGTCCCCGGGCAAGCTGTGCTCGGTCCGTACACCGCGAGCCGCGTGTTGAAGGCCGCGAGCCCGCATGTCGACACCGTTGTTCTGCCTGAGCAGGGAGCGACAAACTTGTACCAGATGTCCTTCACGATCAGACCATCGCCGTTTGCAGTGCAGGTCGTCGGCAGCGCGAACGCCGAATTCGTCGCAGTGGACGTGTTGAAGGTGGTGTTCCCAGAATTGATCGTGATGGCTGCCGCACACTCATCGTTCGCCGGTGGCGGCGATCCCGATGAAGACAGCGTCAGGGTGTACTCGTTGCGAGTGTCGCTGTTTAGATACACGCAGAGGAAGAGCTGGCTGCTGCCGCTCGTGTTCGTGTAGTTGATCGATGCATTGTTGACATTGCCCAAGTCGCTCGCGATCGCCGTTCCGCCGCAGGCGCTGAACAACTCGAGATCGATGTCGCCGTTGGCGTGGGTGTACGTGGCGCTGATCGAGACGCCCGTGCCGGGCGCGCTCGAGATCAGGTACCAGTCCTGGTCGACGCGCTTGACGACGAGACTGGTGTATGTGCCGTTGGTCAGGGCGTTCGCCGCGGCGCACGAATCGTTTGGCTCCCGCGTATCGTCGGTACCCGCGGCGAGCGGCGTCGCGAAGCCGCCGCTGCTGATCGCCACATCGATGCGTCCGTAGCCGTCGTCGGGGCTGGTGCTGCTGCACGAGCTGCCGCCGCAGGTCAGGACGCCGTACATGCGTCGGTCCGAATTGCGGTAGATCGCGCTACCCGACGAGCCAACTTCGGTCACGCCGGTCGAGGTCACGCCGTACTGGGTCGCGGAGTTCCACGAGAGACTCGACCAGTTCGACTGCGGGCTGCCGCAGGGGAACGAGCTGGCGTTCTTCGTGCCGAATGAGATGCGTTGGTAGCTGGCGTCTGGGTGATGCAGGCAGGTCGAGGCAGTGCTGGTCGAAACATTGTTGTTGGTCCAGCCGACCCAACCGACGTTGGCCGGGAGCGTCGGGCGGATCATGAGCAGCGTGCAGTCGCTTGCGCTGTGCGTGACAACGAGGTCGCCGCCAGTGACATTGCTGCCGGCTGCGGCAGTCGCCGACGCGGCGCAGGTGTTGCGTCGATAGAAGAAGTTGAACTGGCAGCTGTTGGCAGTGGACTGCGTCGAGATGCAGTGGTTCGCCGTCGTGACGTACGGCGTCTCGTCCGTCGCAGTGGTCGCCGTCAGCTGACCCGAGCAGAGCGAGCCAGAGAAGATCAGGCGGATCGTGCCGTTGGACTCGTTCGACCAGGTTGAGAAGCAAATTGGATCGAGATGGCAGGAGCCGACCGCGACGCCGCCTTCCGCGCCGCCTTCATCGATCTTCCAGATCTGCCGGTAGCCGTGGTAGTAGTCCGCTTCGGTGAAGGGAAGTTCCTTCGCCACCGTTCCATCGGGCACAAACCACTCCAGCAGCACTTTGGCCGTCGGGAGCGAAAGGCTCCACACCTCGCCAGTGCCAAACTCGCCCTTGCCCTCGATGGGACCGATCACCGAGTCAGCCCAGCCGGGCGCCGACATGCGAAGTTGCTGACCCGCCGACAGATCGATGCCCTTCAGGTGCAGGCGAGCGGTCGTCGCATTGGGCGCAGAGATCACGGTTCGCCAGAGGCGGCCGCCATCCAAGTGGATCCACTCGCCGCTGCCGATGTCGAGAGCTGCAGGAGTTGGGATCGCGAAGCGCAGCGGGTTCGGTCCGCTGCCGTTGCCGAGGAGGATGTCCTCCTCGAGGAAGTACTCGTTGTCCTGCGGCGGCAGCAGATGCTCTGGTGCTGGAATGAACTCAATGCCGAACTGTTGGCTCAGGCTCGGCAGCGACTCCTGTGCCGGCTGCTGTACTCCAATTGCGGCGTGACCATCGACACCATCGCCCGCAGCGAGGAGCCTTGGAGCCCAGAGCATGCAGGCGAGAAGGGCCGTACCAATTGGCAAAGTGAATTTTGGCATGGTGATCAGTCTCCGTGGCGAGATTTCGGCATACCAGTGAAGCAGCCCCCGCGCATGACCAAAGCAAGGACTCTCACAACCTAACCCACGATTCTAGCTTGTCAATCTCTCTGTCTCCAAAGAGTGGCAATTGGCAAATCAGCGGCGGTTATCGAACTGCGCCCACGCCTTCGGACCTTTCGCAAACGCCTTCGCCGTCAGCAAACATGCATCAAAGTCCCGCACAAGCGCTTCGCCGTCCACATAACTTCCAACCATCGACGGCGCACTCCAAACAAGCCTCCTCACGGCTCACATCGGCGCTGGATGTCTATGCCTCGCGTCTGGCATCCTGGCCGCATCGTTCAAGGCACTGTGGCTCCCCCACCAAGCGCACATTCTTGCGGGCCGAGCCTTCGTCTGGGGAATGCTCGGCATCTGCTTGACCGCCCTTCCGCTCTCGTTCATCGGCGATCAAGTGCTTCTGCTGCTCCTCTTGGTTGCGATACTCAGTGGCTATCTCGCCTTCGCTGGTTGGCGTGAGGCGGTTCGTCCTCGCAGCTCGTACGCATGGGCCGATCGCACTGCGTCCATCATCATGATTGTGGCGGCTGCCACCATGCTCGCATGGGGGGCCCTCGCGCTTGTGCGCGGCAAATCGGGCGGAATCGTGCTGCTCCTGTTCGGTGTGATCGGGATGTTGCTGGCAGTGAACGACCTCCGTCGGATCGCGCACCCTGCGGTTGGCGCGGACCGCATCGCCGTTCATATGACTCGCATGATGGGCGCGATGATCGCCGTCATCACTGCGTTCCTCGTGGTGAATGTCCGCTTCAGTCCAAGCTGGGTGATTTGGATCGCCCCGACGATGGTGCTCACGCCGCTGATCGCCCTCTGGTCCAAGCGCGTCCGCGCGGCCGCGGCGCCCTGACTGTATCCAGCGTTCGACGCGGAGATCCCGCGGCCAGCGAAGACATGATGATCCGATTGAGGGTTGAGGGCGACTTCACCAGCACGAAGCACCATCCAAAATCTGGATCCCAACGGGCTGAAGACATCGCGCGCATCCGAGATGGGATACACGCACATCACCTGCCCTCGACGGATCGGCGAGAGCGGACTTGGGATAGGCGGGCAGCGCCAGCTCAGTCCTCGGTCGTCTCGGGCTGTTCCCACTCGGGGAAAGGATCCTCGAAGCGCACCCATGCCTTCGGACCTTCCGCAAACTCCTTTGCCGTCAGCAAGCATGCATCAAAGTCACGCACAAGTGCTTCGCGGTCCATGCCGGCGCCGATGAAAACGATCTCCTGTCGCCGATCGCCGAACGGTTCCTGCCAGTTCGACTTGACCCAGTCAGCCAGTCCACCCACCCCTTCCCACTGGCTCCTCGGGAGCGTGGCGTACCACATCCCGGCTCTGCCAACCGTCAGCGAGGACCCAGCCTGCGCCCAAGAGCCGCACTCGCGCATGCGTGTGGCGAGCCAGAAGAACCCCTTGGAACGAACCACTCCCTTCAGTCCTCGGCGCAGAAGTGCCGCGAGCCGCTTCGGATGGAACGGCACGCGAGCTCGGTACACGAAGCTCGAGATGCCATACTCCTCGGTCTCTGGCGTGTGGTTGCCCATGAGCTCCTGCACCCAACCGGGGCTCGACTGTGCGACCTCGTAATCAAAGCTTCGTGTGTTGAGAATGTCGCGAGGCGGCACCCTGCCATGGTCGGCTCGGATGAACCGCGCCTTCGGATTCAACTGCCGAAGGATCCCCTCAAGTCGCTCGGCATTCGCTGCAGAGACAAGATCGCACTTGTTGATCACGATCACATTGGCGAACTCGACCTGATCGTTCAGCAGGTCAACGATCATCCGCTCATCACCCTCGGCCTGCAGAGCACGGCGATCCTTCAACTGCTGCGAACTATCCCAGTCGTGGAGGAAGTTCTTCGCATCGACCACGGTCACCATGGTGTCGAGATCGGCGACATCGGCCAGCATGTGACCATCCTCATCCTGCACATAGAAGCTCGCGGCGACCGGCTTCGGTTCACCGATCCCCGTGGACTCGATCAGCAAGTAATCGAAGCGCCCCTCGTCAGCGAGACGGCGCACTTCCTTCATCAAGTCCTCGCGGAGGGTGCAGCAGATGCAGCCGTTGGACATCTCGACCAGCTTCTCCTCGGTCCGATTGAGTTCGACCGATCCGCGCACGAGCGACGCATCGATGTTCACCTCGCTCATGTCATTCACGATGAGCGCCACACGCAAGCCTTCGCGGTTGTTGAGGACATGACTGAGGAGCGTTGTCTTTCCCGCCCCGAGAAAGCCCGAGAGAACGGTCACCGGGAGGCGGCGAATCGTGGATGACGGGTCGGCAGATGAAGCAGAAGCCATGGGAGACCACTTTCTTGAAGATAGGAATGCGTTTGCAAATAGTAACGCGGAACACCACAGCCGACCAATGGGCGGTGCAGCCTTGGGAATGACTGCCACGCAGTCAGCTTCTCGGAACCGAGCACCCGGCGCGACGCCCGAACCACCGACTGCGCCTTTTTGCCACGAATCGGTAGATGGCATCGCGCACGCCAAGAGGAATGAAGCGCACGACCCGCAGCAGCGACCATGGGAGCGGCATCTGCGCCACGACCGCGAGGACCGCATCGGATCGTTCCAGCGCCCGGCCATGCGCGAGAACGATGATGCTGTCGGGCAGAGCAGATGCATCCAGCGGATAACCGATCTCTGTGCACTCGCGCTGCGCTTCCGCGGATCCGAGCCCGATCATGCGGAACGCGGCGCGGCGATCGCGTGCCATGAGGAATCGCACGAAGGTGCAGCAGAGGTTGCAGCCGTCGTCGAAGAGGATGATGGTCTGTTGTTGCGGCGTAGCTGTTCCTCGGTGGTGGCCGAAGCCTAGTGCGTGATGATCGGCGGGGGCAGCGTTGTACTGCTTGGTGCAGCAAGGATCACTAGCATGAGGTGCATGCAGTCGAGTGCTCGCCTGCGGGAACTGATCGCGCAGGAACTGCCTGCGCTCGTGGCGCTTCGCCGCGATCTCCACGCACATCCTGAGATTGGCTACAACGAAGTCAGGACGAGCGGCGTGATTCAGCGGGAGTTGACCGCCGCTGGGGTCACCTTTCGAGCTGGGCTTGCGGGTGGAACGGGGGTTCTTGGATCGCTGCCTGGCGCTGCCGCACAGGCTGTGGCGCTGCGTGCGGATATCGATGCGTTACCGCTGACCGAGGAGACCGGTGCGGCGTGGGCGAGCACGACACGCGGCGTGATGCACGCGTGCGGGCATGATGGGCACACTGCAATCTTGATCGGTGCGGCTCGCGTCCTTGCGCGGCTCGCGCACGAGACTCCCCTGCCGTGCCCCGTTTCGTTCGTGTTTCAGCCGGCGGAAGAAAATGGCGGTGGCGGTCGTCGCATGGTCGCCGATGGCGTTCTCGATGGGACGGTGATTGGACCGAAGGTCGATCGCATCGTTGGACTGCACTGCTGGCCGTGGCTGCAGACGGGTCGCGTAGCGCTCCGAGCCGGTCCGATGATGGCGAGTGCAGATGAGATCCGCATCACAGTTCGCGGGATCGGATCGCATGCGGCGCTGCCGCACACGGGTCGTGACAGTGTGCTCGCAGCGAGTGCGGTGGTGGTGGCGCTGCAGCAGATCGTGTCGCGCACGGTCGATCCGCTCGACGCAGCGGTCGTGAGCATTTGCGTGATCCGTGGTGGGCAGATCGGCAATGTGATCCCCGACTCGGTTGATCTCGTTGGAACGATGCGTGCGTTGACAGCGACGATGCGCGGGGCGCTGCAGGAGCGCATCGCTGCTGTCGCTTCACTGACGGCTCAGGCATATGGATGCTCGGCGGATGTCTCGTTTGCCGCGGGCTATCCCGTGACGGTGAACGATCCAGCGTTGACGGCGTCGGTGCGCGAGCATCTGGCGGATGTCCACGGCGACTGCCGCGTGGAGGAGTTCCCCGCACCAGTCATGGGCGCAGAGGACTTCAGTTACTACGGGCAGCGAGTGCCCGCCTGCTTCTTCGTGCTTGGGACTGGGGTTGCCGACAAGCCGCTGCATCCGCTGCACTCGCCGCGCTTCGATTTCAACGATGCCGCGATCGAGACGGGGGTTCTCTCTATGTGCAGCGTGGCCCTCGGCGGGTGCGCCGAAGGCCACGTCTGCTGAATCCGCCCACGATATGCACCAATCAACCTTGGCGCACGCCGACTCGTAGCACGAAACTGCGTGAACGCGTTTAGCGACGACGACGGGTCACCAATCCAGCCACTGCAAGCAGCGCAATCGCGCCTGGGGCGGGGATCAGGTTGCCGCTGATGGTGACATCGTCAAACCGAAGAGTACTCGAGGTTGAGTAGCTTGAAGTGGACCGAGAAGCCAAGTATCCGCTCGCACCGGGTGCGAAGGCGGCAACAACGCGGAATCCGAAGTTGGCCGTGTTTGCGTAGGCAGCATCAAGCGTGACGGACCGTTGATACCAAGTGTCACCTGTGCCCGAGGCCGCAGGCGTAAACGTAAACACCTGAACTTCATTCCAGTTTGTTCCATCTGCAGTGGCGAAGACCGCCACAGTGTTCGCGGAGGTGTTGCTGTGTCGCTGGTTCCATGACAGCGTGATGCTGTCGTGGTTCTCAGTGGATCCGCTGAACTGAACGCCGCGCATGCGATCTTCAGTCCCTTGAGCCGCATAGTTTGATGTGTTCAGCGCGAAGGTGCCCGTGCCAGCGAAGCCAGTCGCGAAAGTATTCGTCGTACCTCCGACGAGCGAAGCATTGCCCGATCCTGTGCTTGCACTCAGGCTCTGTCCCTCAAAGTTCCACTGAACAATCACCGCGCTCTGCGCAGTTGCGGCGATCAGTGCAGACAGGCTGACGGTAACGAGAGAACGATTGAAGAGGTTGCGAATGGTCACGGGGAGCTCCAAAAGGGGGGGCATGATGAACGCACAGACACGACTGCCTCGAGCGCATCATCATTCCTGATGACACGAGAGACACCCCATTTTCCCCCGTCTCCACATCGCCAATACTATGTGCCACATTTGTGCACTCTGCATTTGCATTATGTTCAGATTGTGTTGGCTTGATTGGCGTTCCGACATTTCTGGGGTAATTTGAAGGGGTGGCCTGCTCCATTCGACACCTCATCCTGATGTTCTTGGCAGCGGCAATGCCGCTGTGCTGCTGTCAGGTTGGCGCGCTTGCGAGGGCGTTCACCTCGACCGCACAGGTCGGGGGCTCCTGCTGCCGCGTGTCCTGCTGCGAGGCGGAGTCGCAGACTTCGGAAGTGGCTCAATCATGCTGTGATGGAGAGAACGGCTCTGCTCCACACCGTGACTGCGGTGGCGAGTGCTGCAAGCGGGTTGTGACGAACCTGGCTGGCCCTGCGTGGACGGATGTCCACACGCTTGCAGTCGAGTGCTGCTTGCCGCGGATCGCCACGCTCGGCAACGCGTGCGCAGGCGTGGACGTGATCTCGCTCCACTGGGAGACGGGCCCGCCCCCCCGACCTTCCGGTCGCGAGTCACTCACGCTGCACGCAGTCCTTGTGATCTGAAACGCATCATGCATCACGTTGCCCACGGCAAGTGCCGTGCGGCTTTGGCATGACATCGTTTCTGGAGATCACCTTGAACCAACAACCTCTTTGCACTCGGCTTCGCCGATACCTCACTGCCTCTGCGCTGATCACCGCGCTCGCGGGATGCGCACAGACTCCGCCTTCCACACTCAAGGATGTGGCGCCTGAACTCGCGGCGCGCGTTCCACTGCCTGAAGATCAGTTGAACGCCGCGCTCGCCACGAGTGGACGTGCGCCAACCGACATCTGGGATGGCGCCTCGCCGCTGTCGGCAGAGACCGCCGTGCGCTGTGCGCTCAGCGAGAACCGCATGCTTCGCCGGACGCTCCTGGAAGCGGATCGCCGAGCAGCGCTTCTGTCCGATGCGCAGTTGCCGCCCAATCCAACGCTCAGTGCGGCCGTTGGTGCGCCGCTGAATATGGGCGTGGTTCCAGTGGTTGCCATGATCGCGGGACAGATCGACTGGCTGTGGAAGCGCGACGCCATCGTGGGCGAGGCGGACGCGCAGCTGCGTTCGGTCCTGCTCGAGTCGGCGACGATGGTGATGGCGACCGTGGCGGAAACGCGCGCCGCGTATGTCGATGCGGCATCCGTCAGTGAACAGGCTGCGCTCGCAAGCCGAGATGAGCAGGTGGCACTCCGAGTGCTTGCGGCGGAAGAAGCGGCGCTCGCGACTGGACAGTCCACACCCGCCGGCGTGCTTCGTGCGCGGATGAACGCGGCCGAGGCATCCAACCGAGTGATGACCGCGAGCGCGGCGCGAGTGGAATCGATGACTCGCCTCTTGGAGGCGATCGGACGCGGCGATCACCATCTGGACTGGACACTGTCTGCCACGGACACGGCATCGGCCGTTGCCCAGTGTGCGCTGCCCATCGTGCCCGCACCCGATGACGATGCGGAACTGAAGCGTTTGGTGGACACGCACCGCTTCGATGTGCGCGCCGCATTGGCGCGGGCGGAGGGTGCGGATGCACGTGCGCGGCTCGCGGCGACTGGCCGATTGCCTTCGCTCATGCTCGGTGGCGGATATGAGCGGGACATGGAGAGCGACAGCGCAGCGATGTTCATGCTGGAATCGCGCATTCCCCTCTTCAATGACGGTCGGTTCCTTGTCGGGGCCGCCGAGGCGGATGCGGAGATTGCTCGGATCGATGCCGATCGCATTCGACAGCGTGCGGTGATCGATGCGCGTCGAGCCGCAATGGATGCGCGTACGGCGGATCACCATGCCGCGGTACTGCGCGAGCGGACGCTGGGTGCGTTCAGCACACTTCGGTCGCTGCTCGCATCGGCCGTCGACGCGGGCGAACGCCCGGCCGTTGATCTCTGGCGCGCGGAGCATCAGGAGAACCACATCCTGCTTCAGTTGGTGCAGGCGGAACGCGGTCGCGCGCTCGCTGCGTTGTCTTTCGAGCGCGCACTTGCGGGCAGCCGCCTCCCCGCCATGGGCGGCGGCATGACGGCGCCGGGCCAGATTGGATCGATGTCGAACGCATCGTCAGCGATGACGCTCGACTTCACAGCACTGGAGGAAATCGAATGAGTAGCACGATTCCAAGACCCCCCTCTCGCTGGATCACGCGCGCCGCGATCCCCATCGGCATCGTTGTTCTGGGGTTGGGTGGTTTGCTCTGGTCCGCGTGGGATTCGCTCGTGCCCGCGACTGTGGTGGATGTGGTTCCCGTGGCGGCTCGCACCCGCGCGGCAACTGCAGCCGAAAGTGCACCAAACGCATCGGGCCGCGCGGACGGCGCGCGCGAAGGTGGCGCAGTGCAAGCGCCAGGTTGGATCGAACCGTCACCGTTCGCAATCCTCGTGCCGTCACTGACACCCGGCATCGTGCGGACCGTGCATGTGCTTGAGGGTGAACGCGTTCACGCTGGAGATGTGCTGGTGGAACTCGTGGACGACCAGCAGCAGATTGATGTTCGGCGAGCGGAGGCTGAAGTGGCGGCTGCACTGGCGATGCTGCGGGAGACGGAGGACGAGCACACCCGCAAGTCGAAGATGGTTGCGTCGGGCGCGGCAAGCGCTGGCGAGGTGAGCCGACTTGGGCTGCGCGCCGATGCGCTGCGTGCCGCGCTTTCGGCGCGTGAGGCGGACGCCGCGCAGCGTGTCCTCGCCCGCGAGCGCACGAAGGTGCGTGCGCCCGTCGATGGGGTCGTGATGGTGCGAACGGTGGTGCCCGGCATGGCGGTCTCGGACATGCCGGATGCGAAGCCGCTGTTCGAGTTGTATGACCCTGCATCCCTTCAGATTCGCGCGGACATTCCGCTCGCGGATGCGGGTCGCGTGTCCGTCGGAGACCGCGCGGAGATCACCGCCGATGTGCTGCCGGGGAAGACGATGGCGGGCGAAGTGATCCGCATCGTGCATCAGGCGGACATTGCGAAGAACACGGTGCAGGCGAAGGTGCGGATCATCGACCCGCCCGCGGTGCTGAAGCCCGACATGCTGACGCGCGTTCAGATCATGCCGCAGAGTGGTTCGAACACCCAGCGGATCGGTGGCGGCGAGAAAGTTTCGCTGTGGGTTCCAAGCGGATGCGTCCAGCGCCGTGCGGATCAAGATGAGATCCTTGTGGTGCTCACCTCGCCGCGCGGTGGTTCGCGTTTGGATTCACGCACAGTGGAAACGGGCGCCGTGGATGCAGGATGGACGGAGATTCGCAGAGGACTTCGCGCAGGCGATCTTGCGGTGGCGGATCCTCGAACAGCCCCGCCTGCGGGGAGTCGTGTGGTGGCCCGTGAATCGTGGCGTGAGACAACGAAAGGAGACGCCCATGGCATCCATTGAATGCCGCCAACTGTGCCGCGACTACAAGCGTGGTACGGACATCATTCGAACGCTGCTTGATGTCGATCTCGACATCTCTGCAGGAAGCTTTGTTGCGCTCATGGGACCATCGGGCAGCGGCAAGACGACGCTCCTCAACTTGATCGCAGGCATCGACCGTCCCACCGCGGGCTCGATCCGCGTGGATGGCACCGACATCGCGCGCCTGTCGCGCAGCGCACTGGCCGAATGGCGCAGTCGTCGGGTCGGCTACATCTTTCAGCTTTACAACCTCGTTCCAGTGCTCACTGCCTATGAGAATGTGGAGCTGCCTCTCTTGCTGCACCCGATCAGCGCCCGAGAACGGCACGCGCGCGTCCGTGAGGCGCTCGACTTGGTCGGTCTTGCCGACCGCCACGCACATGCGCCGCGGCAACTATCGGGCGGACAGGAGCAGCGCGTGGCCATCGCGCGAGCAATCGTGACCCGCCCGAGCGTGTTGCTCGCCGATGAGCCAACGGGCGATCTTGACCGCACCAACGCGGCACAAGTGATGACCCTTCTTGCGCAGTTGAACCGTGAACGCGGACAGACGATCGTGATGGTGACGCATGACCCTGCGACCGCAGCATGCGCGCACCGAACGGTGCGACTGGAAAAGGGAAAGATCGTGGACGCGGCCCACGAGGCGGTGCTGTCATGAAGGCGTTCCAAGCGGCACTCGCCTTCGCGTGGCGCGGCATGGTGCGGCGGCCACTGCGCACTGGGCTCACACTCACGGGTATCGCCGTGGCAACCTTTCTCTTCACATTCGTCGAGAGCATGCGCGATGGCGTGCATCGTGCGACGGAGGCAGGTGCCGGGGAGACAAAGCTGATTGTCTACCGCCTCAATCGGTATTGCCCCTTCGCGAGCCAACTTCCGCAGTCGTATGAACGAACGATCGAGAGCATCGATGGTGTCCGCGCGGCCGTTCCCGTGAAGATCATCGTGAACAACTGCCGTGCATCGCTCGATGTCGTGACATTTCGCGGGTTTCCCGACGAGGGCGCGCTCGCTGGACGACTGAAGGATGTGCGGTGGACAAGCGGCAGCCTGGCGGATTGGCGTTCACGCAGTGATGCGGTGGTGGTCGGATCAGGGCTTGCTGAGCGCCGCAGACTGCGAGCGGGTGACCTCTTCGATGCTGCAGGTGTCCGCGCGTGGGTCGCGGGCACATTCGACAGTGATGATCCGCAGGACCGCAACTGTGCCTACGCGCATCTTGGCTTCCTGCAGGAGAGCGCGCAGCGAGGCGGTACGGGAGGAATCGTGACGCAGTTCGAGGTGGAAGTCGACAGCCCATCGCAGCTGCGCAGCGTGGCGGCGGCAATCGATGCACGCTTCGCTTCCGATCAGTTCCCCACATCCACGAAGCCTGAAAGCGCATTCATTGCCAAAGCCGCACGCGATGTGGTGAGCATCGTGCAGTTTGCGAGCATCGTGGGTTGGGCGAGTCTCGCCGCTGTCTTCGCGCTCATCGCCAATGCCATCGCACTGGCCGTTCGCGCGCGCGTGCGGGATCATGCGATCCTGCGAACGCTCGGCTGGACCGACTGGGGCATCGGCACACTCGTAGGATTGGAGGCACTGCTGCTGGGTCTTGGCGGTGGTCTCTGTGGCGCGTTGATCGCGTGGATCATCCTCAAGACTGCCAACCTGACCTTTGGAATGGAGGGCGTCTCGATCGATGTCCTGCCCAATCCAACCGCGACCATCCTGGGCGTTGTGCTTGCTTCGATGCTCGGTCTGCTGGCTGGCGCACTGCCCGCATGGACTGCTGCGCGGCGCGAGATCGTTCTGGGTCTTCGAGGTACGTGAAAGAGGAGTCATGAAACTGATCCCTCTGCACTACGCCACGCGCAACCTTGGACGGAGTCCTCCTCGGCTTGCCCTTTCGGTCGGTGGTGCACTGCTCGTCGCGCTGCTGCTGATGGCGGGTGCAGGCTTTGCACAAGGCATGCAACAGGCACTGCAAGCGAGCGGACATGAACGCAATGTGCTGCTGCTCGGTGCAGGCAGCGAAGAGAGTCTGGAGCGCAGCGAGATCCCACGGTCCGTGGCCGACTCCGTCGGCGCCAGTGTGCGTGGAGTCGGAACATGGGACGGTCAACTGCTCGCGAGCCCAGAGATTCATGTTGCGCTTCCACTTGGAAGTTCATCTCCCGATGCCGACGCGGATGCAGGAAGTCGTACGGGAATGATCCGCGGCATCACGCCGACAGCGTTCCTGCTTCATCCGCAGGTTCGCATGTTGGCGGGGCGCGCACCCGAATCGGGAAGCGATGAGGTGATCATCGGCGCGAGCGCTGCCCGCATGGTGGGACTCGATCCTGCTGTCCTGAGACTTGCACTCGAGGCCCACGAACAATCGCAGGACGAATCGAGTTCCCCCACCATCACGGTGGACGGACGCCCCATGCAGATCGTTGGTGTCTTTCATGCGCCTGGAACGGTCCTGGACGGCGAAATCTGGATGCCGATCGACGATGTGATCGTGCTCACCAAACGCGAGACCGTTTCCGGCGTGGTTCTGGGGCTCGCGCCCGGCGCATCAGCCTCGGATATCGATGTGTTCGCGCAGCGCCGCATTGATCTCGAACTGACGGCAATCCACGAGCCCCAGTATTACGCGGCGCAAAGTGCGTTCTACCTACCCGTCCGAGTCCTGGTGGTGGTGAGCGCGGGGCTCGTCGCCGCAGGAGCGCTCATTGGTGGACTGAACACGTTGTACGCAGCCTTCGCGTCTCGCATCCGTGAGCTGGCGATGCTGCAGGTGCTCGGCTTCAGCCGTGCCGCCGTGGTCATCAGCATGATGCAGGAGTCGCTCATTGCATCGCTGTCCGGCGCACTGCTTGCGGTGGTGATTGCGATGCTCTTTGTCGATGGCATCGCCGTGCAGTTCTCGATGGGTGTCTTTGGGATCACCATCGACCAGCGAATCATTGCGCTTGGCATTCTCTCCGGCGTCGTTGTTGGCATTGTCGGCACCATCGCGCCTGCGATCCGCTGCTTGTCGACAGCGCTCCCGCCCGCACTCAAGTCCGATTGACCCTCGCACCACCTCATCCGAAAGAGACGCCATGGCGATATCGCACACCAGACCCACTCTCCGGATCCTTCCCGCCGTCTGCCTCGTTGTGGTCGCAGCGCTCACGCGGTGTTCCGAGGCGCCGCCCACACCTTCCACGGGCGCCACGCTCCCAGCGGGTTTTGTTTCGGTGGGATCGGCGGATGGTCTCGCCGTCAAGGCGGTGAAGGAACGCGCACGAACGGGCGATCGTGTGACGATCGTTGGGCGGATCGGCGGAAGCGTTCAGCCATTCGTTGCAGACAGAGCCGTGTTCACCATCGTGGATCCTGCACTGCCTTCGTGTGCGGACGGCGGAGATTCCGATCACTGCGCGACACCATACGACTACTGCTGCGAGGATCGTTCAAACCTGCGCTCGGCAACGGCCACCATCGAGATTGTGGATGTGGCGGGAGAACCGCTGCCGATCGGGCTTCGAGGCGTTCAAGGTCTTGATCCACTCGTGACCGTTGCGGTCACAGGTTTGGTGGCGGACCGCAATGACCAAGGTCTGCTCATCGTGCGTGCGGAACGCATCGAACGGCGAAAGACCGCGGAATAGTTTGGTGTTGCAGCGTCCTGCGACCGCGTGCCGTTCACAAATCGATGCCGCAGCGGCTCCCGCGCTCGACATCGCGGTGATCTGCAGGAATCCCGAGATGGAGTTGATCGTGATGACCGCCAAACTCGTGCCCACCGCGCGGTGCATTGGAAGCCTGCGGACGAGGACCAACATGGGCACGATCAGAACTGCGCCACCTGCACCAAGCAGTCCAAGCGACAGCCCCACTGCGGCCGCCCCGATCCATGCCCATATCAACGTCGCACCTCCGCACGTCGGGCGAAACGCATCAGACTTCGACCGCCGCGCGCGCCTTTGTCCAGGCGCTCATTCCCCCGGCCAGATTGGTGCAGGAAAATCCATGCCGCGCCAGCAAGGAACAGGCGCGTGCGGACCTGCCGCCGAGCTGGCAGTTCACCAGAATGGGGCGATCACGCGGGATCTCTGCAAGCCGCGTGAGCATGCGCGTATGCGCCATATTGGTCGCACCCGCAATATGTCCACCGCGGAACTCGCTCGTGCGCCGAACATCAAGCACGAACGGCTTGTCGGTGTCCAGGAACGCCTGCGCCTCCGCAACGCTCTTCTCGTGGATGGTCGCCCATGCGCCGCCGTCCGACTGACAGACCGCAAGATCCGCCGGAGCGCACCAGCCCACAAAGCCGTCGAGTCCCACTCGAATCA
>Ga0194111_10000674_pt1 | contig 41334 bp, 44 predicted proteins | sample TA2KigC300mmetaG_FD_146194 | JGI IMG/M metagenome (GOLD analysis project Ga0194111, IMG submission 146194) | Freshwater microbial communities from Lake Tanganyika, Tanzania - TA2015033 Kigoma Deep Cast 300m | ecosystem: Environmental > Aquatic > Freshwater > Lake | place: Tanzania: Lake...
CCCGCCCGCCATTTTTGGTGATACCTACTCGGTCGCGAGCGTTTTCGCGCTCGCCGCTTCGCCGGTTTCACCAGCGTCAGTTTTTGTTGGATCAGCGGCACCTGATTTCTTGGTCGGCACGAAACCCGCCTTGAACGCGGCGACGATCGAAGCGAGATCTTTCGGCACGTCGGCCTTTGGTTCTTGACGAATGCCAGAAAGCAAGCCGGCGTGGCGCGAGCGCATGTGCTCGAGAAGTTCGGTTTCGAAGCGGCGCACATCGCCGACCGGAATGTCGTCGAGATAGCCCCTGGTGCCGGCGAAAATCGAAACAACCTGCTCTTCGACGGGCATCGGCGAGTTGAGCGGTTGTTTCAACAATTCGACCAGTCGATAACCACGCTCGAGTTGCGCCTTTGAAATCGCGTCGAGTTCGCTGCCGAAAGTTGCGAACGCCTCGAGTTCGCGAAACTGGGCGAGGTCAATTTTGAGAGTGCCCGAGATGCTCTTCATCGCCTTGACCTGCGCCGCACCACCCACTCGGCTGACCGAGATGCCGACATCAACGGCCGGACGCACGCCCGACTTGAACAAGTTGTCTTGCAGATAGACCTGACCGTCGGTGATCGAGATCACGTTTGTCGGGATATACGCCGACACGTCGCCGGCTTTTGTTTCGATCACGGGCAACGCGGTCAGAGAACCCCCACCCCGCTCATCGTTGAGTTTTGCCGCGCGTTCGAGCAAACGACTGTGCAGATAGAACACGTCCCCTGGATACGCCTCGCGACCCGGTGGTCGTCGCAACAGCAACGAGATCTGGCGATATGCCTCGGCCTGCTTCGACAAGTCGTCGTAGACGACGAGCGCGTGCTCCCCTTTTTCCATCCAATGCTGACCCATCGCGCAACCCGAGTATGGCGCCAAGTACTTGAACGGCGCCGGGTTCGACGCCGGGGCCGCGACGACGACCGTGTACTCGAGCGCACCAAACTGACGCAATACATCGACCGTTTGGGCGATCGTCGAACCTTTTTGACCGATCGCCACATAAATGCACTTCACGCCGAGACCGCGTTGATTGAGGATCGTGTCGATCACCACCGTCGTCTTGCCGGTCTTGCGGTCACCGATGATCAATTCACGCTGACCACGACCAATCGGTGTCATCGCGTCGATCGCCTTGATGCCGGTTTGCAACGGCTCGTGCACCGGCCGTCGACCCATGATGCCAGGGGCCTGAACTTCTACTCGTCGCATCGTCGCCCCGACGATTTCGCCCTTGCCGTCGATCGGCTGACCCAGCGCGTTGACCGCACGACCCAACATCGCGTCGCCGACGGGCACCGACAAGATTCGCCCCGTGGCTTTGACCGTCTGGTTTTCTTCGATCGCATCGGCGTCGCCGAGCACGACGACACCAATCGAATCTTCGTCGAGGTTCAACGCCAGACCGACGGTGCCATCTTCGAACTCGAGCAACTCGTTGACCCCGCAGTCGGGAAGACCGCTCACGCGAGCGATGCCGTCGCCGACCTCGGTGACACGACCGACCGTGCGCGCCTCGACCGAAGGCTTGTAACCCTCGAGGCCTTTGGTGATCGCCGCGGCGATGTCGCTCGCGGAAAGTGTTAGTTCAGCCATTGTGGTTGTTTCCTTTCGAAAATCTCAGAATCGGGTCTTCAGTTGTTCGAGTCGTGTTCGCACCGTGTCGTCGATCACTTCATCGCCGACGGTGGCGACCAAGCCGCCGAGTACCGACGGATCGACGACGACTTTCAGGTTCAGTTTGCGGCCGGTCGACTTGCCGAGGGCCTCGGCCAGACGCTTGGTCTGATCTTCGGATAGAGCCACCGCGCTGCGAACCTCGGCGACCTCGCGCTGCTGTTCGCTCGACGCCCGCTGCACCAGCCGATCGACGATCGCCGGCAGGTCGCGCGCGCGCCCCGCACCGACGATCAACGAAACCAGTTGCACGCTCGTGTTGCTGGCCTTGCCGCCCAAAAGTTTTTCGACGACCTGCTGTCGACGATCGACGGGAATCGTCGAGTCGGTCAAGATGCCGCGCAGTTGTTCGTTCGACTCGATCGCCCGCGCCATGCGAAACAACTCGTCTTCGACCACCGACAAGTTGCCCTCGGCCTTGGCGATTTCGAACAACGCCCGGCTGTAACTCTCGATCTTTGCGTTGCTCATTTCGTCGCTCCGACGCTGTTGATGAAGCCTTCAATCAGATCCTGATGTGCGCGGTCGTTGAGGCTCGCCACAATCGAAGCAGCCATTGCCGCACTCGACAGACGGACAATCTCACCGCGCAACTCCTCGCCGCTTCGACCCCGTGCCGCGGCCAAATCGGCCTCGGCCTTGGCCTCGAGTTCGGCCACTTCCTTGACCAAACGCGCCCGACCGTCGACCAAAATCGCCGCCGCCTGGGTTTCTGCCTCAGCCAGAATCCTCCTTCTTTCGGCGTCGATGTCGCCCAACGCCCGGCGAATGCCGGTCGCATCTGCCTCGGATTTGGTGCGCGCCGCCGCGGCACCGTCGAGTTCCTTTTGAATTTTCGCGGTACGCGCCTGCATCGACTTGACGATCATCGGCCAGGCGAATTTGTAGAGCGCCGAGAAAATAATCAACGATGCGATGCCACCGTAAATGATCTCGGCGGTCTCGGGCAGCAACCAGTGGTGCGTCTGGCTCGGGTCACCGGCACCAAACAAAACTCCGGACATCAAGTTCACTTGCTTGCTCCTTCCATCGCCTGCTGCACCGATCGTGAGACCACAGATGCGTCGGGAGACACCCCAACTGCAATCTGAGTCGCGCGAGTCGTCACCGCCGTCACGGCAGAAACAATCTGGCTTTGCGCCGCCGCACGAGCCGCGGCAACTTCGGCCTCGGCCGCGCTGCGACGCTTGGCGATCTCGGCGCTGACCTGGGCGATCTTCTCGGATCGCTCTTTGTCGAGCATCTGGCGGGCGGCATCCAAACGACGCGCCGCCTCGCTGCGAATCTCGGCGACCGCCGATTCGTAGCGCGCCACATCGGCTTGGGCGGCATCACGGGTGGCCGAAGCGTATTCGTGATCTCCGCGAATCGAGTCGTAACGACTCGCCATTCCCTTGCGCACCTTTGGCACCAAGAACAGCCGCATCAAGAACAAGAACACGATGAACGAGCCCGCACCCCACACCAGTTCTTTCATTTCTGGTGCGATCGGGTTCGGCCCGGCGTTTACTGGTGCCCCCTCTTCGGCGCCGGTCTCGGCAGACACGACGTCGAACGAGACGCGCACCTGCGAAACCGAGTTGATGTCGACGAAAACCGTGAGCATGAAATCTCTCAGGCGTATTTCAGAAGAATGAACACCACGAAACCGATGAGCGCGAGCGCCTCGGTGAACGCGATACCAAGAAACATCGTGGTGCGCACCATGCCGGCGGCCTCTGGTTGACGCGCCATCGACTCGATCGCGCTGCCGAAAATCAAACCGATGCCGATGCCCGGTCCGATCGCGGCAAGACCGTAGGCGAAACCCGCGGAGCCTGCGGCGGCGATGTTTTTCTCGTCGCCAGTGGCGGCCTCGGCGGCCGCTTTGACGATCTTTGTGAGTGCTTCCATTTTTTTGTGTCTCCTGTCTGTCGTTATTGATTACTTAGTGCTCTGGATGTACCGCGCCGGCGATATACACCGCCGCGAGAATCGTGAAAATATACGCCTGCAGAAATGCGACCAACACTTCGAACCCGGTCAAGAACACGAGCATGAAGAACGGCAACACTCCGATCGGAATCAAAATCTTGTCGCGCGCCTGGAACATGGCCTCGCTCAACAGGGCGAAAATTACCAGCAACAAGTGACCGGCGAGCATGTTGGCGAAAAGTCGAACCGCCAACGAAAACGGGCGCACGATCAAAGTCGAGATGAACTCGATCGGGGTGACCAATATATAGAGGGCCTTGGGCACGCCCGGCGGAAACAAAACGCTCTTGAAGTATCCGAAAAAACCCTGATGCTTGATGCCTTGCACGTTGAAGATCACCCACACCAACACCGCCAAAAACATCGGTATCGCCATGCGTGCGGTGGCGGGCATCTGGATGAACGGGATGATTCCGGGAACATTGCACAGATACACGAACACGAACAGCGTCAGCAAGAACGGCGTCCAACCCAGGCCGTCGCGGCCCATCGTCTGCATGATGATGTTGTTCTCGATGAACTCGACGCCGACTTCGGCCAGGTTGCGCGTGCCTTTCGGGGCGACCTTCGGGTCTTTTCTGGCCGCCGAGAGAAAGAGCAAGGTTCCGACGAGTGCGGCGATCACCGCGATCAGGCCGACCTTGTTCAGACCCGGCACGACATCGCGCCAACGCAACAACTCGTTGATCGGCGGGAACTCGAACGACAAAACACTGTTGATGATCATTGCGTGACGCTTTCAGTTGGTTGTTCTGACTCTTTTTGTCTCGACTTTTTCGGCTTCAAACCGGGGTACGCGAGCGACAAAGAAACATAGCGCAGCTCCCAGAAGAGCAGACCCAGGTGCGCCAAAACAATCGTCAACCCGAGCGGCAACAGTTCGACCCAACTGCTTTGGCGCACGACGAAAACCGCCGCGGCGACGAGCGCCAGACGCACGATGTAGCCGAACAACATCGAGCCCATCATCAACGCATAGGAAATCCGCGCGGTATACGCGACGAGCGCCGCAGCCAGCGCGAAGTTTGCAAAAACGATGCCAAGTGCATAGGCGCACGAGTAGGCGCCGTTGATCCCCCAAATCGCATACGAGACGCCCAATAAAACCGGCGTCGCGATCAAACCGCGTTTGATGATGTCGCGCACCAGCGCCGCCTCGGGTGCCGGGCCCGTATCATGCATCGAAAGAATCGAGATCTTTGTGTCGACATCGATAGCCATCACGACCCGCTTCTTTTCGCCATGTTTCGTCGCTCCACTTCGCGAGCACGCATGTCGTTCTCGTAGACGAACCAAAGTCGGGTGAAACTGCCAAGCACCGAAAACAAACTGAGGGCGATCATGAATATCGGTCGGGTCTCAAGATAGTTGTCGAGCAAGAGGCCGATTGCAAAGAACACGCCGACGCTCACCGCGATCTCTGCGCCTCGACCAAGCGAATCGTGCGACGAGCCTGCCGAGCGCACCACCGGCTTGCGAATTGGCAGGAGTTTCAACGTCGAACCTCGATAATTATCCACCAACCTTGTCGAGTCGGCGCTTGTGAACGAAAATACAAACTAGACGCAAAGCATCAAACGGCGCAAATTAGGCACTTCGTGAACTTGTGCCGAAAAGATTTCGGCGATCGTCTCAGGTCGTCGGCTGACCGTCACCTCGCGACCAAACCTTGTTGTGAAACAGGGTGAAACCCAACAAGGCGAGCGCCACAAACAAGAACGGCCACAGATTCGTCGGCCCTTCCGACAACGCGGGGTAAAGCACGAACCCCGAAAGCAGCGCGGTCCACGACCACATGATCACCACCGCGCGACGAGGACCATGACCCAATTTGATCAGCCGATGGTGCAGATGACCCGTGTCCGCCGTGGCGAACCCGACGCCGCTGCGAGTGCGTCGAACGATGGCGAAGATGACATCCAGGATCGGCACACCCAAAACGAGTATCGGTATGAACAGCGGCGCCAAAAAGAAATAGGTCTGTCCGCTCAAGTTCGTGGTGTCGGGGTTGGCGCGTCCGCCGACGACGCTGGTCGAAACCGCGACCAACAAACCCAGCAACAGCGCACCACTGTCCCCCATGAAGATTCGCGCGGGGTTGAAGTTGAACGGAAGAAACCCCACGCAGATTCCGACCGTGATGATCGCCACGAGCGGTCCGATGTTTGGTTCGCTGAGCAACCCCTTGACTCCCATGTTGCGGCTATAAACGAAAAACGCCGCCGAAGCGATGGCGACGATGCCGGCAGCCAGGCCATCCAAGCCGTCAATCAGGTTGACCGCCTGCGTCATGCCGAGCAACCACAACACCGTGAACAACGGAATCCAATCGCGCGACAGCACGAAGACGTCGACGAACGGCGCACGAAAATAGATCATCGTCACGCCGAACCAGATCAGTGCGACCGCGGCGACGACGACCCCCGTCACCTTCATCGGCGCGGAGACTTCAAAAATGTCGTCGATGAATCCGAGCACGAAAATGATCAAACCCGCGACGATCACGCCGAACAACTCGGAGTTGTTCTTGAACAGCGGGTCGAATCTGTCCATTTGCCACGCCACTCCGATCGCCGCCACGAGTGCGACGAAAAAAGCGATGCCACCTACGTCCGGCGTGGCCTCGGGATGATTGCGCCGGGCATCGGGCGTGGCCATCCAACCAAATTTTCGACCGAACAACGCGACCAACGGTGTCAAAATCGCCGTGACGATCGCGGCAACCCCACCAACGATGAAATAACCCGAAAGGTCTTTCATCGATTCAGCGTCAGCTCGCTTTCAGGTTTTCGTACACGGGAAACTTCGCGCACAGCTGCGCGACTTTGGCGCGAACTTGGGCAACCTTTGCCGCGTCGTTTCTGTTGCGCAGTGTCGTGACTATATATTCGGCGATCAACGGCATCTCTGCCTCGCGCATGCCCTGGGTTGTCACCGACGGCGTACCGATGCGCACACCCGACGTCACGAACGGGCTGCGCGGATCGTTGGGTATCGTGTTCTTGTTCAAGGTGATGCCCGCCGTGTCGAGCACGAGTTGTGCTTCCTTGCCCGTCAAGTCGGGGTCGAACGGTCGCAAGTCGACGACCATCATGTGCGTGTCGGTTCCGCCCGATACGAGCCTGAAACCATGCCCGGCGAGTGCGGCGGCCAGTGCCGCCGCGTTCTTCACGATTTGATGCGCATATTCTTTGAAACTCGGTTGCAGCGCCTCGTGAAAGGCGACGGCCTTGGCGGCGACCGCATGTTCGAGCGGCCCACCCTGACTGCCGGGAAACACAGCCTTGTCGATCACGGGCGCCAATTCTTTGCGACAAAGAATGCAACCCCCGCGCGGTCCGCGCAAAGTTTTGTGCGTCGTGAACGTCACCACGTCCGCGAACGGCACCGGGTTGGGGTGCGCCCCGCCCGCCACCAAGCCAGCGATGTGGGCGATGTCGAACATCATCATCGCGCCGACCTCATCGGCAATTTTCTTGAAGGGTTCTGGTTCTAGGCGTCGCGGATAACTGGTCGTTCCGGCGACGATCAATTTCGGCTTGTGGGCGATCGCCAATTCGCGAATCGCATCGAAATTCAAGCGCTCATCGGTCGCGCCAACCTTGAATGAATGAAACTTGTACAAGATCCCGCTCGCGTTCACCGGAGAACCGTGTGTCAGGTGCCCACCATGGTCGAGGCTCAACCCCAAGACCGTGTCGCCGGGATGCAACAACCCGAGATAAACGGCCATGTTCGCGCTGGCACCCGAGTGCGGCTGAACATTGGCGTGGTCGGCACCGAACAGCTTCTTCGCTCGTTCGATGGCCAACGCCTCGATGTCGTCGACCACGGCGTTGCCCCCGTAATAACGCTTTTGCGGGTATCCCTCGCTGTATTTGTTGGTCAAAACCGAACCGGTCGCCGCCATCACCGCGGGTGACGCAAAGTTTTCGCTCGCGATCAACTGCAAACCCGTCGCCTGTCGCGACCTCTCGTCTTCGAGCAGCGCAAAAAGAGCCGAATCATGATTCGTTTCGGACGGCCAAGGCATGTCTTGTCTCCCTCTACTTCTTCTGCTCGGACTTCTCTATTTCACCGAGTTGCGCGACTCGGCGTGCATGACGACCGCCCTCGAACTCGGTGTTGAGAAACTTATCAACGATTTGCTCGGCAAGTTGAGGTGTCACGACCCTGCTACCCATCGACAAGACATTCGTGTCGTTGTGCGATCGTGCCATCTCGGCAAGATACAAATCGTTGCAAAGCGCGGCCCGCACACCATTGATTTTGTTCGCGGCAATCTGTTCACCCTGGCCGCTTCCGCCGAGCACGATGCCAATCTCTGCTTTTCCGTCACGCACCGCGCGCGCGACATCGGCACAGATCCCGGGATAATCCACGCTCGCCGTCGAATTGGTTCCGTGGTCGGCCACTTGCATGCCCTTGGCGGAAAGATATTCGATCAGATGCTGTTTCAACTCGTAGCCCGCATGATCCGCACCAATCGCGATCTTTCTCATCGCTGAAAGTTTATATAACTAATCTGTTGGATTATGCCGATCAATCCGCGCACGCCCGTGCTGATCGGGCAGGGGCAAATTGTCAATCGCATCGCGAATCTGAACGAGGCGCGCGAGCCCGTTTCGCTCATCGCCGAGGCGATTCAAACCGCGATCGCGGATGCCGAGATCGCATCGTTGCGCACTGTCGATGCTTTACATGTCGTTCGTCTGCTGTCATGGAAATACCACAACCCGGCTTTGAGCGTCGCCAAACGACTCGGTATTCACGCCCATGTGACGGGAATTACCCCGCATGGCGGCAACATGCCGCAGTTGCTTGTCAACAAAGTCGCCTCGGAAATACAAGGCGGTGAACTCGAGATTGCGATAGTCGCTGGCGGCGAAGCATCTAACTCGCGGGCGCGGGCGCAACGCGAGAACTATTCGCTCCCGTGGCCGCGGCCCGATTCGGACGGAAACCAAACCGCCCCGGCGACTGTCGTCGATGATGCGGCGATGAACAGCGAGACCGAAATCGCCCGACAAATCGTCTTGCCCGTGCAGGTCTACCCGATGTTCGAGTCGGCCCTGCGCGCCCGGGCTGGGCGATCGCTTGGCGACCATGAGAATCACATCGGCAGACTCTGGTCGCGATTCAGCGGTGTTGCAAGAACAAACGACTTCGCCTGGAGCAAGAACGGTTTCACCGCCGAAGAAATTCTCGAGGTCACGCCGTCAAATCGGATGATCGGTCTGCCCTATCGCAAACTGATGAACTCGAACAATCAGGTCGATATGGCGGCGGCGCTGATTGTTTGTTCGGTCGAAAAAGCGACGCAACTCGGCGTGCCGAAGTCAAAGTGGGTGTTTCCGATATCCGGCACCGATTGCCACGACCACTACTACGTTTCAAATCGTCACTCGTTGGCCGAGACACCCGCCGTCCGACTCGGCGGAAAACTGGCTTGCCAACTCGCCGAAATGTCGATCGACGACTTCAACTTGATCGACCTTTACTCATGTTTTCCTTCGGCGGTTCAACTCGGCGCACAATCACTTGGTCTCTCGATCGACCGACAACTCACGATCACGGGCGGCCTTTCGTTCGCCGGTGGTCCGTGGAACAACTATGTGATGCATGCGATCGCCACGATGGTCACCAAACTTCGCCGGGCAGATGACAAACCAGAACACGGTTTCATCTGGGCCAACGGTGGTTATGCGACCAAACACTCCTTCGGCATCTACTCGAATTCACCAAGCCGAAACGCCTATCGTCATGCGTCGCCGCAGGCCGAGGTCGATGCGTTGCCGAAACGCGAACTGGCGACGGCTGCCGAGGCTGCGACGAGTCTGGTCGGGCGCGCAACAATCGAGGCCTACACGGTGATGCACGATCGCGACGGAAAACCCGAAACCGCCATCGCCTCGACACTGCTCGGCGATTCGCGACGCGCCTGGGCGACTTCAAAAGACCCGCAAGTGGCGGCAAGTCTCTGTTCTGGCGAATGGGTCGGTCGACAAGTCACCCTCGACTCAACCGGGAACTTGCTGCCCTGAATTATTTTTGGCCGAGGGCGACGCGGTCGCGATGCGCCAAGTCTTGGCGAATCTGCACATTTTTGAAACCATTGCGACTCAGCAAGGCGCGCACTTTGTCGCCTTGGTCGTGACCGATCTCAAGCACCAGCCAACCGCCGGGACCAAGCCACTCTTGGGCCTGCGCCACAATTTGCTCGTGCGCCGACATGCCGTCGTTCTCGGCGAACAACGCGATGTCGGGCTCGTAATCGCGAACAATTTTTTCGACACCAACGTCTCCGCGCGCGATATACGGGGGGTTGCTGACGATCAAATCAAAGCTGTTTCTTGACTCACTCGGCAGGGCGGCGAACCAGCTACCCTGCACGATTCGCACCTCGGCGTCAATCAAACCCGAACCCGCCAAGTTGGCGCGTGCCACTTCAAGTGCATCAGCCGACAAATCCGTGAGCCAAACCTCTGTGCTGCCACGCGGCAGTTCACCCGCCAACGACAAGCCGATCACCCCGCTACCCGTGCCCAGGTCGGCAATTCGCAACTTTGATTTCGATTTTCGCACCTTGTCAACGGCCAGTTCGAGCGCCGTCTGCACGACCGCCTCGGTTTCTGGTCGGGGTATCAAAACCCGCTCGTCGACAAGCACATCAAGGTGCCTGAACGCCCATCGATTCATCACATACTGCAGCGGCTCGCCCGCCAAACGACGGTCGACCAACGCGCGCAACGCGGCACCCGACCTCGCACCGACCAACTCGTGCATCGCCGAAGCGAACTCGGCCGAACTCATTCCGCTGGCGTGCTCGCACAGCCACCGGGCCTCTTGCTCGCTACCCAAATCTGTCGAACTGACTCTCAACAGTTCACCCCATGTGCTCGTGTCGTCAACCACGACAGTTCACTTTTGGCCGGAGTCGGCCAACTGCTCGGTCTGAAATTCGAGTGTCAACGCGTCGATCACGGGATCCAAATTGCCCGCGAGCACATCATGCAGTTGATGCAACGTGAAGCCGATGCGATGGTCCGTCACCCTGCTGTCTTTGAAATTGTAGGTTCGAATTTTTTCGCCGCGCCCGCCGGTGCCGACCTGGGCTCTTCGTTCGGCCGATGCCCGCGCCTGAATCTCTTCTTCTTGGCGCTGCAACAATCGCGAACGCAGCACCTGCATCGCCCGCAATCGATTTTGCAACTGGCTGCGTTCGTCTTGCATCGCCACCACCACACCACTCGGCTTGTGGGTGATGCGCACCGCCGAGTCGGTGGTGTTGACACCTTGGCCACCGGGGCCGCTCGCCCGATAAACGTCGATCTGCAGGTCATTTTCGTCGATGTGCAACTCGACCTCTTCGGCTTCGGGTATCACCATCACCGTCGCCGAACTCGTGTGAATGCGACCTTGACTTTCGGTCTCGGGCACGCGCTGCACGCGATGCGGACCACCCTCGAACCGCATTCGAGTCCAGGCTGTTTCGCCTTTGATCATCATCACGACCTGGTTGATGCCGCCCTTCGGCGACAAATCAAGCGACAACACCTCGACGACCCAACGGTTTTTCGCGGCGAACGCCTTGTACATGTCGAACAAATCGCCGGCGAACAAGTTCGCCTCTTCTCCGCCTTCAGCACCACGAATCTCGACGATTATGTTCTTGCCCGCGTTCGGATCGGGGGGCAACAGCAGAACTTTCAATTCTTCTTCGAGCGCATCGATCGCCGCGTTGGCCGCGCTCAATTCGGCCTGCAACGCATCTCGCTCGGCCCCGCTGGCGTCGTCGATCAGCTCGCGCGCCGCGTCGGCGTTGCCCTTCGCCGATCTGTATTTGCGAATGCACTCGACCAACGGGGTCATCTGTTTGTATTTTCGCGAGGCCTCACGCAACTTGTTCTGATCGCCCAAGATTTCGGGCGTGGCCATGCTCGCCTCAAGGTCCAAGAAGTCCCTTTCGATACTCTCGAGTCGTTCAAGCACGGTGATCAGGCTATGCGATCTGTCAGGGCGTCGTACTCACGTCGTCACGACATCGACGCCGACAACACGCGCCGATCGCCGCAACATCTTTGCGAGACGCTGCAACACGCCCGAGGCGTCGCGAGTCGGCAAGACGAAAATCAACTCCGCGCCAGGGTTCAAATACTCGCGCGCATCGGCCCCGAACGCGACCAGGTCAGGGTTGATCCCAACGCCAAATGTCGCCACTACCTCGGTGCCGTCGACCAACACACCTTCGGCGCAACACGGCGCCGCGTCTTTCAAATTGGTTCGGCGAATCGGGGGTTGCGCGGTCTGCAATCTTTTTGCTCCAACAAGTTGCGGCGACAGACAAACCTGATGGCGCAACATTCGCTCGCGCGCCAACTGATTCAATGGATGCACCCGCGCCCCGGCCGCACGACGCGCCGCAACCTCGCTCACCACTTTGCGCAAAGACTCGATCGTCGCGGTCCGGCCGTGCAGCAGCTGAAAAGTCTCGCGATCATGTGCGCCAACGCCGATCTCCAAACGCGGGTCGCCCGCCTCGTCGTGAAGCACCCGACAAACCTCGAGACCGTTCACCTCGCCCGAAACGACACCGTGTTCGCGCACGACGTCGGCGCCACCCGCCGTTATGAACCCGGCGAAAGCCTCGTCGGCCGTGCAAATCGCGGGACGCTCGAATTCGGCGGGCAGCGCGGGGTTCGCCCTTCCGTCGCTTTCAGCGCTGAACACCCGAATTGGAAAATCAAAATATGTCGCCCTGCGGGCCAATACTTGGGCGGAGTTCTCGGAGAAAATCTGCAGGCTCGTGGCCTTGTTTTTTGTCGCCCACAACAACGCCGAACCGAGGCCGTTTTCGTGGTTACCAGTCAGCAACACCGACGCAACATCGTTTTGCACGGCTCCGACCGCTTTGCCGAACTCGCTGGCTGCGAAGTCACCTGCGACGCCACCCTGGCTAACGAGCAGAGATCGCAAACGCAGCCGCGCCACGCGCGACTCGTGGCTGTCGCCCTCCGACATGAACGGTCGAAACTTACGAGGTCGGTTGCTTGGCGATTTCGGCGAGGAACTCGTCGTTGTTCTTGAAAGTTTTCAGGCGATCGATCAACAACTCGAGACCAGGGGCCGCGTTGCCGTCGGCGGCAAGGCCGCTCAACACGCGTCGCAGTTTCCAGACCATCTGCAACTGCTGACGATTGAACAACAGTTCTTCGTGTCGAGTGCTCGAGGCATCAACATCGATCGCCGGATAGATCCGACGCTCGGCGAGTTTGCGATCCAGGCGCAACTCCATGTTTCCCGTGCCCTTGAACTCCTCGAAAATCGCGTCGTCCATTCGGCTGTTCGTCTCGACGAGGGCGGTTGCCAATATGGTCAGGCTGCCGCCCTCTTCGATGTTGCGTGCCGCACCAAAAAACTTCTTCGGCGGATACAACGCTCCGGCGTCGATACCACCCGACATCACGCGACCCGTGGTCGGCGCGGCCAGGTTGTATGCGCGCGACAAACGCGTGATTCCGTCGAGGATCACCACGACGTCCTCACCCATCTCGACCATGCGCTTGGCTTTTTCGATGACCATCTCGGCGACCTGCGTGTGTTCTTCCGAGGGGCGGTCGAAAGTCGACGAAACGACCTCGCCCTTCACCGTGCGACGCATGTCGGTGACTTCTTCCGGCCGCTCATCGATCAACAGCACGATCAACTTCACCTCGGGATAATTCTTTTCAATCGAGGTTGCAATCGTCTTCATGACGCTGGTCTTGCCGGCCTTCGGCGGCGAAACGATCACGCCTCGTTGTCCCTTTCCGATGGGCGAAATCAAGTCGATGATTCGAGCGGTCATGTTCGTCGGATCCATCGCCGTCGAAAGTTCGAGTTTTTCGTCGGGAAACAATGGCGTCAGGTCCTCGAATTTTGGTCGGGCCTTCACCTTGTCTGCGTCGACACCGTTGATCGTGCGAATGTCGATCATGCCGGGATTTTTCTCGTTGCGCTGAGCAGGTCGGCACGTGCCGGACACATGATCGCCCTTGCGCAAGTTGAATTGGCGGGTCAATCGCACCGAAACATACGCGTCGCCGTATGAAGGCAGATAACCGTTGACTCGTAAAAATCCGTAGCCCTCGTCGCGCAGGTCGAGATAACCCGACACTTCAATCGGATCATTGCTCACCGGCTCGTTCGCATCTTGCATTTCTTTCAATTCGTAACGGTCGTCGCCTTGCGGGCCTTCGTCGCGCGAGTTTCTGTAGCCACCAGGGCCACGACGTCGTCGTCGATTGCGGTTTCGACCGCCGCCCTCTTGGTCGTTGTAGCCGCGTTGATAACTGCGGTCGGTGCGCGAGCCACGGTCATTGCGGTCGTTGCGCGAGCCGCGATCTCGGTTGTCGCCTCGTGAATCACCCTGATCGCTGATTCGACGTGCGTCGGGCGCGATCGGTGTGCCTTCGTGTTCTGCCAATTCGATTTCCCATTCGGCCAAAGGTTGACCATCGGCCCCCAACATCGGCCCACCAGATCGCGGTGTCGGTTTTGCGGCGGCATTGTTGTCGCTTTGCGCGACGCTCTGCACGCTCGAGGCCTTGCTCGCGACGGGCTCTGCTGGCGCGGTCTGTTTGAGAATCATCTCGATAATCTCTCCTTTGTTGGCACGCGCCGACGCCTTCACGCCGAGCGCCTTGGCGATGGCGACAAGTTGGTCGCGATCTTTTTGTTCAAGTGCCGATTGTTCAAGGGCTCCGTTGGCCACAATTCCTTCTTTCACGGGGATCAAATGACTTGTCGCCCGACTTGCCGCCAAAAATCAATATGCAAGGGCGCAATTCAGATTGCGTTGAAATGCGTTTGCCAAGAACTGGCGGGAACTTGCCCGGGATTCCGAGCCCTTCCACTCTAGCCGAGTTTCAACGGTTTGGCAACGAGGGCCCCTTAACGGCGGCAGTTCGCCACAAACGACTGCACCGCTGTCAGGTCGTTGGGCAACGAGACGCTTCGCTCGGCTCGACCCATCAAGTCGGCCAGATGCGCGGGCAATTTCGGCGTTTGACCCGTCGCCTTGCGAACCGCGTCCGGAAACTTGGCCGGGTGGGCCGTGGCCAAAGTGATCATCGGAACATCTTTCGGATAATCCACGCCCGCGCTTTGACGCGCCGCCGCCAAGCCCACCGCCGTATGCGGATCGATCAGCATTCCCGATTCCTTGAATACTTGTTGCATCGTCGCCATGGTTTGTCGGTCGTCGCAGCGTCGACCGACGAAGACACCCTCGATCCATTTCTTGTAGCCATCTTCAGACACGGTCAATTTCTTCGTCATCCTGAAGTCGGTCAGTTGTTTGGCCGTCGCCGCTCCGTCGCGATCATTGATCTCAAAAATCAAGCGCTCGAAATTCGACGAAACCTGAATGTCCATGCTCGGACTCAAGGTCGGCACGACTTCGTTGGCGAGCATCTGTTTCGACTCGAAGAACCTCGTCAAGATGTCGTTTCTGTTCGAGGCCACCACAAAACCCTCGATCGATGCCCCCATCTGCTTGGCTATCCACCCCGCCAGAACATTGCCGAAGTTGCCCGTCGGCACACTGAACACGGCGCGTTCGCCCAGTTTTTCGAGCGCCGTCACGTAATAGACCACCTGGGCCATCACACGCACCCAATTGATCGAATTGACCGCCGAAAGTTGCTGTGAGTCGCGAAACTTCCGGTCGTTGAACATCGCCTTGACCAAATCTTGGCAGTCGTCGAAAGTGCCGTCGATCGCCACGGCGTGAACATTCGGGCTGGTCAATGTCGTCATTTGTCGGCGCTGCACGTCGCTCACGCGGTCTTGCGGGTAGAGCATCACGATGTCGACATTGCTGCACGACGCCACGCCGTCGAACGCCGCGCCGCCGGTGTCGCCGCTCGTCGCCCCGACGATCATCACGCGTTCACCTCGTCGTTTCAGGACATGATCGAACAGCTTCCCGACGAGTTGCAGGGCAATATCTTTGAACGCCAGCGTCGGCCCGTGAAACAATTCGAGCAGATATTCGCCATCACCGATCTCGACCAACTTCGCGACTTCAGGGTCACGAAAATTCGAGTATGCCTCGACGCAAATCACCTCAAAAACTTTCGCGTCAATTTCTTGGCCGACGAACGGCGACATCACCTCGGCGGCCCGAATCGCATATTGTTTCGTCGCGGTCTGCGCACCAGACCGCAATTTCGGCCATTGCTCGGGCACATATAGACCACCGTCACGCGCCAAACCTGCCAACAGCACATCTTGAAATCCGATTTTCGGCGCCGAGCCGCGGGTCGAAATATATTGCATTACTTCGAGTTGGCGACGACCCGCAAAAGTGCGCCGACATGCTTCACGACATCGAGCGACTTGAATTCGCGCAGGCAATTCTGCACCGCCGCCTCGTTGGCCTCGTGGGTCAAGAACACCAACCGGGCATCGGCCCCGATTCCGTCCTGCTCGGCGGCCCTGATGCTCACGCCGTTTCGGGCGAATACGCCGGTCACCGAATGCAACACGCCGGGTTTGTCGATCACCTCCAACCCGATCATGTATTCGCAATTCACCTCGCTGATCGGCTTGAGCGCGGCCCGCGAGAAAACGCCGAGAGGCGCGTGGGTGCCTTTGCGCAGATTGATCGCCGCATCGATCACGTCGCCGAGCACGGCCGAGGCGGTCGGCTCTCCGCCGGCACCGCGTCCGTAAAACATCAGCGAACCCGACGACTTGCCGTCGACCAAAACGGCGTTGAAACTTTCGCGCACCGACGCCAACGGGTTGTTCAGGGGCACAAGGGCCGGGTGCACGCGAACCGAAATCCTTGTGGTCGCCGCGTCGAGTTCTGCGACGCCGAGCAGTTTCACCGCGAAACCGAACTTTCGCGCGATCGTTATGTCTGCGGCCGTGAGTTTGCTGATGCCTTCGGCGAATACATCCTCGGCTCGCACGACGGTGCCGAAGGCGATGCTGGCGATGATCGCAATTTTCGCCGCGGCGTCGTGACCCTCGACGTCGGCCGTCGGGTCGGCCTCGGCAAAACCCAACTTCTGCGCTTCGCCCAGCGCATCGGCATAGTCGGCGCCGACCTCGCTCATCTTGGTGAGAATAAAATTCGTCGTTCCGTTGACGATGCCCATCACGCGCAAGATCGGCTCGCCGCGCAAACTTTCTCGCAGCGGCCTGATCAACGGAATTCCGCCGCAAACCGCCGCCTCGAACAACAGATCGGTCGACGCCGAGTCGGCCGCGGCGAACAATTCGGCACCCTGCCGAGCCAACAACGCCTTGTTCGCCGTCACAACGGGTTTGTGTTTGCCAAGAGCCTCGGCGATCAAGGCAGACGCGGGCTCGATGCCGCCCATTACTTCAACGACCAAATCGACGTCGGCCGATCGCACGACGACGCTCGGATCTGTAACCAACTCCGCGCCCCTGGGCAACTGATGGGTTTTCTCAGGGTCGCGCACACAAACTTTGGTCACGACGAGGCGCACTCCGCTGCGCGCCAAGATTTGATCGGACTGTTGTGCGACCAGCCTGACGAAGGCCGAACCGACCACGCCGTGTCCGAGCACCCCGACGCGAACCACGTGTGCTTGGGCGCCAGACGACATGTTCACACGCTATCTGCGACGTCCAAGCCGACGAGGTCGGCGTAGGTTTCACGACGCACAACCAGTCGCGCAACTCCATCGCGCACGAACACGACGGGTGGTCGCGTGACCTTGTTGTAGTTCGAACCCATGCTGTGCCCGTAAGCCCCGGTCACCGGCGTCGCCAACAAGTCTCCGATCGAATAGTTTTTTGGCAGCATCGCCTCGTTTATCAACACATCGCCATTCTCGCAATGCTTGCCGACGACGCGAACCGCTTCAACTCGATCGTCCTCGACCCGCGCGGGCAAGAACGCCTCGTAACCCGAGTCGTACAGAACCGGACGAGGATTGTCGCTCATTCCACCGTCCACCGCGACATACGTGCGTATTCCCGCGAGATGTTTGATCGACCCGATCGTGTACAAAGTCACGGCGGCGCTGGCGACTATCGCACGACCGGGCTCGACGAAAATTTTCGTCGGCCGATTCAACTTTTTCGTCGCCTGAGCCAAAGATTGCGACCATCTTGTGATCGACGGCGCACTTTCGCTTCCTAGATACGCGACGCCGAGTCCGCCACCGAGCGTGAGTTCGTCGACCTCCAGTTGATTGGCAAAGTCGACCATTATCCGCGCCGCCTGGGCGAAGTTCTCCGAGGCGAAAACATTCGACCCGATGTGACAGTGAATGCCGGTGAATTCGACGCTCGCCGAAGCCCTCACCCTGTCGACGGCGCGTTGCGCGTCACCGTTTCGCAGGTTGAACCCAAACTTTGAGTCGTCCTGCCCGGTGGCGATGAATTCATGGGTGTGAACCGCAACGCCCGGCGTGATTCGCAGTTGGATTCTCGTCCGAGGGCTGCCGGCTTTGTGCAACGCGTCCAGTCGGTCTAGTTCGTCAAAATTGTCGACGACGATATGCCGTACGCCGGCATCGAGCGCCATCTTCAATTCTTCGACGCTCTTGTTGTTGCCGTGCAGAACGCACGCCGAGCCGGGCACTCCCGCGTTCAGCGCCACATAAAGTTCGCCGCCTGTCGCGACATCCAACAACAAACCTTCTTCGAATGCGAGGCGCGCCATCGCCCCGCAAAAAAACGCCTTCGTCGCGTAAATCACGCGCTGCTCACCGAACGCGACAACGGCCTCGCGGCATCTTGCGCGCAGATGATTCTCGTCGTAGACGAATGTCGGCGTGCCGAACTCGCGCGCGATGTCGGTAAGGTCGCGCCCGCCGATCTCGAGATGACCAGACTTGTTCGTCGCCGCCGAGTCGGGCAACAGGTGCCTGGATATCCGACTCACATCTGTTCCGGGGCGTCGATACCCAACAAGTCAAGCCCGGTCTGCAGGGTTCGTGCCGTGAGATCGCAAAGCATCAATCGGCTGTTGCGTTCGTCTTGATCGGTCGCCTTCAACACCGGACATCGCTCGTAGAACGACGAGAAACTCGTCGCCAGTTCGTATAGATAGGCGCACAACCGATGCGGACTGTATTTGTCGATCGTGTCCCACACCGCCGAATCGAATTGCAGAAGTCGCAGCGCCAACGCCCGCTCGGCGGCGTGCGATATCTTCGGCGAGAAATCTTTCGCCGCTTCGCGCTCGACGTTTGCCCGCCGAAAGATGCTGCAGATTCGCGCGTGCGCATACTGCAGATACGGTGCGGTGTTGCCGTCGAACGAGAGCATCCGCTCCCAATCAAAGATGTAGTCCTTGACCCGATCGGTCGAAAGGTCGGCGTATTTCACCGACCCCAGACCGACGAACCTGGCGACCTCGTCTTTGGTCTGCGACGAGAGTTCGGGGTTCTTCTCGGTCACCGCGTTCGCCGCCCGCTCGACGGCCTCGATCAACAAGGCGTCGAGTTTCACGGCGTCGCCGCTTCGCGACTTGAGCATCTTTTTGTCTGCACCCAGCACGTTGCCAAACGCGACATGCACCATCTCGCACGGCGACTTCAACCAGCCGACCTGGGCCGCGACCGCGGCGACCATCTCCAAATGTTGGGCCTGTGGTGCGCCGACGACGTAGATCAACAGATCGGCGCGCAGCCTCTCGACCCGATCGATCACGCACGCCAGATCGCTGGTGGCGTAGTTGTATCCCCCGTCCGACTTGCGAATGATCAACGGGAGCGGTTGGTTCTCGCGATTCGTGAACCCGCTCGGAAACACGACCTCGGCGCCGTCACTGACAACGAGCATCTTCGCATCAGAAAGTCGCTGCACAACCTGAGGCAACAAATCGTTGTAGGCGCTCTCTCCCATCACATCGGTTGTTTCGAGCAAAACCCCGAGCGTTCGATAGATCGTCTGGAAATAGGTGGTGCTTTCGGCGACAAGAATTCGCCAAAGGCGCAGCGTCTCGCCGTCGCCGCCCTGCAACTTCACCACCCGCGAACGGGCCCGAGCCTGAAACGCCTCTGAGTCGTCGAATTTTTTTCGTGCACCCCGATAAAAAGAGTCCAGGTCGCCGACCGACAGTTCGTTGGCCGCCTGAGTTTCGCCCAGATCCACGAGGTGTTCGATCAGCATGCCGAACGGCGTGCCCCAGTCGCCGACATGATTCTCGCGCGTCACATCATGACCGACGAACATCAGCATCCTCGCCAGCGCGTCGCCAATCACGGTCGAGCGCAGGTGTCCGACATGCATCTCCTTGGCCACGTTCGGCGCCGAATAATCGATCACCACTTTTCGTGCGTGCTTGGCCTTGCGCACGCCGAGCCTCGCGCTCGCGGCGACCGTCACCAGTTCGCGAGCGAGAAACTCGTGATGAAACGTCAGGTTTATGAAGCCCGGTCCCGCCACTTCGGCCGCCGAGCAAATGTCGTGCAGATCGACCGCCGCCAAAACTCTGGTCGCGACATCGCGCGGCGCGAGACCCATCGCCTTGGCCAACGCCAGACATCCGTCTATTTGCGCATCGGCGCGATCGCTCTGTCGCACCGCCGTGTCGACCCCTATCGCTTTGTCGCCACCCACCTCGGCGAACGCGGCGGCAACGCGCTTTTCGACATGAGCGATCGGATCTGCCACCCTTTCATTGTTGCCCAGATCCCCCCGCAAAACACGGCGTATTTGCCCCGCCTCGTAGTTTCCGCGCGGCGTCCTACCGCTAAGGGCAGGCTTTGATCGCCTCGACGATGGCCGAGAACGCGGCGTCCGAGTCGATGGTTTCGAGCACCCGGGTGTTCGCCTTGCCCCGTGCAATTACATGCCGATCGTCGATCACCGTCATGCCGCGGGTGATCGCCCCGTCGATTTCAACCGCGACATGGCGCTCGCTTGCACCAAACAGTTGCGGGTGGGTCAACGCCAGCACCGCACAAACATCGTGCAGCGGCGCACCCTCGAAATCGTCGTGCAACGACTTGTACGTCTTGCTGAAGAACTCGAGCAGTCCCGCCAATTTCGGACCGACGGTCGCGTGCGCATTCCTCACCATCTCGATTCGAGCCGACGTCGCCATGATTTGATGCGTGAGGTGCAGGCCACTCATCACTATTTTCGCGCCCGAATCGAATACCGCGGACGCCGCCTCAGGATCACACCAAATATTGAATTCGGCCGAGGCGGTCCGATTGCCGAACCTCCCGCCACCCATCAACGAAATTCCGGAAATCGTCGAAACCAAGTCCGGGGCGACCCGCAGGGCCAGGGCGATGTTCGTCAATGGTCCCGTGGGCACCAACCACGCCCCGGGGTTTGATCGCGCAGTGTCGATGATGAAGTGAACCGCGTCGGTGCCGTCGACCGGTCGCGACGGCGGCGAAAAAGTCGCGCCGTCCATTCCGCTCTCGCCGTGAATATAGGCGGCATGGATCGGTTCGGCCACCAACGGCCGATTCGCACCCGAGTGCAGTTGCACACCCGCAGCACCACAGATATCCAGAATGATTCGCGCATTTTTCGTCGTCAAATCGAGCGGTGCGTTGCCCGCCACGGTGGTCACGCCCAGAATTTCGGCGAACTTAGACGCGACGATCAGTGCGAACGCGTCGTCATGCCCCGGATCGCAATCGATTATCACCCGCGGTCGAGTCGTCACCTTTTCACCACGCGCAGATTGCTCTTGTGACTGATCAAGAAATCGGGTGATGACACGCCACGAATTGCCCGGGCGCGACCTCGCGCAACTGCGGCTCTTGTTCGGCGCACATCGCCGATGCCGCGTTGCATCGCGTTCTGAAACGACAACCCGTGGGAGGGTTCATCGGCGATGGGGGCTCGCCCTGCAACAATGTCGCCTTGCGTTGACGCGTCGGGTCGGCGACCGGCACCGAGTCCAAAAGCGCCTTCGTATAGTGGTGAGCCGGCTTGGCATACAAGGTCTCGGGTGGCGCGACCTCGCAAATTTTTCCGAGATACATCACGATCACGCGATTGCTCACCGCTTTGACGACGGCCAAGTCGTGAGAAATGAAGATCATCGTCAAACCAAAACGATCTTTCATGTCCTGCAGCAAATTAAGAATCTGGGCTTGAATGCTCACGTCCAACGCGCTGACAGGCTCGTCGCAAATCAACATCCGCGGGTCTAATGCGAGCGCCCTGGCGATGCTGATGCGCTGACACTGGCCACCCGAAAACTCGTATGACCGACGATTCAAAACCAGCTCCGGGTCAAGACCGACGTTGTTCAGCAAATTGTTGATGCGCTCAGCGCGCTCGGCGCGATCGCCGCGACCCCAAATCTCAAGTGGCTCGTCGATCAACTGCTGCACGGTCATTCGAGGGTCCAACGACGAAATCGGATCTTGAAAAATCATCTGCATCGAAGTTCTCGCCGATCGCAGGTTTTCTTTCGGCAATGTCGTCAGATCGGTGCCGTCAAATACGACTTCACCCGAATTCGGCGGCGGCAACTGCAACACCGCCCTGGCCAAGGTCGTCTTTCCGCACCCCGACTCACCGACTATCGCCAACGTTTCGCCTTTGATCACGTCGAAACTCAGGCCTGAAACCGCTCTTACAACCTTGTCTCGACCGGTTCGAAACTCGACGGTAAGGTCACGAACGGTCAAGACCGCGTCGACCGTGTTGCGCATATGGGCGGTTCCGGAACCGGCCATTACTTCGCCTCTCCAATCGGAAACCAACATCGATAGAGGTGTCCATCGGGGTCTTGTTTCAGTTCAGGGTGCTCATTGCGACATTTATCTTGGGCATATTTGCAGCGCGGCGCAAAACTGCAACCAGCACCGCGGTCTGTCGGGTCTGGCAGACGACCGGCAATGACGGCGAGCCGTGCACCCGATTTTTGGTCGATCGTGGGTATCGATTCGAGCAACGCCTCGGTGTAGGGCATTCGCATATCGGCGAATAGTTTTTTGGTTTCGGCAAATTCGACAACTTCACCGGCGTACATTACGGCGACATAATCGGTGTTGCCCGCCACGACACCCAGGTCGTGAGTCACCAGCACCATGGACATCTTCAAGTCCTCGCGTAGTTCGCGCAACAATTGCAAAATTTGCGCCTGCACCGTGACGTCGAGCGCGGTCGTGGGCTCGTCGGCGAACAACAACTTCGGGCTGCACGAAATTGCGATGGCGATCATCACGCGTTGACGCATGCCGCCCGACAACTGAAATGGAAACAATTTCAAAACGGCAGCAGCGTTGGGAATTCGCACCAATTCGAGCAACTCTTTGCTGCGCGCCAGGGCGTCCTTCTTGCTCATTCCGAGGCGAACCCGCAAACCTTCTGATACCTGCGAGCCGATTCGGCGCACGGGGTTCAAGGCCGTCATCGGATCTTGAAAAATCATCGCCATACCCGAGCCGAACTGCTCTCGAACTTCGGACTTGCTCATCGCCGTCAACTCTCGACCGTCGAAAACCACTTTGCCCGACCGCTTGACATTGCTGCCCTGCAACAACCCCATTGCGGCTCGGCACATGACCGTCTTGCCGCTGCCTGACTCGCCGACGACCCCGACGCTCATTCCCGCGGGAATCTCAAGATCTACGTTGCGCACCGCCTCGAGCAAGCCGCGTGACGTATCAAAATTAATGTTCATGCCCTTGACGCTCAGCAATGAACTCATACTTTGGCCTCGCGACTGTCGAGTTTCGACCGCACGACATCACCCAGATGATTTGTCGAGATCACGGTCAACGCCAAGAAAAAAAGTGGAACATAGAGCGTGTGCGGCGCATATTCGAGGTCGTTTCGACCCCGGGCGATCATTCCACCCCAACTCGCCCCGTCGGGAATGCCGACACCGAGAATCGACAAAGAGGCCTCGGCGATGATCACCACGCCGACCGCCAAAAACGCCACGGCAATCAACGCCGGCAATACGTTTGGCACGATGTGTTTGGTGATGATCTTTATGTCCTTCATTCCCATGCTGCGAGCCGCGGTGACGAACTCTCGGCCCGCCCATGACATCGTGGCTCCGCGGGCAATTCGACCCAAAATCGGAATCAATATGATCGTCAGCGAAATGATCAACACCATCACGCGTCGCCATGTGGGCACCGCCTGATTGATGTCGACGTTCGTCGCCAAAACCGAGACGAGGGCCAAAGCCAACACCAAGTTTGGCACCGACAAGCCAACGTTGAACAAAGTGACCATCACTGTGTCGACCTTGCCCCGCACATACGCCGAGAAAATACCCAATACGCTGCCGATGAGGCCGCCCAGACCCACGGCGGCGACTGCGATGAAAATGCTCATTCGCGTGCCGGCGACGATCGACGCCAAAAGGTCGTAGCCATTGCTGTCTGTTCCCAAAATGTGGCCGCTCGAAAAGAGACCCATTTCCAAGTCGTCTTCAAAAACGTAGTTCCACTCTTTGAACGGCAAGATCCAGCCGAACAGGGCGAAAAACAACATCAACCCCAGCCAGCCGATGGCCAGCAGAGTCGGCTTCGAATAACTACGCATTCACCCTCCGATCACGCGTGCGCGGATCGACGAATCCACAACTTAAATCGACCACAAGGTTGAAAAAAACATAGAACAGAGCGATCACGGCCACAGTCGACTGCAAGAGGACATATTGGCGACCTTGAATGGCGAAAAAGACCTCGAAGCCGACGCCGTAAGTGGCAAAAATACTTTCGATCACGATTGCCCCGCCGATCAATGCACCCATGCTCAATGCCGCCGAAGTCAACAGGGTCAAACTCGAAGGACGAAAAACATGGCGCCACAAGATTCGACGATCGCTCAACCCTTTCGACGCCGCCATCGTCACATAATCTTCACGCAGAGCAGCGATCATGTCGGCGCGCAACAAACGCGTATATGTCGAAACCAAGCCGCAACTCAAACTGATAACAGGCATGATCATGTATTGAAAGTGCTCCCAAATGCCGTCCGATAACGGGGCATAACCCAGAGTCGGCAACCACGCCAGTTTCACGCCGATGAAAATGATCAACAGCAACGCGATCGCAAAATTGGGAATCGACGACAGAGTGAACAAAATGTTGCTAGTGATCTTGTCGGCACGACGGCCGACGCGATATGCCGAAAGTACCCCGAGGGGAATCGCGATTGCAAGGGCGGTCACCTGGGTGTAGATCATCAACAACAGCGAGCGCGGCATCGCATTTCTTAAGTGAGTCGAAACTTCTTCGGTGCCTCCCGAAAAATAGATCTTTCCCATATCGCCTTGAACGAAATCGCCGAGCCACTGCAGGTAGTAACCGATGGGGCCTTTGTCGAACCCGAGTTCAGTGCGCAGCAGGTCGCGCTCAATCTCGGACCCGACGGGCAGCAAAATCGTCGCCAGGTCAACGGGTATCAAGCGAAGCAGCAACGACACGCCGAAAGTTACTAAAAGCAACACGATCAGCAACTGAGCAACTCGCTGCAACCAAAAACTGATTTTCGACAAGCTTTCCCCTCAATGTTTCTGGTTTGGTCAAAAGCAGATTAGACGAGTTCGATGCAGGTCAGCAACTAAACGAAAGGGCGACGGTGCCGAAGCACCGTCGCCCTAAAACTCGTTGTTTTTTGATTACTTAGTCTTCCAGACTCCCGTCCAGTCGATACCGAAGTTCGTCACCAAACGACGCGGTCCGCCCGCTACAAGACCCAGTTGACCAACTCCACCGAGTTTGTTGTAGGTCAAGGCATAGGCCAGGAACGAAATGTTCGTTACGTGCGCTTCGTTTTGTAATTGAAAGGTCGCTTGTGCATACAGCTTCTTGGCTTTTGCCTTGTTCGGCTCGGCACGGGCTGCAAACAACAAGTTCTCACTCACTTCGTCTTTGAACGATGAAAGGTTCAAGATGCTGTACAAAACCTGCAATGGGGCAAGGGCTGGCGAGAGTTTCGCTGCACCGCGCAGGAAGTGCGTCGGGTTGCCACCCGAGGTGTCACTGACAACGAACGGAACAATGAAGGAAGTTCCGGTGCCTTCCATCAACAACAATGGAAGCATCTGGAACTGCATCGGGAACGCCTTTTGAATGGCTTCTGCGGTCGTCACCGACAACAGGTTGACCTTCATTCCTGCGGCCTCAGCCATCTCTTTCAAAAGTTGAGCGTTTGCAGTCGAGTCGGCCGAAGCGCTGACATAGGGCAAGCTGAACTCGAGCGTCTTGCCCGTCTCGGCGGTGTATGCCGCTACATATGCTTTGGCCTTCTTCAGATCAAATCCCGCGTAACCCTTGGGGTTGTACATGATGTTGTTCGGTCCAACGATTGAGTCGGGCACTGCTCCCAGACCCTTTTGGCGAACTTTCAACCACTTTGCGCGATCCAACGAATGCGAGAGCGCAAGTCGTGCGTTCTTGTTGCTGAACGGAGCGATCTTGTGGTTCATCCAGATCGTCGGGTAATAGTCGGTTGGCGAAATGATCGTTGTAAGTTTCTTGTTCTTTTGTATATCTTTGATCTGTTTGGCTTCGCTTGCCGAACTGAACATAACTGCCGCCAACGAGCCGCTCTTCACACCCTGAACGCGCGGTGCAGCATCAGGCAAGAAAGTGAAGGTGATGCCGTCAAGATATGGCAATGCGCCACCCTTGGCATCTTTTCGCCAGTAATTCTCGTTCTTCGCCACAACCAATTCGGTCAATTTGTGCGATACATATTTAAACGGACCAGTACCCACCGGCACCGTCGAGCAGGTTGATCCAGTTATCTGTCCTACTGAACGTGCAAGGAATCTGCCCGAAGCATAAAGCGTTTCCGGAAAGGTCGCGTCGGCGTTGTACAGCTTCACAGTCACCGACATTGCACCGGTCAGAATCGCATCGGTAATGTTGGCAGTAAAGCCAGCGGCCGTTCCCGAAGATGGCGACTTTGGCGTCTTACCGATCAAGCCGTTGAGATACAGCGCGCCGCGCAAACCCTGAATGTTCAACAGCAACGCCGTTCCGTCAACAGGCGAACCGTCGTGAAACTTGATGCCATCACGAACTACGAGGTTCCAAATTTTGTAGTCAGCGCTGTGTTCAAATGACCTCAACAAGAACGGCACCATCTTGCCATCGGCACGCTGCTCGACCCAGGTCTCATAAATTGTTCGACCGGCCATCAACGCCGAGTTGGCCAAGTTGTCCGCCATACAAAAGCCCGGGAACGAGTCGAAGATACCGACCGTTATGGTTCCACCACGTTTGGGAGTGTCGGCTCCCGAGGCGCTACTGGTCGTTACTTGGCTGAGCGACGCAACAAGCGCGATCGCCATTAACGCTGCAATTTTGCGTCTTGCCCCTGTGAATAACTTGCTCATTGAAAATTTCCCCCTTTGGAAACCGGCATATAGCCTCGCCGACACGCTACCTGTCGGGGGTTGCCATGTCAAAGTTGTCCGGACCTGGCCGTTGAATTGCTTTAAGTCAGTTTGGCCTTGACCAAATTGGCGATTTTGGTGCCATCGGCCCCTGCGCCAACCTTGGTCCGCACGGCTTTTACGACTACTCCCATGGCTTTGGGTCCGCTCAAGCCTTGGGTCGCGGCCTCGGCAACTTGTTCGTCGACTAGCCGCTCCAGATCAGAGTCGCTGATTTGTGCGGGCAGATACCGTTCAAGCACCGCGAGTTCGGCCCGCTCGGCCGCCTCGGCGTCTTGGCGACCTGCCCCTTTATATATGTCGGCCGACTCGACCCGTTTTTTCGCCTCGGCCATGACCACAGCCTGAACCTGTTCATCGGTCAGTTTGGTCGCCTCGGCCCCCGCGACCTCGGCGTTCATGATCGCCGCCAAGGTCAACCGCAGTGTCGAAATTTCAGTTTCATTGCGCGACTTCATCGCCGCGGTCAAATCTGCCTGCAATCGATCTTTGAGACCCGACACTTAAGTCACTCTAGTGCGAATTGCCGGCGCGGTTTAACAACCACGATAAAAGTTAGCCTTGACTCTGCCATGAACAACGAAGTTTTCGAACTGTTTTTTTCGCTGTTGAGTCTCGGCACGCTCGGTTTCGGATTGTTGACGCTCGGCGCACGTTTGACGGGCGCCCAAGGTTTTGTGCTCGAGGCAAAAAAGATCGCCCTGCCGCTTGCCGCTTTGATAACAACAACTGCAATGTTCGGCAGTCTCTATTTCTCCGAGGTCGTGAACTACAAGCCGTGCCGTCTTTGCTGGTATCAACGCGCGGCGATGTATCCGCTCGCGATCACGTTGATCATCCTGAACTTCAAACGATTCAAGCACTCGAAACTCGTCGTGGTTTTGCTGGCCACGATCGGTGGCTCGATTTCTACCTACCACTGGTTTCTCGAACGGTTCCCCGATCTCGACGCCGGCGTTTGCGACGCGAAATTGCCGTGCGAGTTCATCTGGTTCGAGAATTTCGGCTTCGTGACGCTGTCGTTCATGGCCTTCACCGCTTTTTTCACGACGATCGTTCTGACAACAATTGGCAATACGGAGGAAAAGTGAACAACAGGAACACAATCTCGACCGGCAACAAATCTGTCTGGCTGATCGGTGGCATCGCCGCGCTAATCGCGGTTGCGGCGATCGTCGCAGTCGCCTCACAATCGGGTAGCGACGAGGTCGTCGCGGGCATCGAAGAGTTTGGTGATGTTCTCGTCGAAGGCAAGTCATTGCCCGCCTTCACCACCGGCCAAACCGACAAGGCAGTCGGCATGACGGCGCCGGTTCTCACAGGAAGAGGTTTCACCGGCAACAGGATCGTCACCTCGCCCGGCGCACCGACTCTTCTGGTCTTTCTCGCGCACTGGTGCCCCCACTGCCAACGCGAAGTCCCGTTGCTCGTGCAATGGAAGCGCGACGGTCTGGTGCCCGATGGTCTCGATGTCATCGCCATAACCACATCGACCGACCCAGCATCTCCCAACTTCCCCCCATCCGAATGGCTGGCGCGTGAAGAGTTCCCGGCACTTTGGCCGGTCATGACCGACAGTGGCGAAAAAACTGCCGCTAACGCGATGGGTGTCTCAGGGTTTCCTTTCTTCGTCTTGGTCGACGCCGAAGGCAAAGTCGCTCTTCGCCTCAGCGGCGAAATCGAAATGTCGGCACTTACAGAGCAGATAAATGGGGCCCTCGGAACCCGAAATTGAGAATCATTCTCATTATTGCTATGATCGGGGGATGATCGAAAACAAAAAAACAAGCAGAACATTCCGCCGCTTCCTCGCTCTGGCGCTGACCTTTGGCCTCGTGGCGGGTTGCGGCGGCGCGAGCGAGACCGCAAACAAGAGCGAGCCTGGGCCCGAGAGCAAGAGCGAACCAGCCACTGAAAGCCGGCCCGTCATCGCCGTCACATACTCGGTGCTCGGCGACATCGTCTCGCAACTCGTGGGCGACAACGCCACGGTCACCGTGGTTATCCCCGATGGTCAAGATCCGCACGACTTTCAGCCTTCAGCCAAGGATGTCGAGACGATGAGCAACGCCGCCCTTGTCGTATCAAACGGTCTTGAATTCGAGGAAGGTCTCGAAAAAGTGATCGAAAACATCGCCGACTCTGGTGGCGACATTTTCATGGCTGGCGAACACATAACTGTGCGAAAGACCGAAAAAGGCGACGACCACGGCCACGGCGAAGACGATGACGATCACGCCGAGGGCGAAGAAGGAGATGACCACGGCGACTCAGAAGGCGACCACCATCATGGTGGCGGCGACCCACATATTTGGCTCTCCCCCGCGACGATGCTCGAGATGCTTCCCGCTCTCACAGCCGCGCTGAGCGACGCTGCAGGCGCCGACCTTTCTGAAGCCGAAAGAGTTTTGACCGCCCAACTCGAAGAACTCGACAAACAAGTCGCCACGATCATCGATGGCCTCGATGAATGCAAGCTCGTCAGCGGTCACGACGAAATGGGCTACTTTGCCGACCGTTATGGTTGCGAAATGATCGGTGCGATCATCCCCTCGTTCACAACCACTTCAGAGGCCACAGCAGGAGAACTTGCCGATCTGAAGAAGCAAGTCGAAAAGAACAATGTCCCGGCGATATTCACGGGTCTCGGCACGTCAGCCGACATCGCCAACCAACTCGCAACCGAACTCGGGGTGAAGGCCGTAACGCTCTCGACTCACTACCTTGATGGCTCGGCGAATTATCAGGAGTTCATTCTGAGAATGGTTAGGCAAATCTCCGAAGCTCTGAGTTGATAGCAACGAATCGTTACTGTTGAGATCGTGGAGAATCTTGGCGGTGATATGTTCATCGAGCCGTTTGTCGCCAACGAATTCATGCGTCTTGCGCTTTTTGCGGGTGTCCTCGTCGCCGTAACTTGTGCGATCGCCGGAACATTCGTCGTTTTGCGCGGGCTGGCATTCATTGGCGACGCACTCGCCCATGGCGTGCTACCAGGTATCGCCGCGGCGATATTGTTCGGTTTTTCGGGCATGATTGGTGCCGCCATCGGTTCGCTGGTGATGATGGGCGGGGTGAGCGTCGTCTCGCGCCGCCTGCGACTTTCGGGCGACACGGCAATCGGCCTGCTCTTCGTGGGAATGCTCGCTCTTGGCGTGATGATCACATCGCGATCACGAACCTTCGTCGGCGACCTCTCGCGCATCTTGTTCGGCGAGATTCTCGGTGTCTCCATCGGCGACATTGCGCTGCAACTCGGTGCGCTCGCGATCGTGACGGTGATTGCTTTTCTCGCGCGACGCCCCTTCTTGTTGCTCTGCGTCGACGAGGGCTTGACCAACACGTCGGGCTTTTCGAGCCGCCTGTTCCACAACTTGTTGTTGATGATCGTCGCCATCACGGTGATCGCCAGTTTCCAGACGGTGGGTACGCTGCTCGTCCTCGGCATGCTCGTGGCCCCCGCCGCAACAGGTGCGCTGTTCGCCCGAAGAATCTCGACGATGATTCTCATCGCCTCGGTTGTCGGGGCAATCTCGACCTACATCGGCCTGCTGATCAGCTATCACTTCGACCTGGCCGCGGGTGCGAGCATCGTGTTGTCGGCAGTGCTTGTCTTCGCGATCTGCGCCTCATTCTCGGAAATGAGAAAAGCAGTTCGCGAAAATGATGCCAACGAACACGAACACGCGCACGAACACCAGCACAGTCACCCGGGTTCACACTTTCGATGAGTGCCAAAACTCAAATCTCTCTCGCGACCGACAAACTCGCGGTCGGATATTCGAGACATCCCGTTGTCGAAGATGTCAATTTGCGACTCAATGCGGGTGAACTGCTCGTGTTGATCGGAGCAAACGGCTCGGGAAAATCCACGATTCTGAAAACTATGGCGGGTCTCATTCAACCGATCAGTGGAGACATCGAAATGCTCGGAGCATCGGTTGGCTCGATGCCCAAGCGTGTTGCTTACCTGCCGCAGCATCCGATCTCGACCCACACCCTGCCGTTGCGCGTTCGCGATGTCGTCGCCATGGGCAGATTCGCCCATCTTGGACTCTTCAAGAATCCGTCAACGATCGACAAAAAAATCGTCGAAACTTCGATGCGATCGACAGGCATCGACGCCCAGGCCGACAATCCGATCCGCGATCTTTCGGGGGGTCAACAACAGCGCACCCATCTGGCACAAGCTCTGGCCCGACAAGCCGAGGTGTTGTTGCTCGACGAACCCACCGCTGGTCTCGACATCAACGGTCGAAAACTCGTCGCCGACCTGATCGCCGAAGAAAGGTCGCGGGGCGTGACCGTGGTTCTTGCGACCCATGAGTTGAAGGACGCGGACACCGCAGACACCGTGATGCTTCTGGCCCAGCGCGTCGTTTCGATCGGGCCGCCCGAGGTCGCGCTTCGCGACGAATATTTGCGCGAGTGCTTCGGCTTCACCCAGCCGCACTGAAAGTTTTTTCGAGCGCGATCAACTTTCGTTTGATCGCCAGCCCACCGCCATAACCGCCGAGCGTTCCGCCCGAGGCGATCACACGATGGCACGGCAGAACGATCGCCACGGGGTTCTTGCCGTTGGCCGAACCCACGGCGCGACAAGCCCTTGGCTTGCCCACGAGTCGCGCTTGCTGCGCGTATGAAATCGTCTTGCCGTAACCGACTCTTTTCAGCGCCAGCCACGCAGACTCTTGAAACTCGGTGCCCCCGATATCGAGTTTGATCGAAAACTTCTTGCGCTCACCAGCGAAGTATTCGCGCAATTGTCGTTCGGCTTGTGTCAAATGGTCACTTGCCTTTGTCCGAGCATTCTTCGTCCGCGACAACTTTCTCGCACCGAAAACAACTTGCTGCAAACCTTTCGGTGATGCGACCAGTGTGAGATTGCCGATCGGTGTGGAGATGATGCGTGACCTTGTCGAGTCGTCGCTCGCTTTTGACCTAGCCTTCATCCATGACCTCCATTGAAATGACGCACATCGAGAGCCCCGCAAAAAAGCGTATTGCAATGGTGGCACACGACAATATGAAAGGCGAAATGCTCGGGTGGGCGAAAGAACATGAAGAAGCGCTCAAACAGCATGTGCTGATCGCCACTGGTTCGACCGGAAAACTGATCGCCGACAACACGGGTCTGACCCTCGAGCGAATGCGCAGCGGCCCGCTCGGCGGAGACCAACAAATCGGCGCGAAGATTTCAGATGGAGGCGTGGATATCTTGCTTTTCTTTTGGGATCCGCTCGAACCCCAACCTCATGATCCCGACATTCGGGCACTGCTTCGAATCGCGGTGGTTTGGAACATTCCGGTGGCCTGCAATCGCGCCAGCGCCGATTTCATTTTGAGTTCGCCGCTGATTCAAACGAGCTACAAGCGGCGAGTGCCCAAGTATTAAGAATTCGGCGGCGGCGGCGGACCAAAGCGATTCATGCCCGAGTCGCCGCGACTCAGCGCCAAAATCAAGTTGTAAATCGGCACGAGAACAAACCAGCCTCGACGGTCTGAATCGTGCACCCGTCGCACCGACACCGCGATCGACGGCAAGAGCGTGATCACTTGCGCCAGGTCGCCGATTGATGAATGAATCGCCGAGCCGGCGAGCCCGACCAACAAACTGAACAGTAGCCACCACCAATATTCAGAGCGCGAAGCACGGCCCTTGAAGTTCGCGTAATTCTTGAAGCCTGATCGAATCGCAGTTGCAAAGTTCATTTGGTCGATCTTAGTCGGCGGATTTTGGTTCTTTGGGCAACGCCAACACCCGTTCGCCCACGATGTTGCGTTGAATCTGGCTCGTACCACCCCAAATCGTTTCTGAACGCGAAAAGAAAAAACTCGACATCATCGGCGACGACGGATAATTCGCGCGCCGCTTGTCGCGCAACGCGCCCGGCCAAGTGCCCGACTCGGGCCCCGTGTCGACGAGCATCGAATATGCGCCGTAAATGTCCAACGCCAACTCCATCGCCCGCTGGTGCATTTCCGACCAATACATCTTGTTGCTCGCCCCGAGCGCCAACACGCCGAAATCTTTCGTGCCGGCGAGCGTCGACCCCAGACTGCGCAATCCGTTGAATCGAAGAATCTGGATCTCCGAGTAGTACTGCATCAGCCGCTGTCGAATCGAAGCGTCGACGATCTTGCCGTTCTTGGTCGCCTGGGCGACGAGCAGTCTGTATTCTTCTTCGAATCGGCGATAACCCGTGGTCGCGCTCATTCCGCGTTCGAAAGCCAAGGTGCTGTTGGCAACTTTCCAGCCGTTGTTGACGCCGCCCACGACATTGTCTTTCGGGCAACGCGCGTCGGTGAAGAAGACCTCGCAAAACTCGGCGGTGCCGTCGGGTTGCGTGATGCCGCGCACCTCGACGCCGGGTTGTTTCATCGGCACCAACAAATAGGAAATGCCCTTGTGCTTTGGCGCCTCTTTGTCGGTGCGCGTGAGCAAGAAACAATAGTCAGCGTGGTGACCCTGCGTCGTCCAGACTTTTTGTCCGTTGATCACCCATTCGTCGCCATCCAAAACGGCGGTCGTTTTCAGGCTGGCCAAATCGCTGCCGCTGTTCGGCTCGCTGAAGCCCTGGCACCAACGCATCTTGCCGCTCAAGATCTTGGGCAAAAACTCGCGCTTTTGTTCTTCGGTGCCCCACTGCAACAATGTCGGCCCGACCAGTGTGTCGCCGAAAAAGTCTGCGCGCATCGGGGCGCCCGCGTTGGCGAACTCTTCGGCGAGCACGACGCCTTCGAGAACCGTGAGCCCTTTGCCGCCGTACTCTTTGGGCCATGTCGCGCAAATCCAGCCGCCTGTGAAAAGTTTCTCAGGCCAAGTTTCATTGAATTTTCTGCGCTCTTCGGGCGACATCTGATAGTCCTTGTCGAACCAGTGCGCGGGCAGGTTGTCTTTCAGCCACCGACGAATCTCTCTGCGACGCGCCTCGGCTTCAGGTGTGTAGGTCAACATGCCTAAACATTCATAGCCGTTCGATTGGCAAAATTTCCACTCAAGTCAAAGAGAATTTCGGCTCACTTACTAGGCTTGCGCAATGGTCGAAGTCGCACAGCGTTGGACCCATCAATGGAAAGAGCTGTATGAAGAGGTGATCAACACCGGTCTGTGCACGGGCTGTGCGGGTTGCGTCATTTCTTGCCCGCACGATGTGATCGGCTACGAGCACGAAGGGGGCAAATACAAACCGTTTCACCTCGAAGAAGAGTTGGGCATCGACAATTGCGTGCACGGCGAAAAAGGCTGCACGAGTTGCACGCGGGCTTGCCCCCGCTTCCGCAGTTGGGAACCCGAGGCCGACATGCACCTGTTCGGTCGCCAACGCAAAGACGAAGAAATGTATGGTCAATACCGCCAACTGTTGATGGTTCGTGCCGCCGACGATGAAACCCACAAAAAGGGTCAAGACGGGGGTTTCGTCGGGGCGATGCTGATCTGGTTGCTCGAGCACGACTACATCGACGCCGCACTGACTAGTTTCGTCGAGGGCGACGGATCTTCGTGGAAGGCGCTGCCCGGGTTGGCGCGCAATCGTGAGCAGGTCTTGGCGTCGTCCGGTAGTCGATATACGTATTCCGCCAACACTTTGGCTATTCGTGACGCGCAAAAGGAGGGTCTGAATCGCATCGCTCTCGTCGGCATGAGCTGCCAGTCGTCCGCCTTGCCGATCATGTGGAAACGCAAGGCCGGCAAGATCGGCAAACCTTTCTTGTTCAACATCGGTCTGCTCTGCACAAAAACTTTCGACGACGCGATTTTTGAAGAGCTGTTCTTGGCCAAGTACGGCCTGAAAAAGGAAGAAATGGTCAAGATGAACATCAAGGGCGTCTTCCAGATTTGGATGAAAGACGGCTCGTATCACGAGATCGACCTCAAAGAATGTCACAAGTGGACGCGCGAAGGCTGCAAGATGTGCCCCGATTTCGCCGCCGAGCACGCCGACATTTCGACGGGGGGCATCGGCGAAGACAACGACTGGACACTGTGCGTCGTTCGCACCGAATTGGGCGAAGAGGTCATGAACCGGATGATCAAAGACGGTTCGGTCCTCGCGCGACCCGCCGAGACCGATGCGACGGCGATGAGGCTTTTGCGTCTGTTGAGCATCGTCAGCCGGCGGCGCTGGCCGGAATTCGCGCACAAGTCGGTGAGTGTCGGCGTTCCGCCACCCAAGAAAAAAGCCGACGGCACTGCTCCCACCAGTCACTGACAATTGATGGAACCGGGAATACTTCGCGACGTACTCACCGTGATCGCCGGCGTCGCGACCGGAGTGATGTCGGGCGCGTTCGGCGTGGGTGGCACCGTCATCTCGACCCCGGCGATTCGGTTGCTGGGTTGCTCGGCCGCGCTCGCCGTCGGCACAACCCTGCCGTCGATCTTGCCCGGCGTCGTCACGGGTTCGTGGCGCTATCGAAGCGGTGATTACATTCGTTGGCGAGTCGTTACTTTCACCGCCCCTGCGGGCATCATCGGTGCGGTCACGGGAGCATGGGTTTCACCCCGCGTGCCGGGTGAGGGCCACCTGTTGATGATTCTCACCGCATTGATTCTGATGTGGAGCGCGGTCAACATGATGCGATCAAGCGAACAACGACAAACCGCTGATGGCCTCAACACCACGCGACCCACCGATTTGCCGGCAATTTTCACCGGCGCGGGCGCCGGAGTTCTCTCGGGTCTGCTCGGCGTCGGTGGCGGAATCGTCATGGTGCCCCTGTTTCGGCGCTGGCTCGGCCTGCCGATCAAAAATGCCTTCGCCACTTCGCTGATCTGCGTCGGATGCTTCGCCATTCCCGGCACCATCGTCCACTCGTTGGAGGGCGGCATCGACTGGCGATTCGCGTCATGGCTGACCGTGGGCGTCGTGGTCGGCGCACCGTTTGGTTCCAACGTAACGATGAAAATGAGCGACAAAAAACTTCAGCGGGTGTTCGGCTTCTTTCTGGCGTTGATCGCCGTGGTCTACGGCGTCGGAGAATTTCTAGCTTTGTAGACGGACCGCCGTCGCAAACACTTTGTCGAACATTTTTTCCGTGAGTCGGCCCGTAAAAGTGTTCTGTTGGCTGGGATGATACGAGCAGACGATCTTGTAACGCTCGTGGTCGACGACGACGCCGTGCCCGAACTTGGGGCGGGGTCGAATATCGAGTTCGTCGCAGACCGCGGTCAACGAGAAACCTCCGAGACAAACGATCACCTTGACATTGCTCAACATCGCGAGTTCACGGGTCAAGTACGACGCGCAATTTTTTCGCTCGCGGGGTGTCGGCTTGTTGTCGGGTGGCGCGCACCGAACCGCCGTCGCGACCCACGCGTTCTTCAGCGTCAAGCCGTCGTCGCGCGAAATCGACTCGGGCTGAGACGCCAAGCCTGCCTTGTGCATCGCCCGAAACAGCCAATCGCCGCTTCGATCACCGGTGAAAATTCTTCCGGTTCGATTCGCGCCGTGAGCACCCGGCGCAAGACCCAAAACCAAAATTTTTGCGCGAACGTCGCCGAAGCCGGCGATCGGTTTGCCCCAATAAGTCTCGGTCGCATACGAAGCCCGCTTTTGCACCGCGACTTTCTCTCGCCACTTCACCAGACGACCGCACTTGCGGCACGCCGTGATCTCGCCGGCGAGTTTCTCGAAATCTCGCGCCAATGTCACATCCCGAGATTATTCGCTGTGCCGATAGTTTGATGCCCCTGGCATGAAAAAGAAAAAATCGAAACCGATCGCCTCGACCGTGGTGATCTTGGTGCGTCACGGCAAGACGCCGAGCACCGACAAACTTCTGCCCGGACGTGCGGCCGGTTTGCATCTCAGCCAAGACGGGCAAAATGAGGCCCTTGAAGTCGCCCGTCGGCTCGGCAAACTCAAAAATGTCGGCGCAATTTATGCCTCGCCGCTCGAACGCGCCCGTGCAACCGCCGCGCCGATCGCCAAGGTTCTGAAGAAGAGAATCGTCATCGAAAAGGGTCTGCTGGAGTGCGATTTCGGCGACTGGACGGGCAAGGAACTGGGCAAACTGATGAAACTTCCCGAGTGGTCGACGGTACAACGGGCGCCAAGCACGTTTCGTTTTCCAAACGGCGAGAGTTTCACCGAAATGCAGACCCGAATGGTCACGACGCTCGACAAATTGCGCAAGGCGCACGCCGGAAAAGTGGTCATCTGCGTCTCTCATGCCGACCCGATCAAGGCCGCCGTCGCCCACGCCATGGGCACCCACCTCGACCTGTTTCAACGCGTCGTGATCAGCACCTGTTCGGTGAGCGCGATTTCATATTCGAACCACGGCCCGATCGTTCTGACGGTCAATTCGACGGGCGGCGGCCTCTCGGAACTGAAAATTTCATGAGCCTCTACTTCGAGTTCGAAAACACCGACGCGTTCACCGCCGGGGCGCTCGGTGAACCGGGTCAACGCACCTTTCTGCTGCAGGTTCGGGCCGAGGGTCAGCGCATCACCATCAAGTGCGAGAAGGAACAGGTCTCGGCGCTTTCCGTATACTTGCGAAAACTCCTGGCCGATGCCCCCGACGTCTCGCACGCGCCGATCAATGAAGTGATGCAACTTTCGCAACCCGTTGTTCCCGAGTTCGTGCTCGGCACCGTCGGTCTGGCCTACGACACCGTCAGCGACCGACTCGTGATCCAACTCGACGAGATCGAGATGAAACCCGACACCGAAAGCCCGGCCGTCGATCAGGACTTCTCAAGAGTTCGCGCGAAGATCACCCGCGACCAAGCCGTCGCATTTTGCAAGCACGCCGACGAGGTTGTTTCTTCGGGTCGACCGTCGTGTGTGTTTTGCGGCAGACCGATCAACAAGAATGGGCACTTGTGTCCGCGAATGAACTAGACAGCGCGACACAACTCGACATATTGACGCGGGGCGAGATGTCGATCGCGATGCGCATGCCGTATAGCAGCAACGCGACATATCTTGTGTCGCTGAATTTGGCCGACCAAAGTGTGCGCGCAATTTACAAACCCATCCAGGGTGAAAGGCCGCTATGGGATTTCGGACCGGGTTTGCATCGCCGTGAAGTCGCCGCATATCGACTCTCCGAGGCGATGGGTTTGCAATGCGTGCCGCCCACGATCTTGCGCGACGGCCCGAACGGCGAAGGATCGGTTCAGTTGTGGATCGACGCCGACCCCGAGCAGCACTATTTCACGATTTTTGAACAACGCGAAGACCTGCACGATCAATTTCGCGGGATGTGTGCGCTCGACATCGTCGCCAACAACTCCGATCGAAAGTCGGGGCACGTGCTTGTCGACAAAGACTCGCGCGTCTGGGGCATCGACCAAGGTCTGTGTTTCTCCGCCGACTTCAAACTGCGCACGGTGATCTGGGAGTTCGGCGGCGAACCCATCGCCGATTCGTTGCTGAAAAAAATCGGCCGACTCGGCGAGCAGGTGCCGCTCGAAGTGGCGACCCTTCTCACCGAGCAAGAGGTGGCCGCGATCTCGGATCGGGCGAAGTGGCTGCACGCTGGCGCCCATTTTCCGGTCGACCCCTCCGGCCGCCACTACCCCTGGCCGCTCGTCTAGCGATTCACGCTTCGACGGGCGCTGACTGATTACCGCTCGCTGAGCACGTCTTCGATGACATCCAAAACGCGCCGCACGTAGCTTCGGTGATCTACGAAAATATGTTCACCGGTGTTGTCGGGCGGGACTCTTCGCGGGTTGGTCAAGAAATCGTTCAACAAACGCTCAAATTCCACTTCATCCTCGGCGATAAACACGCCCGTGGTCTCGCGTAACCCTTTTAGATGGTTCGATGTATTCAACCGATGCCATTGACAACCGACAACCGCGTTGTTTCTAAAAGCCGGATAAATCACCGCCAAGCCCCGTGCCCGGGCATCGACAATTACCGAAGTTCCCTCGGAAACGATGAAGTTTGAAGTCTCCAGCATCGATATATAACGGTCATATGCAGCCCGTGTTTGGGCGAAGGTTATTTTGCTGGAGCGATGCGAGACGCTTGCCTCTATATCTTTGTCAAGTTCAAATCGTGGATGGGCCATGGCGAATGATCGCATGAACTCAAGATTGTTTTTGTCAGCCGTCGGATATGGCCGCCACACCAACTTGACGTTTTTTTGGACAATTTGTTGGGCGTAAGAATCGAAAAATTTATCCAACGCGAGCAGCCACTTGGCAGAACTCTTTGTATCCAACGTCGCGCCGATTAATGGCACCAGCGCCGAGGCTTGATCGATGCGCGTCTCTTTACCCGTGCCGATCTCGACGCTTCCCACGGCGACGACTGTTGATGCAGACATTTTGTGCATGCGGGCGCAAACATCTTGAATCGCCGTGTTATAGACCAACATTCGATTCGGGGTCTTGATTAGCGGGCTCTTTGACGACGCATTGTCCCACTTGTATGGAATCAGCAGCGTGGGAATACCCAGCTTCCTTCCCGCATCGATCGAGGCGATCACGAATCCGGCTTGACGCTGCATCAGCGTCACCGTCACATCAGGGTCACATTTCTCTAAGACAGAAGACAACGAACAACCCGCCTCGACCCGCCTCGTCGCAAATTTCGACCAAATCCAAAAAAATATTCGAGTACCGCGAATCATCGCTGGAAACTCGTGCACGATTCGCCTCGCCAGTTCCGCGCGTCTCTTTACAAGAATTGAAAACGCCCGGCGACTGCGGATTTGCATCGGCAACTCGAAGCCGCCAAAAAAGCTCTCGAGTATTCGCACGTGGTAAGACTCGGAGGTCTTTCGATAGCGGTATGTCAACGCCGCCCCAATTTGATATCCCGTAACTTTCGCCCGTGAGGAGTACCCGAAACCGACAACTTCGCGCACCGAGTCACCTAAACATCGAGAAACTTCGTGCCAGCGGTCGGTCTCAAGCTCCTGTTCGGGAAGTGTCAAATAGACCTCGGCCTCATCGGACAACTCCTTGAAAAAGCCGTGGATTACGAATTGATCAAGGTGCGAGAGGTTTCCGGCTACAACCAAGATCTTTCGGCGTGGCGGCACGACAATAATTTACGCCTTGGCGTCGGGGCTTGACACGATCGAACTTTACGAGCGGGATTTGAGGGCTTCGATCAGCTTCGGCAGAACCTTGTGCACGTCGCCGACGATGCCGAGGTCGGCGATGCCGAAAATCGGGGCTTCTTTGTCTTTGTTGATCGCGATGATATTTTTCGAGCCCTTCATGCCGACCATGTGCTGTGTCGCACCCGAGATGCCGGCGGCGATATAAACGCTCGGCTTGACGACTTTGCCTGTCTGCCCCACTTGATATGAATAAGGCACCCAACCGGCGTCGACGATCGCCCGCGACGCACCAGGTGCACCATTCAACAACTTCGCCAGGTCCTCGATCAGCGTGTAGTTGCCGGCCTCGCCCAAACCACGACCGCCCGAAACAACGACCGCCGCCTCGTCAAGTTTTGGACCTGAAGATTTTTCCGAATGCGTCGCCACGACCTTCGCGGCGCCCTGCTTGCCGAGATCGGGCACGGCGACCGCCACGACTTCGGGCGCACCACCACCAGCCGGCTCGGCGGCGAAACTCTTTGGTCGGAAGGACACGAGGTACGGACCTTGTCCGCTGAAAGCAGTGGACACCAAGATATTTCCGCCGAAAATCGGCGTTGTCGCGACGACACCATCTGCGGTATCGGCGATATCGATGTTGTTTGTCAGAACGGTGCGGTTCAATTTCACCGACAAGCGCGCCATCGTGTCGCGACCCTCGTAGTTTTGCGGAAACATGATCATGTCCGGCGAATCGCCCGAGTCGATCACGGATTTCATCGCCGCGGCGAGCGCCACACCGGGCAGTTTGCCGGCGAGGTCTCCCGTCGCGTAAATCTTGGTCGCGCCATGTTCGCCAAGTGACGCGGCGATGGCGCTCGCATCGCCGCCGACGAACGCCGTGACTTTGCCCGCGAGCGAGCGGGCCTTGGTCAGCAATTCGAGAGTGCCGGTGGTGGCTACGCCACCTGCGGCCTGGGCAAAAACCCAAATCTTGTTGATTGTCATGGTCGTGCCCTCTGCCCTCAGATCAACTTCAAGTTTTCGAGAAACGCGACGATCTTGCCGAACGCCTCGCCGTCATCTTCGATGACCGTGCCGGCTTTGCGCGCCTCGGCCTGAGTGACGCTGACAATTTTCTGTCCGGCCGCCGCCCAACCTGTTGGCGTTACCGCAAGGTCGCCCGCCGTGACGACATCAAGCGGCTTTTTCTTGGCGTCCATGATGCCTTTGAAACTCGGATAACGCGGCTCGACGACGCCTGC
>Ga0194111_10000677_pt1 | contig 41256 bp, 46 predicted proteins | sample TA2KigC300mmetaG_FD_146194 | JGI IMG/M metagenome (GOLD analysis project Ga0194111, IMG submission 146194) | Freshwater microbial communities from Lake Tanganyika, Tanzania - TA2015033 Kigoma Deep Cast 300m | ecosystem: Environmental > Aquatic > Freshwater > Lake | place: Tanzania: Lake...
GAATTTTCGGTTCCTGCCTCACCGGCCAGACTCGATCCCCTTTTTTATAGGGTTACGGAGGTCCTGATCTCCACGGGCGTATATTCGGGGTAGCCCCTTCCCTACTTGAGAATCCCTTCTGCCGAGGAACAATATACATTTTTCGGCTTTCATCCCCACCATAAAGGATGGGGGCTTCCAGCCGATCAATTTAAAAAATGAAAATAAAAAAAGAAAAAGAAAAAGGGAGGGTTTTATTCCTTGAAGACCCTGTCTAGTAACACCTTGACAATGAGGGATATCACTACCGCAAAGTACCACATCACGCCACCAGGCCACGGAATTCCACCGAACCACGCGAGCTGACCGGTTGGCACCGCGATGAGGTAGCAGAGTATCCATGTAATTAGCAACGTAAGGTACGAGGATGCACTCCATCCGCCCTTGTACCAGTTTCCGTTCGGACCGAACGTGTATAGCTTTTGTAGGTCATAGTTCCGCTTGCGCGTGACCCAATAGTTTCCGATCATTATGCCTGCTATGGGACCCAGAAGTATGCCGTAGTTTGATGCCCAAGAGGTCATGTAGTTGACATAGTCCGCGGCTGCGCCAACGGCCCACCACGGGGCTGCGAAGAAGGCGATGACGCCGGCTACGACCACTGCGGTCTTCCACCTGAGTTTGAGTGTTGCCATGAGTATGTCGATGAGCGGCGGGGCGTTTGCGACGATGTCAGTGGACCAAGGAGCCAAGAAGGCGAATATGAGGCCCACGATGATGGCAACGCCACCAGGGGCGTACTTCAGGATGATGTCTTGTGGCAGTATCGTTCCTGTCAGTCCCACGGCCGCGTATCCCAGCGCGGTACCTACGATCTGGCAGATCACTATGCCGATGAAGAGACCTGTGAAGAAGGCTCTAGGCTTCTTCGGGTTGATGCCGCGGGAGAGGTCGGAGATGTTCAGGGCCACGGTCGCCCACCAGTTTGTCTGTACGGCGAGGTAGATTAGGAAGTTGAGGCTGAAGTACGAGGCGGTGCTTATGAACAAATTCGGTATGTTGGGCCCGAACTCTGGGGTACTCGCAAGGAACCAGACGAGCCAGATGAAGTAGAGGAGCATCAGCGGACCTCCCCAGTCTGCCACCTTGCCTATGCCCTTGAGCCCGAGTCTCATAACGAGGATGAAGGTTGCGACGTAGAAGATCAAGGCAACTATGAGCCATGTGAAGGTTGCATCGATTGCCTGCGTTGTAGACATTCCGATGCCGAACAAGACGATCAAGGTCAGCGCATAAGAACCCGCCCACGCCTCTATGCCGAACCACATGGTTCCGGCGAATCCTCTCAGGAGAACTGGGATGTGTAATCCTCGGAATCCGAAGGACTCCCTGAGCTGCACAGGGAAGGGTATGCCGTATTTCACACCCACTGAACCGTTAAGGTACATGGCTATTACGGCCGCAAGGTTCCCTATGAAAGCGCCAACGATCGCCTGCCAGAGGTCCATTCCTAGGCCTGCACCGATGGGACCGAGGAAGAACATGGGTATGCAGGTGTTCATGCTGAACATCATGAGCGTGAAGGTCAGCGCGTTGTATCCCTTTGCTCTCTGTGCGGCTGGCACCGGTAGAAGGTCTGGGTTTTCTTTGTAGCCTTGTGGAGTTATTTCTTTTTCCTCTGCCAAAAATTTTCCTCCTAATGCTTTAACCGCTAATAATATCAATTCGTACCGTATATAAGCGTTCCCAAAAAGCCTCATTTTGTGATGTTAAGCCATTCCTTCATTCTATTTTAACAGAGATGTTTGTTACATTGATACCTTATCTTATTTTGGTTCATCATTTTTTAATTCTAAACGCCGACCCATTGTGGTATAGTAATCGGATCCAAGGTGAAGAAGGGGGGAGGGGGAGATCCAGACATCTCTAAATCCCTTTGCGTATGCTGCCACGACATTTCCGAATACCACGGAGTGATCCCCCATCTCTAGGATTCTATTCAGGGTGCACTCGATGCAGCCCAGGGCATTCTTTATGACGGGGGTCCTCACCCTGAGACCGGAGGCGTATCTGAAGAGCCTTGATTTGTCATAGCTTGCGCCAGACCTGGACCCCGCGATCCTTACCTCCTTGATGAGCGAGGCGTCGGGAACGTTCACCGTGAACTCGCCGGCACTCTGGATGAGCCTGCGCGTCAGCCTTCCGGGCGCGATGGATACCGCAAGTATCGGAGGTTTGATGGAGACGGGGGTGTGCCACGCGGCGACCATGGCGTTCGGGAGACCGTTCTCGCGGAGGGTGACTATGAGCGCGGCGACTCTGGGTGAGAGGAGGCGGTGGTAGAGGTCCAAAAGACCTCTTCTTTCTCCTTGCATAACATAATTAAGAACAGAGGGGCAGAAATATTTATGGTGCAATACTTGGAGCTCTTCAAGACCATAAGGAGAAGGAGGAGCATCAGGGCGTTCAAGGGCGAGCCCGTAAAGAGGGAGGATCTAACGCGGGTCCTCAAAGCCGCAGTCCTGGCCCCCTCTGCAGGGGACATACAGCCTTGGGAGTTCATAGTCACGACGGACGCGGAGGTCAGGAGGGATCTAGCCGTAGCAGCGGTCGGGCAGTATTGGATGGAGGAGGCGCCATTAATAATCACGGTATGCGCCAAGGAGGAGGCCTCTGCCCTGCACTACGGGGAGAGGGGGAGCAGGCTCTATTGCATACAGGACACCGCGGCCGCCATCCAGAATATTCTCTTGGCCTCCACCGCCCTGGGATACGGCTCATGCTGGGTTGGGGCATTCGATGAGGGCGAGGTCAGGAGGGTGCTCAAGATACCTAATGGCGTCAGACCCGTTGCCATGATTCCCATAGGGGGTCCCGGGGAGAGGCCGGAGGCGAGATCGAGGAGGAGCCTCAAGAGGGTTGTACACTCTGAGGTCTACGGCGGACAAAGGTTCTGATGGATATAGCCAGCAGTGTGAGGAGTGCTATCAGGGAGAGGTATGGAGCCAGACTCTCGGGCGCTGGGGGAAGAGGCTCGTCCTCTGTTGGAACCATGGCATGATTCTCGAGCCACATGACGTCCGAGTTCATGATGTTCCTCCTCATGGTGACGGTCTCTCCGACATAATCGATGGATTTGACCGACATGTATTCGGCCGCGCCCCAGTACGCGAAGGCGGAGCCGTTTATGTGATTGATGGGATCGCTGCTCCTGATGCGGTTATCCTGAAAGGTTGCGCCGTAAAAGAACATGAGATCCACCGGGAACCACTCTCCTCCGCCCTTTGTGGGCAGGAAGACCATTGCCCAACCGTGCCAAGCCACGTTCGTGAGGTTGAACCTCAGGTTATTGTCTGTCTGCAAGTCCACGCCCGGAAGGTATACAGGCCCCAGCGAGGTGTATGCAGGTATGCCCAGAATCCTGCAGAGGAGGACAAAGAGGTTTGCCTGGTCATCGCAGTCACCGCTGCGCGTCGCAAAGGTCTGCCATACGTCCTGCGGATCGGCCAGGTTTGAGGAGTAGACCATGTTATCCTCGAACCACCTGAGCATCTTCAGCACGACGAGAAGGGCGTTCTCTTCGTCCCCCTTGATCGCCGTCGCGGTGGCTATGACCTCGGAGGAGTTCGCCATCTTGGACAGGTGCCATATCCCAGTGAGGGGGTACTCGCGCACTATGTGACTCGGTATCTCGGAGATGTTGCCCACGTCAGAGAGGTCGAGGGTCGCCTCGCTGAGATATATTTTAAAAGACAACTCCACTGTGGCATTCTTCCCGGCCTCGAGAGGTTCGTCGGCAAGTATTTTGATCACGGGGTTGCCGTCATCGTCCGAGGAGGGTTGCCATCCGACAGGCGCCCCGTCCAGAGTTACAGATTTGAGGAACACCGTCTGCAATGTGCTGTTCTTGAATATGTTTTGATTTAGGAGATAGTAGTATGGACTGGAGGAGTTGTCCGGCGTCATCGTGTTCTGCCCGTTCACCACAGTGATGGTAAGGGTGTAGTTGTAGACGGGACCCCCCAGTGACCCCCCGCCTACAAGCATCAGAATCAGGAGAGGAAGCAGAGTCATTGAGTGCACCGTTTTTGAATTATCGTGATTATGGCATGAATAAACCAACGCCCTCTAAAAAACGTGTCCTATCCCAAGCCCCGGCAGATTAGAGGTTCGGTTGTAACAGTGACCCTATGCAAAAGATTATTAACAATTTATGGTATAAAAAATAACGGAATTTTGGGGGTTTTAAAGTGAGTTTCTCGGCGTACATATTAGGTGTCTGTCAGATAGGCAGAGAGAAGGAAGTGCTTGAGGAGTGCCTCAAGGTGAAGGACGTTGCTGAGGGGACCGTGGTCTTCGGCGAGTATGACGTCATCGTCAAGGTCGTCACCGACGATGTGAAGGAGCTGAGCAGAAGGGTGGAGGAGATCAGAAGGATCGACGGGCTGCTGAGGACAACGACCCTCATCTCAATGCAGTAAACCGCCCAATAACCTATTTTTACTTCAGTAGGAGACGTGGAGTGTGTCGCATACGGTCTTGTAGATGGATTCTACCGCATTGAACCGCGCCGCATACCTCTGGGCATCACCCACCTTTGACGCGAAGCGCGAGGACTCCATCATGCTGTTAACGGCCGTTAGGAGGGTGTCCTTCGAGAGGGTGTCCTGTTGGAGGGCAAGGGCAAGGTTCATCCTGACCAGAGACTCGGCGATGCCCTGGTGTTCCGAGTGTGCCGGTGTGGGTATGACGACCATTGGCTTCCCGTAGTAGATGGCCTCTGCCACCGTGTTGTGACCGCCTCTGGTTAGGAGGAGGTCGCAGGCCTTCAGGTAGAGGTACCTATCATCGACCCAGTTGTACACCCTCAGCTTCTTGTTAGAGGGAGTGTTATTGCCCAACCCGTTAGTTATCCCGACATCTGAGAGACCCCTTGTGAGGACTATATTATAGCGGTCAGGGAACTCCTTGAAGAACTCGGTCAGCCGCCCCGCTATGAGCCTCTTCTCGGCCAGGGTCCCGCTCATTGCGGCAAATATTAGAGGGCGGTCGTCGAACCCGAGTTCCCTCTTTATCTCCTCGGCTGGGGGCAGCTCGCCGGGGTACTTGGGGATGATCGGCCCCACCAGTTTTAGTTTCTTTATGTACTGATAGGACGGCACGACGTTGGCCTTGGCGATGGTGTAGGGAGGAGGGAAGTCCGGGACGATTATGACCTTACTCAACTTCCATAGGCTTCCCAGGATCTCAAGACCGAGCCTCTCCACATGTCCCTTGATGTCCTGCTTGTACTTCTCGGTAATGGGCTTCTTGTGTGGTATCATCACCTTGAGTTGATGCAACATGAGGATGGGGATTATCCTCCTCATCCTGGCGGCGAGGATCGTGGAGAGCCGGCTGTCGGATATCACCAGGTCCGGTTTGAAGTGCTCGATCAGATTGAGTTCGGCGCCGGTCTGGCGGGCGAATATGAGTAGGCTTCTAGGTCCGATGGATAGCGTCCTGCGAAAGTTGAACGTGCCGTCCTCCTTCTCGAAGACCTTGATCGGTGGAACGCCCTCGACCGGAAAGCCCGCCTTCTTTACGAACTCCACAGCCTCTCCGTATGTGGAGAAGAAGACGCTGTGCCCCCGTTTCCTGAAGGACTTGGCTAGGGGGATGCACCTCCCTGCGTGTCCGAGCGCTATGCCGCATGGGGCAAAGTAGATCCTCATCTGAAGGTCTCCATGAGATCATTACAGCTTCTTGGGCACCACTTCCCCGCCAGGGCGATCCTCGGTGAAGACCTCGGCGCTGAAGGCGTAAACCTTCACCTCCCGTGAGAGCCAGCTGTCGGGAGGCAGACCTGCCTTCATGCAGCACTCCGAGAGGAAGGTCTCCTCATCCCATCCGTACTCAACTGGGACCTGGGGCAAGAGTAGCCCTTTGTAGTAGCCCCTCTCAATGATGAGCCCGTCCCTTCCAACCTTAATTAGCTTTGGGTATTCCTTCGGATCCTTGGTCTGGAGTAGGACGGGTGGCGTGAGCACGCTCACCTCAAAGACCACCTCCGAGAGCTCCTCGGGTTGGAGGGGCTCGAAGCGCGGGTCGTTAACCGCCGCGCTTATGGCGGAGTCGATGGTGGCCTCGACCAGGGGCATATACGGCAGAGGGTACCCGATGCACCCCCGCAACATCCTCTCGCCCTTGTGGATCCTCTCTATCGTCACGAAGACGCCAGACTTCTCGTTCATTTGCTCTGAGGGAGGGGTAGGGGAAGATATTCTTACAGACTCCTTGATATGCTTGGTCACTGCGCTCCTAGCGAGCCTCACCAGAAAGGCGCCTTCCTCGATCGAGAACAAAGGCATCACCCATGACGCAGAACCGAGAGGGTCCTGTTTATGCCCTCCCAGTGACCACCGTGCCAATAAATCTTTCCACAACTCGGGCACAGCCACAGCGGGCTTACCTTCGGAACCTTTTCATCGGAGATGATGGATCTCTCCACCTCGATGAGGGGGGTATTGCAGAGGGTGCACCTTGAACCAGCAGACGCCTCCTTGAGGGCAGGGGACATCTCGACCAACTCCTCTGGGAGGGCATGTGAGTTGATGAGGAGAGATGCCGCTCCTTCTTTAGCCGCCCTTCTGAAGAGGTTGGCGTCTCTCGTAACGAGCGTCCGCCCCTCCCTCTTTGCCATGCTGATCAGGGCCTCATCGTCCAAGGATGGGTCGTAAACCGTGTCATGCCCAATTATCCTGAGCCACCTTGCAAGCTTACCCAGCATCGCATCCACGACGAAGGGCAAAGGGCCTACATCTCCTCCGGGAAGCTGCCGACGATGTACTCAAGCACCTCCTCCGGGGAGAGGATGCCCACGACCTTTGAGGGCTCGGTGATTATCAGCCCAGGCAGACGCTCCTTAATCATCCTGCGCGAGGCCTCACCGAGCGACAGGCCCCCCTCCACTGTCGGTATGCTGACCTTCATTGCGGTAGAGACTGAGAGCTGTCTTATTCTTGCCTTCTGATGCTTCTCGGGAACATACTTGTGGAATTCGATGAGCGAGTTGAGGATCTCCTTCTCTGTGACCACTCCTAACAGCCGCCCGTCCTCATTAACGACGGGGATTATGGTGACGCCGCCCTCCAGCAGTAGCTTCCGGGCATTGATGACCCGCTCATGTGGCCGCAGCAGAGGGAAGTTTCTCCTTACTATTGAGGATGTATCCACCTGTGAGTCTTGAACGAGTCTGAGCATGTCGCTCCGGTAAACCAGACCCAAGAAGGTATCGCCGTAGAACATCGGAAGGGCCTGTGAGGAGAGCTCCAGCAGGAGCTTGGCTGCCCTTCTGACAGGGGTGTCGTTGGACAGAAGTGCCGGGAAGTCGCTCACAAAGCCAGAGATGTAGAGGGATTCTGGCGCCACGGCCCTGAGCCTCTGGGCACCTATCCTGAACAGGACATCCCTATAAGAGAGGGTGCCGACAATTTTCCCGTCATTGCTTATGCATATACTTTCGAGACCCTTTTTATTCAGCATGTCGAGTGCGTCCAAGAGGGGACGGTTTTTATTAAGAACGGGAACATCCTTGGCGAGTATATCCGTCAGCCTCATTTTCATTTAGGCCTCCTTTGCCAGAACTCTTACAAAATCAAACTTGGTGATCATCCCCGCAAGGTCACCCTTTTTGTTCACAACAGGCATTCCGCCTATGCCCTTGTCGATCAGCATTCTTGCGGCGATGCCCGCATCCTCAGATTCATTCACGATCGTAGGGTCCGGGGTCATAACGTCGGCCACCGTCGGTAGAAGGTATATCCTCGTGGGGGAGACTGCTTCGGCATCACTTCTGCGCCCCTTCCGGAAGGAACTCCCGCTCCTCTGCTGGCGTATGAGGGACAAATCTGTCTCGGTTATAATCCCGATGGGCCTACTGTCATCAACAACGATGACCCTGTCTGCTGACGTCTTTTCCATCAAGTTCATAGCGCGGAATACAGTGTGGCTGCTGTGGATGATGGGCAACCCCTTTCTGCCCTGTGAGATCTCCTTGACCTTGAACCTGCTCAGAAAGTTCTCCGAGAAGTACCTCGTGAGATCGGTCTTGGTCACTATGCCCACAAGCTCTCCCCTATCGTCGACCACCGGCAGACCTTTGACGTTGCCGGAGACCATCTTCTTGGCGACGTCGGTGATAGAATCTTCCTCATTTGCCGTGGTCACTGGAGACCGCATCACCTCGCTGACTATTATGGATTCGAAGTTCCTCCTGCGCATCCTGTAGTTGCAGAGGCTCCTGATTATGTCCCTTCTAGTGAGCGTGCCAACCGGGCGCTCCCCCTCCATCACGACAAGCCTACTCACCCTCTCCTTCAGCATGAGGTTTCTCGCATGGGCCACGGTGTCCACGCCTCTGACGACTATAACAGGGCTCTGCATCAGATCCCTTACTAACAAAACATTTTGCACCTCTCAAATTGGGCTCGGTAGTTGCTATTCAGAGTAACATGAAGAATGGTGGGTGCCGCCCCATCACACAGGCGAACGACGGGTTGATGTTCATGACACCGCATACTCACATATCCTCCACCGACCAATTTCCCCTTTCCAAGAAAGTTTTAAACGCCTGATTCCATCCTGCACTCTTCGCAGAGGAACTGCCCGTTGCTCTCCTTCAGGGTGTCGGACCACTCCTCGCAGTTGTCGCAGTACCCAGCCAGAAGTTCGCCTTTCCTCGATGGCATGAGTCTGTTACGGCTGGCCTCGGTCAGCACCTCGACGAGCTCAGGAGCGGTGGATAGGATGTCTCTGGAGGTAATAATCCCAGTCATCTCACCTCTCTCCACAACCACGAGCCGGCGAACCCGGAGCTTGGCCATCTTTCTTGCGGCCTCCATTACCTCTGCCTTTGGGTCTATAACGGAGACCGGCGAGGACATTATACTCCTTGCATGAGTGGACTCGGGTTTTAGCCCCCTCGCTATCACCCTCTCCACGAGGTCCCTCTCCGTAATTATGCCAACGGGATGGCCGTCCCGGGTGATTATCACCGATCCTACGTCATTTCCGCTCATTGCGATGGCAGCCTTCTTCGCGTTGGAGCTGTCAGGAAGGGTTATGAGGCTTTTTGTCATCACATCGCCCACAAGGACTCTTGCTCGGATGCCAACCATTTTAAGCCCCGATTAATATACGGTTTCGCAAATATATAACATGTTGTCAACTACCCCGGCCTGAAGGATAGGGACTCCCTCGATTTTTCAGTCGAAAGTCTTTATATGACGGAGCTGCCACCAGGCGGCAGATACGCGGCTATCTCGCTGTCGGGGACTGCACGGATGAGGCGAGCGTACCTCTCATCGGATCTCTGGATGAGGGGCTCCTTTATCTTTTTGATGAGTTCCACACCGCTGAGGGTGCCTGGAGTAAGTTTGACGTAAGAAACGGCGGTTCTTCTGACGAAAACCTCACCCCCCATAACAACCTTGAAGGCGTCACCCGAGATCTGGATGCCGAGCAGCAGAGAAAGCGGGACGTTCCGGACGTAGTTCCTCTCGCCGTATATCATGAAGGCACCCTTCCCCAGATACTCTCCGGTGGGGGGAGTCTTTGTGACCTGATCCGCCCTCACCCAGTACCCATCAGCCCCGCCGAGTCCAGCCCTCCATGCCTTGGAGTAGGCGACGGCGAAGGACACAGCCTCGTATGCCGTCTCCTCTGGGACGGCTCTTCCCTCTGACTTTATTATCACGACTGAGCCACCTGGCACATCAGAGTGGACGAAGATGTCCCCCGGCGCCATATGCTTCTTCACGAGAACCTCGTTCTGGGTGGCGTCCCTTCCGCCGACTATCAGGAAGTTCTGGGAGGAGAAGGTCCACCCGAAGCGCTCATACCACTCCTTCTTCATGGCCTTCAGGACGACGGGGGCGCTGATCTCGGTAATGCCCTTCTTCAGCCTCTCTATCTTCTTCTCGGTCTCGAGTATGGCATCGTGCAGACCTTCCAGCTTCCTGGATGCCTCCTTGGACTTTGCGAAGTAGGACTCCGCGTTCTTCGTTGCCGATACCTTGAAGTCTATCTGAATCTCCTGATCGTTGATCACGACCGTTAGGAGACCCTTTGAGGGATCGATCTTTCTCACCTTCATGTCGCTTACGGACCGTGTTATGGATTCCCAGTCAGCCCCGGCCCTCCGCGACCTCACCACCTGATCGATGAGCGACTGCAGGACGTGGAGGTTGGACATTATCGTCTTGCCCACCTCGTTCTGCCTCGTGCGCTGCTCCTCCAGCTCCTTTACGTGAGACCTCTGCCTGGAGAGTCTAGCCTCGAGATCCCTCAGCGCCTCCTCGGTGGGGGACCTCCTCTTTGTCTCGATCTTTTCGGTGCTTACCGATGCAAAGTATTCATCGACTGCATCGTTGAAGCTGTCGAGGTACCTCTTCGCGTATTTCAGCGACTGGAAGTTGATGGGCTGAACCGAGAACCCCTTACCCTCCCTCATCGCGATGTTGGGCCTGAGCGGACCTGCCTTCACCTCCTCCACGATCGATCTTGCGCTCTGCAGGAACGCCTCGACCGCCTCCGGACTGACCTCGGCGGACGGAGAGCTGGGGTCTAGGGAGGACCTCAGAAGTGCCTCCTCCACCACCTCGGAGGGCAGGTTGAAGACCCTTGTGAACGCCCTCGCGAGGTTGAATCTCTGCGAGCGGATCTCTTCGATAACTACGGGGGAGTAGATGTCATGGCCCCTCTGGGGCGGGGGCATGTACTCCATGCCGTACTTTATGGTGCGGTCCCTCATCGCCTTGTAGGAGAGGGCATACTTTATTCTGCCGGACTGGTCGGCTACGACCGCATTTCCATCGCCGAAGAGCTCAAAGTACACCCTGAGCTTTTCCTCCCGCCGGGAGGCGTCCATGTAGAGGATCCTGTCAAAGTCCACCTGACCGAAGGACTCGACCCTCGCAGATGAGAGGTATCGCCTGAGGGAGGCCGCGGGAGGCGAGGGCTTCTCCGGGATGGGGTACTTGAAGTTGGTGATGTTGAGGCGTCGCCCCAACTCCACGATAATATTGGCCTGTCCTGATCTCGTGTGAAGCCTTATCAGGAAGCTTCCATCCTCGAGCTGATATACATTCTCGATGCGAGCGCTTATAAGGGCGGAGTTAAGTTCTTTAACGATAGCAAGGAGGTCAAGGGATGTCAGGCCAAGCTTCACAGCAACCACCCTCGAAGCCGCAACCAATCTACAGGAGGATGTACTATATAAGAATCGCATTCGCGGTCATCGGCGGCATAATAACGGGGGCGCTCAACCTAAGGGATTATGCGGGACTGGGCCTCGGCATCGCCCTATTCCTGCTGACATACCTACTCTTTAGGTATGGGATCAAGAGCATCGCCAATGCGGTGAAGGAGACGAAGAAGTTCTACATGACCGGCATCTTCTCGTACTTCCTGCTCTGGTACGTCATGTGGGTAATATTGGTCAATCTGCTTTGGATGAGGCCTTAGCCCTCTTCCTGGGCGCTACCTCGAACTCTGCCTCCTCAACCCCCACCTTCTGGTTGGCGGGTTGCGGCTCATCCCTCAGTGGATAGTCGGGATAGTTCTCTTTAAGTTCGGCAAGAGTCTTGAGCGCGATCTCCCAGCAGATGAGAAATCCGCGTTCATAGTCGTCCACCGTTGACCTGTAGGCCTCCTTCTTGAACCTCTCAGAGGCCACGAGTATCTCCTTCGGGTCACCGTGGCGGTAGAGCTTTACGAAGAAGGAGGTGCCGTCCCGCTCCTTGGAGGCGGCGTATATCCCCCTAATCGCGTCGAAGAAGCCGCGACCCACCTCCCCCAGTGGGGTCAGTTTTGTCTTTATCGGCCCCAGATCCTGCTCTGCCCTTACCAAGCTGCGGAAGTAGACGTACCGGACTATCTGGGAGGTCTCGACCGAGAACTTATGGAGCTGATCGTACGTGGACAAGGCTACCACACGGCATTCTTATTTGCCCCCTCAGACTTATGAAATCTCCGATGTGGTTGCTAATGAAGGCTCACGAGGTAGCCGAGGCTCTTAGGGTATTGGAGACGGATCTTCCGCGCGACGTTGAGGAGGGGCTGCAGGGGTGCCTCCGGAGGGAGGGGGGCAACAGCAGAGAGGTAATGAAGGCGATAGTCGAGAACGTGAGGTACGCGAGGGAGAGGTCCATCCCCATGTGCCAGGACACCGGCACCCTTGTCTTCTTCGTCAGGTGCGCCGAGAGGCAAAGTGAGGTTGTGGATGTTATCCGGAAGGGTGTAGAGCTTGCCACCAAAGAGGTCCCGCTCAGGGCAAACACCGTCAACCCCTTCACGAGGAAGAATGAGGGCAGAAACCTGGGCAGGAACAATCCCATCGTGCACTTTGAGGGAGAGGCGTGCGAGAAGGGCAAAATCTCCATGGACATCTTGGCAAGGGGGGCAGGGTCTGAGAATGTCAGCGGCGCATTCATGCTCCAGCCTGATCTCGGCGCGGCCGGCATCAAGAACATCGTACTGGAAGCGGTCAGAATGGCGGGGGCAAGGCCCTGTCCTCCGATCATAGTTGGGGTCGGCGTAGGCGGCACTCTGGAGTGGTCGGCATATCTGGCTAAGAGGGCGCTGCTCAGACCACTGAATGAGAGGGCAGAGGATCCGCTCGCCGCAGAGCTTGAGGAGGGGCTTCTGTCAGAGGTGAACAGGCTTGGGATAGGTCCCATGGGTTTCGGGGGCAGAACCACCGCTCTGGGGGCGAGGGTGGAGTGGGCGCACTGCCACACGGCGAGCCTCCCAGTAGCGGTCAGCGTCCAGTGCTGGGCCCTAAGGAGGGTCTCTGCGGAGTGGGAAGGGAGCGAATTTAGGATTTTGAGGTGAATGGGCGTGGGCAAGGTGCACAGATTAGGAACCTCTCTGAAGGAGGGGGATGTTAGAAGGCTCAGGGTTGGGGACGTGGTCTACCTCTCCGGCGAGCTATACACCATGCGGGACATAGCCCATCTGAGGGCTATTGAGATCCTTCGGGGCAAGAAAAGACTGCCCTTCGACCTACGTGGCAAGGTGATATACCATTGCGGACCCATCGTGAGGGGAACAGAGGTCGTCTCCGCCGGTCCAACGACGAGCATGAGGATGGAGAGGACAGAGGCGGACCTCGTCCACCTCTCTGGTTTGAGGGCGATAGTTGGCAAGGGGGGAATGGGGAGGGGCACCCTTGAGGCGCTCAGGAAGTTCGGTGCGGTCTACCTCGAGTACCCGGGCGGAGTGGGCGCCCTCGCGGCGAGGTCTTCAAAGGGTGTCAAGAAATCATATTGGAGAGATTTAGGGGACCCCGAGGCAGTCTGGGTCATAGCAGTGGAGGATTTTGGGCCGTGCTTTGTGACGATGGACTCGCATGGAGAAACCCTAAGAAAGTCGGCCTAGTCAAGGAAACCTCAAGAAGAGGGTGGCGGAAAGGGAAAGGCTTGAACGGGAGGGTTACTTTGTTATTGACGTGGAGGAGATTGCGGCGCCGTTATGATAAATGGGATGTGGTTGATGCGCTTGCCGGTCGAGTTCGAGACGCACGCGGAGAGGGAGGTCAGGATGCCCCGCTTCACGGGTCACATTACCGGGTTCATGCTTTCCAGCGCGCATCTCTCCAATGAGATAAAGGGTTAACCTTGATAAATGAATGCAGCACTCGTCCTTACTCCTCCTGCCCCCATGGAGTTTGAAAGCAAAGCTTTTATATGTAATTTATGTAATCATTTATATGAAAAACATGATAAAGCTTTCCACAGATTCCATAGTGGGGAGGCTATTCGAGAACGGGCTTTACTACTTCACTGTGAAGGACCTCGCGGGCGTGCTAAAGGCGCCCATCAGAAGGGCGTACGCCGCCGTGGCACGGCTTGAAGGAAGGGGGCTCGTGAGATCAGTTGAGCGGGGGAAGTACCTCCTGCTCGGATTTGAGCCGGAGCGCGTCCTCTCAAACCCCTTCTTCATAGCCTCCCAGATCGTATACCCATCATACGTGAGCTTCTGGAGCGCCCTGAACTTCTACGGCTTCACGGAGCAGGTTCCGGTCGTGGTCTTTATTGCGTCGCTCCGGAGGAAGAGAGAGTTGGAGTTCGACGGCTTTAGGTTCAAATACGTCTTCATGAGACGCGACAGGTTCTTCGGCTACAGAAGAGAGAGGGCGGGGGAACTCGATTTCCTAATCGCCGAGGAGGAGAAGGCCATCGTCGACAGCTTATACCTTCCTGAGGATGCCGGAGGGATGGTCGAGGTGGCAAAGGCCGTCTACAACGCCAAGGGCAGGGTCGACCTTGACAAGCTCCTCGCGTACGCCTCAGAAATGAGGAGCAGGAGCCTCTGCTCGAGGCTGGGATACCTGCTGGAGCGGTTCGGCCTCGACGCCAGGGCGCTCCTGTCGCACTCGTCCCGCGAGTACGTGAGGCTCGATCAGAGGCGGGCGAAAGGCAGGGTGTGGGACAGGAGGTGGCACGTCAACGTCAACCTCAGCGAGGAGGAGCTCCTCGGGTGGAGGGAGACGTAGTGCTGACCAGGAGGCAGATCGAGAGGATAGCCCTTAAGAACAGGGTATCGCTTTTCGTGCAGGAGAGGGACTACGTCCAAGCGGCCTTTCTAAGCCTCCTCTACTCAAGGGCGGCTGCCTTCGTACTCAAGGGAGGCACATGCCTGAGAATAGCCTACGGCTCTCCAAGGTACTCCGAGGATCTGGACTTTAACTCGCAGCTGGGCGGGGATGAGGCATACAGGGCGCTGGAGGTTGCTGCGAAGGAGCTTGGATACTTCGGCATTGGGGCCACTGTGAGGGACAGGAGGGGGTCGAGGTCGGGCTTCGGTGTAACTCTGGGCTACGCAGGACCGCTCTATGACGGCAGGGATATCACCAAGGGCATGATAAGGATAGACGTGAGCCTGAGGGGAGAGAGAGTTGTGGAGGAGAGCGTAGCCGTGCGCACCGAGTACGATGATGTGAGGACGTTCGTCGTCAAAATATCAAGTCTTGGTGACGCCCTCGCCGAGAAGGTGCGGGCGCTGCTGGTGAGGGGGATGGCCAGGGACCTCTACGACATATGGTTCCTGTTGGAGAAGGGCGTCAAGCCCGATCTGGAGCTGATAAACGGCAAGCTCGCCCTCTACAACAGGAGGTACTCCCGGAAGGAGGTGGTTGAACGGATAGCGGGGCTTGAGAGGAGCTGGGTCTCGGACTTGAGGCCGCTTCTCGGTGCATTGGTCCCGTACGATGTTGCGGCGAGGGCCACGATCCAGGGGCTGAGGGCGCTCACGGAGTAAGAGAGAGCGGACTGTCGTTTCCGGCTCTTTTTAACTTCTTCGGCGGGAAGTCCCCCATCCGAAAGGGTGGGGATGAGAGCCGAAACTTTTTATCCACCCCAGCCCAAAAGTTGATCAAGTAGGGAAGGGGCTACCCCGAATATACGCCCGTGGAGATCAGGACCTCCGTAACCCTATAAAAAAGGGGATCGAGTCTGGCCGGTGAGGCAGGAACCGAAAATTCCACGAAACGCCCTCCGAGCAGAGGCCGTGAGGGGGCAACCGGCAGAAAAAGTGGAGGCCCCAGCCCTCAGGCTGTGGGAGGAGGTCACAGTTTCCACGCTATGAATATTGACTGATTCAGCTGAGTTGAGCATTTTTGCCCGTGGAGTTTGAGGTTGAGATGTACGGGGGAGAAGGAGGTCAGGCTTCCCCTGTTCACGGGGCATTTGGCGCGGGGGATCCTCCTTAACGCCATACGCCATGTGGGCCCTGCCAACTCTGTCTTAGAATAGGAAGTTAAGGTGCGTCCTCTCCTGACTGAGGTCAGGAGCTTCCCGCTTCCTCGCCCAGGGCTTGCCGCCTGGCGTGTGCTACACGGCTTACAGGCTGGCAGAGGCTCCAGACTCCCGGTGGGGCCATACGACCACGACACCTGCCATACGGCGCGGGCGGCCGTCCTTTCAACGTGCACCGTTGGAGTGGCTCCCAGAGGTGGCCCACCGTCCGTGGGTCCAGGGGCAGCCAGACCTTTGTCTCTGGCTATTTTTCCAGCAAAATATTTAAACCTAATCCCTCGACAGCCCAAAAGCATTAAGGTCCCATTCATCCCCAACTAAAGTTGGGGGTTTTCTGGGCACCCAGTTTATAAAGAAGATCCTTAGTAAGTACCTCTAAACCTCCAGTATACCAGACCGCCCAACTCTTTTTTTATAAACGAACAGAAAAATGATTGTTGAGCTGGCCAAACTTTACCCAAGAGGAGCGGCGATGCTGCAGGGAGGTGAGGAACTACCTAAAGCTCCTAAAGACCTTGAATGTTTAACCAAAATCTAATTTTTCGGGTTCTTTCCGTTTTTTGATGTCCCTCATCTATTTAGCTAGTTTTGCCCTTCACCTTATCCTCTCCGAGGAGCCTGACGGAGTCCGTCAGCTGCTTGAGGACATCCAATGCCTTTGGTTCCAGGACCAAGTAGGTCCTAGGGTACGCAATCTCTATACCATTGGCATCAAACTCCCTCTTAATCCCCTTAAGGAGGTCCCTTGCCATCCTAAACGCCGTCGGCTGATCTTTTGCTCTGCTCAGAAGACGGAGCTTTGTGCCAGAGTTCTCGAAGTCCATCACCACTACGTTAGGAAGGTCGCCTATGGGGAGACAGTCGGGGTGCCTCTTGGCTACATCAACCATTATCTTCATGGCTTTCTCCAGATCGGACTCGTAACTGATGGTTACGTAGACCGGAATAAGCATCGTGGGATCTTGCGCAGTATAGTTTATGACAACATCGGACTGTATTATGGAGTTGGGCACCATTAGCCGCCTATTGTCCCATGTGCGGAGGACGGTGTACATGAGCCGGATGTCCTCCACAAAGCAGAAATCGCCCTTGAACACGACGGCGTCGTTAAGCTTGAATGGCTGTGAAAGGGAGATGGTTACCCCTGCAATGAGATTGGAGAGGGTCGACTGTGCCGCCAAACCTATAACTATGGAGGCGAATCCAGCTGCAACAAACAGGGATGCGAGTGCCGTCCCCAGAAACGGAAACACGGCGAACGTTACCGACGAGACGCCTATTAGGATAATGGTGCCAAGTATAAGTCTCCTGAGGAATATGTAGGTCGTTTTGAGGCTGGGCGATCTCTCTATAACTTTGGACGCCCGCTTGCTAATGACAGTGTTGAGGATCCAGGCGAGTAAAAACACTAAGGCGAATCCTATGATCAGCGTCGTTATCTGCCAAAAGTGATTGGTCAATGGTTCGAGATCCAACATCTTCTCGCACGTTTTTTTAATGTTTTATACTTGAAAACCTTCTAATATATTTAACTGTAAAAGCATATATAAACACTTGAGTATATCCAATTTTCGGAGGGGGGTGCCTTACGAAGGCGGTCATGATTATTGATGAGCCGACCGTGGCCAAGCGCCTTATTGACCCGATGCGCAGGACCATAATAAACATCCTCGCTGACCAATCGATGACCGAGTCCCAGCTCGCAAAGAGCCTGGGTCTCACGGAGAGCGCCGTGGGGCACCATCTCAAATCGTTGGAGGCGGCGGGACTGGTTAGCATAGTCAAGAGAGAACCGGAGCGGCACGGAATAATCCAAAAATTTTACAGGGCGCGTGCTCTCTCGTTCGTCATCGACGCGAGGAACATGCCCCAGGATATCGCAAGGTACTTCTTCCCCACAAACATCGAGAGGATCAGGGGAGCGCTGAGTTGTTTGAGCCCAGCGGGCAAACGGCAGATTTCGACAGCTATTGTTGAGGACCTTTCAAAGAAGTTTGCGGACACAATTGCGGAGGTTGCCAGAGGACACGCGGAGGAAGAGGTATCCTCGGTGGATAGAGAAACCTTCACGATAGGGCTTTACAAGGAGGCCCTGCTGATGACCCTCAACGGTAGCGGAGTGATTCCGGATTCAAAAAACAAAGGCCAGCCTCTAGGGAGGAAGGCCCGGTGAGCCCTCATGTCCTTTATTCCTGCCGGCAATACCTGCGACGGTCTTTGCCTTTTACTGTTTGCAGAGGGGGGTGAAACAAGTTGCGTGTCATGAATTTCTCTTATCTCTTAGAGAAGGAGGGGAAGAAGAGGGCGCTTGCCCCATGGGCCGGGGACGCATTGGCATTATTGGCGGCGTTTGGCATCCTGGGGAGGAGATGGAGGAGCATGATTAAATTCTTCTCCGGAGAGGATCTGAAGAGGGTGGATTTCGTTTATAAGATGTATTATCCCGTATTCCTAGTGAAATGCGGGGAGTACGTGGTGCCTGTTGACGGGATGGCTCTCAGCAGGGTGAGGGTTGACGAATACTCTGAGACTGACGGAGGATACGAACTCTTTGGCGTGAAAGCCTTAGACTTGCCTTTGGTGAAAGAGGCAGAATTGAAGATCTCAGAGTGGATCGTGGCGACCACAAAGGAGGAGATAGAGGACGGGTATGCGGTGTCCCCGGTTTTGGAGGAGGCTGAGGCAAACAGAGTCGCCAAGGAGTTCGCCAGGATATATTACGCGACTGAGGGCTTCGCGGAGAGGGTAAAGTTGGCAATAAGCGCCGCGGAGGCGAGCTTCGAAGAGGGGGCAAAGCAAATTGTTGAGGAGTACAACAGCCTCTTGGCAGAATACGATGGAAGGGTAGCCCGAAAGAACGAGGAGATCGAGGGTCTTCTTACGGGGGCAGAGAAGAAGATGGTAGAGGAACTGGAGGCAGAGATCAAGAAGGATCTGGAGGCGCTCAGGGAGGAACGCAAGGATCTGAATCGGGCGCTCAAGGAGAGCCAAGAGGAGCTTCGGACCATCAACAGGAACCTTCAGGGGTGTGAGGGCAGGAGGTGGACGGCGGAGAGGGAGATTCAGATGGCGGAGAATAGACTCAGGGGGCTGATCTCTAAGAAGGGGAGGATCGGGGAGGGGAGGGAGGGCTTCGACGGTCTGAAGAATACGATCGGTGAGCTGAAGGGGACCGAGAGGGCACTTGAACGGCTGAGGAGGGATATCAACGGTTTGGTCGAGGAGGCTGCAAGACTTAAGGCGAGGCGGTCGGACCTCCAGAAAAAAATAGAGGCGTTGCAGGCTGAACTGGATAGAAATGCAGAGAAAGAGAGGCTAATGCCGTCAAGGGAAGACATGGAAAGGAGGAAGATCAACGAGTCTTTTGCAAAGAGGCGGGAGCTCCTGATGCAGGAGCTGAATGAGCTACTTTCGGAGAAGGACCGCAGGCTGCTCGAGATCAAGACGAGGGAGAACAAGCTGAGGAGGGAGAACGAGAGGTATAGGGGGCGCCTCAATGTGATATTTGAGACGTTGGAGGGGGAGCTGAAGAGGCTAAGGGAGTTACTTTGGAGGGACGGGGAGCTGCTGGAGGCTGAGGTAGAGATCCTATACATACCGTTCTACCTCGTATCCACAGACAAAAAACTGAGCGTGGTGGAGCCGCCCCTGCTGATCCGCGGTCATGGGGGGGCGGAGCGCAAAAAGAGGATAATAGGGATGGGGGGCGCCTTAGGTTTAATCGAGGGGGACTGGAACACCCTCTCCGTGCTCCTGTACGAGGCAAGGGAGACCTTCGATCTCCTGAACGAGAAGAACAGGGGGAGGATCCTTAGGGGAATAGAGGCGCTGAAGGAAATCAAAGCCCTGGGCAGGACGCAGGAGGCGATACTCCTCAAGGGGTGCATCTCTAAATGAAGATCCTGTACGTGAGCCAATCCTTCTTTCCCAGCACAGGGGGCGTATCGTACTACCTGATCTGGCTTGGTCGGAAGCTGAGGAGGCTGGGCCACGAGTCGGCATTTGTCAACCTGAAGGCGACAGGGAGGCCCCCAGAGGAGGTGGTGGAGGGGTTCAAGGTTTACAGGGTACCGCAGGAGGGCCTGATGGAGAAGGACGTCGTCCAAGGGTACACGAGGTTCAAGGAACTCGTACTCAAGGTGTTTCACAACAGAGACGTACCGCTCGATCGGCTCTACAACAAGCATCTATACGGGTTCAACGAGTATCTCAAGGTGAATAGGCTCTTCGAGGAGAGGATCAGGGAGGTGGCAGACATTGAGGGGCCGGACATAATACACGTTCACGACTTCCAGCTCCTCCCCTTGGGGACGCCCCTCAAGGACTTGGGCGTTCCGATCCCTTTCACGTGGCACATCCCCTTCACCGAGGAGGTCCATGAGAATTGGAGGCATTTCATTGTGAAATACCTGAACGAGTACTCAAACTCGGTCTTCTCCACAAAACCGTATGTTAATGCAGCCTTGAAGTCGGGGCTCCCGTGGAACAGAGTCACATGCATACCGCCCTTCATGGACGTGGAGGAGCCGAGGGTCAGCTTCAGGAGAAAGTTCGGGATCGGGGATGGTGACAGGCTGATAGTATGCGTAGCCAGACTGGATAGGCTGAAGGGCCAGAGTGTGCTGGTAAAGGCCGCCTCTAAGCTGAGGGGAAGGTTCAAGCTGGTTTTTATAGGGAATGGGTCATTCAGCAAGGAGATCCTGAAGGTAAGGGAGAAGGAGGAATACCACAAGGAGCTTCAGGAGATGGTCATGGCAGGCGGGCTTGAGGGGGAGGTATTTTTCGCTGGAGCCATCGAGAGGGAGATGCTCATGGCGGCATACAAGGAGTGCGACATGGTGGTGCTGCCGTCCATCCATGAGGGGTTCGGGCTCGCCATCGCGGAGGGGATGGCGTTCGGGAAGCCTGTCGTCGGAACCGCCGTGGGGGGGATACCCACTCAGATCTGGCCAGGTGTTAACGGCTTTCTGGTTCCTCCAAACGACCCGGAGTCCTTAGCCAACGCCATTGAGTACATCCTGAGCAATGATGAGGCAGCAAAGAGAATGGGCGAGAATAGTAGGAGGATCTACCAAGAAAGTTTTTCCACAGACAGAGGCGTCAGAGACCACCTCAGGCTTTACGAGAGCCTTTTGGGAAAGGGAGCGAAGGAAGCGATCACATGAAAGTCGGCAAACCCTTAAACAGCACACCTTCGATATGAAAGGTGTAAAGAATGGCGATGCGGGTGGTGGCTCATTGAAGATCAGTGTAGATGCGATAGTAATGGATTACGACAGAACGGTCGCTGATGAGGCTCTTGGCTTCAAGATCTCCGATGATGCGAAGAGGAAACTTAGGAACTTAAGGAAGTTAAGGAGATGCAAACTCATCCTAGCAACAGGAAGGAGGTTGTATGACATCCCGGACAAAGAGGCTGTAGAGATATTTCATGCAGTAATAACTGAAAATGGAACCATATGCAATACTGAAAAGGGAAGGGTAAGGAGGATACTCGTTGAGGATGGATGGTTCGACAAGAAGGAGAGGCTAAACAGATTATTTCTTAAAGGTGGCCTGAACTTCCACTCCGGAGAGGTGATATTGGCTGGTTATAGAGAGGATCTTGAGAGGTTTAAGAGGATGATCCATGATGCCCGCATGGATCAAGAGGTCTTGATAGAGTTCAATAAAGAGGGGTTGATGGTCCTTCCCGCTGGCTGGAATAAGGGAAGGGGGACCAAGATTGCGCTTGAGGCGCTTGGCGGTGGGCGTTTACTTGCCATAGGCGATGACTTCAACGACCTTTCGCTCTTTGAGGCCGCAGACATCAAGGTCGCGGTTAAGAATGCCGTGCCTGAGCTGAAGGCTAAAGCGGACATAGTCTGTGACAAGGAGGGGGGGGAAGGGGTGATAGAGATAATAACCAGTTTAATGGGGGGGTAAAACATGGCACCGGAATCTGGGTTGACCAAATTTTACAAGCTGAGCTTGAACGAGAGAAGGCAGGTATTGAAGGAGAAGGCAGGTCTGACGGAGGAGGAAATGAAGGTACTCGGTGCCGGGCTGGACCTTGCCACCGCGGAGAGGATGATCGAGAACGTCGTGGGGATGACCCAGGTCCCCATCGGGATAGCCACGAACTTCAGGATAAACGGGAGGGACTACCTCGTCCCGATGGCAATTGAGGAGCCCTCGGTGGTGGCGGCTGCGAGCCACGCGGCTAAGCTCGCCCTGCCCACGGGAGGGTTTAAGGCGACCAGCTCTAGACCTGTGATGAGGGGGCAGATGCAGGTCCTTGACGTGAAGGATCTGGAAGAAGCCAAGAGAAGGGTACTTGAGGTCAAGGAGGAGCTGATCGGGCGGGCAAACCGCTTTGCCGATATGCTCCCATCGCTCGGGGGCGGTGTTCTGGATATAACGGCCAAGGTAGTCGGTCCACCCAGGGATGGAATGCTGATCGTGGAGTTCTTTGTGGACTGTAAGGACGCCATGGGGGCGAACACCATTATCACGATAGTGGAGGGCATGGCGCCTGAGATCGAGGGCATAACGGGCGGGAGATCGCTACTGAAGATAATCTCGAACCTCGCGACCGAGAGGACAGCAAAGGCCACGGTGACCTACAGAAGCGACGTCATCGGTGGAGAGAGGGTTGTTGACGGCATTGCGAAGGCCTACAAGTTCGCCGTGTACGACCCATACCGGGCAGCGACCCACAACAAGGGCATCATGAACGGCATTACCGCCATAACTCTTGCAACGGCCAACGATACGAGAGCCGTAGAGGCAGGGGCTCATGCATATGCCTCAATGTCAGGCAAGTACCTTCCGCTCTCGAGTTGGAGGAAGGACGAGAAGGGGGACCTTGTGGGGGAGCTTGAGTTGCCACTGGCGCTCGGCACGTTCGGCGGGGCCACTAGGACCCACCCGGTCGCTCAACTCTGCCTGAAGATACTCGGTGTTAAGACCGCCACGGAGCTGGCAGAGGTTGCTTGCGCCGTCGGATTGGCCCAGAACTTTGCGGCGCTCAGGGCGATGGTCACCGAGGGCATAAAGAGAGGGCACATGGAGCTCCACGCGAGGAACATCGCGATAATGGCTGGGGCGACCGGAGATCTTGTGGACAAGGTCGCAGAGATCCTCGCGAAGGAGGGGAACGTGAAGGTCTCAAGGGCAAAGGAGATACTGCAGTCGCTTAAGTGACCTACTTATCCACGAGTGAGATCGCGCTGACCGGACAAGAGTCCAGCACGAGCTGGAGGTCGCAGTTACCCTCCTCCTTTACCACGTGCGACTTTCCTTCGGGGAAGACCTTGAACATCTCCGGACATAGGGATTCGCAGGTCCCGCAACCTATGCAGAGTTCTTGATCTACGCGAGGGATCTTCAATTTCAACACAAGACCATCTAGGGAAATGGAATGATTTAAATTTTCAAGTCCGTGCATATAGCTACAGTAGGTGAAGTTGTTGGACCCGAAGGTTTTGACGGACACGGTAAGGATACTAAAGAACATTCCGAGGACAGGCTGGCTTCAGAGGGGGATCCCGCCCTCGATAGCCGAGACCGTGGCGGAGCACTCGTTCGAGGTCGCGTCAATACTTGCCGTTATCGCCATGGAGGTTGGAGAGGGCATGGATAAGGAGAGGATGCTCGTCATCGGCATAGTTCACGACTGGGGAGAGGCTGTTGCGGGGGACATCCCCAGATCCCTCACGAGGAGGCTCGGCAGGGACACAAAGAGCAGGGCAGAGAGGAAGATAATGAGTGAGCTTGCAGTTGCGAGCGGCTTCAGGAACCTATCAGAGATCTTTGAAGAGTACGAGGAGAGGAGGAGCAAAGAGGCCGTCATAGCCAAGATAGCGGACCTCATCTCCACTTGGAGGCAGGCTTGCACATATGCAGATAGGGGCTATAATGTGGAGGACATGGTGGTGAGCTGCAGGGAGGAGCTTGAGGAGCTGATGGGTAAGGTCAAGGATGAGAAGGTTATTAAGGTCGTCAAGAAGCTCCTTTGACGCTATTAAAGGCGTGAGTTGCAACTATAAATATAAATCGAGCCTTTCTCATGTTCTGATAGTATGAGCGCACCTGATGCCAGCAAGAGGTTTTACCTGCCAGTACCGGCAGGGACTCCCTATTCCCTCATAGCAGAGGCTGTCAATAAGTTCAACCTAGAGTTGGTGGAGAAGGACATCGTGCTTCCTGGTTCTGCGAAGGATGAGTATGTGCCGAAAGGCTGGTTCCTTGAGGGCGAAAAGGAGAACCTTGTGAAGGCCAAAGAGTACATTTACCAGGGGCTAAAGGAAAGGATTAAAAAATTTGAGTGAGTCCGGTAATAGAAGGGTTCGTCTAACGCGTTGAACCACACTTCAGCGGGGCGGTTTGCTCTTCTTCAGCGTCTCACAGAGGCGCTTATCCTCCTCGAGGACCTCTCTCTGAAGGTCGCCCATTATCCAAGAGAAGGCGCTGAGGAGGAGCTGCTCGACACATCGACCCATAGATATTCCCGTGGACTCGCATAATGGCTCTATATCACCGGCGTGCTGCTCCAGGAAGGGGGGGATGAGCTCGCTCATCGCCTCTGAGAGCGTACGGACGAGCTTGGTCTTTGGATAACCACCGAACTTTTCCATCGCGAATCCGAGCGCGTAGAGGTCTGGTCCGCTGTTGCTGGATTTTACCCTCCTGACCAGATTCATCGAGACAAGCGCATCCAGCCTCGGCGACAGATCCTCCTCTTTTATGTTTAGGGTCTGGGCGATCGTATCCAGCGCCATGGGGGCATCCTGCAGGCAGAAGATCACTTCCCTAAGGGTGTCCTCCTTGAACGCATTTGCGAAACTCAGCAGGTATTCATCCTCAATTACCAAACTAACCATTTTAAGCCCTCAGTTTACTTTTTTTACCACCAAGAGACCTCAAAAATGACCTTATCTTCGAGACCATTACCTTGGCGTCCTCCTCGGTGCTGGGGTATGGGACCTTCACGAACGGGATGTTCCTTTGTTTTATCAGGTAGAGCAGGAACTCGTTGGTCCTCCCGCAACTGGCGCACCCGAAGAGCGCCTCCGCCTCCTCCACGATTATTGCGGCGTCGGCCTCCTCCACCAGCGGCCCCATGAGCGCGAGGCGCCCCCTGACGCCTGCGGGAACCTCTATCGCGGCGTACTTCAGCCCGCGCCTGGGGAACTCCGGAGTGATGTTCATGGGCGGCGAGTCAATCTCGGGCTTGTCAAGGTTCTTTGCAACCTCCTCGCCCAGACCGAGGGGGGTGTGTCCCTCCCTCTTCACGAGATCGAAGAGTATCAGGCTATTGGGCGGGAATATGAATATCTTCGCCAGTGGTCACTCCTCCTAACTTCAGCTCTCCGCTGTTGATCTTACTCAACCAGAACTTGACCTTTATAACTATCTCGTTCAGCTTCTCCCTCGGGGCGCTGACCCCCCTCACGACGCCGGTCACCAAGTCCACTATGACCCCGGCACACTGAACCTTTTCCGGAGGGGGCCTTACGAGGCGGGTAATAATCCCAACCTTGGCAAAGTCCTCGTAGTCGACCGGCGCCTCGCATACAATTATTGCGGGAATGTCGGCGTACTGAAGGAACGACCTCGCCTTGTAGGCCACGTGGCCGCTGATACCACCAAAGTGGAACAGGGCGAGCTTGAACCTCCTTATCTGGAAGATCTCCTTCTCGTTTATGTTTGCCATTGAGCCGCCGGGGGCACCGCTGTAGGGGGAGTCCGATGGCACGCCGGAGCCCGAGTCTAGGACGAGGACGCTGGTCCTGACCCCCTGCTCCCGCAGACCGTAGGTGATCTCGCAGATGGGCTTGGTTATGTGCCTCTTCCCTGGGGACATGGCCACGGCCACCACCTCGAACTTCTCGGACTCGGCTATGGTGCCCCTCTGGGCCAGCCCGCCCCCCTCGCCCATGCCCTGAGCCTCTCTGCAATCGATTATCTGCACGTCTCTGCCAATGGCTTCTTGCAATTGCTTCACCATTCACCTTTTACATATCGTTAACCTTTCAGCCTTCCTTCTTATTCCGAACCGTGCCTCTTAAATAGTCTGATACCGTCGGTCGAGGCTTTACGAAGCGCCCGACCCGGACATAGTATCCGTGAGGCATCGTCTTGTCGCATACCGACCTCAATTTTTCAATCACTTTTTCCACTTCCGCCTCCTCAGACAATATCACTATAAAACGCCCGACCAGGTAGCCGCCCCCAACAAATTTGTGTTTGCGGGTATCCACATCCGAAACATAATCGATACCCTTTATTATGGCTATGAGTTCGTCGGCCTTCTTCCTGTCCATTAGCCTCTCGGGCATTATCTCTATGTCTGGTTTACCGGTGAAGGTAGGCATATCAAGGCACCTAGCATATAAAGTTAATTAGTCATTTAATAAATTAATGCTAACATCGGGGATGTGGCTGGTGAGGGTCTCCATAGACGGTCTTCAGGCGGATGTTAAACCTGGAGCAACTGTAGAGGCTTTGGCAAAGAAACTTGGGATCCAACTCATCGACAAATGCATAGTCGCGGTAAGGAGGCCCGTGGAGCCTGAGAAGGTCCTGACCAACCTCTTCGAGGTCACGACGACAAAGGGAAGGATGATCATAAGGTTAGAGTGCGAGAAGGTTCTCGACGGCTGGCGGAGGGCGTACAAGAGGTTTGAGGAGTCTGGCATCAGGTGGGTCACGAGGGACGCGGCCGTCTTCGGTCCCACCCTGACGGACTTTGAGCCCTCCAGAGACTCGGTGGAGCTGAGGCAATATGAGATAACGCTGAGCCTCGCGGGCTTCAGCAACGAGAACACGCACCTCGTCTTCAGCCGGAAGCTGCACGAGAGCGCCTATGCTCCGCCGCGCGGTTGCGGGGTTCTGGGCAGGGTCATTTACGGAAGGCACTTGGTGGATGAGCTCCGCCTAGGCGACAGGATAACGAAGATAGAGCCGATAATAGAGACGAGGGAGGCGGAGAAGGCCGTCATAAGGGCGGATAGGAGCTACGAGCTGAGGGAGCCCGTAAGGGTCTACACGAGGCTCGGGATAGAGCTGGACAGATCCTCGCCCGTGGGTGGAGAGCTCACCTATAACGTTGTCGGCGACGGGACGTTGATTGCCTCAAGGAGGACGAGCAGGTTCATAGCCTGCGACAGGGTGAACGTCATCTCGCTCGTCAACGAGAAGCTGGACCATAGGGTTAGGGGGGCTGTAACCGTAAGGAACACCGGGATCAACGCCGGTTCGGTCTACGTCTACCTGAAGGAGGCGCCGCTCTCCACCAGTCATAATATCGTGGGGAGGGTGACGGAAGGGATCGAGCTCGCAGACATGGCGGCGGAGGGAGACAGAATCGCGGTCAAGATAAGCCCCAGTAGGCTGGACGTCCTCGGCAGGACGCAGCAGGAGGCGAGCAGGCTCCTCAAGGTCCACGGCATCAAGCACGTGAGGGCACGGGATTCTTCGGATCGGGCGGTGGTGGTGGAGCAGGATCCGCCCACGACTCTGGAGGTCTACGGAAGGGGGGAGGTGAGCTGCCTCGGGGTCAGCCCCTCACAGGTGGTCAAGGTGCGGCTCTTCTACAAAGAGGCACCCAGCTCGGTGAAGTACTTCAAGAGGGTTACGGGACTGGACCTGAGGCGAGAGGGGAAGCTCACCGTCTACTTCACGACACCCAAGATGGAGATGGTGCTCTTCAAGGGGGATGATGTGCTGGCCAAGGAGCTAATGCCCGAGAACGTTCCCAAGCGCCAGGTTGCCGCCAACGTGATAGGGGTTACGAACGCCGCGAAGAAGTTTGCGGGGATGATAGGCGTCCGCTTCACCGAGAGCGACGAGTTCGGGCCCACTGCGGAGAGGTTCGAGGGGACCAACATCATCGGAGAGGTCGTGGAGAACCACGACGCGCTGAGGGGTCTGAAGGAGAAGGGGGTCGTCTACCTGTCGGAGGCGGTTCCATGATCAAGACCTACGTCGTCATGCTATCGACCGACTCCGATCTGACTCCCTCGATGCTTGCAGAGAGGGTGGCGGCTATAGGAGGGGTGGGTTACAAGGTGACCTGCTACGGCCTGCTCCTGGAGGGGGAGGAGGAGCCTCTGGAGAGGGTGCTCAAGGAGCTGAGGGCGCTCGATCCAAACAGGGTGTTCTTCAAGGTCAGGGGCTTCAGGATCGGGGACGAGAGGATCTGCAGGGCGAAGAGGGGAGGGGGACCCAGAATGGGATTCCACATGCTCGGCCTCGAGAGGGAGGCGCTGAAGAACGTCTCAAAGGCCCTTGAGGGCGGAGAGGTGGCGGTTAAGGAGGAGGTTAAGGGCAGGCTGAGCGTGGATGCCCTGAGGAGGATAATCGAGTCTAGGAAAGAAGGTCCCTCAGAGGTAAAGACGCCGGGGAGGGGCAAAGGTAAGGTTAAGGGCAAGGTAGGGAAGAGGGGCGGGAAGGGCAGGGAGGGAAGGGGCAATTAGGATCTTTGCGGACAGCGATGACAAGAAGGGCGGAGAGCTTTACGAGCACATAGCAGCGAGGGGTGTGGAGGACCTGGCCCTCGGCGGGAGCGTGCAGACCGTCCACATGTTCATAAGGTCTGATGGACCGGTCTTCATAATAAAGATCAAGTACAGGGAGTTCGTGGGGAGAAACACCCTCGGGGAGCTCTCACGCATACTTGAGCGAGGGAACGGCGTCAGGATAATCCTCGAGAGCGAGGTCGACCTCGGGGACGCCCTGAAGGCGCTCTGGAATGTCTTCGGCAGGGACAGGGTGGAGCAGGTGGGGAGGATGGATATAGTCGTCTCCAGAGCGCGGGAGGATGAGGTCAGGAACATAAAGATCAGGGACAGGGCCCTCGACATCTCCAACAAGATAAATGAGCTCGCGGCAAGGATAATCCCGGAGGGGTTCAGGATCCGCAGCGTGACTAAGGGGGCTGGGGTCATGACGTTCATAGCCGCCGAGGATCCGATCACGGAGGAGTGGAAGGAGATCGCCTCACGCATGGAGGGCGGCGACTGATGCTGAAGTACCTAATCTTTGAGGGCGGACTCTACAGGCACGAGATTCTGGAGGAGTTCCTCCAGGACATCGGGGGCTTCGTTGTTCAGAAGACCGTGGTGAGCCTGGACCTCATAATGAACCTCGCGGTGCCCGAGGAGGAGGTGGGTCGACTGCAGGAACTCGTCGTCGAGCTCAAGGGAAAGGTCAAGGAGGCGCCCCTGATAGGGACGGAGGTGGCGGTGGTGGCACCCACCCTCTCGAGGCATCACCTCCCGCATCCGGCCTGCGACATAGCCGAGAACCTGAGGAGGAGCGGCGCTAAGACGAACATCATAGGCCTTGCCAGGGGGGTTGGGCAGAGGATAGTCCACACGTCAGCGAAGGAGAAGGAGCTTATAGAGGAGCACGACATCGCCGTATTCACCCTCGGCAACTTCGAGCGCTGCCTGAGGGAGTTCAAACCCATCCTCTTCAGGGAACTCTCCATACCGGTAATTATAACGGGCGGACCCCCCCTCGACTCTCTTCCAGGGGCTCAGGGGTACGTGGGTGGGATAGGCAGGTATCCGGAGAGGGTCAGGACTGGTGAGATGATAGAGAGGCTGAGGGCTGTCTCTGCGCTTTCAGGAAGGGTCGCGGAGCAGAGGAGGAGGGAGCTTGATATTGACCCGCTGGTGGTTGAGCCCATCATCGTGAAGGAGGAGGTCGAGAGGCAGGTGCCGGAGTCTGTGGAGGCGCTCTCCCCCAACCCCGTGACCCTGAAGGTGGACGGCGTTAGGATCAAGCTGCCGTACGACGAATATCACGATAAGGTGGCGGGCATCACCTTGGACGGGAAGAGGCTCGGGGGGTTGGCGGTGGTTAAGAGGTCGTTGATGAGGGACTATATACTCGTGAGGGTGCTGCCGGAATCAAGGTTCAAGTGAGGTATCCAAATTGCTTCTGAGAGCAGAGTCGATAAGTAAGAGGTACCGTGAGACCAACATCACCGCGTTGAAAGAGGTAAGCCTCAGTCTTGAAGAGGGGGAGATAGTCGGGATCATCGGAGAGAGCGGGGCTGGGAAGAGCACGCTCCTCCGGATCCTCAGGGGCGTCGAGCCCTTCGACAGCGGCAAGATTTACTTCGAGAGCTTGGAGATCGAACCAACATCCCCCATCGGGTCGGTTTTAGAGTACCAGAGGAGGGTTGCGATACAGCTGCAGAGGAGCTTCGGACTCTGGCCGGACAGCGCCGTGGATAATGTCGTCCGGGCACTGAGGTACAGCACGATGGGAGAGGAGACGCTTACCGAGGACGAGGGGGAGTACAAGGGGTACAGGAGGAGGGCCCTTGAGATCCTTAGGGTCGCGGGGCTGGAGGCGAGGGCAGATCTATGGTCGCAGGTACTCAGCGGCGGAGAGAAGCAGAGGCTCATCGTGGCGAGGCAGATAGCGAGGAGGCCGAAGCTGCTCCTGTTGGACGAGCCAGGGACCATGACCGACCCGGCAACGAGGGAGGAGCTGGTGGAGACGCTGAAGAGGGTAAGGGACGAGTTAAATATCGGCATAATCTTCGCGTCCCACAACCCGCAGATCCACCGTTCGTTGGCAGATAGGGTGTTGCTACTCGAGGAAGGAAGGATTACAGATGACGGGGAACCGGAAAGGATTTTAAGGAAGTTCCTCTCGAGGCTGGAGGCGCCCCTAAAGAAGGTGGAGGTGGAGGGCCCCAGCGTTCTGAGGATGGAGGGGGTAACCAAGCTTTACAAGATCTTCTCCTACGGCAAGGTATTCGAGCTGACGGACACGAGCTTGGAGTTCCGACGGGGCGAGATAACCGGCATAGTCGGTCCATCCGGCGCCGGCAAGACCGTGATCCTAAGGATGCTAGCAGGACTAGAACTCGCTGACGGCGGTGAGGTGAAGCTATTGCACAAGGGCGAGTGGGTCACCCTGGGGAAGTTCGGCAGGAAGAGCCTGCACGCGAGGACGCACATCGGCATGCTGCACCAAGAGTTCGACCTGCCCTACTGGGCAAGGGTTCTGGACCTATTTGCGGCGCGCCTAGGGATAAAGGACTACAAGATGATGGAGGACGCCCTGAAGAGGGCGCAGAGGGCGGGGATAAGCGAGGGGGTGGTGGACGCGCTCAGCCGGGTGGCCGAGCTACCCGAGGGGGAGATGGAGACAAGGCTCAGGGAGGCGGGGCTGGACCGCGAGCTGCTTAGGGAGCTCTTCAGGAGCAAGGACCCTGAGAAGGCAAAGGACGTCGGACTCGCCGTACTGCGGGAGGTCGGACTCGCCCCCAGCATCTTGGAGAGGAACATTTATGAACTTTCCGGCGGCGAGAAGATCCGCATTGCCCTTGCGCTCTCGCTGGTGTTCAACCCAAAGGTTCTGATACTGGACGAACCCTTCGGTGATCTCGATCCCCTGACGCTGCGGAGGGTGGCAAACGCCCTTAAGAGGGTCAAGTCTTCGTTCAGGCCGGCCATCGTACTGGTCAGCCACCAGCTTGACTTTGTGGAGGAGGTGGCGGACAGGTGCGTCCTGTTAAAAGACGGAAAAGTTATAATGGATGGCGATCCATCAGAGGTTATCAGTCGTTTCATGGGGGATGCAGAAGTTGAAGTATGAGGTCAAGTTTCTTCCCGAGGGCAAGAGGAGCACCGTTGCGGAAGAGTTGCCCCTGATGGCGGCTGCGCTAAAAGGCGGCGTGGATCTGGCAAACATATGCAGCGGCAAGGGGTACTGTGGCAAGTGCGTTGTAGAGGTTATCGAGGGGCAGCTATCGCCCCTGACGGACTGGGAGAGGAAGAGGATCCCTCCTGAGAGGCTGGCCAGGGGCTACAGGCTCGCATGCCAGGCCTTGGTTCGCGGGCACGTTGTGGTGAGGGTCCCCGACCAGAGCCGGGTGGGCAGGCAGCGGCTCGTGATAATGGGAAAGGAGCCGCCAGTCGCGCTGAAGGAGAACGTGGAGAAGGTCTACTTGGAGCTTAATGCGCCAACCCTGCACGACCCCAGGGCGGACGATGAGCGCATCCTCCAGGTGCTGTCCGCTAAGGGTTACAGAAACCTGAAGGTGGACTATCTCGTCGGTAAGGCTCTCCCCAAGGTGGCGAGGGCGGGAGGATGGAAGATCACGGTCACGATACTGGGCAAGAGAGAGATCATTAATGTCCAAGCAGGGGACACAACAAAGCAGTCGTTCGGCGTGGCTGTGGACATAGGGACCACGAAACTCGCCGTCTTCATAGTGGACCTTCTTGACGGGAACTTGGTCTTTGCGGACGGGATCATGAACCCGCAGATAAGGTTCGGCGAGGACGTCATATCAAGGCTCCACTTTGCCGCCCAGGGCGAGGATAACCTGAAGGAGATACAGCGTACGATAGTCGGCGGGATAAACGAGCTCGTGAATAAGGGGGTGGCGGACACCGGAATAAAGAGGGAGGAACTCTACGAGCTGGTCGCCGTTGGAAATACCGCCATGCACCACCTCTTCGCAGGCATAGAGTCGAGGAGCCTCGGCCTATGTCCGTACCCCGCAGGGCTCGGCAGACCGCACGACGTGAAGGCAAGGGACATGGGGCTGGATATCAACCCATCCGGCAATGTGCACCTGCTGCCGAACGTCGCAGGGTTCGTGGGGGCGGACGCCATAGCGGACATTCTCGCCTCAAGGCTTCACGAGAGGGAGAGGCTAACGCTCCTGATGGACGTTGGAACGAACACAGAGGTCATGTTGGGGAACAGGGATCGGATATGGTCCTGCTCCACGGCCTCCGGCCCGGCATTCGAGGGGGCGCACATAAAGTGCGGGATGAGGGCGGCCACCGGCGCGGTGGAGAAGATAAGGATCGGTCCAGATTTTGAGGTCACCTACAAGACCATAGACGACGAGAAGGCGAGGGGGATCTGCGGATCCGGGATAATCGACGGGGTGGCGGAGATGCTGAAGAGCGGAGTGATAGATACGTCGGGCAGGATGATACTGGATAACCACAAGAGGATAAGGGACAGGAATCCTGGGAAGGAGTTCATTCTGATCTTCAAGGAGGAGACCGCCAGCGGGAAGGAGGACGTAGTGATAACGCAGGACGACGTCAGGGAGATCCAGAAGGCGAAGGCCGCGATGTACGGCGGATACATGACCCTGATGAGGAAGAGCAGGTTTAAGAAGGAGAACCTGTCGGAGATCGTGATCGCCGGCGCCTTCGGGAACTACATCGATCCTGAGAGTGCTAGGACCCTGGGGATGATACCCGAGATGCCGCTGGACAGGATATCCTTCCTGGGCAATACCGCGGGCTCCGGTGCGAGGATGTGCCTCAAGTCCCTTGACGCGAGGAGCGAGGCATGGAGGATCGCGGAGGGAATAAAGTACATAGAGCTTGCGGTTGAGGCCATCTTTGAGGAGGAGTACATCAACGCCATGTACATGCCGAACAGCCGGCTCGAGGAGTACCCCGAGACGGTGGCGGTGATAAGGGCTCCAAAGGTGGTGAGGCGATACGTCAAAAGATAAGGTTGTAGAAACCCTCGGCCGAATTAAGGGCATAATAAAAGTGGCACCGTTGAGCCACGAAGAGGTTGCAGAGGTTCTGAGGCTGGAGGGGGAGGCGGAGAAGAAGGTTATGATGGGGCTCTGCAAGGGGATAAACCTGGGCCTGAGGGAGGCGCTGAAGAGAAGGTATGTCTTTGCGTGCGCAACCGACCTTAATCTGACATGGCCTGAGTGCTCCTATATCAAGCTGGTATGCGACGGCGAGGTCGTCGGGGAGGACCTTTACGACAAGGCCACGTTGGAGAACCTGAAGAAGAAGGGAAACGTTGTTGCAGGCAACCTGGTGCTATACAAGGATAAGACGAAGGCCCTCAAGGAGAGGAGGGACGAAATGAGGGTTCATATGCTCCCCATGGAGATACCGGAGCTCACCATCTGCGGAGCGGTGGTTGGAGTCCCGTCCCCGCCGACCGACATTTATCTGAAGACGAGACTGGAGATAGACACGGAAGACAACCGGCTGGGCACGGTGGTTGTCGGCGTCGACTAGAGTCGGGCCGACGGCTGTCTGACTTTTTCAAGTGGGAGGCTTTACGCCTTCTGCCTGTAAATACAGAATGATAAGATGTATGGGTTTCCTCACCACGCATCTTCCGTTTTTCATAATATACAAAGTATTATTTTGTATCACATTTATTGATTTCGCAAGTCAAAAAACGTATGCTTTTTAAATAACATATACTCATTCGTATTAACAAGGGGGGTGAATGATGACTCTATTAGCAGTACTCGCGTGGCCTTTGATGGTATTCGTCTTTGGGTTCTTACCAGTTGCTCTGGCGTTGATGGGCAAGGCTGACGTTCCGGCGGCGCTTAAGGCGGGAATAATCCCCGGCATAATCGGAACGATTATGGCGTTCTACTTCTTTACTGCGGCAGCACCGAATTATGTCGTGGCTTTGATCCTGGGCATGGCAGGAATGGCGTTCCTAGCCGTTGGCTTTTCGGGCTTTGTCTTTAAGCCAGAGGGTTTGCCAACAGTGGCGAACTTAGTCAACTTCGTAGGCGTAATCCTAGTCATACTCGGGGTGTACGTCATATACCTCTTCATGGCCTTGACCGAAGGCATGGTTGCGGGTCTAGCAGTGCTCCTGTTCGGTGTCGCAGCCTTAGCGTCAGGCTACTCCGTACTGGGCAAGTTCAAAGGCGGCACTACAATCCTAGCGGTAGTCGTGATAAACTTCATACTGGCACTCTACCTGCTCATGGCATAAAATCGCCACGCCGTGAGTCAAAACAATTTTTTTTGTTTTTTTTAACTTTCATTAATGGCGCGAGGGTTTTAGTAGAGGTGTCTCCCTCACTTTAACGCTGGGTAGTAAAAATTTGGCGGTCAGCCGTTGGTCAAAAACGGGATTTTTATTTCTTGCGAACCTTGAATTTGAAGGGCAATTTGAGGCCGACCTTTTTCTTACTTGGAGCTTGACTGGAGGAGGTCTCTTCAGGAGCCTCCCTCTTTGGGGGAGGGGGACCCTCAATCTTGATGGTCTTTATTGGTTTTTCGGGAAGTAGACCCTCCGGCTTGTAAAGGAGGATGAACACCAGCGCGGCCCCCAGTAAGAGCATGTCAAGCCATACGACATCGAAGGGAATGAATGGGCCGAAGATGTCTTTATAGAAGATTATCAACTTTCGGACGGCCACGAATATGAATGTGCCACATACGACCCCCAGGTTATTCGCGGCACCCCCTAGCATCACCATCACCCACGGCCAGAACGTCCAGCTCACTCTCGAATAGGCTGTGGATATCACGTTCGCAGTGTAGAATGCGTAGAGGGCTCCGCCTATGGCGGCTATGGCTGAGGCAAAGATTATTACCTTTAGTCTGTTACTGGTCACGTCCTTCCCGAGCGCCAGAGCAGAATTTTCGTCATCCCTTATGGCTCTAAGGACCCTTCCCAGTGGCGAGTGCGTCAGTTTCTGGGCGTAGAGGAATATTATGATGGCCGTGATGGCCATGAACAGCGTAACAGTAACGTTTCTCATCTCACCAGGGCTAAGACCCAGAACGCTAAAGGTTGAGGCCCATCCAAACGGGTCTGGCACGCCTATGCCCAGTGTTCCACCTACCAAGGGCGGATAGTTGTTGCCGATGACCAAGATCACCTCTCCGGCAGCAAGGAAGGTCATGGCCAAGTAATCGGCTCTGAGCCTAACCACAGGAACGGTCACGAGAAGGCCAAGGAATGCGCCGAACAAGATGACTGCGACGAGCGTGATCAATAATATTCCCAAGGAGAGAGGAACGTTGAAGACCAAGCGGTTGTTTATCTCGGTGATTATCTGGGCGTTCTGCGCCACATAGTCCATCCCCTGACCGACCCCCATTATGCCAGCCAGTATTCGACCCGGGAGATAGCCAACCATGAACGCCCCTCCGGCTACTGCGAGGGTCTTGCCGAAGTTGGGAACCCCTCCGAAACCGTATTCCAAGTTCAGGCTTAGGGTAATGATCATGTAAGGTGCAAAGGTGGCTACAAGGTCCAACATGAATAGAGATTCGCCGCTAAGCATTCCGATTCCTCCTGAACATGCTCCTCAGCCGCTTCACGTCTATCCCGGTTATTCCGCGGGGAGCCAGCATGAGCGTTATGACCATGGCGAGGAGCGGGATCACCGGCCTGTAGGGGATTATCCAAGCGCCGAACGGGTCGGACAGTGATGCTAGATACCTGATGAGGAATATCTCTGCGAAACCCACTGTGTAACCGCCGATTATGGCACCGTAGATGTTGTAGAGGCCTCCGGTCACGGCCGCGGCAAAGATGCTTATGAGTATGAAAGTTCCCGTATCCGGGTTCCCGATGAACCAGAGGGGCAAAAGACAGCCTGCCAGTCCGGCAAGACCCCCCGCGACGAACCAGGACACTATGTAGACCAGGTCCGCGTTTATGCCCACCGTCCCCGCCAGTGGCGGGTTCTCGATGGTTGCCCTCATGGCTACCCCGAATTTGGTCCTCGTCAGCAGGAGGTAGAGGGCGATGGTTATGGCTATCACGAGGATGGGGGATATGAGGAGGACGCCCCTCTCCCCCATTAAGAAGAAGTCGAAGCCCTTCAACAGGAAGTACCTGGAGATGATGAGGAAGCTCTTGGAGAGGTAGTCTGCAAGAATGTTCAGACCTGACAAGAGCAGAAAATCGAAGGCAATTGTTGCCACCATCATTGTCGTTATTGAGGCGTTCCTCTTGGAGAGAGGCCTGAGTATGACAATGTACTGGAGGATCGCCACGACCCCTCCGGCGAAGAATGAGGGCAACAGGCCCAAGTAGATGTTGAGACCCAACAGCTTGGTCGTAATGAGGGCAAAGTAAATGCCGACAGTGGCGATGCTTCCATGGGCAAAGTTGGGCACCTTTGTCGTGAGATAGGTCAGGGTCATGCCGATAGTCAACAGGGTGAGGAGGCTCGAGAAGACTATCGCGTCCTTGAACGCGCTTATGATGTCCAGCACCATGGAAACACGACCGCGGAAGGATATAGTTATGAAAACCTATATATACTTAAACTTTACCTTATAGTTCTATCGTTCTTCTATATAGAAGACTAAAGAAATGGTGATAGTATTGAGCCAAAAACGAGGAATTTCTACCACTATAGCAGGAGTAGCCATTGTCGTAGCGCTGATCATCGGTGCAACCGGAGGCTATTTCCTTGCCCCGCCAAAGACAGAAGATGCCACAACACCCGCCTTAAGCGGCGAGATACCCATCGGTGTACCCATACCACTTACAGGCAGCCTTGGCACATATGGTGAGAACGGTAAGGTTGCCCTAGAATTGGCGGTATCAGAGATCAACACGTTGCTCAACACCACGGGAGCTGGCTACTGGCTCAGGTTGTACTTTGAGGACACCGAGACGAAGCCGGACATCTGTCTGCAGAAGGTCCAGTCCCTGGCTGCGAAGGGATGCAAGGTCATGATCGGCTTCTACTCGAGTGCTGAGGTGAGGAATTGCAAGACCTACGCCGACACCAACAAGATCCTCCTGATCTCGCCCTCCTCCACAGCACCTGACCTGGCAATAGCCGGCGACTACATCTTTAGGTTCTGCCCCGCCGACGACAAACAGGGACCAGCCATTGCAAAGGCTTTGATAAGTATGGGCATCGAATACATCATTCCCATCTGGAGAGGCGATACCTATGGAGACGGCCTGGTCAATGCCACCCAGGTGAGGTTCGCGGCCCTTGGAGGGTCCTACGACGCCGCGGGTATACGGTACGACCAGAATGCCAGGGAGTTCTCGACCGAGATAGCCCTGCTCGCCCAGAAGGTCCAGCAGGCAGTGGACACCTACGGGGCTGACAAGGTCGCTGTCTACACCATCACCTTTGAGGAGATAGTCGCCATGATGGTCAAGGCAAATGAGTACCCGATCCTATCAAGCGTAACGTGGTTTGGCTGCGACGGATCGGCGCTCTCAGCCCAGCTATCAGCAGACCCGGTCGCTGCAGCCTTTGCGGTTCAAACCATATTCCCGGCCTCCTACTTCGCACCTGCCGAGTCTGCGAATCTCATTAAGGTGAGGGAATACATACAGACCAGGCTCGGGAGGACCCCTGACCCCTATGCATACAACCTCTACGACACACTCTGGATCGTCTGGAAGTGCATAGGCGCGGCTGGCAAGTACGACGGTGAGGCCGTCAAGACCTTGATGATCCCGATGGCGGGCAACACCTTCGGTGCCAGCGGATGGTGCCAGCTCAGCCTGGCCGGTGACAGAACCATAGCGGACTACGAGTTCTGGGGCGTATACCAGGTGAACGCCACAGCATTCGACTGGAAGAAGGTCGGATTCTACTCTGCACCCTCGGACTCCGTGACATGGACTTGGTAATGCAAGTCCTTTCCCTTTTTTATTTTATAAGCCAAACCATAGAAAAATTAATATTTCTCCAACTTGTTTGTTGCGTTAAAGAGGGGTTGGATTGTCTCAGCCCGTTTTAAATACAGTAAACATAAGGAAGACCTTCGGAGGGGTCGTGGCTTTAGACAGCGTTGACATAAACGTTGATAAGGGAAGCATGACCATGCTTATCGGCCCCAATGGGAGCGGCAAGACGACCCTGATAAACGTCATCTCCGGGTTCTACAAGCCGGACCGCGGTCAGGTGACCTTTGAGGGCAGGGACATCACAGGTCAGCCCCCGAACAAGGTATCCGCGTACGGCCTTGTCAGGACCTTCCAGATCCCCTCGCCCTTCGTGAAGCTTTCCGTCTTGGAGAACCTTCTCATCGCCAGCAAGGGCAACCCAGGGGAGTCGTTCCTCAAGGCACCACTGAAGATGACGTGGCACAAGAAGGAGTCGGAGATATACGATAGGGCCTTCAGGGTGCTGGACCTTCTGAACCTCAAGCTGTGGGATCAGCCCGCCGGAGTTTTGAGCGGCGGGCAGCTGAAGCTGCTGGAGATCGGGCGCGCCCTGATGACGGGCGCAAAGATGATCATGATGGACGAGCCCGCGGCCGGGCTCAACCCGGTGCTGGCGCACAAGGTCTTCGCCCACATATGCGACATAAAGCAGAGGCTGGGCATCACCTTCCTGATAATCGAGCACAGGCTCGATATAGCTCTGCAGTACGTGGACTACGTCTATGCCATGGCGCTGGGGACGGTCATCTCGCACGGTACTGGAGAGGAAGTTATGAACGATCCCAAAGTAATCGAAGGGTATCTGGGGGGGACGTGCGCCTGATCAGGATCGAGGGGCTCAACGCTGGCTACGGCAAGTTTCAGGTCCTCTTTGATATAAGCACGAACATAGACTCGAAGAAGATGACGGTGATTGTCGGACCGAACGGCAGCGGTAAGAGTACGATCCTCAAGAGCATCTTCGGCCTGACCAACATCTACTCGGGTGGAATCTTCCTGAACGGCGAGCAGATAACGAGGATGTCGCCGCACCAGATAGCAAGGAGGGGCATAGCCTACGTCCCGCAGGTGGGCAACATCTTCTCGAATCTGACGGTCCGCGAGAATCTGATGATGTCGGGATACACCCTCAAGAGGGAGGAGGTACGGGCCAAGATTCCGGAGGTCCTGGAGTACTACCCTGTGCTGAAGGAGTGCTACAACAGGAGGCCCAGCACGATGAGCGGCGGAGAGAGGCAGATGCTGGCGATGTCTATGGCGCTCATGCGGAAGCCCCACGTGATGCTCTTCGACGAGCCCAGCGCAAGCCTCTCGCCCAAGATTTCCGCGCAGGTGCTTGATGAGATAAAGAAGCTGAGGGACGACATGGGGATCACGGTTGTCTTGGTTGAGCAGAACGCCATCGACTCCCTGAAGTGCGGGGACAGGGCGGTCCTGCTCGTAAGCGGTAGGGTCGCCTTCGACGGACCCGCGCAGGAGCTGCTCGGCTCCCCCGAGCTGGGCTCGATGTACCTCGGCATTAAGGCGGCATAAGACAGGACGGAAGAGAGCCCTGCATAACAAGCTTTTTAATCAGTTCCTCTTTAGAACCCTCCAACAGGTTGGTTCTATGAACAGCCGCTGGCACGGAAGCATCCTTGTCCTTTTATCGGCGGTCTGCTACGGTTTCCTACCCATCTTCGCGCGCCTCGCCTACGCCGGAGGTGCAGAGGTGCAGGAGCTCCTCTTCGTAAGGTTCGTGATCTCCTTCATTATAATAGGCGCCTTCCTCATCTTCGTCAGGAGGATGCACCTTCCCTCCCGCAGGCAGCTTGTGATCCTGATAGGTCTTGGGGCGGTAGGCTACTTCCTTCAGTCAAGCTTCTACTTCCTGTCCCTGTTGTACGTGCCTGTGGCTGTCACCGCACTTGTGCTTTATACCTACCCGGCCTTCGTTACCACGGCCTCCTTCGCGCTGGGTTTCGAGAGGGCGTCCCTTCGCGTTGTGGCCTCACTTGCACTTGCGCTCATAGGTTTAGCACTCGTTGCCAACCCTGCGCTCGACCTCGATGGCAGGGGAGTGATCTTCGCCTTTGCCGCCGCAATAACCTACACCTGCTTCATACTGATAAGCTCCAGAGAACTCAAGGACGTTAAGGGCGAACTCTCCACGTTCTACATAATGGGCGGCTCGGCGGTCAGCTTCGGCATCTACGGCTCCGCGACGGGCGGGCTTGGGATCGGATGGGGGACGGATGTCTGGCTCTGGGTCGTTATGATCTCCGTCGTAAGTACGTGCCTGGCGCTGACGCTCTTCTTCCGCGGTCTGAGGATCATCGGACCGTCGCGGACCTCCATACTCAGCACCATGGAGCTGATAACCTCGGTCGTTGTCGCTGCCATAGTATTTAGAGAACTTTTAACCTTCATGCAGCTCGTCGGAGGGGGAATGATACTGACAGCCGCCATACTGGCAGCCCTCGGAGAGGGCAGGACTTAATGGGAGGGGCGGCGGGCATGGATGTGAGCTTTCTGCTCAGGGGCCTGCTCATAGGCTTCGCCATCGCAGCACCGGTGGGACCGATAGGCATACTCTGCATACAGCGGACGCTGGCAAAGGGACGGATCTACGGATTTGCCTCTGGACTAGGGGCTGCCACGGCCGATGCCATATACGGCGCGGTTGCGGGCTTCGGGCTCACCTTCATCTCTGATGTGCTGATAAACCAGCAGCTCTGGCTCCGGCTACTGGGCGGCGCATTCCTGCTCTACTTGGGAACGAGGACGATACTCTCGAAGCCCTCCAAGGAGACGCCTCAGACAGCAAACAAGGGGCTTGCCGCGGACTACACCTCGACCTTCCTCCTGACCCTGACGAACCCCATGACCATACTCTCCTTTATCGCGGTATTCGCGGGACTGGGACTCGGTAGCGCGGGGGGCGACTACGCACTCGCAGCACTCTTCGTGGTTGGGGTCTTTGCGGGATCGACCCTATGGTGGCTGATACTCAGCGGAACCGTGGGAGCCCTTCGCTCAAGGCTGAACGCCGGAAGGCTGAGGCTGGTAAACGCCCTCTCGG
>Ga0194111_10000678_pt1 | contig 41251 bp, 18 predicted proteins | sample TA2KigC300mmetaG_FD_146194 | JGI IMG/M metagenome (GOLD analysis project Ga0194111, IMG submission 146194) | Freshwater microbial communities from Lake Tanganyika, Tanzania - TA2015033 Kigoma Deep Cast 300m | ecosystem: Environmental > Aquatic > Freshwater > Lake | place: Tanzania: Lake...
CGAGGCTGGCGCCCACAGGATCCGCCTGATCGAACCTACGACCGGCGCGGTCCTGTCGCAGATCGGCACCGGCGCCGCCGGCTTCCGGGACGGGCCGGCTGAGGTGGCGCAGTTCAACCGCCCGGCGCAACTTGCGCGTGCGCCGAATGGGAGTCTGGTGGTGGCGGACCGACTCAACCACCGGGTGCGGTGGGTGGGCACGGACGGCCTGGTGACGACGGTGTACGGGGTCGATCCGAGTCGTTGGGAAGGGCCCTGTTTGGGCTGCGTGCCGATGATTCTTCCCGGGTGGTTCGATGGTGTGAACGGGGCCGCCAACACCGCCGAAGCGCGCGAGCCCGTCGGCGTGTACGTCGATCCGCAGGGAACGCTCTATGCCAGCGAGGTCTTCTACCACATCTTGCGACGGGTGAGCGGGACCGGCCTGGGCTCGGGCACGGGAGCCGGCGGCGGCGAGGGCGTGGCGACACCGAGCGTTTCGCCCTCGAGCGGGTACTACCCGATGGGGGTTACGATTCGGGTGACCGATCCCAATCGGGGTTTGTTCTTCAGCAACCGGCTCTACTACACGACGGATGGGAGCGAACCTGGCCCGAACAACCCCGTCAGCCGGCAGATCGCGGCGAGCGGCGGTGTAGGCACTATCCCCTGGCGCGAGACCCTGCGTGACTTGGCTTTCCTGCGCGTTAAGGCCTTTGTGGGCGAGGCGAGCAGCCCGACGGTCCGTGGCCAAGCCGCCAGCGCCAACCAGGTCGGTTTTGCGGGCGACGCAGTGGCCAACCCAGGCGCGCGCGCATTGTTGCCGGTCGTCGTGAATCTCAAGGCGGGTGCGGTGCTGCGTTCGGTGCAGTTCATCGTCGAGGTCGCGCCGCAGGCCAGTGCGCCCGCGCTCCTCGAGCCCATCGTGGCCATGCCGATGTCGGGCAACGACTTCGTGCCGCTGGTGCGCGCCAGCAGCCAGTTGCCTATCTCGGGTTTCTCGCGCCAGGGCACGACAGCACGGTTGCAGGTGGCCTACCTGACCGGCTGGGGCGGGTTCCAGGTGGCGGACTTTGGCGTGGTGGCGCTTCTCGCGGTGCCGATCCCGGCTTCGGCTCAGTTGGGTGACCGATACACTCTGCGCCTGACCACTCTGTCCGGGACCACCGATGGCCAGCAGACAGCGCTCGCCCTGGAGGCGTTGCCCGCGCGCGTCCTCGAGGTCGGACAGCTCAGCTATCTGGTGGGCGACTCGGCTCGGGGCGGGTGGTACAACGCAGGCGGGTTTGGCGACGACCGGTTGGACAATGCCGACGTCAACAACGCCTTCTCGGCTTCGGTGGGTGTGCGGGTGCCGTTCTCCTTCTCCGACGCTTTCGATGCGCTCGACGTCTTCCCCTTAGATACGGCGACCGCTCCGGGTGGGGACGGCCAGATCCGCTTCCTCGATTGGCAGATCCTGCTCGAGCGGTCCTTGGGGTTGCGCCACGACAACTGGCGGCGGACCCGCGGGCCCGGGGGCCAGCGCGTGTCGAGTCCGGTCCAACGCCTGGTGCGCACCGCCTCGCGGAGCGCGCCGGCCGCGTCCGGCGCCCAGCCCGGCCTCGTGGCGTGGCGGCGGCAGGTCAAGGTGAGCGCCGGCTCGGTCGAGTTTGCGAAGGCGGGCACGACGACGCGCGTGCCGATTCGCGTCGCGCTCGAGGCGGGGGCCACGCTGGCAGGCTTCCAGTGCTGGCCGGTGATCAGTGCGAAGCCGGACGGGACCGATTCCGAGGTGCCGGCTTGGTTCGAGGCGAACCGGGACACGGGGATTGCGGCGCCGTCCGTCAACGCCGTGCCGGGGCTGTCGTTGAACAACGCGATTTACGTTTGGGACCTTGGCAAACTGGACCCTCCGCTGGTGGGGGACAGTGTGCTGGGCTGGCTCGTGTTCCAAGTGCCGCCCTCGGCGCCGAACGGTTTGGGGTACTACGTGCGCTTCGCCAACGCGGACGGCGCACCGCTCGAGGATGTCCTCTACGACTTCGAGACGGTGCCGGGCCGGGTCTGGGTGCACGTGGCGGCGCCGGAGCCGGCGGCGATCCTGTCGGACGAATGGAAACTGCACTTCTTCGCCAGCCTCACCTCGTCTCAGGCCCGACCCGAGGCCGACCCGGACGGCGATGGGTTGAGCAACCGCGCCGAGTACCTGCTCAAGAGCCATCCGACCCGACCCGACTGGCGGCTGACGTTGGTTCGGCAGGGGGGCGGGAACATTCTGCGTTGGTTTGCCGAGCAAGGGCGAGCGTACGTGCTGCTCGCCTCGCCGGATCTCAGGGAGTGGCGGGCATTGGGCCCAGCCATGGTGGGGGCGGATCAGCCCCTCGAGTTTGCCGATCCGGGCCCGGCGACGGGCGCGCGCTTTTATCGAGTGTCACTTGTACCATGAATCGAGCTGAGCTTTTAACCGGAGGATCCAGTATGAAACGCACTATTGTGCTCGCCTTAGGTATTGCGGTCGCCTTGGCCTTTGCTTGCCTGGCCCAAACCGTGGATACCCTCTTGGGGGAACACCTCGACGAACCGTACGGCGTCGTCGTGGATGTCTCGACCACCAACAACTATTACTACCTCACCGATAGCGTGCATAACCGCCTGGTGCGGTTCGCGCCGGCCACCGGCGAATTGACCGACCTGACGGGGCCGGCCTTCTTCAGTCCGGCGGGCCTCGTGCTGGCGCGCGGCGGTCTGGTGGTGGCCGACTCGGGCGCGCACGCAATCCGCCGCGTGAGCTTCGCGGGGGAGATCGCGCCGCTGGCCGGGGGGGGCGCCGGCAACGCCGATGGCGCGGGTGCCGCGGCGCAATTCAACACGCCGGTGGGTCTGGCTTTGGACAGCGCGGGCAACATCTACGTGGCCGACTCGCGCAACCATACGCTGCGCATGATCGCGCCGGACGACACCGTCACGACGGTCGCCACCGGTTTCTTGCGGCCCACGGCCGTGGCGGTGGGCGAGGGCGGGCGGTTGTTTGTAGCCGACACGGGCCATCACGTGATCAAAGTGATCGAGCCTGGTGGGACGATCCGCGTCATCGCCGGCACGTTGGGCAGCAACGTCCAGGCGAGCGACCTGGATCGTCCCCGTGGCCTGCTTTGGCTCGGCGGCAGCACCGGTCTATTGGTCAGCGATACCGGGCACCACGCCCTGCGCCGCGTCGCGCGGCCCGTGCCGGGTCGCGACGACTATTGGGTCACCAGCACCTTCGCCGGTGGGGTGGGTGTGGCAGGGGCAACCGACGGCAGTTGGGCCAGCGCGCGGTTCTTCGAACCGGTGGGGTTGGCCGTCGATCTCAACGGCGCGATCGTGGTGGCGGACTTGAAGAACCACGCGATTCGTCGCCTGACACGGACGCCCACGCAAACGCCGGTGGTCACACCGCCCGGCGGCAGCTTTAGCAATACGGTCAGCGTCGCTGTCTCGAGTCTGACCACTAACGCCAGCTTCTACTACACGACTGACGGCAGCGATCCGACCCCGGCCTCTTTGCCCGTTGCCGGGGCGCTCACGTTCGACGGCGGCCCCGTCGGGTTCAAAGTTCGGGGTTTCTCGCCCGACTATGGCGCCAGCGCGGTCATCAGTAACCGCTTCAGCTTCTACATCAATCCGCTGACGGTGGACCCGGCCGGCGGCTTCTTCACCAACGACGTCTATCTCGCCGCGGCGACGGTGACCTCGAACGTGGTCATTCGCTATTCGCTGACCGGCGAGCCGCCTTCGCCCGCGAGTCCGGTTTGGACCGACCGGGTTTGGGGACGCACGGGACCGATCAAGCTGCAAGCCTACCGCGACGGGTTCGCGGATTCGCCGGTGACCGAGCTCGAGTTCACCTTCCAGATCGCGCCGCCGGTGCTCTGGCCGCCCGGCCCCGCGGCCCCAGCGACGACCTCGAATCAGAGCATCCCGCTGCGCATCGTCAGCGGCACCAGCAATGTGACCTTCTACTGGAGCTTTGGCCCGGAGGAACCGACCCCGGCGAGCACGCTCTACACGGGTCCGTTCGACTTGGGCACCAACGGCGTGGTACAGGTCCGCGGCTACAAGGCAGGCTATCTGGACAGCATGCTCGTCAGCGCCACGTATAACCTGCTCGTGGGCGAGGTCCAGATCGCACCCGTGACCGGCGCGCTGGCCTACAATCCGGTGCGGGTCGAGTTGGCCACCGTGACCGATCGGGCGCAGGTCTTCTGGACGATCGACGGCTCGGATCCGACTCCCAACGGCACCCTGTACACCGGGCCGTTCGACCTGGGCACCAACGGTGTGCTCAAGGTCCGCGCCTTCCGCGACGGCTTTGTCCCCAGCGGGATCGCAAGCGCTAAATTCGATCTGCTCGTGGGCGATCCGTCGATCGCCCCCGTCGGCGCCACCAACAACAACCCGGTCGAGGTCACCCTCGCCTCGGTGACCGGTGGGGCCCGGATTCACTGGACCATCGACGGCTCAGACCCGACGCCCAACAGCCTGCGGTACACGGACCCCTTCCAATTGGCCACCAATGGGGTCCTGCGCGTTCGCGCGTTCAAGGATGGTCTGGTGCCGAGTGCGGTCGTCAGTGCGCCGTTCCGTTTAATGGCGGCCGACCCCACCCTCGTGCCGCTTGGGGCGACGTCCTATGAGCCCGTCAACGTCAGCATGGCGACCGCCACGGTTGGGGCGGGTCTCTACTGGACGATTGACGGCAGCACCCCGAACCGTAGCAGTCTGGTCTATGCAGGTCCGTTTGTTCTGGCCACCAATGGTGTGTTGCAGGTGCGAGCTATTCGGGATGGCTTCCTCGAGAGCGCTGTGGTGAGCGCGCCGTTCGACCTGTCAGTGGCGGTGCCGGTGGTAACCCCGGCCAGCGGCACGAACATCAACGCCATCACCATCCAGGCCCAGACGGCCACGCCGGGCGCCGAGTTGCGCTACACCTTGGACGGCGGCAATCCGCAGCCCACTAGCCCGCTTTACGTCGGGCCGATCAACCTCACCACCAACGCCACCTTCAAGATCGCCGGTTACCGGCAGGGTTTTTTCACCAGCCCGACGGTCGTCCGGGATTACGCTATCAAGACCGATACGCCCACCCTCGCCCCCGACGCAGGCTTCTTCCCGGATGGCACTACCGTGACGTTGAGCAAGATCCGAGCGGACGCGGTGATTTACTACACGCTGGATGGCACGGATCCGACGACGAAGTCGACCCGCTACACGGGCCCCTTCCCGGTGACGGCCTTGTCCGCGCCCGGGGCGGACCTCCGCGCGGTCAAGGCGCGCGCCTTCGCCCCCGGGACGTTGCCCAGCGACATTGTGGTGGGCCAGGCTATGCCCCAGAATAGCGTGGGTATCCCGCGCGACGTGTTCGCCGGCAGCGGTTCGAGCGTCATTGTGCCGGTCGTGGTCAACCTCACCCCCGGCGCCGTGTTGAAGTCGCTCCAGATGCGGGTCGAGGTCAGCCCGGGCGCCGGTGCGCCGCCTCTGGCCACGGACTTGCGCGCGCTCAGTTTCGACACCAACGCCTTCGTGTCGATGGTGGGCACGGCCAGCGCCAGCGCGGCCACCGTCTTCAGCACCAGCGCCTACGAACTGGCGGGGGGCGTGCGCGGACTCGTGCTCTCAGCCCTGGGTGCGAGCGCTAATCTCACCGCCACGGACTTCGCCGTGGTGGCCATGCTCGTGGTGCCGGTTCCCGGCGGCGCCCTCGAGGGTCGCACCTATGCGATCGACATCCGCGAGGCTTCCGGCACCGCGGACGCGTCGCAGCAGGCCCTCCCGCTGGCCCCGCTCCCGGCTCGCACCATCAGCGTGCGGAACCTCCGCTACCTGGTGGGCGATTCCTCGCCCGGCAACTGGTATAACGCCGGCGACTTCGGCAACGGCGATCTGGACAACGCCGACGTGAACAACGCGTTTCACGCCTCGCTGGGCGTGCGGGCGCCGTACTCGTTCACCGACGCGTTCGATGCCATGGACGCGTTCCCGGACGACACGCTCTTGTCGGCTGGTGGCGACGGCCAGATCCGGTTCCTGGATTGGCAACGGATTCTGCGCCGGTCGCTGCGACTGAACACCAACAACTGGGAACGGTCTTGGGCCGTGGGCGGCTACCGCGTCGCCACCGCCACGACCCTGCCGCGCTCGGCCTTCTCGATCGCCGCGGCCGTCGAGAGTCCGACTCCGGCCCTCGAGATTTCCCCACTCGAAGCCGAACTGGGCGCGGCCACCATCGACCAGGTCCGCCCGGGTGAGTTGGTGCGTGTGCCCATTCACGTGCAGGTCGCCCCGGGCGCGCGCCTCGCCGGCCTGCAGTTCCGCGTCCTGGTGGAACCGGACGGCGATGGGCCGCCCCTCGAGGTCCCGATCGAGTTCGTGAAATCGGCCGAGTTGCCCGAGGCGATTCGGGCCTCCGGCCTGGCGCCGAACCAAGTCGCTTCGGCCTGGTCGCCCCTGCTCAACCCGTTCCCGCAGCCGCTGGTCCGTCGGGTGGCTCTGGGGACCATCAACTTCACCGTGCCCCTGGCCGCACAACCCGCCCAGGTCTATCGCGTGCGCTTCGCCCATGCGGATGGCGCTCCCGACCTCGATACCCCGTACGGTTTCGAGACGACTGCCGGCCGCGTCACAGTCTTGACGGCGCAGTCCGCCGCCGCTGCCACTGCTCCCGCCCCGCGCAGCTTCCGTGTCCGCTGGCCCGCGGTCGCCGGCCAGCGATACTTGGTCGAATCCACCGCCGACCTGGCCAGCGGGTCGTGGTCACGGGAGGGCACTGAGTTCGTCGGCCGGGGTGCCGCCCTCGAGTTCATCGACCGCAACCAGAGCGGTGCGGCTAAATTCTACCGCGTACGAGTGCAACGTTAGTCTCGCGCGTTGGCATGGTCGGCCGCAGCAGAGCACGGGCCCGGCTGCGGCGGGATTGGACAGGAGTAGCGGCTGGCTGGTTTAGAGGGAAAGGCGCATGAGAATCCGAGTCCTAGGGATGGTGGCATGGCTGAGCGGCTTCCTCGTGCAGGCCGAGTATGTGGACTCAGTGTTGACGACGCGGCTATTCGAGCCTCATAGCCTCGTCGCTGCGCCCAGCGGGTTCGCCAGCCTCTATTACCTGACCGACGCGGGAAACCATCGGGTCATCGCCTTTTCTCCGGCGAGTGGTGTGGTCAACACCTTGGCGGGACTGGCCGGCCAGCCTGGGTTCAGCGATGGCGCGGGCAAGTTCGCCCGGTTCTTCTATCCTCAAGGATTGATCCTCCTGAGTGACGGCCTGCTCGTGGCCGACACGGGCAACCACCTCATTCGCAGGGTCACCTTCGAGGGCATCGTCTCGACCCTCGCCGGCGTCCCCGGGGTCCCTGGCAACACCGACGGGCCGGCCGCTCAGGCCCGGTTCAATTCCCCGATTGGCCTGGCTCTCGATGCCACCGGCAACCTCTACATCGCCGACTCGAAGAACCACGCCGTGCGCCGATTGGACCCGGTCGGGCTGGTGACCACCGTGGCGACCGGCTTCAACACGCCCAACGCGGTCGCAGTGGATTCGCAGCAGCGCGTGATCGTGGCCGATACCCGCAATCACGCCATCAAACGAATCGAAGCCGACGGTTCCATCGCCTTGCTCGCGGGTGCCAACTGGCCCGGCGGCCTCGGGTCCGACGACGCCGACGAGGCCCTCGAGGCGCGCCTGAACAACCCGCGCGGACTGCTTTGGCTGCCGGAACAGCAATGGCTGTTGATTGCCGACACGGGCAACCACACAGTGCGGCGGTTGATCCCGAGCGCGGAAAGTCTGAGCGGCTATGCTTTGCTCACTTACGCCGGGCGGGCCGATGCCCCGGGCCTCGCTAACGGAGAGGCCTTGGCGGCTCAGTTCAACGGTCCAATCGGCCTGGGGATCGACCCCACGCAGGCTACAGCGACGTTGGTGGTGGACTCGGGCAACCATGCCCTCCGCCAAATCCAAGTCGCGCCGCCGCAACCCCCCGTGCCGGCGCCTCGGATCGGCAAAGTGACCTTCGTGCGACCCGAGCCGTCCTCACCGCCCCTGTCGATGCTCGTGCCCGTGGTGGACGAGGTGTTTCCGAACCTCGTGCCGCTCGCCATCCTGGCCGGGGCGACCGGCGCCCAGGAGTACGTCTTGCACGGCAACACCACCAACCTCACTGGGCTCGAGCCGAATCCGGTGGGAAAGAACCCCAAGGTCTCGCGCTACCGCGACGGCTTAACCGAGGATGAGTTGCGCAGCTTGTTCGGCGCGGACCTCAACCGCAGCATCGCCGCCGACTGGGGCATCTCGGCCATCCCAGACCTGACCGTCAAGGCCATCAGCACGCTATCCGGCCGCCGCCCGAGCCCGCTGGCGGTCGCGCGGTTTCGCTTCGTCACAGCCGACCCGGTGATCGACGGGCTGAACCCAATCGCGTTCAGCGTGCGGTCGGCCACCAAAGACGCCGTGCTCTGGTACAGCACCAACGGTGTTCCCCCCGCCGCCGGCGCCCCCAACAGCTTTCGCGTCAGTAACAACTCCGATCTGTCGTTCAACACCGAGGGCGAACGACTCGTCTTCTCCATCTTGGCGGTGGCCGAGAACTTCGCGTCGAGCGCCGTTGTCACCCGGGTCTTCACCAACGCCGTCCCCAACCGCATCACCCTGGGCTTCGGCGATGGGGAGGCGTCCAGCCGGTTTATCGGGTATGCCGGCCAGCGTTATTGCGCTCCCGTGACCCTGGCGCTGGTGCCGGGACAGAAGATCTACTCGCTTCAGTTCGGGCTGGCGGTGAGCGAAGGGGCGGGAAGCCCTCCGCTCGCCTACGCCAGCCAAACCGACATGGGCTTTGCCTCCATGCTCATGTACCCGGTCTCGGGCGGCCTGCTGGTTGATCATCGAGGCGCCACCTACGATCCCGTCCTGCCCATCCTGAATCATCCCTTGGCTGGGATCATCGGGGACACCACCTTCACCAACTTGGCGAGCTTGCCCGGCGGCACCAACCTGCTCGGTGTGGCTTGGCTCGAGCGCCTGGGTGGCGAGGGCATCTACCCGAGCCTCAACCAAGACCTCGTCACCTTCTCGATGGCCCGTAACCGCCTCTACCTTGGCTCCGAGGGTAAGGTCGTCCTCGGCGCCTTCGCCTTCCAAATCCCTGCCAGCGCCACCACCGATGACCAGTACCAAGTCGAGATTGTTCGACCCTCCGCTACCCAGGATGGAGTCGACCGGCCGGCCGTGCTTTCGGCACCGGCGGCGCCAGTCCCTTCCCCCTATGGCTTGCTCTCCGCACGACATCAGGTGCGCATAGCCGCCCCCGGTGAGAGCCGATACTTGGTGGGCGACGTCGAGCCCTTTACCTGGCTCAACGTGGGTGAGTTCGGCGATCAGCGATTGCGGAATGAAGATGTCCTGCAGGTGTTCCAGATCGCTGTGTACGCCAACAACCCGCTGCCGCGCGGCAGCGACTATTACGATGCCCTCGACGCTAGCAACGGCGCCACCAACGCACTCCTCGTCGCCCCGAACGGCGAGGACACCGTCATTAACTCGATTGCCTTCGGCGATGGCCAACTGAACGTCGACGACGTCTACGTCACTTTCCGCCGTTCGCTCGACGCGTCCCTCACCAACTACGCGCGGTTCTGGTCCAATGGCACCCTGGCTGCCGTGGTCTGGCCTCACGACGTCTTCGCCGGACCACGCCTGGCTCGCCCGCACGCTACCCGTGTCCAGCTCCACAGCGCGCCCTCGACCCTCCCGACCTCCGAGGCGCCGTCCGTCGTGCTCGCGGCCGGGGAACTTAAGGGTGCCGGCGGCAAGGTCGTTGCCGTGCCGCTCCAGGCCAAGGTCCAAGGCCAGTTCGCCCTGCGCGTGCTCATGTTTAACCTGACCGTTCGCCCGGTGCGCACGGCCCCGCCCCTGGTGCACCCGCTCGAGTTCGTGCCTGGCTACGCCCTCGGCCCGCCGACCGCCGCCGCCGCCCGTGGCCCCGCCAATTACGCCGCCGCTTGGCTGGATGCTCGCGCGCTTGGGATCCCCGGTGCCGGCTTGGTGGGCACGCTGCTGGTGACCTTGCCCGACGGTGCGCCTCCTGACTCAGTGTATCGCGTCGACTTCGGCCACTTCTCCGCATCGCCCAATGGCCTGGCGCTGTTCCCAACGAAGACCCAGGTCGGCGGCCTGGATCCGCAACTCGCCGCCGAAGTCTCCACACCCGGCGACGGAATCCCGGACGCGTGGCGAACGCGGTACTTCGGGTCGCTCGACCATCCACTAGCCGCTGTCGACGCCGACCCGGATGGCGATGGCATACCGAACTTGGCGGAATTCCAGGCCGGCACCGACCCCGTCGAACTACGATTGGCAGCACGCGCCCTGGACGGGCTGCATCCGGCCTACGGCGTCGCCTTACGCTGGTTCGGTCCGCCCGGCCAGCAATACGTGGTCGAGTCGGCGCCCGACGCGGCGATGGGTCCCTGGCTGCCCAGCTCGGACACCCTCCCCAGCGACGGTCAGGTCGTGCAGTTCGACGTCACCGACTTGGATCGCGAATGCCAATTCTTCCGGGTGCGACGCGTGCCTTAGCTAAACCTTTCCCAGAGCCTTGACTTCGGTTGCGCCCGGTAATCCCGGGGCAAGAGGGCGCGCTCCCGCTCGACTAGGGTCGGGTGCGAGTAGTGGAATCGGCTGTACAGGGGGTGAGGCGTCAGGTTGCTGAGGTTCTTCTCGTTGAGTTTGCGCAGCGCCGTAACGAGCGAATCGGGTCGGCCCAAAACCCCGGCCGCATAGGCGTCGGCTTCGTACTCATGGCGCCGCGCCCACCCGTTCGCCACCGGCGCCAGCCAGAAGGTCACCACCCCGCTCAGCAGACCAAACAGCAAAAACGCGGGCACAACGCTCCCAGGCGCAAAGCCAAACGCGCTGTAGAACCACGCCTGCTCGGCCAGCCACCCCACGACGTAGAGTCCCACGAGCAGACCGGCCGCGGAGACCAATAACCGCTTGCGCACGTGTCTCTTTCGATAGTGACCGATCTCATGCGCGAGCACCGCCTCGAGCTCCAACTCACTCAATTGCTGCACCAACGTGTCAAACAGCACGATCCGACGGAACCGACCGAACCCGGTGAAGAACGCGTTCGAGTGCCGCGAGCGTCGGCTGCCATCCATCACCTGGATGCCTCGAGCGCGAAACCCGGTTCGTTCCGCCAAGCCGACCAGGCGCTCCCGCAGGCTGCCTTCCGCCAGCGGCGTGAATCGGTTGAACAGCGGCAGGATCACCACTGGCGCCAAAAACGCCATTAGACATTGCACAGCCAGAATGGTCAGCCACGCCCAAAACCACCAAGTGGACCCCAGCCACTCGACCAGTTTGAGCACCAGCGCGAGCAACGGAATCCCCAGCAGCGCGCTCAGGCCCAGACCCTTGAGCCGGTCCGCCCACCAAAGCTGCGGCCTGGTCGTGTTGAACCCAAAACGTTCCTCGAGATGGAACTGCGCATACCACTGGAAGGGCAGCCCCGTCAGTGCGAGACCCGCGCCGACGGCAAAGACAAAACCGGCCATCGCCCACGCCGAGACGCCCAATGCCCCCACCCACCCGTGGTAAGCCAGCGGCAGCAACCCCGTGTAAAGGACGGCCACCAGCACCAGCGTGTCGTACCCAGACTCGAACCGAGTTAGCCGGCTGCGTGCCAGGGTGTAGGCCACCGACCGCGCGTACGTCTGCGTGTCCACCACGGCCGCGTAAGCCGAGGGCACCTCGGTCCCGCGGGCGCGGACGTATCGGTCGTTCAACCACTCGAGGCTCAGCTCTCCTGCCAGCCGAGCAAGGATCAACGCCAACACCACTCCGCCGCAGGCCTGCACCGGGTCGAATGCCATCCGGCAAGTATCCCGGGCCGCCATCGCAAGGCAACGTCGCACTTATTCACTCAACGTGACAGTTATAAAGTCATTGACAACTCCGGACCGTATAACGAAGCCCGGCGGGACCCTGGTGGCCCGACGCCCGCTCCCCATCTGGATGAGTTGCGGCAACGTCGAAGGAAGCGGTGCTGCCGTGGAGCAGGGCACGGAGGTGGTCTGCAGTATAGCAATCATCCAAGCAAAATGACATTGACAAATCGTTTGTTTCTGGGTAAACACGACACAGCTTATGAGACTGACCCGTATCAAAGTCAAAGGGCGACCCGCCGTCTATCACTGCGTCTCCCGCATCGTCGGCGCCCAACGCCTCCTCGATGACCTCGGCAAAGAAACCTTGGTCCGGCTCCTCCGGCGCCTGGCCACCTTCTGCGGCCTCGAAGTCATCACCTACTGCATCATGTCCAACCACTTCCATGTCTTGGTCCGCGTCCCGGCCGAGCAGAACCCGACCGACGAGGAGTTGGTCGAGCGCATGAAGGCCCTCTACGGGAAGGCCAAGCCCCGCGAGGCCGGCTTGCTCTATGAGGCCGAGAAGGGGTTACACTCGCATGGTCGGGTGGACGCGGACATCCGGGAACGGATGCTGGCGCGGATGGGGGATGTGTCGGAGTTCATGAAGGAGTTCAAGCAACGGTTCAGCAAGTGGTACAACATACGGCACCAGCGGTTTGGGACGTTGTGGGCGGAACGGTTCCGGAGCGTGTTGGTCGAGGATCAGTCGGGGGTGCTGGAGACGGTGTCGGCGTACATCGACTTGAACGCGGTGCGGGCGGGATTGGTGGAGGATCCGAAGGATTACCGGCACTGCGGATACGGGGCGGCGGTGGCTGGGGATGCGAAGGCGCGGTCGGGGTTGCTGAGTTTGTACACGAGTGAGAGTGAGGGAGGGGCTCGGAGCGGGGCAGGGGCGGCAGGGGCAGCAGGGGAAGAGGAAGGGGCAGGGACAGGGGCCCGCGGGCAAGATGCCGGCGCTCCGATCTTGACGGTGGAGGAGGCTGGGGCGGGGCCGCGCGGGCAAGATGCCCGCGCTCCGATCTTGGCGGGTCCGAAGGGTGAAGCGGGGTGCGAGGGGTCGAGGAAGGAGAACGGTACGGTGCGGGAGTGGAAGGAGGTTGGGGCGGAGTATCGGCGGCGGTTGTATGTGCGGGCAGGGGTGTCTGGGAGCAGCGGGAAGGTGGCGTTGAGTCGGGAGCAGATTAAGCGGGTGTTGAAGAAGGGCGGGGAGTTGAGCATGGGCGAGGTGTTGCGGTTACGGATTCGGCACATGACGGACGGGGTGGTGTTAGGATCCAAGGGTTTTGTGGATGCGGTGTGGTTGGCGCATCGGGAGCGGTTTGGGTCGAAGCGGCGGAGTGGGGCACGGCCGATACGGGTATGGGGCAGGGGAACGGCGCTGCCGGGTTTGAGTGCGTTACGGGACTTGCGGGTCGGGGCCGTCTCCTGAGCGGGAGCTGAAGTGGGGGGTGGGATCGGAGTTGTGCCGGGCCTGAGTTGTGGGTTGGGAGTGGCGGGACCGTGGAGGTCCAAGGGCGGTGGTCTGGGTAGTGAGCGAGGCGTTGGGTGTGGGCTGTGGAAGGCGTTCGAGGGGGTTGGGCAGACGAGATTCAGCGCGCTGCGCGAGGCATCGGCTGGGGGAGTGTGGGCTGGCCGAGGGTGGCGGGGGGGGAGGGTCTGGTGTAGCGTGAGTGAAGGGGGGTGGGTAAGCTGGAGGCGAGCGTGAGCGTGTGGTTGGTCTGTATTCTGCTATTTCTAACCAAATGAAGCGTGTCATTTTTTGGGTGCTCGTGTGGCTGGCGTGGGCGAGGCCGTGGGCGGTGACCTTGGCCCAGGGCGAACTCCGGCTGACGGAGTTCCTGGCAGCCAACGCTCGCAACCTCCGCGATGAGAATGGGGATTATCCCGATTGGATTGAGGTGCACAACGCCGGGGCGGCGCCGTTGAACCTCGAGGGGTGGACCCTTACGGATTCGACCAATCAACCCGGCCGCTGGATGTTCCCGAGCACGAACCTGGCGGCCAACGCTTATTTGGTGGTGTATGCTTCAGGCAAGGACCGGGCGGTGCCAGGGCAACCGCTGCACACCAGTTTCAGCCTCAACGCGGACGGGGAATACCTGGCCTTGATCAGTCCGGAAGGGGAGATTGCCACGGAATTCGCGCCTCGATTTCCGCCGCAATTGGTGGATGTGAGCTATGGGCTGCGCAACGGGCGGCAGTATTATTTCTCGCCGCCGACACCGAACTTGCCCAATCAGGGGGGCTACAACGACTTCGTAGCGGATACCAAGTTCAGTGTCGATCGGGGGTTTTACGAGCAATCCTTCCAGCTTGCGATCACGACGGCGACGGCCGGGGCGACGATTGTGTACACGACCAACGGTACGCCGCCGACGCTGACGTTTGGGGTGGCCACCAACGGTTCGGTGTATGCGGGTCCCTTGATGGTTGGCGGCACCACGGTTCTACGCGCTGCGGCTTACAAGGAGGGTTTCCAACCGTCGAACGTGGATACGCAGACGTACATTTTCCTGGACGATGTCCTGCAACAGTCGCCTACGGGTCAGCCCCCACCGGGTTGGCCGAGCAGTTGGGGCGCGAACACGCGCGATTACGGCATGGACCCGGACATTGTGAACCACCCGCAGTATCGCGACACGATCAGGGGGGACCTGAAGTCGTTGCCCACCTTTTCGATTGTGATGGATCTGAACGACTTGTTCAGCTCGGCCCGGGGCATCTACGCGAATGCCGGCCAGCAAGGCCGTGCCTGGGAGCGGCCTTGTTCGGTCGAGTTGGTTTATCCGGACGGGACCCTGGGGTTCCAGATCGACTGCGGCATTCGGATTCGTGGCGGGTTTAGCCGGAGCAGCAACAATCCCAAACACGCGTTTCGGTTGTTCTTCCGGGAACAATACGGTGCACCGAAGCTGCGCTACCCGTTGTTTGGGGATGCCGGGACCGACACGTTCGACGCGATCGACCTGCGCACCTTCCAGAACTACTCCTGGAGTTTTCAGGGCGACAGCCGGGGCATCTTCATCCGAGACCAGTTTAACCGGGATACACAACTCGAGATGGGCCACCAGGCCGAGCGGGGCGAGTTCTACCATCTTTACCTCAATGGGCAGTACTGGGGCTTGTTCAACACCTGCGAGCGTCCCGAGGCTTCGTACGCCGAGACCTACTACGGCGGTCAGAAGGAGGACTACGACGTGATCAAGGTCGAGGCCGGGCCCTACACCATCTTTGCTACGGACGGCAACCTGCAAGCCTGGGCCCAGCTCTACAACCTGGCCCGGTCGGGTTTGGCCAGTGACGCCGACTACGAGCGGGTGCAGGGCAACCATCCCGACGGCACGCGCAAGCCGAGTTATCCGAACCTGGTGGAGGTGGACAATCTGATCGACTACATGCTCATCACGCTGTATGGGGGCAACTTGGACGCGCCCATCTCGAATTTCTTGGGCAACAACTCTCCCAACAACTGGTACGGCATCCGCAGCCGCACCGACGAGTTTGGGGGCTTCCGTTTCTTCATCCACGATGCCGAGCACACCTTGTTGAACCTGAACGAGAGCCGCATCGGGCCGTATGCGGCCGGGGACACCTCGGTGACCAAGAGCAATCCGCAGTGGGTGTGGCAGAAGATGTGGGCCAACCCCGAGTTCCAAGTCCGCAGTGCGGACCGTGTGCACAGGCATTTCTTTAACGGCGGAGCCCTCACTCCGGAAGCCGCCCTGGCCCGGTTCCGCAAGCGCCAGGCCGAGATCGACCGAGCGGTGGTTGGGGAGTCGGCTCGCTGGGGCGACGCCAAGCGCGGCACGCCGTTCACGCGCGAGGATTGGCTGCGCGAGATCAATAACGTGGCCAACAATTATCTGCCGCGGCGTAGCGACATTGTCTTGAGCCAGCTCCGGTCCCGGGGCCTCTATCCGAATGTGACCGCGCCGAGTTTCAACCAGCATGGCGGCGCGGTGCCCCGGGGTTTCCTGCTGAGCATGACTCGGCCCACGGGGACCGTGTACTACACGCGCGACGGCAGTGACCCGCGTTTGCGCGGTGGCGCGGTGGCTCCGGGCGCGCGGACGTACCAGGCGCCGATGGCCTTGGACGAAACCACGTTGGTTAAGGCGCGCGCGTTGGTGGGGGGCACCTGGAGCGCGCTCAACGAGGCCACCTTTACCCTCATTCAAACCTACACGAACCTGCTCCTGACCGAACTCATGTATCACCCGGCCCCGGAAGGCGAGGTGGACGGTGACCAGTTCGAGTTCATCGAGCTCAAGAACGTGAACCCGTTCGAGATCGATCTAAGCGGTGTCCGGTTCACGAACGGAGTCAGGTTCGCCTTCCCGCTGGGCACCAAGCTGGGGCCGGGGCGATTCGCGGTGCTGGCGCGCAACGCCACGAATTTCGCTCGCCGCTACCCCGGCGTATTCCTGGACGGGGTGTACTCGGGGAGTCTAGCCAACGGTGGCGAACGCGTCACGCTCGTGCATGCGGTGGGGACGCCCCTGTTCTCGGTCGAGTATCGCGACGCGGCGCCGTGGCCGGAGACGGCCGATGGCCAAGGCTTCTCGCTGGTGCCGATCCACCCGAACATGAATGAGGCGCCGGACGATCCGGCTCAATGGCGAGCGAGCTCGCGTATGGGCGGGTCGCCGGGCGCCGACGACCCGCCGGCGGCGGTCGTGCCGGTGGTGATCAACGAGTTGCTCACGCACACGGACCCGCCGGCGGTCGATGCTGTCGAGTTGCATAACCCGACGGCGCTGCCTGCGGACATCGGCGGCTGGTTCTTGACCGATGACCGGGCTACGCCCCAGAAGTATCGCTTGCCCAGCGACACGGTCTTGGCGCCAGGCGCCTATCGTGTCTTCGACGAGGGCGATTTCAACCCGGTCCCCGGGCTGCCGCCGAGTTTTTCCTTCAGTTCCCATGGCGAAGAGGTCTACCTTTACTCGGCCGATGCGGCGGGCAACCTGACCGGTTACAGCGACGGCTTCGGCTTTGGGGCCGCAGCCAACAGCATCAGCTTTGGCCGCTACACGAACAGCGTCGGGGAGGTGCAGTATCCGGCGCAACGCGCCAGCAGCTTGGGCACGGCCAACGCGGGTCCGCGCGTCGGTCCGGTGGTGATCAACGAGATTCGGTACCATCCCGCACCCGGCGACGAGGAGTTCCTTGAACTGAAGAACATCACGGACCAACCGGTGCGCCTCTACGATCCGTTGCGCCCGACCAATACCTGGCGGTTGAACGGTGTCGGGTTCACTTTCCCTCCCGGGATCGAGTTGCCCGCGCAGGGGCTTGGGTTGCTGGTGGGAACCGATCCGGGCGCATTTCGCAGCCGCTATCGGGTAGCGGCGCAGGTGCCGGTCCTGGGACCCTATCCCGGCGTGCTGCAAGACAATGGCGAGCTTCTTGAACTGCAGCAGCCGGACGCGCCCGACTTGACCACCAACGCACTTGGGGAAGTGTCGGTCTTGGTTCCCTGGGTGACCGTAGACGCCGTCCGTTACAATGATCGGGCGCCGTGGCCGGTCGCGGCGGCCGGCACGGGCCCCTCCCTGGAACGGGTCGATCCGCAAGCCTACGGCAACGATCCCGCCAATTGGCGAGCCAGCTTCGGCCCGGCGTCGCCCGGCCTGGACAACGACGGCAACCGGATGCCGGTGGTCGACGCGGGATTGGACATCGACCTTCAGGCGGCAGTTTTTCCCGCACGTACCCCGCTCAGTGGGTCAGCCACCGACGATGGTCTGCCCAAGGGTTTAGGCGGCCTGCGGCCGCGGTGGTTGCAGATCGGCGGGCCTGCGCCCGCGCTGGTGGAGGCGCCCGAGGCCTTCAGCACTCAGGTGCAGTTGCCGGGTACCGGGCGCTACGTCTTTCGCTTGGTGGCGAGCGATGGTGAACTCACCGGCGCGGATGAAGTGACACTCACGGTTACGCGGCCCTCGACCGAACAGACGCTGGTGCCAGCCGGCGCAGTGTGGCGGTACTTAGACGATGGCTCGGATCAGGGCACCGCCTGGCGCGCGCTCGGGTTCAACGATGGCGGTTGGCGTTCCGGCCAGGCGCAACTCGGCTACGGGGACGGCGACGAGGCTACCGTGGTCGGCTACGGCCCGGCCAGCAACACCAAGTACATCACCACCTATTTCCGCAGGTCCTTGACCGTCGCGGGCGCGGCCTCGGTCACCGCCTTGACGTTGAAGATCCTGCGCGACGACGGGCCGGTGGTCTACCTGAACGGAACCGAAGTGATGCGCGACAACCTGCCCGAGGGTGAGATTGGCTTTCAGACCCGCGCCGGCACGGCCATCGGTGGTGCGGACGAGAGCGCGTTTCTCGAACGCGCGGTCGATCCGGGCCTGCTGCGCGAGGGTCTGAACGTGCTGGCGGTGGAAATGCACCAGGTGAGCCCGACCAGTAGCGACCTGAGTTTCGACCTGCAACTCGATGCGCTGGCTTTCCCGGCGGACCGCCCGCCGACCGTGGACGCAGGGCCGGACCTGGCCATCGCGCTGCCGAATGCGGCCGTCCTGGACGGTCGCTTCACGGACGACGGCCTGCCGGGTCCCCCCGGAGTGGTCACTCTCGAGTGGGTGAAGGTGAGTGGGCCGGGGCAGGTGAGTTTTTCGGAAGCGACGCTCTGGCGTACCACGGCGACGTTTAGCGCGGCGGGAGACTATGTGCTGCGCCTGACAGCCACCGACGGCGCTGCCGTCGTCAGCGATTCGGTCCTGGTCCGCGTCAGCGGTGTGGTATCGCCGCCCCAGATCGTCGAGGCCAGCGTGGTATTCGGGGCAAGCCCGAGCTTCCAACTCGGGTTTGACGCCCTCGCCGGTCGGTCTTATCGGGTGCAATTCCGCGACACACTCGGCGCGGGGCCTTGGCAAGAGTTGACCACGATACCGCCGGGAGCGGCGCGGCGTGTCCTGGTGACCGATCCGCTGCGGAGCGAGCGCCGGACCCGGTACTACCGTATGGTGCTCGAGTGAGGTCTCGCCTGGGGGCTTTGCTGTGGGTGAGGGTGGATCGCGACCCGGGCTGGGAGCTTGGCTTTCGAACCGGTTGCGGGTGGTCTTCGGGCGGTTCGAGCACCCAGCCAGCCGCTCTCTATGAGGCGGCCGTACCGCCGACTTTCCAGTCGGCCGCACGCCGGTTGGAAAACCGGCGCTGCAGGCTCATGGCTCCTATGCGCGCGCCAAGGTGGGTGGAGGCTCTCCCTGAGCCGCCAGGTAGAGGTAGGGCCGGACCGCCGGGCCGGCCGCTCGGGCTCGGTGACCTGCCTCGCTCGGCGCGCCCTGCCGCCAAGCTGTCGCCCAGGCAGAGTGGTGTCATCGGTGGAATCGCGAGGCCGACCCAAGCCGCACGGCGAGAACGGAAAGCCGGCCTTGCCTGTGAACCAGGGTCGGGGGCATGCTCGCGCCATGAACCGCCGCACCTTCCTAAGTGTTCTCACCCTAGCCGGGGCTGGCTCGGCGCTAGTCCGGGCTGTGCCTGCGCTCGAGCCGACGGCTGGGAGCCGGCGCAAGATGACTCTCTGTTTGAACCCAGGCGCCATTGGTGTCCGCGCCAGCCAACTCGAGGCCGTCGAGCTGGCGCACCGCCACGGGTTCGAGTCGGTCGAGCCGCAGGGCGAATACTTGGCGGGCTTGTCCCCGGAGCAACTGGCGGATTTGTTGTCCGATCTTCGGGCGAAGCGGTTGGTGTGGGGGGCGGCGGGGTTGCCGGTGGAATTCCGCAGTGAGGACGCGCGGTTCGAGCGCAGTCTGGAGCGGTTACCCCGTGTGGCGGCTGGCCTACAGCGAGCGGGGGTCGAGCGGGTGGGGACGTGGATTTCGCCTGGTCATGGCAGCCTAACGTATCTGCAGAACTTCCGACAACACGCCACGCGGCTGCGCGAGGTGGGGCGCATCCTGAAGGATCATGGGCTGCGGCTAGGGCTCGAGTACGTGGGTACCAAGACCAGCCGAGACCGGCTGAAGTATCCCTTTGTGCACACGCTGGCGGAGTGCCTCGAATTGATCGCGGAGATCGGCACGGGCAACGTGGGGGTGGTGCCAGACAGTTGGCATTGGTGGCAGGCGGGCGACACGACGGCGGATCTGCTCGGCTTACGGAACCAGGACGTGGTGGCCGTGGATCTCAACGACGCGCCGACCGGGATTGCCAAAGACCAGCAACGGGACAACCAACGCGAACTGCCGGCCGCCACGGGCGTGATCGACCTGGCTGCTTTCTTGGGCGCGCTCGCGCAGATCGGCTACGATGGCCCGGTTCGCGCTGAGCCCTTCAATCAACCGCTCAACGAGTTGGACAACGAAGCCGCCTGCGCCGCCACCGTCGCCGCCCTCCGGAAGGCCCTGGCGCTCCTCGCCTGATCGCTTGACTTGCGCGCGCCGCTTGTTTTCCCTCTCGCGTGCGGTGGTGGGTCACTGCACGCTCGATTCCATGCGCTGGTCTCAGACATTCATACCGACACTGAAGGAAACGCCTGCTGACGCAGAGATCGTTTCGCACCAACTTCTGCTGCGCGCCGCGCTGGTGCGCAAGCTGACGGGGGGGTTGTACACCTTCCTGCCCCTGGGCCTGCGCGCCCTGCGAAAGGTCGAGCGCATCGTCCGCGAGGAAATGGATCGCGCTGGGGCGCTCGAGGTCTTCATGCCGGCCTTGCAGCCGCCGGAGATCTGGCAGCAGAGCGGCCGCTATGTCACCGCGCGCGAGGTTCTCTACAAGGTGCGAGACCGGGCGGACAAGGAGTGGCTGCTGGGGCCCACGCATGAGGAGGTCATCACGTCGTTGGTGGCGGGTGAAATCAACTCCTACCGCCAACTCCCCAAGAACTTCTACCAAGTCCAAACCAAGTTTCGTGACGAAATCCGACCCCGCTTCGGCCTGATGCGCGCCAAGGAATTCATCATGAAAGACGCCTACAGCTTCGATGTAACGGACCAGGCAGCCCAGGTCAGCTACCAGAAGATGTACGATGCCTACACGCGCATCTTCCAGCGCTGCGGCTTGCGCACCCTGCCGGTCGAGGCCGATACCGGCGTCATCGGCGGCAAGTTCTCCCACGAGTTCATGGTCCCTGCCGAGACCGGCGAGAACGAAGTCGTGTACTGCGAGACCGGCCCCTACGCGGCGAACCTCGAGAAGGCCGTTAGCCAGGGGCCGCTGACCCCTTGTCCACTGGCGGACACCGGGCACGAGCCGGAGCGGTTCGCGACGCCCGGGGTGCTGACCATCGAGGCGCTCAGCCAGGCGCCCTACCACGTGCCCGCTTCTGCCCAGATCAAGACCTTGGTCTACATGGTCAAACCTTTCGGGAGCGAGGACTCGCACCCGGTGGCCATCCTCCTGCGCGGCGATGACCAACTCAACGAGGCCAAACTTGCCGGTCCACTTGGCAGCAACGTCTTTCGTCCCGCCACCCCCGAAGAGATCTTCCTGGTGTTGGGGGCTCACCCGGGCAGCCTCGGGGCCGTCGCCAGTCGCTTGCCGACGCAGGCGGCAGCGCTGCCGGTCTTCGCCGATGAGGCTCTGCGCGGCGCGGCCGGCATGACGACGGGCGCCAATGAGGACGGCTACCACGTCCGCCACGTGAACCTGACGCGGGACGTGCGAGTGACCCACTGGGCCGACTTGCGAACCGTGCGGGTCGGCGAACGCTGCGTCGTCAGTGGGCAGCCGCTCAAGATCCGCCGGGCGATCGAGGTCGGCCATGTGTTCAAGCTGGGCACCAAGTATAGCGAGGCGCTCAACGCGCGGTACCTGGACGAGACCGGCGTCAGCCGGCCCTGTGTGATGGGTTGTTACGGGATTGGCGTCACGCGCACCCTCCAGGCCATCGTCGAGCAATCCAACGACAAAGACGGCGTCCGCTGGCCCGTCGCGGTTGCGCCCTACACGGTCTTGATCACGCCTCTGAATGTGGCGCCCGAGAGTCCGGGCATGCAACTGGCAGAACGCATCTACGCCGACCTCGCGACGCGGGGCGTCGAGGTGTTGCTCGATGACCGGGACGAACGTCCGGGGGTGAAGTTCAAAGATGCCGACCTCATCGGCATCCCGCTGCGCGTCAGCATCGGCGAGAAATCGCTCGCGCGCGGCGAGGTCGAACTCAAACCGCGCGGCGGCGCCATGACAGCCGCCAAGGCCGAGGATGCCGTGGCGCGCGTCTTGGAGTGGTTGCACGAAGCCGAAGCGAGTCGGGCAACATGAAGCGTCGGACCTTCTTGAAAGGGGCGGCGGCGTGCCTGCCGCTTCTGGCTTGGGCGCGGGCCCTGGGGGCGCCAGCCGAGGACCGAGCGCGCGAGTGGGCCGCGGACCTGGTGATTGTGGGCGGTGGGTTGGGCGGGTGTGCCGCGGCCTTGGCGGCGTGCCGTGCGGGTTGGCGGGTGATCTTGACGGAGGAGACGGACTGGCTGGGCGGCCAGGTTACGTCGCAGGCCGTGCCGCCGGATGAGCATCCCTGGATCGAGAGCTTCGGTTGCACGCGTTCCTACCGCCAATACCGCGACGCGGTGCGCGCTTACTACCGCGCGCATTACCCTCTGACCGCCGAGGCCCGCCGCCAGTCGCAGCTCAATCCGGGCAACGGGTGGGTCTCGCGCCTTTGTCACGAGCCGCGCGTGAGCTTGGCGGTGCTCGGGCAGATGTTGGCTCCGTATGCGAGTGGCCGCCAACTCCGCGTGCTGCTCGAGCACAAGCCCGTGGCGGCGGAGGTCAGCGGCGACCGTGTCTTGGCGGTGACCGTTCGGGATCGGCGTGCCGACCGGCGGCGCACATTATCCGCACCCTACTTTGTCGATGCCACCGAGCTTGGCGATCTGCTGCCGCTGACTGGGACCGAGTTTGTTATCGGGGCCGAGGCCCAGCGAGATACCGGGGAGCCGCATGCGCCGGCGGAGGCCGCCCCGTTGAACCAGCAAGCGATCACCTGCTGTTTCGCCGTCGATTATGTTGCGGGGGAAGATCACACCATCGAGCGGCCCCGCGAATACGACTTTTGGCGGCACTACGTCCCCCAGATGACCCCGCCTTGGCCGGGGCCGCTGTTGAGTTGGGACTCGACTCATCCTGTCACACTGGAGCCGCGTCGTCTGCCCTTCGATCCCACCCTCAAGGTCACCGCCTCGAACCTCTGGATGTACCGGCGGATTGCCGATGCAGCCAACTTCCTGCCGGGTGCCTATCGCAGTGGCATCTCGCTCATCAACTGGCCGCAGAATGACTATTGGCTTGGCCCGCTAGTGGGCGTCTCCGAAGCCGAGGCCGAGCGCCATGTGAGCCGAGCCCGGCAGTTGAGCCTCTCCCTGCTCTATTGGATGCAAACCGAGGCACCCCGGCCTGATGGCGGCACCGGGTGGAAGGGGTTGCGCCTGCGCGAAGACCTTGTGGGCACGGCCGACGGGCTGGCCAAGCACCCTTATATTCGGGAGGCGCGCCGGATCCGGGCCGAATTCACCGTGGTCGAACAACATGTTAGCACCGAAGCGCGCTGCGAGGCCACCGGCCGACCGCGCGACGAGGTCGCCGCGGCACCGTTCCCTGATTCGGTGGGTGTGGGTGCCTACCGGATCGACTTGCACCCCAGCACAGGCGGCGACAACTACATCGATCTCAGCTCGCTCCCCTTTCAGATCCCGCTCGGTGCGCTGCTTCCTCGCCGGGTCGAAAACCTGTTGCCCGCCGCGAAGAACATCGGTACGACCCATATCACCAACGGCACTTACCGTCTGCATCCCGTCGAATGGAACATTGGCGAGGCCGTGGGGGTGTTGGCGGCTGCCAGCCTGCGCGTCAAGGAGCCGCCCCGCCAGATCCGCAACGATCCCAAACGCCTGGCTCAGTTCCAGCAGGAACTCCGCAATGCGGGGATCGAACTCGAATGGCCGCGCCTGCGGCCGTTGTAACCGGGTCGCCGCACAGCGCACAGAGGGCTTGTTCCGGCCGACGGGTGCGGGCGCAAGGCTTCGGGCGATGGCCCTGATGGGCGCGCGTCGGCCCCTGTGCTTGTGCCGTGCCTGACGACGGCAACCTCCCCCCCCAACCCTCCAACCCGCTACGAGTCAGCGGGATATGATAATCGCACTGGAGATATAAAGTTGACACTGACGATGGTCGACGCGGTCGCCATGGGTTGCGGGCCTGGATCGGTTGGTGCTCCCGGCGGAGATAGCCTGCCCGGACCTCAGGCTTCTAACTCGCCACGAGTCTGCCGAATACCATAATCACCCAGGAGAAATATAGTTGACACTGGGCATGCTACTCGGGCGCGGTTGTCGAGGGGGGTGACTCGGTGCGAGTTGGACTGGCAGGAACAGGGCAATTAAAAAGACAGGAGATTGATTGTTGACAGACTGGCGTGCTGAGCGCCTCGCTTGGCCGGTGCACGCGTGGGGTTCGGGTGGTCGGAGCCCGGGGCAGGGGGCGGGAAAGGGGAAGGGGAAGGGGGTGGGCGCGTAGGCGCGCAGTCCGTCCTTCCGGCCTGGGTACGGTTGGAGTATCCAGCCACGGTGGAGCTAGCCCGGCGAGTGAGGCCCAGGCGCTCCTTGGGAGGAACGCCTGGGGCGGGTGGCGACTCAGCTTCGAAGCACTTGCACTTGGATGCCGACCTTATGGGCGGCGTAGGCCAATTCACGGGTGTAATCGCCGTAGGCGAGCATGCAATGGAAACCGCGCAGGTTGCGGAGGACATCGTGCGTGTCGGCGTTCAACTCGACCTCGACCTGGGCGCGGCAGGTATCGGTAAATGGGGTGTCGAGGATCTTGCCGGTGAGGGCGAGCCAGTGTTTGGCTTCGAAGTCGGGTTTGACGATGGTGAGCAACTGTCCTTTACGGAAGTGGACATGGGTGGCGGCGCCGTGGTCGGATTCGTAGTGGGTGACGAGGTTTGCCGATTCGAGGGTGCGGCCGTCCATGCGCCGGGGGGCGGTGCAATGGGCGAACATCATGCGGCCCTGGTGGGGGTAGGTGGGATTACAGAAGTAGGTGGGTTTGCCGGCGATGAAGTGGAGGAGGATGCCCGAGGGGATGACGACGAAGTCGCCCTCACAATAGGCCATGTAGCCGTCGTCGTTGACGAGGGTGAGGGTGAGGCAGGGCATGATCCCGGCGTAGCTGGCCATGCAACCGCGGACGGTGACGGCGAAGGCGTCTGCCTGGTTCATGAGGTCGTGGAACAGATGCTTGAGGAGGAAGGCATCTTGAACGGCTTGGGGCGTGGTGTCGAGCTTGACGCCGGCCGCTTGGACATACTGTTGGGCCTCGCGCTGGCAGCGGGCCATCAACGGGGCATCCTTCCGGCTCGCCTCGATTTTCGCATTCAACTCAGGGATAGGCAGATCGATCATGTCGAGTTGAAACCGCTCGCGAGCGAGTTCGGGCGCTTTGGGCCAAGACCAACCGCCGGGTCCGCCGACACAGACGATGCGGCGGCCGAGGGTGTTTTTGAGTCCGTAGAGGGCCTGCAAACGCCAGCGCAGTTCCGCGCTTTCATCTACGACTACGTCGTCAAGGCCCACGTTGGGCTGCTGCACTTGGTCGGTGTGGTTACGGAGGAACCGGGAGTCGACAATCTCGTGCCAGAGGTAGTAGGGACCGGACTTGTAACGAACGAAGATGAGCAACCGTTTGCCCGAGGCGGCCAGGGCTTGGAGCGTCTCGGTTCCGCTGCCGGCGGCGTAGACCAGGAGCGTGTCGGCCGGTGAATCTCTGAGGGCGGCCGCCTCTGCTGGGTTGGTGACTTTGGCCAGGGGTTGGAGTTGGAGGCCGAAACCTGCGGTGCGCACCAGTTCTTTGGCTTCCTGGTCGATGCGCGCGACCTCTTCGTCCACGGCAGCCTGGGTTTGGAGTCCGCCCCAGTTGCGCCAACTGCGGGCGGGCTGGCGCTGGGGCAGGTTGTACATGAGGACGGGCTGCACAACCAGGTCGCGGCCGCCGAGCCGCATGTCTAGCGAGCGGCTGCGGTCTCCGGTGGAGGCCGCATGGGCCCGGGAGTTGCGCCAGGGTTCGAGCAGGGTGGCGGTCAAGACGACGGTGGCGCCGGCGCGTAGGAACGCTCGCCGTGGCCAGCGCGACGGGGCAACTACGGGCGGTGTTGCGGAGGGCACGGTGTGGAGGGGAGGAGTGGCAGCCGGTGTGGAGGGTAGAGCGTTGGCGTTCATAGTGGGGTGGTGGTTAGCCGGGGAATGCGAGGCTAGGGTTAAGGGTTAGAGGGCTAGAGGAATGAGGTATCGGGCGCAGGCGCTTGGCCGGGGTTGGCCGGCTGGAGCCAGGGGCCTGTCTAGCATGGCATGCTATTGACTCATGATGAGTGGGTTAGAGTTGCACCAGGCTTATGGCGCAACGATGGCAGGCCTTGCCGTTGAATGCAACCTATTCCGCGCGGCTTTTGATCGCCCCCCAACACTTATTCCGCGCGGCGTTCGGCCCGGGAGTGGCGGCGGGCGGCAGTGACTGTGGGGTGAGAGCTCGGGCTTGCCGGGCGAGTTGGGGTGGGGCGGGTAGGCTGGCTTAGGTCGCGCTGGCCCAATAGCAGACGGCGCGTTGTTTCATCGAGTCGACGTTGAGATGGATGGCACCTGCGGGGGCGAGGGCATGGGAGTCGATGACGTGGATGACGCGGGCCCATTCGGCGGAGTTGGGGAGGAGGGCGGGGAGTTGGTTAGGGTGTTGGCGGATGCCGGCTTCGTTGAGGGTGTGGTCGGTTTGGTGGGGCGCGACGGCCAGGTAGAGCATGTCCATCTCGACAAGGTCGTTGAAGAAGTGGGTGCCGAGGGAGACGTCGGGGACGAGCCCCTCGTGCATGAGGGCAAGTTCGCAGATGACCTGGACGCGGTTAATCTCTGCGAAGGAGACCGGCACGCCGAGCGAAGGCATCGAGGTACCCCATCGGCCGGGGCCGATGAGGAGGGTGATTTGGTGTTGGTCCTCGGGTTCGAGGTGGGTGAGCCGGCCGATGGTGCGGGCCACCGAGTACTGTTCGCTGCGGGTCAACTGGCTGTAGACCGAGGGGACGATGTAGATGAGTCGGTCGATGAGGGTGGCGAGGCTATGGCCGACGATGGGTCCCGAGGAGGAGAAGAGGAGGTGGGCGGGGTCGAGGGCAGGCGGGGGCTCGATGCGGCTGCCTTCGCCGCGGATTTTGACTTGGAAAGGTCGGCACTGGACGAGGTTGAGGCGGAACTCGCCGTTGGCCTCGAAGTGGGCGGTGAACTCGACATCGACGGGGTGTTGATAGGCTTCCTGGAGCACCTGCAAGAGCTCGCGCATGACGGGCACGAACTTGGTTTCGCGCACCAGGCGGTCGAAGGTCAGGGTGCTGCCGGTGAAGCCGTCGCCGCCCGCGCGGCTGGAGAGGTCGGGTGCGGCGGCGCTGACGGAAGCGAAGAGGCTGAGCAAGCCGACGGGGAACGCGGTGGCGACTTCGTCGAAGCCACGGGAGACGAGTCGATTGGCCTGGAGGTCGAGGAGGTCGACGCGGCGTTGGGAGTACTCGGTGACCTGGTCGGGGGTGACCTCGGGTCGTTTGAGCGGGGCGTTGAGGGAGAGGAGGCGGGTGTAATCGTCGCCGGTACGTTCGACGGCTCGGGTTCCGAGCCCGAAGACCAGGCGGAGGAAGCCGGCGGTGGGATCGATTTCCTCGTGCCAGACGAAGGGGTTGAAGGAGAAGCCCACGCCGCCGGTGTGCGGGAAGAAGAGGTCGCCGTAGCGTTCGCCGGAGACGCGTTGGACGAGGAGGGCCATTTGTTCGTCGCGTTCGAGGAGGCCGTGGTGGCGGCGGTACTGGAGGCCCTCGGCGTGCATGGTGCTGGCGTAGACGGTCCGGACGGCGGCCATGAAGGCTTCGAGGCGTTCCTGGGGTGTGCCTTGGTTGGCGCAGAAGACGCTTTCGTATTTGCCGGAGAAGGCTTTGCCGTAGCTGTCCTCGAGGAGGCTGCTGCTGCGGACGATGATGGGGGACTGGCCGAAGTAATCGAGCATCTCCATGAACTGATGCTGGATGGAGGGTGGGAAGGTGCCTTTGAGGATGCGCTCGCGGGCTTCGGCGGCGCGTGCGAGGTAGACGTCGAAGTCTTTGTGGCGGCGCCGGAGCCACCAACAGCCGTTTTGCACGAGGAAGGTGTAGAAGACATCGGAACCGACGAAGAAGGAGTCATGGCTCTCGAGGCGTTCGGCCCAGGCGGGATCGGCTTTACGGAGGATGGCCCGGGCCAGGAGCATGCCGAGGGACTTGCCCCCGACCCGGCCGGTGCCGATCATGCGCTTCATGATGCCCACCAGGTCGGCCAGCTCGAAGTAGGTGGTCGCCAGCCCCAGCAGCCGGTCTTCCCGCGTGATCACCATGCGCAGCAGCCGCTGGCAAAGCCGCTGGGTCGCTTGGTCCAGGGGCGCGGCGGGCGGCCGCGCATGGAGGGCCTGCTGCGCCTCGTAGAAGATGCGGGTCCAGACGCCGGGCCGGTGGATGGTGAAGTCCAGCCACGGTTGCGGCACCCCGGCGAGGATGTCGGTGATGGTGGCGCTGTTGGTGACGGGCCGGAATTCTTCACCCTCCCAACTGTGGATGGTGTAGAGGGTGGGGGTATGGCGTTCGTAGACCTTCAGGGGGTGGAGGAATCGGCGTTGGCCTTGGCGGAAGACCTCGATGACCACTTGGGCAGTCCGGCTGATGGCGTCGGTCGCTACTGAGGAGTGCTGGTTCTTGAGCAGGGCGAAGTAGGCCACGGTATCCAGCTCGTACAGGTACGGGCAGACGATCATGAAGAAGTTGCCCAGCATCTGGTCGCTGTACCAGTCCGCTGCCAGGTCGGAGAGGCAGTCGAAGACGTAGTAGGCGCCGGGGCCGGCCTTCTCGATGACGTTGAGGATTTCCGCCAGGAACCGTTCGAAGCCTTCCTGGGGATCGAGCCGGTAGACATCCGCGCCACAGCTTTCGGACAAGAGTGCTTTGTGTCGTGCGAAGCGGAAGTACGTCAGGCGCCGCCCGTTCCGGCCCGCCTCGGCCCAGAAGGGCAGGAGGACGGGGAGGTAGTCTTCGATGTCGTCCAGGCGCCAGACGACGTTATCGCCGGGCAGCAAGCCCAGCAACACGCGGTCCAGGCCCGGCAGGCCGGTGCTCAGTCTTGTTTGGTCGGTTTTCATGCGTGACCAGTTACCCAACGGCGGGAGACAGGGGGGCCCTTCACCCGTGCGACACCACGGGCGTCGCCACCGGTGGCCGAGGCTGCTTCTACCATTCGAGGGGCGCCAGGCAAAGCAAAAGCGGCAGCCGCGGGGCAGTTGGGCGATCGAGCCGGTCCGATGGAGTCGGTTGATGGCGAGGCGAGTGGAGGATGGGCGGGGCGACTCCGGGGCACGGTTTTTGAAAAGAAAGCATGGACAAGTTTGGGCGATTGCATTAGTAGCTCGTCGTTTTTGTGCAGGCGGTTCCTGGTGATAGAGTCCTTGTGAGTGTCAACCGGCGGCGGGATCTTTCGGGTCCCGAGGGCGGGGGCGAGGTCTTTCCTGGGCGGCCGGCCGGGCACACGGTTCACCCCAACAACCACAACCACCAGACCCCCTGATTCGTATGGGACTTGTCCAAGACACACTCGAGATTGTATGGAAACGCAACCCCGGTGAGCGGGAGTTTTTGCAGGCCGTGACGGAGGTGCTCACGTCGGTTGAACCGGTGATTGAGCGCTACAAGAAGTACCGGGACGGCAAGATCCTGGCGCGGATTGTCGAGCCGGAGCGGCAGGTTATGTTTCGGGTGCCCTGGGTGGATGACAAGGGCGAGATCCAGGTCAACCGCGGTTTCCGCATTCAGTTCAACAGTGCGATCGGACCTTACAAAGGCGGGCTGCGGTTTCACCCGACGGTGTGCGCGAGCATTCTGAAATTCCTCGGGTTCGAGCAGGTCTTCAAGAACTCGCTGACGACGTTGCCGATGGGTGGGGGCAAAGGCGGTGCGGACTTTAATGTGCACGGCAAGTCCGACAACGAGGTGATGCGTTTCTGTCAATCGTTCATGACGGAGTTGTTCCGGCACATTGGTCCGGACACGGACGTGCCCGCCGGGGACATTGGCGTTGGGGGGCGCGAGATAGGGTATCTGTACGGTCAGTACAAGCGGTTGCGCAACGAGTTTACCGGGGTGCTTACGGGCAAGGGCCTGGGCTGGGGCGGTTCGCTCATTCGGCCGGAGGCGACCGGGTACGGGGCGGTGTATTTCTCGCAGGAGATGCTCAAGACGCGCAACGAGAGTTTCGCGGGCAAGGTGTGCACCGTGTCGGGTTCGGGCAACGTGGCCCAGTACACGATCGAGAAGCTCAATCAATTGGGGGCCAAGGCGGTGAGCGTGTCGGATTCCAACGGGACGGTGCACGACCCGGACGGCATCAACCCGGAGAAGCTGGCGTACTTGATGGACCTGAAGAACGTGCGGCGAGGGCGCATCAAGGAATACGCGGAGAAGTACAAGGTCAAGTACCTGGATGGCCAGCGGCCCTGGGGTATCCAATGCGACTGTGCCTTCCCGAGCGCGACCGAGAACGAGATCAGCGGGGAGGATGCCAAGACGCTGTTGGACAACGGCTGCATTTTGGTGGCCGAGGGCGCCAACATGCCGACCGAACCGGCGGGCATTCGCCAGTTCTTGGCCAAGAAGATCCACTACGGCCCGGGCAAGGCCGCCAACGCCGGTGGCGTGGCGACTTCCGGGCTCGAGATGTGTCAGAACTCGATGCGGCTGGCGTGGACCCGGGAGGAGGTGGACCAGCGTCTGCAGCGCATCATGGTCACGATCCACAAGGTCTCCAGCGAGGCCGCCGCCGAGTACGGGCAGCCGCACAATCTCGAAATGGGCGCCAACATCGCTGGGTTCGTTAAGGTAGCGGACGCCATGCTCGACCAAGGATTGGTCTAAGCCGAACTCCAACTGAACGGTGACTGGCCGCGGCCTCGGGTTTCCGGGGCTGCGGCGAGCGCGCCTCGCAGTCGAGCAGTGGTTGCGCGGGGGGGCTTGGGTTGTGGCCACTGGCCTTGTCTGCTACGATGCTGGCCGTGAACGAATTCCTGATAGGACTGTTGGGGGCGATGCTGGCGACGAACCAGGTCACCGCGGTCAGCAACGTGGTGGCCCGGGCCACCGGCATTGCGGTCCCGGTGACCGATCCGCACGACCCGGTCGAGCGGGAGTACCAACGGTTGCTGGCCGAGGACGATGCCGCTCAGGCGGAGGTGGACGAGTGGATCAAGGAGGACATGGCGTTTGCCGACCAAGCGGCCGGCAGCCAGTCCATCACGCTCCAGGCGCGCATTGACCAACGCTTCGCTGCGATCGACCAGGGGTATGAAGACTTCCTCCGACGGCATCCCCAGCATGCCCGCGCACGGCTGGCATACGGCAGTTTCCTCAACGATACGGGGCGCGACGGCGAGGCGATGATCCAGTGGGAGAAGGCCCGAGAGACCGAGCCCACCAACCCCGCCGCGTGGAACAACCTGGCCGACTACTACAGCCACCGCGGCCCGGTGAAGAAGGCCTTCGAGTATCTCGCCCGGGCGATCGAGTTGAATCCCCGGGAACCGGTCTATCGCCAGAACCTCGCCTTGGTTGTCTTTTTGTTCCGGAAAGACGCCCGGGAATACTACCAACTCGAGGACGATCAGCAGGTGCTCTGGCGGTCCTTGGAGCTGTACCGCAAGGCGCTCGAGTTGGATCCGGCTAATTTCGCGTTAGCGACCGAACTCGCTCAGGTTTATTACTTTCTGAAGCCCAGAGCGCAGGCCGATCGGACCGCGGCGGACCTCGATATGGCCTTGGTGGACGAGGCGCTAGCCACGTGGTTGGCGGCCGTGAAACTTGCCCATACCGACTTCGACCGGCAGGGGGTTTACCTCCACCTGGCTCGGGTTTGCATGTCACATGGCCGGTTCGCGGCGGCGCGCCAGCATTTGGCGGCGGTGACCCACCCCGCTCACAACGTGCTCAAAGCGCGGCTCGAGCGCAGTCTCGCTTACCGCGAGCAGGGCACAACCCCGCCCGGTGGCGGGGAGGAATAGCCCGAGACCGGTCCGGCCCGGGAGGTGCGGGCCGGGTGTGGGGCGCTGAGCTCGAGGCCTGGCGTGGCCAACCGCCTCAGCCCCGGTGGCCGAGCCGGGCGAGCAGCTTGTCGTGGATTCCCCCAAAGCCGCCGTTGCTGAACACACAAACGACGTCGCCGCCGAGGGCCTGCTGGCTGACGTAGTCGACGATGGCCTCGACATGGGGCAGGTACTCGGCTAATTGCCCCGCCTGGCGCAGGTCGGCGATGAGTCGTTCCGGGTCCAACCGCTCGGCGGGGGCGAGCAGGTCCAGGCGCGCGATCTGAGCGACCACGACGAGGTTGGCTTCGCTGAAGGCTTGGGCGAGCTCAGCCTGGAAGACGTTGCGCCGGGTCGTGTTCGAGCGGGGCTCGAAGATGGCCCAGAGACGCTCGCGCGGATACTTCACCCGCAACGCGTGGAGCGTCTCCCGGATGGCGGTCGGATGATGCCCGAAGTCGTCGATGACGACGACTCCGCCCGCCAGGCCGCGGACTTCCATGCGCCGTTTGACGCCTTTGAAGGTGTCGAAGCCGGACTGGATCTGCTTATTGGACAAGCCGCAGTGTTTGGCGCAGGCAACTACTGCCAGGGCATTGCGCACGTTGAATTGGCCCACCAGGTTCAGGTGGAATTTAAAACTGGGGATCTCGAACTCGCTGGCGGTGGCACCCAGGCGCAGGTTGAAGGCGCGGATGGCATCTTCTTCGTGCAGGCCGAAGCGTTTGACTGGGCAGGGCGCGGCCGCGAGCAACGGCGCCAGGTTCGGGTCGTCGCCGTTGGCCAACAACAGCCCATTGCGCGGCACCAGCCGGATGAAATGGCGAAACGCGGTCTGGACCGCTGCCAGGTCCGGGAAGATGTCCGCGTGATCGAACTCGAGGTTGTTGACGATGGCCAACTCGGGCAGGTAATGGACGAACTTGCTGCGCTTGTCGAAGAAGGCGGTGTCGTACTCGTCTCCCTCGAGGATGACCCATTCGCTCTGGGTGAAGCGGGCGCCCTGACCGAAGTTGAGCGGGACACCGCCGATGAGGTAGCTCGGTTGCCAGCCGGCTTGCTCGAACACCCAGGCCAGCAACGCGGTGGTGGTCGTCTTGCCGTGGGTGCCGGTGACGACAATCGAGCGCTTGCCGCGCAGGAAGAACTCCTTCAGCAACTCCGGCAGCGAGACATAGCGCAGCTTGTGGTCGAGGACGTACTCGGCCTCGGGGTTGCCGCGCGAGATGGCGTTGCCGATCACCACCAGGTCCGGCCGGTGCGCGAGATTCGACTCGGCGTAGCCGGGCGCCAGGGTAATGCCGCGTTCAGCCAGAAAGGTCGACATCGGCGGGTAGGCGTTTTGGTCGGAGCCCGTCACGGCGTAACCGCGTTCGTGCAACGCGACAGCGGTGGCCGCCATGGCGGTGCCTCCCATCCCCACAAAATGCACCGATCGGATCTCAGACAACATGCGGGTATGATGGCGTGGCGGTTGTTTTTGAAAATGCTTTTCCGGCGGCGGACGGGGCGGTCGGCCTGGGCAATGGAGGGGAGCAGGCGCGCGCGCTGCGGGTGGAACTTGCTCGCGCCGGTGGCTCTGCTAGCTTGCCGTGGTGAGTTTCGTGGACGAGTTCAGACAGTTGCCTTGGCGCTCGCTCGGGGAGCGGGCGCGCACCGCCTCGACGGCCGCGGTGCGCGCCAGCCTCGGGCGTGGCACGCTGGACCTGACCGACTTGGCCCACTTGCTGTCGCCGGCGGCGGGGGATGGGCTCGAGGCGCTCGGGCGCCGCTCGCAAGCGCTGACGCGGCAGCGGTTCGGCAAAGTGATCCGCCTTTTCGCCCCGTTGTACCTCTCGAATGAATGCATCAACAACTGCCGCTACTGCGGTTTCTCGCGCGACAACCCGATTCTCCGCGTGACCCTCGAGCGCGCGGATGTGGTCCGCGAGGGGCGCGCGTTGCGGGCGCAGGGTTTTCGGCACGTGTTGTTGGTGGCGGGCGAACATCCGAAGTTCGTCTCGCAGGGCTACTTGGCGGAGTGTGTGGGACTGTTGCACGGCGAGTTCTCGAGCGTCGCGCTCGAGGTCGGTCCCCTCGATGCCGACGACTACCGGCGGCTCGTGATGGCCGGCGCCGATGGCTTGGTGGTCTACCAGGAGACCTACGACCGGGACGTGTATGGCGCTATGCATACCGCCGGTCCGAAACGGAACTTCGACGGGCGCCTCGAGACCCCCGAGCGCGCCTATGCCGCCGGGTTCCGCCGGTTGGGGATTGGCGCCCTGTACGGTCTGGCGGACTGGCGGTCGGAGGCCATTGCGGTGGCGGCCCATGCGGCCTACTTGCTGCGGCACTGTTGGAAGGCGGCCTTGACCGTGTCGGTGCCGCGGCTGCGGCCTTGTGCCGGCGAGTTTGCGCCTCCCGCGCCCTTGGGTGACCGCGAGTTGGTGCAGTTGGTGTGTGCGTTGCGGCTGTTCCTGCCGGATGTGGGGCTGGTGCTTTCGACGCGCGAGCCCGCCCGGTTGCGGGACGGCATGATCCCGCTGGGGATTACGCTCATGAGCGCCGGTAGTCACACCGAGCCGGGCGGGTACACTGGGGCCGGCCGCGAGCGAGTCCATCGAACCCCACGTGGGCGGACAGTGCCCGTGACGGCGAGTGCGAGGGAATGGGTTTCGGGGGGAGAGCGCGGCGGGATCGCCACGGGCCAGTTCCAGATTGCTGACGAGCGTTCGGCGGCGGAAGTCGGTGCATTGATTCGGCGGCTGGGCTACGAGCCGGTCTGGAAAGACTGGGACGCGGCCTTAACGGCGTAGCGCGAGGGAGGGTAGCGACATGCTCGGAGAGAATACGGTGCTGGCGAACGGGAAAGCGGTGCGGGCCGAACTGCCGTGCTCGATCGAGGCCTTCTTGCTCTCGCAGCATCTGCGGCCGCGCAGTGTGGTGGTCGAGCATAACGGGGAGGCGGTGGCGCCCTCGGAGTTTGGGCACCGGCAGGTCCGGGCCGGCGACCGGTTGGAGATTGTGCAGATCGTTGCGGGCGGCTAGCACCTCAGGTTCCAGTCCACCCGCCCGTATTGGCGCTCGACCAAGGTGTGCACCTGGGCGCGTGGAATGTCGAGGAGAGGTTGGTCGCTGCCCCATGCGCGTTCGAGGGCGCTGCTCACGGCTTGGGCGTCGAGCTCGAGGTTGGTAACAAACTCACCATGCGCGCGCCCGGCGCGGTAGGCGGGTGCGCGCGGCGGTTGGCGCAGATACCGCGACACCTGCTCGAGGTCGAATCGCAGCAGGAAGGTCCCGTGCAGCAGGACCGCATGACGTTTCCGGCGCTGCGCATTACCGGAGAACTTGCGGTCGCCGAGCGTGAGATCGGTGTCGCCCCGGTGCCGGACGGGTTGGCCGAGGAGACCGGCGAGCGCGTCGCGGTGTCGTTCCAGCACGAAGCCGTTGGTGGAACGGATGCCTTCGAGGGCAGGGTGGGAGCCGATGCGCAGGATGAGGGCGTAACTGAGGCAGCCTGGGCCTTGCAGGACCGTGCCGCCGCCGCTGATGCGCCTTAGGATGGGGAGGTGGTCGGCCCGGCAGACCTCGAGTTGGACTTCGGCAGCCACACGGTTGGCGTAGCCCAGCACGACGAAGGGGCGAGGCGCTTCCCAGACGCGCAGGACCTCGTCCTGGGCGTCGGCGTCGCACGCGTCCAGGAGGGCTTCGTCCAGCGCCAGGTTCTCCGCAGGGGTGGGCAGGGTCAGCTCGAGGTATTTCATTGTGCGCGCTGGAATTGACTGTATTTTGGCGGGCGCGTGGGACGCAAAGCGCTTTTACAGCATTAACCAAACCGTGAACTCGTCGAGCCCAGACCCCGGGCTGGAACCTGCTGCCCCGACTCCTAGCGGACCTCGGACCGAGTGGTTCGAGGCTCATGCCCAGTTGCTCGAATGCGCCCTGCGTGACCGCGATCCGGAGCAGGCTGGGCGCTGGCTGACGCGATTGCTGGGGCGGTTGCGTGCGGCTGGGATTGCAGCGCCGCGGCCCCTGAGCACGCCGTACGTCAACACCATCGCGCCCGAGCAGCAGCCGGTCTTGCCGGGCGATCACGAGATGGAGCGGCGCCTCAAGAGCTACATTCGTTGGAACGCGATGGCGATGGTCGTCAAGGCCAACTCGAACACCAACGTCGGCGGCCACATCTCGACCTATGCCTCGAGCGCCACGCTCTACGAAGTGGGTTTCAACCACTTCTTTCGCGGCCACGGGGGCGGGCACCCGGCCGATCTGGTCTATTTCCAGGGCCATGCCTCACCCGGGATCTATGCGCGGGCCTTCCTCGAGCGGCGCTTCGATGAGCGGCACCTGGACCACTTCCGTCAGGAGTTGGCCGAGGGCGGCGGGCTTTCGTCTTATCCGCACCCGTATCTGATGCCGCAGTTTTGGCAGTTCCCCACGGTCTCGATGGGGCTGGGACCGCTGTTGTCCATTTATCAGGCGCGGTTCAATCGTTACTTGCGCGCGCGGGGGTTCCTGCATGATCCGGAGCCTAAGGTCTGGTGTTTCGTGGGCGACGGCGAATCGGATGAGCCGGAGACCCTCGGTTCGCTGACCTTGGCGGCGCGGGAGAACTTGGACAACTTGATTTGGGTGGTCAACTGCAACCTCCAGCGCCTGGACGGGCCGGTGCGCGGCAACGGCAAGATCATTCAGGAACTCGAGGCTGCGTTCCGGGGCGCCGGTTGGAATGTCATCAAGGTCATCTGGGGCTCGGATTGGGATGCGTTGCTGGCGGCGGACCGGTCGGGGTTGCTGGTCAAGCGCATGGGCGAGGCCGTCGATGGCGACTACCAGAAATACTCGGTCGAGCCTGGCAGCTACACGCGCAAGCATTTCTTCGGCAAGTACCCCGAGTTGCGGGAGTTGGTCAATCGCCTGACCGACGCCCAGATCCACAAGCTGTTGCGGGGCGGCCACGACCCCAAGAAGGTGTACGCGGCTTACCAGGCGGCCATGGCGCATCGGGGCGCCCCCACCGTCATCCTCGCCAAGACCGTCAAAGGGTACGGCCTGGGTGAAGCGGGCGAAGGCCGCAACATCTCGCACCAGCAAAAGAAGATGAACGAGAAGGAACTGCGCGAGTTCCGCACGCGGTTCCAGGTGCCGATCAGCGACGAAGAGGTGGCCGAGACGCCGTTCTATCGTCCAGCCCCAGACAGTCCCGAGACGCAGTATTTGCTCGAGCGCCGCCGCGAGTTGGGCGGTTTTCTGCCCGAACGCAGGGTGACCGCTCCTGCGCTCGAGGTGCCGCCTGGCGAGTTCTATGCCGAGTTTGCCAAGGGCTCCGGCAAGATGGCGGTTTCCACGACGATGGCGTTTGTGCGGCTGCTGAGCCTGCTGCTGCGCCACCCGAGCGTAGGCCGGAACATCGTGCCGATCATACCGGACGAGGCGCGCACGTTTGGGATGGACGCCCTCTTCCGCGAGATCGGCATCTACGCCCATGCGGGCCAGCTTTACGAGCCGGTGGACCGCGCTTCCCTCCTCTACTATCACGAGACCCAAGACGGCCAGATTCTCGAAGAAGGCATCACCGAGGCGGGGTCGATGTCCTCGTTCATCGCTGCGGGCACGGCCTATGCGACGCATGGGGTCAACATGATCCCGTTCTACATTTACTACTCGATGTTCGGTTACCAGCGGGTCGGCGATCTGTTCTGGCTTGCGGGGGACATTCGCGCCAAGGGTTTCCTGCTCGGGGCAACCGCGGGGCGGACCACGCTCAACGGCGAGGGGCTTCAACACCAGGACGGTCACAGTTTGCTGATCACCAGCGGCATTCCCACGCTGCTGAGCTACGATCCCGCGTTCGCGTATGAGTTGGCGGTGATCGTCGCCGACGGCCTGCGCCGCATGTACGTGGCGGGGGAGGAGCTGTTTTACTACCTCTGCCTGTACAACGAGAACTATCTCATGCCCCCGATGCCCGACGGCGTCGAGGAGGGAATCCTCAAGGGCCTGTATCGGTTCAAGCCCGGGCCCACCGGGCTCCCCCATAAAGCCCACCTCCTCGCCAGCGGCCCCATCATCCACGAGGCCCTCCGCGCTCAGGCCCTGCTTGCCGAACGCTACGACGTCTCCGCCGACGTCTGGAGCGCCACCAGCTACCGCGCCCTCCGCAACGACGCCGTGCGCGTGGCGCGCTGGAATCGGTTGCACCCTACCGAGCCGCCCCGACACTCGTTCCTTCAAGGGGCGCTCGGGGTCGAATCGGGCGTCTTCGTGGCCGTGTCCGACAATGTCCGCGCGGTGCCGGACCTCATTGCTCCCTGGGTGCCCGGGGGGCTGACGACGCTCGGCACCGACGGCTTTGGCCGCAGCGATACCCGGCCGAACCTCAGACGCTTCTTCGAGGTCGACGCCGAGTCCGTCGTCGTCGCCACCTTGCACGCGCTGGCCGAACGCGACGCGCTTCCTCGCGCGCGGGTCGCCCAAGCCCTGGGCGAGCTCGGCGTCGATCCGGAGCAGGCTCACCCCCAGATTCTGTAGCGGGAGTTTGTCCTTCACATTTCGCGCCGGCGGTTGATTCTACCTGCCACTGTTTTTCGACTATGGATGTCAAACTTCCCAAGTTGGGTGAAGGAGCCGATTCGGGCGTGGTGGTGAGCCTCTCCGTGAAAGTGGGCGACACGGTGAGCAAGGGCCAGACCCTGCTCGAACTCGAGAACGAGAAGGCCGTTGCGGCCGTCCCCTCGGACCAAGCGGGCACGGTCAGCCAGATCCACGTCAAGGTGGGCGATAAAGTCTCGGTCGGCCAACGGTTGGTGTCGCTCAAGGAGGCGGGGCAGGCTCCGGCTGCCCCTGCGCCGCAACCCTCCGCTTCCGCGCCTAGGCCCAGCCGCGGCCCGCGATCGGAGCCGGCCCAGGCGCCGCCCACGGCCGCAGAGCCCGAGCCCGACGAGGTCGAGGAAGCGCCACCGCACCGGGCGGGCGTCGCTCCCGCCGCCTCGCCCTCCCTGCGGCGATTGGCCAAAGACCTGGGGATCGACCTGGCTCGGATCCGGGGTAGCGAGCACGGCGGTCGCATCGTGATGGCCGACCTCCGCGCGTACATTGCGCGCCTGCAGAAGCTGGCCGCCCGATCGACGGCTGCCCCGGCCCAGCCGGCACCGCCGGCCGTCGAGCCCGTCGATTTCTCTCGGTGGGGCCCCGTCACGGTCAAACCCCTCTCGCCCCTGCGCCAGGTGATCGCGCGGCGGATGGGTGCGAGTTGGACCCACGTCCCGCGGGTGACCCAGTTCGATGAGGCGGACGTGACCGGGCTGCTCGCCTTGCGCAAAGAGCATCAGGCCGCATTCGAGAAGCAGGGGACACGGCTCACCTTGACGGCGTTCCTGCTGAAGGCGGTGGCCGATGTGCTGCAAAAGCATCCCGTGGTGAACGCGAGCTTGGACGCCTCGGGCGAACAGCTCGTGCTCAAGTCGTACTACCACATCGGGGTGGCGGTGGACACGGAGGCGGGCCTGCTCGTGCCCGTGCTGCGCGACGTGGACAAGCTGTCGCTGCTCGAGTTGTCGCGTGCGCTGGAGGAATTGGCCCAAAAAGCGCGTGAGCGAAAGCTCAGCGCCGACGACATGAAAGGCGGCACGTTTACGGTGTCGAATCAGGGCGGCATCGGCGGCGCCCAATTCACCCCGGTGGTCAACCTGCCCGAGGTCGCCATTCTCGGCTTGGGGCGGGGCGCTGTGAAACCGGTTTGGCGCGACGGCCAAGTCCAGCCTCGCACCCTCCTGCCGTTGGCGCTCTCGTATGACCACCGCGTCATCGACGGCGCCAACGCGGCCCGTTTCGTCGTGGACTTAGTGCAGGCCATCGAGGGGTTTGACCCCAAACGAGTCGAGGGATAACTCGAGCCTGCGAACCGCCTTGCTTACCGGCCCTGCCATCCCTATCCCTCGACACCACACCGCAACACCCATTCTCCCCGACTCCAGTTCCCCAGCCTTCCCATGACCCCTCTCCGTGCTGAACTCGTTGTTGTCGGCGCTGGCCCCGGCGGGTATGCCGCCGCCTTCTACGCCGCTGACCATGGCAAGCAAGTCCTGCTCGTCGAGCGCGACCCCCGCTTGGGCGGTGTGTGCCTCAACTGCGGTTGCATCCCCTCGAAGGCCTTGCTGCACGCGGCCCATACCGTGAGCCTGGCGCGAGAGGCCGCCCACCGGGGTATCGCTTATGGCGAGCCGAAGATCGACCTCGCCAAGCTCCGCGCCTGGAAGGAGTCGATCCTCCAACGACTCGGCAGCGGCGTGGCCCAACTCGCCCAGAAACGCCAAGTCCAAGTCCTTGCCGGCCGCGGCTATTTCGAGGCCTCGGACACCCTGAGGATCGAGACCCCGCAGGGGCAGCAGTTCGTTCAGTTCGAGCAAGCGATCATCGCAACCGGCTCGAAACCGGCCTTGCCGAAAGCCTTCGATCTGGGTAACCCGCGCATCATGACCTCGACCGAAGCCCTCGAGATCGAGGACATCCCGCCCCGGTTGCTCGTCGTCGGCGGTGGCTACATCGGCATGGAGTTGGGCACCGTCTATGCCACCCTAGGCAGCGAAGTGGTCGTGGTCGAAGCCCTCGAGAACATCCTCACGGGAGCCGATGTGGACCTCGCCCGGCCGATCGCCGCGCGCGCCCGCCAGAACTTCAAGGAAATCCGGGTTCAAGCCCGCGTGCGGAACATGGCCACCAAGGGCGCTCAGATCCGGGTGCAAATGGAATATGACGGCCAGCAACTGGACGAGCTGTACGACCGCGTGCTCGTCGCCGTCGGCCGGATGCCCAACGGCGACGACCTCGGCCTGAGCAACACGAAGGTCACCCGCGATGACAAGGGCTTCATTGTCGTGGACGAGAACCAACGGACCGACGACCCCAAGCTCTACGCTATCGGCGACATCGCCGGTGGCGTGCTGCTGGCCCACAAGGCGGCGCGCGAGGCCAGGATCGCGGTCGAGGCAATCTTGGGCCAGCACGAGACCATCCCCGAGTTCATCATCCCGGCCGTGGTCTTCACCGATCCGGAATTGGCCTGGTGTGGCCTCACCGAAGCCGAGGCGCGGCAGAAGGGCCTTGCCGTCGAGGTCGCCAAGTTCCCCTGGGCCGCCTCGGGGCGTGCTTTGACCTTCGACCGACCCGATGGGATGACCAAGCTGATCGTCGATCCGGAAACCGAGCGCGTGTTGGGGGTAGGGATTGTCGGGCACGGGGCGGGCGAACTCATCGCGGAGGGGGTGGTGGCGTTGGA
>Ga0194111_10000679_pt1 | contig 41182 bp, 32 predicted proteins | sample TA2KigC300mmetaG_FD_146194 | JGI IMG/M metagenome (GOLD analysis project Ga0194111, IMG submission 146194) | Freshwater microbial communities from Lake Tanganyika, Tanzania - TA2015033 Kigoma Deep Cast 300m | ecosystem: Environmental > Aquatic > Freshwater > Lake | place: Tanzania: Lake...
CCCCAGGTCGGCAGAACCCGTTCGCACAGATTGAATCCGAAGTGGTCGTGGTGCCCGAGCCTGTCGGCAATGCGCTGATCATCAGTGCCACACCACGGTATTTTGATCAGATTCTTGAGCTGGTGGAGGGTCTGGATGCGCAGCCGCCGCAGGTGATGATTCAGGTGATCCTGGCGGAAGTCGAGCTGGACAATCTGCGGGAATTTGGGGTTGAGCTGGGTCTGCAGGACTCGCTGCTGTTCGACCGCAGTGTGCTGAGTAATGTGGTGAGTCCAGGCTTTAACTTTAATAATCAGCAGCTCGGCAATTCGTCGTCTGCGACATCGATGGCCGGCAAGGGCAAGGTGGGTGGTCAGGCACTGTCGCACTTCAGTCTGGGGCGAACCAGCGGTGATACCGAATATGGCGGGCTGGTGCTGTCGGCCAGCAGCGAAAATATCAGCGTGCTGCTGCGAGCCATGAATCAGTCACGGACGATGGAAATTCTGAGTCGTCCGCAGGTGATGACGCTGGACAACCAGCCGGCCTTCATTCAGGTGGGTGAACGAGTACCGCGGATCACAGGAACGTCGATCAACCAGGTTGGCCAGGTGAACAGCGTGGCACTGGAAAACGTCGGGCTGATTCTGGGAGTGACTCCGCGAATCAGTCCGGAAGGCATGGTGGTGATGGAGATTGATGCAGAGAAATCGGACGTAGGGCCAGAGATTGAAGGGATTCCGGTATCGGTTTCCAGTCAGGGCCAGGTGATTCGTTCGCCGCGAGTCAACATCACGACGGCTCAGACCACAGTCAGTGCGGCCAGCGGGCAGACGATTGTGATCGGCGGTCTGATCACGACGGACAATCGCACAGTGTCTCGTCGAGTTCCCTATTTGAGTGACATACCGCTGCTGGGTCAGCTGTTTCGTTATGATTCCGGATCGAACAATCGTCGCGAGCTGCTGATCATACTGACGCCGCACGTGGTGCGTGGTCCGGAAGAAGCCGAGTTGTTGAAGCAGATGGAAATGTCGCGGATGTCATGGATTTCGTCCGACATTTTTGACTGGATGAATCCGCAGATTCCGGTCAGCGGCGGCCTCGACAATGATCAGGTACCGACAGTGTATCCGGACCGGACACCAGGTGCCGCCAGTTTGCCAAAACCGCAGCCGGAAGCTGAACCTGCGACAGCCGCACCGCCGGTCCCCGCAGCCCCTTCGGTCCCTGCAGCAGCCACTGCACCGCAGGCCAGCAGCAACCCCGGTATAAAAGCCGTGATCCCGGAATGGAAGATCGAACAAACGAATGTTGAGAAGCGACCATCTGCCGTGCGACAGCTCGCCTGGCAGAAACAAAATAAAACGGCAATCAAACCTGCCACCCGGAATCAACGCACCCCCCGACCGTGAAAACCGTGAAAACCGTGAACCGTGAACCGAAAACTGATCACTCAATCCTCCCCTCGCCCCCACCGGGGGAGAGGGGCCGGGGGTGAGGGGGCGATGGCATCCCTGCCATAGAAAGTAGACTCGAGAAAGTAGAAAGTAGAAAGTACCCTCACCGAAATCATAACGGTCTGCTCAACCAGGCCATCCCCGCTCCCTCACGGTCGCGGCTCCTGTCTGGCCACCAAACACTGATCACTGATCACCCAATCCTCCCCTCGCCCCCACCGGGGGAGAGGGGTCGGGGGTGAGGGGGCACTGCCCTCCCGCCCTCGCAAGCAGACTCGAGAAAGCAGAAAGTAGAAAGCCCCCTCAACGTAATCACCAGGTTCCGCTCAACCAGGTCCTGCCCCGCTCCCTGACGGTCGCGGCTCCTGTGTGTTACCCAAAAACCAAAAACCCTCTCCCTTGCGTTTATCCGTGAAAATCCGTGTTCATCCGTGGCTAAAAAAAAAGTCCCCCCTCACCGTTCCTCCGTGGCAAAAACCGTGACTCCCATCCCCGCTCCAGCTCAGCTGATCCTGCTCGTCTGTGTCACCCTGCTGCTGCCAGGCTGCATGCTCGGCACTGGTGCCGCAGGTCTGTTCAGCCGTGACAAGCCTGAGTTTCAAACGCCGCGTCAGATGGTTCCGGTCTGGTCGGATACGGTGCTGCATCAGTCGGGAGAACCGGCGACGCGGGGAGTCGGCGGGCGGATCATGTTCTACGGGCTGGACAAGCACAAAGCCGTGCGACCGCAGGGCACGCTGGTGGTGTATGCGTGGGACGACAGTCAGGGGATGCAGGAACGCAGTCCGGATCGAAAGTTTGTGTTTCCGTCCGAGGATCTGCAGCAGCATTACAGTCAGTCGCGGCTGGGCCATTCTTACAGTTTCTGGCTGCCGTGGGACGCTGCGGGCGGGCAGCTGACGCATCTGACTCTGATTACTCGCTTCGTCAGTTCGGACGGTGCCGAGCTGACGTCGGCTCCGGCGCATGTGGTGCTGCCGGGACCCGGTGATGGCGTGCCGTTTTATCAGTCACTGGCGCGGTCGCGGCGGCTGCGCGGGTATGATGAACCGCGAACTGACGCCGGTGAACAGTCTGAGGCATCAGGTGAAGATCTGGCGGGTGTCGAGCCGGCTGAATTCGAACCGGGTGCCGGACCTGTGACTCCGCTGCAGCGGGGCGAGCGGGTAATGCGGCGGGGGCGAGTTTTGGGACCGCGGGCTCCGCAGCGCGAACCTCTGGAGATTGCCGTCAGTCCGGAATTTTTGACGCGGCATGCGGGAGTCACAGCGGGAGCGATTGCTGTGGACGATCAGCCGCGGCTGCCCGGCATGCTGCAGGCTCCGCCACCCCAGTTTGAAGACGCGGCGGAATCGGTGCGGCCGGCCGGGCGAGTGATCAGGGATCGCGAGGTGCAGTCTGCGGCTTACGAGCCGGGCGGGGAGCCTGGGGATCAACCGTCAGCTGATTTTGAACAGACTGAATCCCCGGTTCCAGCAGCAGCAGCAGCTCGATCTTTCGGCGATCCTCGTCGGAAGGCACCGCTCCGCGGACAGTGGCCGACTGCTCTGCCGACGACACCTCGACAGACATTCCGGCGGACTGCAGATACTCCGTGACCGAGTTTGAGACGCTGGCGCTGCGTCGCGCGCGAAACGACTGCGCGGCAGCGCTGAGGTCGCTGGCCGGTCGCAGGCGTTCGGCGTAGAGGCCGGTGGCGCGAGGAATTCGGGGGCGATTAACCGGAGGTCTGGCTTCGGTCATGCCGATGGCTGAACCGACAGCGGCCTGAGCAGTGCCTTCGCGACCGACAAAATCGGCCGCCGCATCCGCCGCGGTGCTGCCCCCGACAAAACCGCCGGACTGTCGTTCCTCGCGCAAAAACCGCTGCGGCACCGCCGCCTGAGACGCGGTGGCTGCACTCCCCCCGCCGCCCTGACCACCGCTGCCGCTGCCCCCGCTGCCCGCCGCCCGCCCTGCCAGCCGTTCATTGCGATTACTGATCGAACCACCAACGGTGCGTTGTCCAAACAACCCCTGCGCGCTGCACTCCACAGACAGCACCACCACCGCTGCCACCAGCAACCCAGCCAGTTTGTATGTATTCATTTACCCTCCAATTCCCTCGCCTCGCCCTTCCCTTCCCTTGCCCCTGTCCTCCCGTGTCCCCCCTCCGTAGCTCGGGCTTTCCAGCCCGAGCACCTCACCACTAATCTCCCCTCGCCCCCACCGGGGGAGAGGGGTCGGGGGTGCGGGGGCCGACGCCCGTGACTTCCGTACGCCTGCATCATTTCCCGCAACAGTCGGCATTTTGTTCTCGGCGGCTTCCCCGTCCCGGCTCCCTCAAGTTCTCCCCTGCAGCATCCCAGACCAGCACCTCAGCATTGTCGACCCGTTTTTGTCAAAAACCGCATCCCAACCCGTGGATTTTACTGGAATTCCAGCCGCAGCCTGATCTTTTGTGCCCCCGTTCGCCCGTCTCGCATGCCCTGACCACTAATCCTCACCTCGCCCCTTTCTGCTTCTGCTCCTGACACTTACCAGTAAAATTCGAGTGCATCCGTGGCCGAAGATGGCGCTGACCGGACGGCTTTCCGGCTAAAGCCGCTACTACGAACCCCTTCGCGTCTTCGCGTGAGGCCAACCCCCTGCAAAACCCCGCAGCGCCTTGCGGCAATCTCCGGGCACCCCAGTCGCAGAGGGCAGATCTCGGGCTGGAAAGCCCGAGCTACGGTTGGTGTGTTTGGTGGAAAACTGGGTGGCTGTGGTGTGCTGAGCTGAACCACGAAAGACACGAATCATACGAAAAAAAGCCGGTGGTGGTCTGGTGGTGCGCTGGCTGTTTCTGGTTGTGTTAAGATTTATTTTATGGGTTTCGTGCGTTTCGTGGACGAGGGGCACTGAGGCGATGTGTGTGTGAGTGGGAGGTTATCAGCACAGGCCGCGTCGGATTTGTGCAGATAGCTGTTTCAATTAGCATGCTGGCCATTGGAGATGCTGACCGCTGAATCGGGAGTGCTGAATGGGTACTGGGAACGGGCGATCTGGAGACAGGAAGCGGGACGCTGGCGGAGATGTGGGGATTCTGGAACGGGTGATCGCTGAGACTCCGGTAGCCGTCCTGGACTTTGAGACCACCGGGTTGACTCCGGGCGGCGATCGGGTGGTGGAGGTCTCGGTGGTGCGTGTGGATCCGGGTGGTGGTCCGCCTCGGCTGGTGCTGGACAGTCTGGTCAATCCTGAGCGGCCGATGGGTGCCACTGAGGTACATGGGATTCGGGATGCGGATGTTCGCAGCGCGCCGCGGTTTTATGAGATAGCGGACGAGCTGACGCGTGCGACTGCCGGGTGTGTGTTGGCGGCTTACAACGCTTATTTTGATATGCGGTTTCTGGAGTTCGAGTTGGGGCTGGCGGGGGTGCGGGAACTGCCGCCGTTTTTTTGCCTGATGTATCTGCGGCCGATGCTGGATCTGGGGGTGCGGTGCAGTCTGGAGCAGGCCTGTCAGGCGCATGGTCACCACTACCTCGCGACTCATGCCGCCGCCGACGACGCTCTGGCAGCAGCTCATCTGTACCAGATTTACGCGGATGAGATTTCCCGTTTGTCGGTGCAGACATTTGGGGATCTTGCGCGGCTGCGACGCTATCGATTTGTGGAAAGTTTTCGCCGCCAGCCGTTCAGGCTGCCGGAGCACCCGGTGGGTGAGCAAAGGTCGCGGGGCAGGGGGAGGCAGTGGTCAGTGGTCAGGTGAGGGGCAGTGCGGGGACGGGACGGGGGCTGGTTATTGGGATCGGAAGTGGTCTTCGGTGTTGTTGGGTCGGAGCAGTCCGGCGGAGGATTCGAAGAAGCGGCGACGGCGGGTGTCGGGCGGGGATTGTTGTGAGGACTGTTCTTCAAGGTCTGCGAGGTTTGCCTGGCACAGGCGGCAGCCGACGATGGTGAGGTGAAATTCGATGTAGTCAGCGTGTTCGGGGGTGAGTGTTTGCAGGAGGAAGCTGCCGAGTTCGGTGCGGGTGGGGCAGGACAGTCGCGCACGCTGCCAGATTTCGCCGATCGAGTTGCCTCCCTGATCTCGGCTGCGGATTACGCCGGCCACTTTTTGCTGCAGGGATTTGTCGGTGCGTACCTGGTGCTCGAATTCTGCCATCCGTGCGGGGGGCAGCATTTCGTCGAGCCAGGCGGTGATTTCGCGATCGGTCCAGGACATAGCGGGCAACTGGTGCAGGGAGGGGGCCATGGAGTTTTTGTGGCGATCTGTCTGTGGAATTGTGCGCGGGGCGAGCCGGAGAAGCGAGCGTGCGGGGGTGGCAGTGTGGCGATTTTCACGGGGCGATCCTGCCCCTTCGCGTCTCTCGGAAGCACCAAGCGAGGAAAATTCATTTATTGTACAACCGGTCCCCGTCGAGTAGATTCCACGAAAGACTCGCCTCTGTCAGCGGATGTCAGTCCGGCCCTGCTGTTCCCCGTGTCTGTTCCCCTGCCCTCTTCATCCGGGCTTTCCTGCTCCAGGAAATTTGCCTGTGCATTACCGTCCCTATCACAATTCCGACCCGCCAGAACTGCATCAGTTGTGGCATCAGTCCCGGCTGGGCAAGAATGCTGCCGAGGGATTTGGTTGTGACATTTTCGAATTGTTTGCGATTTCGCCGCCTTATTTTGAGCGTTGCGGTCTGATTGTGGCTGAGGATGACGCGGGTCGTCTGGTGGGATATGTGCATGCCGGTTTCGCGGTGAATGCTGCTGAGACGGGTCTGGATTACAGTCAGGGGATATTGGCGGCGCTGATGGTGCATCCGGAGTACCGTCGTCAGGGGATTGGTCGTGAGCTGGTGCAGCGTGCGGAGCAATACCTGATTTCCCGGGGGGCTCGCACTTGCGAAGCGGGCGGCGGTCTGAATCGGAACGGTTTTTACTGTGGCATTTACGGCGGGCTGGAGGCAGCTGGTTTTTGCAGTGAGGCGATGGTGGGGCGAGATTTTTTTGCGGCGTGTGGTTATGTGTCAGCGGCTGAGACGTGTGTGTTGCGGCGGGATCTGCAGCGCAGTCGTGATCCGGTGCATGCGCGGCTGCTGCGTCTGCGTCGATCGCTGCAGATGCTGATCACGGATCGGCCGGGTCCTGAGTCCTGGTGGTGGTTTTGTCGATTCGGGCAGATGGATTCGATGCGTATCGAACTGCATACTCGGGAGACCGACGAGTTGGTAGCGGCCGGTCAGATCGTGGGAATGGATTTGTTCATTCCAAAGTGGGGCGTGCGGAGTGTCGGATTGCGTCAGATTCTGGTTCCAGAAGCTTTGCGGCGTTACGGTTACGGGCAATTTCTGGTGCTGGAGATTTGTCGGCGTCTGCGTGACGAGCACGTGCAGCTCGTGGAGGCTCAGGTGAGTGTCGACAACGTGGCTGCGCTGGAGTTGTTTACGTCTTCGAAGTTTGAGCTGCACGGGCGGCTGCAGACATTTCGGAAGGTGATTGGGTAGTTGTGAGTTGTCAGTTGTCAGTGTTCGGTGGCGACCAGACGTAGCTCGGGCTGTCCAGCTCGAGCACAGTGATGCGGGTTGAGGGGGGGGGTTAGGGGAGGGGCGTTGAATGTCGGGGTGGCTGGGGGGCGTGGGTGCGGGCTGGGGTGGTGTGTTGAGTGAGCCTGCGGTGGCGGCGGTGCTGGGAGAGCTGCGAGGAGTGCTGGAGTCCGAGCGGCGTGTTGGTGTGGAGGTTTATCCGGCGGAGGGTGAGATTTTTGCGGCGCTCCGGAGGACTCCATTGGAGCGTGTGCGGGTGGTGATTTTGGGGCAGGATCCGTATCACGATGCGGGGCAGGCGCATGGGTTAAGTTTTTCGGTGCCGGCGGGTCACCGTATACCTCCGAGTTTGCGGAACATTTACCAGGAACTGGTGGCGGACGTGGGGTGTGAGGTACCGCGTGCTGGTTGTTTGGGTGGGTGGGCGGATCAGGGTGTGTTGCTGCTCAATTCAGTGCTCACCGTCAGGGCTCATGCGGCCAATTCGCACCGTGGTCTGGGGTGGGAGCGGGTAACCGGGGCGATTTTGGAGGCCGTGAAGGGGTTGCGGGCTGGAGTTGTGTTTATGGCGTGGGGTGCGGCGGCTGAGCGCGTGCTGGGCGAGATTCCGCGGGGGCATCTGGTGATTCGGAGTCCGCATCCGTCGCCTTTATCGGCGCGGCGGGGATTCTTTGGCAGTCGACCGTTTACGCGGGCGAATGCGTTTTTGGTAGCGGGTGGTGGTCAGCCGATTGAGTGGTCGCGTGTTGAGTGAGTGTTTGGGGCTGGCTGGTTGGACGCGGGTTGGGTACCGAACTGCGGCGGTGTGAACGGCTGCTCAGTTTTTGCGATTTCCGTGGTACACCCGTCCCCGTGGATCCTCAGAATTGGCAAAATTCGCCGATTTGTGATGGGTCTGGAAAGAGTTCTTCCGCTGAGAATGCAGGATCTCCAGATCTCCAAGCGAACATTTTCTCCCACAAGCAACGTAGATTCTTGACAAAGCACATCTCATACCACAGAATCCATTGACCTCGAGACTCACCTCTCGACCCGCCTGACATCCCACCTTACATCAGCGGTCAGTTCGGAACTGGACTGCTGGGCATGGCGCTTTGTGTCCTGGACTGCGGCTGCGTATCAGTTGCAGTTTGGGGCTAGGGTGTGTTGCCGGGCTGGAACTGGACTGAGGGTTGACTTGAAAGCGAAATAGCTCGTTGCCTCCAGCGGGCCTCATTCTGGAACAAGCGAACGGCGGTCTGCCGATCGTTTTTTGCGTGCTGTGCCCTGCGGGCCGTTCAATCTGCTGGTGTTTTCATTTCTGGAGAGAGATGGATGTCTTCTGGTCAGTCTCGCAGAAGCTTTCTGCACGTCGGATTTTGTGGTGGCGTCGGTCTCAGTCTGGCTCAGTACTTCCAGCTGAAGTCTGCCCAGGCGGACATCAAGCAGTACGAAAGCAAGGAAGGTTCAGCGAAGTCTGTGATCTTCATCTTCCTGCCGGGCGGGATGGCTCATCAGGAAAGCTTTGACCCCAAGCCGTATGCACCTATTGAGTACCGTGGCCCGATGTCGCCGATTCAGACGAACGTACCGGGAGTGTTCATCAACGAACGCTGGGTGCAGACTGCTCAGGTGATGGACAAGTTGGCGATCTGTCGCAGCATGACTCACGGCGAGGCTGCTCACGAGCGTGGCACTCACAACATGTTCACTGGGTATCGCCCCAGTCCGGCTCTGCAGTATCCCAGCATGGGCAGTGTTGTCAGCCATGAATTTGGGCCGAAGAACAACATTCCTCAGTACATCTGTATCCCCGGCCAGCCGAACGAATTTGCGGGCACGGGATACCTCAGTTCTTCATTTGCACCTTTCAGTCTGGGTTCTGACCCGGCTGCTGGTGGTTTTTCGGTGCAGGACCTGCAGTTGCCTGGCGGTGTGACAGACGAACGTTTTACTCGCCGTCGTCGTGCCCTGGACTCCGTAAATGAGTATTTCGTCAACAAAGAGAAGGCGGATTCACTGGACGCGGTGGACACGTTCTACCAGCGTGCTTATGGTCTGATCAGTTCTCCGCAGGCACGTGAAGCCTTTGATCTCAGCAAGGAAGCCGATGCGACTCGTGACGCCTACGGGCGCAACACCGCTGGTGCTCGCATGCTGATGGCTCGCCGTCTGGTTGAAGCGGGTGCTCGCTTCGTGACTTTGACCTATGGTGGGTGGGACATGCACGACAACATTGCGGCCGGGATGAATGGCCAGGTTCCTCCGCTGGACCAGGCATTTGCTCAGCTGATTCGTGACCTGGAGGCTCGGGGTCGTCTGAAGGACACGATGGTCTGCATCGCCAGCGAATTCGGGCGGACTCCCAAGATCAATGGCACATCCGGCCGAGACCACTGGCCAAAGGTGTTCAGCGTGGTGATGGCTGGTGGCGGAGTGAAGGGCGGGCTGGTATACGGTACGTCGAATTCGACTGCCAGCGAGCCTGAGGACAATCCGCTGAACGTCGAGGACTGGGCGACGACGATTTACCACTGTCTGGGGATTGTTGCCGACAAAGAACTGATGGCTCCGGGTGACCGTCCGATTGAGATCGTGGACGGCGGCAAGGTGCGCAGCGAACTGCTGATCTGAGAGTGAATTAAACGACGCTGCGGGGGTTTGCGCGCCCGCAGCGTTTTTTGTTGTGACGGTGTGTGGTGTGTTCGGGCTGGAAAGTCCGAGCTACGATTTGGGTGTGAGAGCGGCCTGACCAGGGACGGTTGGGTATTTGGGTTTGAAGGGAGTCTTCCCGAGTTCTGCTCAGGGGATGAGAACAACCATATGTTTTCAGCGCGTGGTTTTTTTGCTGTGCGGTGTCTGCCTGGGTTAATTTTATTGTTGTCGGCGGCGTTTGTGCCGACTGCTGTTGAGGGGGCGGATCCGTCGTTGTCGGTGATCCTGCCCCGGGGTGCTCAGCGTGGCACTGAGCAGGTCTTCCGGTTTGCTGGTGCGCGGCTGAACGACGCCGAGCAGATCTTTTTTTACGAACCTGGTTTTGAGGTTCTGGAGATCAAGGCTGTCGATGCGAACAATCTTGATGTGAAGGTGAAAATTGCGGCCGACTGTGCTCTTGGCGAGCACACGGCGCAGGTGCGTACGAAGAGCGGGATTTCGGATTACCGGACGTTTTTCGTGGGTGCATTGCCTGTGGTGGAGGAGAAGGAGCCGAACACCGACTTTGCTGTCCCGCAGGAGATTCCTCTGAACGTCACTGTTTCGGGTGTGGTGGAGAACGAGGACGTGGATTATTTCGTGGTGGACGCGAAAAAGGGCCAGCGTTTGTCGGTGGAAGTTGAGGGGATGCGATTTGGTCAGACTTTGTTTGACCCATATGTGGCGATTCTGAATGACCGGCGTTTTGAACTGGCGGCAGTGGATGACAGTCCGCTGTTGAAGCAGGACGCGGCGGCTTCGATTGAGGTGCCGGCTGACGGCAAGTATATCGTTGAGATGCGAGACAGTGGTTATGGTGGTAACGGCGAGTGTCGTTATCGGCTGCACATCGGCACATTTCCTCGTCCGGTGATCACCTATCCTGCTGGTGGTCAGGCCGGTCAGGCCCAGGAAATCGCCTTCATCGGTGATGCTCGCGGACCCATCAACAAATCGGTGGCATTTCCGGCTGAGGGTCTGGAGACAACGGTGATGATTGAGGACGCGGATGGTATCACTCCGTCTGGTCATCTGCTGCGTGTTTCGCCGCATCCGAACGCGATGGAGGCTGAGCCAAATCAGGGATTTGACACTGCGACGGTTGTTGCTGCATTTCCTGCGGCTTTCAACGGGATTTTGCAGGAGCCTGGTGACGTGGACATTTTCCGGTTTACGGCGAAGGCTGGTCAAGTGTTTGAGGTGGAGTGTTTTGGTCGGCGGATTCGGTCACCGATTGACGCTGTGATGAACCTTTACAAGGCGAATGGTGAGGGGATCACGGGGAACGATGATTCGCGTGGTCCGGACAGTTATTTCCGCTGGCAAGTTCCTGCGGACGGGGATTATGCGATTCGGGTGGCCGACCATCTCAATCGTGGCGGTGCGGACTTTGTGTATCGGATTGAGTTTCAGGAAGTGAAGCCGGCTCTGACCGTCGGGATACCTCGAGTGGCTCGCTACAGTCAGTCGCGTCAGCAGATCTATATTCCGCGTGGCAATCGCTATGCGACATTGATTTCAGCGGAGCGGGCAAATTTTGGTGGTGAGTTGGTGCTTGATGATCTGCAGCTGCCGGCGGGTGTGAAAGTGGTTGCTCAGCCGATGTCGGCGAATTTGAACGTCATGCCGGTGGTGTTTGAAGCTGCCGCGGATGCTCCGATGGCGGGTGCTTTGGTGGATTTTCGGATGAAGCCGGCGGATGCCAATCTGGGTGTCATTGGGCATTTTTCGAACCGAGCGGATTTCGTGATTGCTGGTCCCGGACAGTCATTGTATGTGTGGAAGGACGTTGACCGATTGCCGGTTGCGGTAACAGAGGAGCTACCGTTCAGTCTGGAGATTGTGCAGCCGAACGTGCCGATTGTGCTTAACGGCCAGATGATGCTGAAGGTGGTTGCGAAGAAGAAGGAGGGCTGGGACGAGAACATTCAGGTGCAGTTCCCGTTCCGTCCGCCGGGTATTGGTGCGAACAGTGAGATTACGATTCCGAAGGGTCAGACTGAGGCATTGTATCAGCTGAATGCAGACGGGAATGCGGCGCTGGGCAAGTGGCCGGTGTATGTCCTGGGTTACGCTGACATTAACGGTGCGGCCTGGGGGTCGTCACAAATGGCGACTTTGGAAGTGGCTGAGCCGTGGGTGAACCTGACGTTGCAGCGAGCTTCGGTTGAGCAGGGTCAGGAGACGGAGCTGGCGGTTGAGGTGCAGATTCTGAAGGAACTGAAGGCTCCTGCTGAAGTCGTGCTGGTCGGTTTGCCTCACAACGTCACGGCTGAGCCGCTGAAGATTGCTGCGGATACAAAGGAACTGGTGTTCAGGGTCAAGACGGCGGCTGACAGTCCTGAGGGGAATCACAAGAACCTGTTTTGCCAGGTGACTGTGGTTGAGAACAGTGAGCCGATTGTGCATGCGAGGGTGGGCAATTCGGAACTGCGAATTGACAAGCCTCTGCCTGCTCCAACGGCACCTCCGATGCCGGCTCCGATGCCTGTTGCGGCTGCGGCTGCTCCGGCGCCGATGCCGGCACCACCTGCTGAGAAGCGTTTGACTCGGCTGGAAAAATTGCGTCTGGAGGCTCAGCAGAAGGCGGCGGGTGGCGGGAAGCAGTGAGAGTGGTCATTGGTCAGAGGACAGTGGGAGGGGGTTACCCCCTCACGCCGGCCCCTTTCCCACGGTGGGGGCGAGGGGGTGGGGATTGATGAGGCTTCGCTCCGTTTGGGGGCGAGTGGGGACTGATTAGTTTTAAGTTGATGAGTTTCTGATCAGAAGAACTGGGAAGAATCATGAAGACGATGGTTCGTTTTGCGTTGCTGGCGGTGCTGAGTGTGCTGCCTGCGGGGGCATTTGGTGATGAGCCGGCCCCGGCGTCGCTGAACGTATTTCCGGCAGACATTCATTTGTCGGCGGTTCGTGATCGTCAGCTGCTGCTGGTGCAGGCGGTGCTGCCGAACGGGCTGACGGTGGATGTGACAGAGAAGGCTGAGCTGAAGCTGGAGAATGAGGGTTTGCTGCGTCGTGAAGGCACGACGTTCTACCCGGTGGCTGACGGCACGACGAAGCTGACGGTCAGTTATGGGGGCAAGTCGGTGGAGGTTCCGGTGGTGGTGCAGAACTGCCAGGTGGATCCGCCGGTGAGTTTCCGTCTGGACGTGATGCCGGTGTTTATGAAGACGAGCTGCAACAACGGCAGCTGCCACGGAGCGGCTCGCGGCAAGGACGGATTTCGTTTGTCGCTGTTTGGTTTTGACCCTGAGGGCGACCATTTCCGTTTGACTCGCGAGATTCCTGGTCGGCGGATCAATCTGGCGCTGGCGGCAGAGAGTTTGCTGATGGAGAAGGGGGCCGGCCAGGTTCCGCACACTGGCGGCAAGCGGTTCGACGTGGGCAGCGAGTATTACAACACGGTGCTGCGGTGGCTGGAAGCTGGTGCTCCGAACGACCCCGGTCCGACTCCTGCGGTAGTTTCTGTGGAGATTTACCCGAAGGAAGCTGTCCTGGACGGCGAAGGTGCGACTCAGAAGCTGATGGTGCGAGCGAAGTATGCGGACGGCACTGACCGGGACGTGACGAGTCTGGCGTATTTCAGTTCGAACAACGAGAACAGTGCTGAGATTGCTCAGACTGGCATGGTTACGGCTCATACTCGTGGCGAGGCCTTCATTATGGCTCGCTTTGAGACTCACACGGTGGGTTCACATTTCATTGTGCTGCCGAAGGGTTTGCAGTATGAGGATCCGAAGACACCGGAGAACAACTATGTGGATACTCTGGTGAATTCCAAGCTGCGAAAGCTGCGAATCATTCCTTCGGATTTGTGCAGTGACGAGGAGTTTCTGCGTCGAGTGTCGCTGGACATTACGGGCACGATGCCGACGATGTCGGAGTATGACAGTTTTCTTGCGGACACGGATCCGAAGAAGCGAGAAAAGCTGGTGGATTCGCTGCTGCAGCGCAAAGAGTTTGTAGACATGTGGGTGATGAAGTGGGCTGAGTTGCTGCAGGTTCGAACCATAGCGAACCGTGTTGAGAAGAAGCCGATGCTGGCTTATTACAACTGGCTTAAGGACAAGATTGCCAGCAACACGCCGACGGACAAGATGGTGCAGGAACTGCTGAGTGCTCGTGGCGGTTCCTTCTCGAGTCCGGCGACGAACTATTACCAGACGGAGACTGAGACGCTGAAGGTAGCGGAGAACGTGGCGCAGGTATTTATGGGCATGCGTATGCAGTGTGCTCAGTGTCACAACCATCCGTTTGACCGCTGGACAATGGACGACTATTACGGTTTTGCAGCGTTCTTTTCGCAGATTGGGCGGAAGCAGGGTGAAGATCCTCGCGAGACCATCATCTTCAATTCGGGCGGCGGTGACGTGCGGCATCTGGTGGGTGGTCGCGTGATGGCACCGAAGTTTCTAGGCGGAGCGACTCCTGATCTGGCCGGTCGTGACCGTCGTCAGGTAATGGCTGAGTGGCTGGCTTCTCCGGAGAACCCCTACTTCGCCAAGAACCTTGCGAACATTGTGTGGGCGCACTTCTTTGGTCGTGGGATTATTCACGAGGTGGACGACGTGCGTGTGAGCAATCCGCCGGTGAATGCGGAGCTGCTGGATGAGTTGGGCCGGAAGTTTACTGAGTATAACTATGACTTCCGGAAGCTGGTGCGAGACATCTGCACATCGCGAACGTATCAGTTGTCGACGAAGACGAACGAGAGCAATGCTTCTGACCACAAGAACTTTGCCCATTCTGAGCTGCGTCGAATTCGAGCTGAGGTTCTGCTGGACTGCATCAGCATTGTGACAACGACGCAGGACAAGTTTCCGGGTCTGCCTGTGGGTGCTCGCGCAGTACAGATTGCTGACGGCAACACTGCGACCTACTTCCTGACGACTTTTGGTCGTGCGAAGCGTGAGTCGGTGTGTTCGTGTGAGGTGAAGATGGAGCCAAATTTGTCGCAGGCTCTGCACCTGATCAACGGCGACACATCGAATGCGAAGATTCAGAAGGGTGGCCTGATTCCGGCTCGCCTGAAAGAGGGCAGGTCGGTGGGTGACATTGTGTCTGAGCTGTATCTGCGTTGTTTTTCGCGACGTCCGACTGAGAAGGAGTTGGCATCGCTGACGGCTTTGGTGGCGGAGCAGCAGAATACTCAGGAAGCCCTCGAGGACGTGTTCTGGTCGCTGCTGAATTCTCGCGAGTTCCTGTTTAACCACTGAGGAGCCTTGCGGTTGTCTGCGAACTGAAGTGATGAGTTGGTTAACGGTTTTCAGGGACAGGCCCGGCGACGACAGTTGCCGGGCTTTTCCGGGTCTGCCGGGGCCGGTTGTAGTGGATTTGCGGACCTTGCGGTTACAACTACAGAGACCTTCGAGGATTTGCGTGTTAAATGGACTGCGGGGGCTGCGGCATTCGGGCAGTTTTGTCCGAAGATGAGTGAGTCATTTTGCTTTGATATTTTCTGGCTGGCCCGAAGAGTTGGTGTGGCTTTCCGGGCGGGGCCCTGGAGATGGTTATGGCTCGGTGGATTTCTTTGGCGGGTGGTGTGCTGGCGGCTGTATTTTGCCTTTCGGCGGCCGGCGTTCAGGCTCAGGACAAGGTGACCTTTGAGGATCACATCAAGCCGATATTTCGTGATCGCTGTCTGACGTGTCACAACACGAACAAGAAGAGTTCGGACCTTGATCTGTCGTCATACACGACGCTGATGCAGGGCGGTGCATCGGGCAAGTCGATTGAGCCGGGTGACGCGGGAGCCAGTTATTTGTTTGGCCTGGTGGCTCACACCAGCGAGCCTTACATGCCGCCGAATGCTGACAAGATTCCGGACGCGGAGGTTGAACTGCTGAAGAAGTGGATTGACGCCGGGGCTCCTGAGACATCGTCGAGCAAGGTGACGATCAAAAAGAACAATGCGGCAATGGCAGTGAGCGTGTCGGCGGGAGCGCGTCCTGAGGGCTCTGCTCCGCTGCCGGACGTGCTGAGTTTGCAGCCAGTGGTGAAGACGACAGCGAACAACGCCGTGTCTGCGATTGCGACGAATCCGTGGTCGAAACTTGTGGCGGTGGCTGGGCAGAAGCAGGTTGTCCTGTATCACTCGGAGACAATGGAGGCATTGGGTGTCCTGCCGTTTCCGGAGGGTCGTGCGCGGGTGCTGAAGTTCAGCCGCAACGGCAGTCTGCTGCTGGCGGGAGGTGGCCGAGGAGCATCCAAAGGTCTGTGCGTGGTTTGGGATGTGCGAACCGGCGAGCGGATTATGTCGGTGGGTGACGAGTTGGACGAAGTTTTGGCGGCCGACATCAGTGCTGATCAGTCCCTGATTGCGCTGGGTGGTCCGCAGAAGATTGTGCGGGTTTACAGCACTGCGACGGGCGAGCTGGCATATGAGTGCAGGAAGCACACGGACTGGATTTATTCGTTGGAATTCAGTCCTGACGGAGTGTTGCTGGGCACGGCGGACCGCAGTGGCGGGTTGCTGGTCTGGGAAGCTCAGACGGGCCGTGAGTATCTGACGCTGAACGGTCACACGGCAGCAGTCTATGCGGTGACCTGGCGAATCGACGGCAACGTGCTGGGGTCGGGCAGCGAGGATGGTACGATTCGGCTTTGGGAGATGGAGAACGGCGGTCAGATCAAGCAGTGGGCTGCTCATGGCGGCGGCGTATTTTCGGTTGAGTTTTGTCGGGACGGCCGGGTGGTTTCATCGGGGCGTGACCGTGAGGCGAAATTGTGGGATGCGAACGGCAATGCGGTGCGCAGTTTTGAGGCCTTCAATGATCTGGCGCTGCAGGTGAGTCACTGTGATGAGACGGATCGAGTGATTGCGGGTGACTGGACGGGTGAGATTCGTGTGTGGGCTGCTGGGGACGGTGCTCGACTTGGCAATCTGACTGCGAATCCTCCGACTTTGGAAGAGCGAATTGCGGCAGCCGAACTGCTGGCGTCTCCGTCTGCCGAGAAGTTGAAGGCTGCGGCTGCGGAGCGTGATGCTGCCGTGGTTGCTCAGAAGGCTCAGCAGGCGAAGGTTGATGCTGCGGCTGCGGTATATGCTGAAGCGGAAAAGAAGAAGACTGATCAGGCGGCACTGGTTGTGGCTGAAGAGCAGAAGCTGGTGGCTCAGCAGGCTGTTGAAAAGGATCTGACGGAAAAGGTTGGTGCGTTGCAGAAGGCTGTCCCGGAGCTGAAGGCTGCGGCGGCAAAGACGGCTGAGGCGCTGGCACTGACTCCGGCTGACGAAGAACTGAAGAAGGTGGCAGAGCAACTGAAGGTTCAGTCAACGGCTCGTGAAGAGGAGCTGAAGGCGAAGGACGGAGAGCTGGAGACAGCGAAGGCTGACGTGATCAAGCTGGTGGCTGGCGTGGAGGCTCAGAAGAAGCAGTTTGTAGCTGATGAGCAGGCTGCGGTGGCTGCGAAGGGGGTTGTGGACGCTGAGACAACGGCATTGGCACCGTTTGTGAAGACGGCTGGTGAGAAAGAGCAGGCTGTGGTGGTTGCTCAGGCCGAGGTGTCTCGAGTGGCTGGTCTGGTGGACCGCTGGAAGAATTATGTGGCGTTGCGTGACGAGCTGGCCGCTTTGGAAGCAGTCCGAAAGGCTCGTGATGCAGCACAGCTGGCATCTTTGGAAGTTCAGGCTGAGCTGGATGGAATGCAGCAGCAGCTGGCTGCAGCATCGAAACAGGTGGAGGAGTCGCAGGCAGCGATGACTGCGATGGAGAAGAAGGTTGTGGACACGACAGCTGCCATGGTGGCTGCGGACGGTCAGATGGTGGCTCAGAAGGACCTGATGACGAAGACTCAGAACGCTGTTCCTGCCCTGAAGGCTGCATTGCAGCAGGCTCAGGCCGCTTTGGCAGCGTTGCCGGGCAATGCTGAGATCAAGGCATCGGTTGACAATCTGGCAGCGGTGGCTGATCGTCAGGAGAAGTCATTGCCGGGAATGGTGGAGAAGATTGCCGAGATGGCGAAGCAGATGGAGGGGATGAAGGCTGAGATTGACGCGGCGGGCAAATCGGCTGCGGAGTCGAAGGCGGCGATGGTTGCGGCGGACGAGAAGGTGAAGTCTTTGGCTGCGGGGGTTGCTCCGGTGGAAGGCAAGCTGAAGGCGATGCTGGAGCAACTGGCCGCAGCTGAGCAGGCAGTGGCAGCGGCTCAGGGAGTTGTGGAGACTCGTCGCCAGCAGATTCGTCCTCTGTTGCAGTTGAGTGCGTTGTGAATAGTGGTCAGTGATCATTGTTCGGTCAGGCGAGCCGCGGACGGGAGTCTGCGGGTGTAATCGCTGCGGCGGCTGGCTGTGCTTTGCCAGCTTTTGGGTTCTCTCTGTCGCTCGGGCTTTCCAGCCCGAGACCTGCCCGTTGCGTCCGGGGCGTCGGAGGTTCGCGGCACTGTGGGGGGCTATTGCAGGCTGTTGGGCTCACGCGGTGACGTGGAGCGGAATGCAAGAGTCCGTGGTCATTGATCAGTTATCGGTCAGGCGAGGCGCGGTTGGGAGTCTGCTTGTGAGGCATTGGCTGCGGGGCTTGCAGCAGGGGGAAGGCTTGTGTTTGTATGCTGGGGGTGTGGCCACCTTGATCCCGACACCTCTGCCCCGTTTCACGGCTGCGAGGGGGTAACTGGTTGGTTAGTTGGGGAGTACTTCGGAGAAGAAGCGGATCCAGTTGCCGTGCATGATGGCGGCGATGTCGTTTTGGGTGTAGCCGCGGTTTTCGAGGAGCTGGGTGAGTTTTTGGAGGTCACGGAAGCGATCGAAGTCGCTGGGTGTCTGTTCGACTCCGTAACCACCATCAAGGTCGCTGCCGATGCCGACGTTGCGTGTATTTCCGGCGAGCTGGCAGATGATGTCGATGTTTTCGACAGCGCGTTCCATGCTGACCAGTCTCTCGCTGACTCGCCGGACGTAGCCCGGCTGGAGCATGATGATATCGAAGGCGATTCCGATGACACCGTCGCGTTCGATGACGGCGCGGTATTGCTGATCTGAGAACTGTCGTTGCCAGGGGGCGAGTCGGCGGGAGTTTTGGTGGCTGGCGTGAATGCGTCCGCTGAAGTTGTTGAGCAGTTGCCAGAAGGCGACGTCTGAGAGGTGAGTGACATCGACGGTGATGCCGAGCTGTTCGATGCGTTTGAGGAGCGGGATGGCATCGAGGGCAAGTCCGACTTCGCAGGAGGTACCTCCGCCGTAGCGATTGGCGCCGTAGTGCGTCAGTCCGATGGCGCGGAGTCCATGTTCGTGGAATTCGCTGATGGTGTCTGGAAGGAGGAGGGGGTCAGCGCCTTCCATGGTCTGGATGAAGCCGAGCGGCGCTTCGGAGCCGCGTTTTTGCCAGTCTGCGAGGTGCTTGCTGAGGCAGGATTTTGTGCGGATGGGGCGCAGGTAGCCGGCTTTCTCCATGGCTCGGTGCCATGCGAGGTGAGCATGTGCCATGGCGTAGCAGGTTTGCGGGGAGGTCCAGCCGAAGGAGTGGTTGATTTCCTTTTCCTGTCGAGCGAGAAGTGTGGAGAGGCACAGTCCGAGTTCGGCGGCTTTCATTTCGGGGAAGCTGAGAGTGGCTCCGGCGCGACCAGGGTCGGTCATGCCGAGTGCTTTTTCCTGAGCGCGGAGATCATCAACTGAGCAGCGGAGGTCGCGATTCCAGTCAACTCCATTGAGGGCCAGGTCCAGGTGACCGTCGAACAGCAGCACGGCGATGTCTCCGATGGGGGGGGCGATTGTTGCGGGTGGGATTTTGGGCTGGGCAGAGGCCAGCGGCGCTGGGATGATATCGGACGGTGGGTTGTTGGGCGAGTGAGGAAATGGGGAAAGGTGAGTGTGCGGTGAGATGAAGCGGATACTTTTGCCGGATCCTTTATTTGAGCGGCGACTGGAGCGTGGTGGTGAGTGTGACCTTGGAATGATGGCGGCTGGGGTTGCGGAGCGAGTGGAGGAGTTATGTTTGCTGAGTGGTCTGTTGGCGGGTGAGGGGGATGTGGTGTTGGTGGAGCGGGTTCCGCAGGCCGGGGAATTGCCGGAGCGGCTGTGCGGAGTGCGTTATGAGCGGGTGGAGGATTTTTGTCGCTGGTTTGGCGGACTGACTGTTGGTGAGCGTGTGGGCTGGCGGCTGGAGCCGTGGGGCTGGACGGTTTGGTCAGCGGGGCTGGCGCGGCGTCTGGGTCTGCAGCAGAATTGGCCGGACCCTCGTGTGGTGCGGCTGGTGAATTCGCGTGAATTTTCCGCGTGTGAAGATGTTTTGCTGCCGGTAAGTGGCGGGCAGCCTTGTGGTGAATTGTTTGGGCGTTTGTGTCGCAGTGTGGCAGAGGTGGAGTCGTTTTTGAGGGATTTGTGTGAGGTTGTGGGTCACGAGGGTGGCTGGGTGTTGAAGTCAAATTTCAGTCATGCGGCGCGCAATCGTCTGGTGGGCCGTGGTGCGGGGTTGTGTGAGCGTGAGCGGGGCTGGCTGAATCGGCGACTGGAGCGAGGTGGTTGTGTTTATGCAGAACCGTGGGTGGAGCGGCTTGGCGAGTGTGGCCTGCAGTGGGAGGTTGTGTATGAGCCGGGTGGAGGCTGGCGTGTGGAATTTGTGGGTGCGGCCGATTTTCTGACGGATCAGGGCGGGGAGTATCGCGGGAGTGTCTTGCGGGGCGCAGCGGGTGAAAGGGGTGAGGCGGCGTGCTGGTGGGAGTCCAGCGGAGCTGTGGGGGTAAGTCGGCGAGTGGTGGAGCGAGCAGCGGGGCTGGGTTTTCGTGGTCCGGTGGGGACTGACTGCATGTGGATTCGTTTTGGTGGTCGGGAGTGGGTGCGTGCGGTTCATGATGTGAATGGTCGTCAGACGATGGGGCGGCTGGCATTGAGTCTGCGTGGTGCTCTGGGGCCGGCGGCGTGTGGTGCGTGGCTGCATTATCCGGCGGAGTCGGCGGCAGTGCGGCTGATTTCGCATGTTGGCGAGCGTTGCGGGGGTATCCGGGTGTTATCTACAAGTATGGAAGTGCTGAATGCCCGGGCTGCTCGCTTGCGAACCTGGCTGGTGATTGCAGAAGATTTACAGCAGTTGCGATTAGTGCTGGGCGAACTGGGTTGTGAGTGGCGTGGTGTGAGTGGCGTGGTGTGAGTGTGCAGACAGTCAGCGAGGGGGTGACAGGAATGTCGGCAGCGGATGGAGCGGACAGTGGCGGTCTGAGGCCGTGGTCAGCGGAGTGGTACAGTCAGCAGTCTCGAACGCTGGGTGAATCAGCTTGTCGTGCGCTGGGTTTTTACGTGATTCCTCCGGAGCTGCGGCTGTCGGTCGTGATTCCGGTGTATAACGAGGAGAAGACCTTGCGGGTGCTGGTGGATCGGGTGCGAGCGGTACCGATTCGGAAGGAGCTGATTTTGGTTGACGACTGCAGTCGCGATCGGACTCGGGATGTGCTGCGGACACTGGAGTCGGAGGGCGGAGCAGACGATTTCAATCGGGTGCGGATTTTCTTTCATAACGAGAATCAGGGTAAGGGTGCGGCTTTACGGACCGGTTTTCGTCAGGTGCAGGGTGATATTGTGATTATTCAGGACGCGGATCTTGAGTATGACCCGGCTGAGTATCCGAAGCTGCTGAAGCCGATTGTGGAGAATCGTGCGGACGTGGTGTTTGGCAGTCGTTTTCTGGGTGACCAGGCGCATCGGGTGCTGTATTACTGGCATTATCTGGGAAATCGTTTTTTGACAACCCTGTCGAACTGTTTTACGAACCTGAATTTGACGGACATGGAGACGTGTTACAAGGTATTTCGTCGGGAGGTGATTGACGAGATTTGTCCGAAGCTGCAGCAGAACCGTTTTGGTTTTGAGCCTGAGATCACAGCGCGGGTCGCGCGTCGTGGTTTGCGGGTGTATGAGACTTCTGTTAGTTATGCGGGTCGGACTTATGCAGAGGGCAAGAAGATTGGCTGGAAGGACGGTTTTCAGGCGTTGTGGTGTATTGTGCGTTTTGGCCTGATGGATTAGTGGCATGAGTGGCGAGCGTCGTCGGCGTCGGAGCACTAGTGAGGATTCTCGTGAATCGGGGTCTAGTCGCTCCGAAGAAGAGCGGCGGGAGCAGTCTGCTGATGGAGGATCGGACGGTGATCGTCGCCGCAGCAGCAGCGGTGTTCGTCGTCGGCAACGCAGTTTTCGTCGACTGTTGTTTGTTCTGGTGCCGGTGGTGCTGGGTGGTCTGTCGTTGCTGTTGATTCCGTGGTGGAACGAGCGTGGATTGCGTGTGGCGGAGTGGCAACTGGATTCGGGTGATGCGGCTGGTGCGTTAGCGACAGTGGATGAGTATTTGCAGTCGCAGGGTGGCACTGAGTCTGCGATGGCCTTGAAGGCTCGAGTGCTGGTGAAGCTGGGGCAGCCTGCTGAGGCATTACGATTGATTGAGCGTGTGGGTGCGGCGAGTGTGCCGGAGATGCGAGCTTATGCTGAGGCATCATTGATGCTGCAGCGATGGACGGGAGCTTTGCCGGTTCTGGAGCATTTAGTGAAGGAGCAGCCTGGGGACGGTGACCTGTTGCACGAACTGAGTGCCTGCAGGGCTCGTCTGGGCCGTTATGACGAGGCGGTTGCGGCGGCGCAGCAGTTTGCGAAGTTGCCTGGGAATGAGGCTCGGGGTTATACGCTGATTGGTTTGCTGGAGCGTGATCGGGGGAATAATCAGAAGTGTGCGGAGGCGTGGGGGCGAGTGCTGGAATTGCGTCCGGACGGTAAGGATTTGCAGGTGTCAGCGGGCGAGTTGTTTCAGGAGTATGGGAAGGCCTTGTTGTTGACGGGGGATGCTGTGGGGGCCGAGTCGGCTCTGGTGCGTGGCGTGAGTGCTGTCGAGAGTGCAGCGGCTCTGGCGTGGCTTGGGAAGGCGCAGCAGCAGCTAGGGCGTCGTCAGGACAGTGAGCGGACGTGGCGTCGGGCGGTGGATCTGGAGCCCTTGAATGCGATGTCTTTGGAGGGGCTGGCGGAGCTGATGATGCAGCGGCAGGATTTTGCGGGTGCATTGGCCTGTCTGCAGCCGTTGGAGGGGCAGTCGGATCTGAAGAGTTCGACTGGATTTTTGCTGCAGCGGTTGTATGGGCTGGTGCAGCAGCCGGAGAAGTCTGCGGAGTGGAAGCAGCGAACGGAGCAGTTGCGGCGTGCGGAGGAATCGCTGGTTCATATGGAGCAGGTGATTGTGAGCAGTCCGGATACGATGTGGGGGCGGGTGTATCAGGCGTGGTATCTGGCTGAGCAGGACAATCGGGAACAGGCGAAACATCTGTTGTCTCCGTTTGTGAAGGAGGGGGCTGATCCTTTTATTGTGAAGTTGTGGACAGCTTTACGGGATGGTCTGCCGTTGCCGGGTCCGGAGGATGTTCCGCTGGACGTGTACTGAGGTGGGGGTTGTTTTTTTCTGGCGGGATGGTGGCAAGATGGCCTGTCGCTGGCTGTTGTGCGGCTTGTTGTTGTGTGTGTCGGGAGCTGATTTGTCGGCGCAGGTGCGGACGGTGGCTGGTACGGGCCAGCGGGGGCCGTTTGCGACTGGCGGTGAGGCATTGAAGACCGCGGTGAACGAGCCGTTTGGGCTGTCGATGCGTGAGCCGGGTGTGTTGTATGTGTGCGAGGTGGGAGCCCACGTGGTGCGGCGTGTGGAACTGGTGACGGGCAAGACGATGGTCGTGGCGGGCAGTGGCGTCAAGGGGTATGCGGGCGATGGCGGAGTGGCAGTATCAGCGCAGCTGAACGAGCCGTATGAAGTGCGTTTTGATCGTGACGGGACGATGTATTTCGTGGAGATGCAGAACCACATTGTGCGTCGAGTGGATGCAGTGACGGGGATTATCAGTACGGTGGCGGGAACGGGGGTGGCTGGATTTTCGGGGGATGGCGGAGTTGCAGTTGCGGCGCAGCTGCGGCAGCCGCATTCGATTGCGCTGGATGATGCGGGGACTTTGTATATTTGTGATATTGGCAATCATCGGGTGCGGGCAGTGGATCTGCGAACGGGAGTGATTCGCACATTTGCCGGCACCGGCGAGCGACGGGCCACTCCGGATGGTGCTCCCATAATGGGGACTCCGCTGAACGGTCCGCGAGCGCTGGACTATGATGGTCGGGGTTCGCTCTATCTGGCGCTGCGCGAGGGGAATGCGATTTATCGAATGGACTTGCAGAAGGGGGTACTGCAGCATTTGGCGGGAACGGGGAAGAGTGGCTACGGGGGTGACGGCGGTCCGTCTCGGGAAGCCTTGCTGTCCGGTCCGAAGGGTGTAGCAGCCGGGCCCGACGGAAATGTGTATTTTGCGGACACGGAAAGTCACACGGTGCGGGTGTATGTGCCGTCAGAGGGAGTTGTGCGGACGGTGGTGGGTGATGGTCAGAAGGGAGACGGACCTGAGGGTGCAGCGGCTGGCTGTCGGATGGACCGGCTGCATGGCGTGTATGTTTCGCCGGACGGGGTGCTGTATATTGGAGACAGCAACAATCATCGGGTGCGTGCGCTGCGGTTATCTCAGGCGGTGTTGCGGTGAGCGGGCCAGCGGAGTCAGTGGCGGGGCAGTCGAACGAGTTTTAGTTCGTGGCTGAGTGTCTGAGCGTGTGCCCTGCCCTGTATGGCGGTGAGACTGTCGCGAGCGGTCAGGCTGAGCGGCATGGGCTGTTCGCGGTGTTGTTGCCGGGGTGTTGTTGGCCGTGATCCGGAGTCGACGGAGAGTTGCAGTCCGAAGAAGGGAAACGGCGCGTTGCTGTCCATCTGCATGAAGGAGCCGTCGTAGCGGCAGCCTGCAGTGGTGAGGAGGAGCAGAGGCAGCAGAAGGGCTAAGATTTTGATCACAGTTCCGGGGATGGGCGGGGTTGCGGGCGTGGCGGTCTGCTGGTGGGTTCAGACGGCGATTTTAGGTATTGTTTTTGTGGTGTTGGAAGATCTGTTTGGTGTGGTGGAGTGGTGTTGGTGAGCAGCGGTGGTGGTGTTGGGGGGGTGGAGCGGCGGAAAATGCCGGAGCGGTGGTCAGTTTTCGGTGAGACAGTGTTCGGTGAGGGAGGCCGTGTGGCGAGTCGTGGGCGGGAGTCCGCGGGTGTGATTGCGGTTGCGGCATCTATGCCGCAGGCGTGGGCGTTGCTGTGCGCGAAGTGCTTTTGGTGGCTTGTGGGCAGTGTGGCTCCTGCACCGCCAACCCCTCTCCCCCGTTTCACGGGGGCGAGAGGAGGTTTAGTGGTCAGTGGTCAGGAGTCCGCGGGAGTGATGTGGGTTGGGTGTGGGAATCAGCGGCGGATGCGGGAGGTTTGCAATTGCACGAGTGGGGCGCCGGCGCTGGTGGCGGCGGGGTTTTCGCGGATGAGCAGTTGTCCTTTGCCGATGGTGAGGATGGCTCGCTGTAGCCCTTGTTCGGCATCGATGAGTGCGAGGAAGTTTTGGAATTCGGGTGCGTGGGAGACGGCGTTATCGCACACGATAACTCCGAGTTTCACCGCATTTCTGAGTAATGGCCACCAGTTGGTGTATTGTGAGCGGTCGGAATCGAGGAATACGAAGTCATAGGTGTGCGGGGGTGTCTGGCTGAGGAACTGGAGTGCGTCGGTGGTGTGCAGAGTGACGGCGTGTGTGAGTCCGGCGCGGCTGAGGTTTTGGCGTGCGATCTGGTGTTTTTCGGGGGAGTGGTCGACGGAGTCGACGGGAATGTTTGCGGGTGCTGCAGCGCGGAGCAGCCAGAGTGTGGAGTAAGCGCTGGAGGTGCCGATTTCGAGGATGCGTTTGGGGCGTTGTTCCTGAACGAGGAGTTCAAGGAAGCGTCCTGTGGAGGGGGTGATATTGAGCATCTGCTGAGTGCGCACGGGGTTGGCGGCGTCATGGCTGGTGCCGTGCTGATGGATTTCAGCGAGCAGAGCATCGAATTCGGGGGAATCGGGGGCTGTTGTGTTCATGGGGGGTATTGAACTGACTGGGGGTGAAAAGTCGAGTGCTGACTGATGTGTGTATTAGCTGGATTCGCGAATTTGGTCAGCGGAATTTGCCGATTTGTCGTGGTTGGTGTGTTGTGTGGCGTGTGGTGCGGCGTGATTTGGTGGTGTCGGGTGTGTTCTGCAGGTTGGTGGGGGCAGTAAGATGTCGTCAGTTGCTGGCGGAGACCGCGGGGAAGCCCTCGAATCAGGATTTGTGTTGAGGACAGATCGATGCAGGAAGCTCGCAAAAAGCAGATTGGCGTGCGTTATCTGGTGAAAAGTCTGATTTTGTTGCTGCTGGTGAGCGGTTTGGGTGGGTGTCATAATATGCAGTCGCATCGTCTGCGGCGGTGGAACTACAACGATTCGGGCAGCCGTGGTGATGCGTTGTGGAGTGTGGGTGATGTGCTGCCCGGCGGGCGTGGAGACGCGGGTTCTGAGTATCGTCCCGAGGTACCTCGAGCGACAGAATCTGTGCGGTGATTGCGGCGTTTGGTGGAGGAGTTGTGACGGTGGTTGATTGTGTGGGTGGGGAACTGATTTTTGAAAGTGGCAGTGAGTGCGACACGGTGTGTCTGGGGGCTGCGCTGGCGGGTGTGGTCTGTGCGGGTCTGACGTTGTCTTTGAACGGGCAACTGGGTTCCGGGAAGACTCATTTTGTGCGTGCACTGGCGACGGGGCTGGGTGTGAGCGAGTCGCATGTGAGCAGTCCGACATTTGTGGTATTGCAGCAGTACGTGGACGGGCGGATTCCGCTGGCACATTTTGATGTGTATCGGCTGGGCGATGTGGACGAGTTTTTGGGGCTGGGTGGTGCAGAGTATCTGGACAGCGGTGAGTGGCTGTGTTTGGTGGAGTGGGGTGAGCGACTAGGTACGGTGCTGCCTGCCGATCATTTAGTGATCGAGATTTCTCATGCCGGGGAAACGTCGCGGCTGTTTCGTTTTCGTGCGACGGGGCGGCTTTCAGCCGGAGTTTTGTGGGGCTTGCGGCAGGTTCTGGGAGTGGCGTGAGCCGACCGTTTTTCCGTCGTTGAGGCCTGGGAAAATCTGGGAACTCGGATTCTGCGCGGTTGAAGTCGTGTCGTCTGCGTGCTGAGAGTGTAGACTTGGGGAATCGTTGCGAAATTGTCGCCTTGTTAATTCTGCAGAGACCGTGATTCCATGTCAACGACAGAACTTCCGCAGGCTCGACTGAGCGCCGTCCCTGATGCTCGTGGCCGTTTCGGCGAGTACGGCCGGCGATTTGTTCCAGAGACTCTGATGTATGCTCTGGAGCAGTTGACTGACGCCTACGAGCAGGCTCGCGGGGACGCTGCATTCGACCGTCAGCTGCGTGAGTTGCTGAAGCATTTTGTGGGTCGTCCGAATCCGTTGTATTTTGCTGAGCGTTTGACGGCAAAGTGTGGCGGGGCGAAGATTTACTTTAAGCGTGAGGACCTGAACCATACGGGTGCTCACAAGATCAACAACACGATGGGTCAGGTGTTACTGACGCAGCGCATGGGGAAGACTCGTGTGATTGCCGAAACTGGTGCTGGTCAGCACGGTGTGGCGACAGCCACCGCATGTGCCCGATTTGGCCTGCCGTGTGTCGTCTATATGGGTGAAGAGGACGTGCGTCGTCAGAAGCTGAATGTGTTTATTATGCGGACGATGGGTGCTGAGGTGCGTCCCGTCACGACTGGTTCGCGGACCCTGCGTGACGCGATCAACGAGGCGATGCGGGACTGGATGTCATCGGTCCGGGATACTCACTACATCATTGGCAGCGTCGTGGGGCCTCATCCGTTTCCCATGATGGTGCGTGACTTTCAGTCGATCATTGGCCAAGAGGCTCGTGAGCAGTGTCTTGAGCAGACAGGTCGTCTGCCGAACGAGGTCGTTGCGTGTGTGGGCGGGGGGTCAAATTCGGCCGGGATGTTTTATCCGTTTGTGGATGATGCGGGGGTTGAACTAACGGGCGTTGAGGCGGGTGGTCGTGGCGGCAAGCCGGGTGACCACGCCAGTACATTGTCGCATGGTCGTCCGGGGATTTTGCATGGCAGTTACAGTTATGTGCTGCAGGACGATGATGGTCAGACAGCGGATGTGCATTCGATTTCGGCGGGTCTGGATTATCCGGGTGTAGGTCCGGAGCACAGTTACTGGAAGGACTGTGGTCGAGTGAATTACGTGAATGTGCTGGATGACGAGGCTCTGGAAGCGTTTAGTATTTTGGCGAAGACGGAAGGAATTTTGCCGGCGATCGAGACGTCGCATGCGATTTCGTGGGCGATGCGTTCGGCGGCTCAGCGCAGCCCTGATGACATTGTTGTGGTGTGTTTGTCAGGTCGAGGCGACAAGGACGTGAACGAGGTGGCGCGGCTGACCGGGCAGGAGATGGGGTGATTTTGGGAGTGGTCAGTTGGGGTTAATGAATGCTGTGTGTGATTGTGGCGGGATCAGAACCAGCCGCAGTTGAGGAGACAGCCGGAGGCTGAGGCAAGCAGCATTTGGTCGCCGAGTGCTGAGACGGCGACTTGCTGCAGCGGGTCATGGCTGAGGTCGGCTGCCCAGAGGACATTTCCTTCGAAGCTGAGCCAGAAGATGCGGTGTTCTTCGGTGACGACGGCCAGTCGATGTCGGGTGGCGGTGCAGGCAACTTTGGAGGGGATGCCATCGACGCTGAATGAGCCGAGGTGTCGTGCCTGCAGGTCGAATACCTGAACTCCGTGGTTGAACGCCGCGAGGAGAACTCGGCGTGCGGATTCAGCGACAGCCATGCTGCCGATGTTGCTGACTTGGGGTTCGGCCCAGACTGTTTTTCCCTGCAGATCATAGCGAGAGAATTCGCCGAACTCTGCGGCTGCGATCAGTTCTGTTGTTTCAGCAAGGAAGTGCAGTTGTGTCACGGGGCGGCGGGTTTCAATGACGGAGACTTCGCGGCGTTCGGAGGTGATGATGTGGATTTTGGAGGAGTCGGTGGCGAAGGCAAAATGGCTGCCGTGCGGTGCGGCAGCGACGGCTGTGATCTTCCCGGTGACTCGCCCGTCCCACAGTTTCTGCAGGTCGTGGTCAAAGCAGTGCAGTCCGCGATCTCCGCAGACGGCCAGTCCGATGGCGGCGGTGTGAGCGAGTGCGAGCTGGTGGACGTCGCGGACTTCGAAGGCTTCGCGGAGTCGTTGTCCGCGGGAGTCCATGAGGCAGAGCCGCCCATTTCCTGTGGCGACGACGATGCGCCCGGCTTCCCATGTCATTGCGATCGCTGCGATCCCATCGGGAAAGAAATCTTCGAAGATTTCTCCGGGGCGGGCACCGACGCATTGCTGGAGCAGCCGGGACACCATGGGGTTGATCAGCCTTCGGGGAAGCTGGAAAGGAATCTGGCAAGTCTGTGGAAGTCGCTTTGTGGCTGGATGAAGCGGACGACAGTCACCAGATTCTTTGGGTCGACCAGTTTTTCGAAGTCGACGTAGTGCAGGTCGAACTGGCCGGCGACGGAGATCATGACGCCGTTCAGTCCTTTCTCTGCGAGGGCTCGGAAGGCTCCAACACCGAGTTGGCAGCCCAGCATGACGTCGAAGGCGTGTGGGCGAGCACAGCGGGATTCGTAACCGACCTGCAGTCCGTTGACTTTCCGGGTAACGCCCGTCTGTTTCTTGAATTCCGCAGCAACGAGTTTGGCGACCATTTTCCCGAGGTCGCAATTGGCCACGGACAGGTGTCCGTGGTCATCCCGGGGAACTCCGGCGAGGGCTTCGTCTGAGAGGTATTCTGCGAGTCCTTCAGCGAGTACGACGACGCCGTAGTCTTTGCCTTCCTGTTCACGACGTTTCCGCATCATGGTGACGATGCGAGAGACGATCTTGTTGAGGTCCATGATTTTGCGTTTGGGGGTGGATTCCGGTGCGAGGTATTCGGCGGTGATGTCTTCAACGCTGAGTACCATGCTGGCTTCACCTGCGATGGCGGCGCCATAGGCGAGCCATCCGGCACTGCGTCCCATGCATTCCACGACAAAGTAAGCTCGAGCAGCTTCAGCATCGGCGTGCAGATTGCGGATTTCGGTGCCGAGTGTTTCCACGGCGGTGAAGTAGCCGAAGGTGAAGTCGATGCCGGAGTAGTCGTTGTCGATAGTTTTCGGGACGTGGACAACGGGAATGCGGTACTGATCGGCGGGCAGCAGGTCCTGGAAAAGTTTGAATTTGTTGGCTGTTTTCAGAGTGTCATCACCGCCGATGGACACGAGGGCGTCGACGCCAATGGAACGCAGCGCTTCATCGACTCGTTTCATGGGGGCGACTTTTTCGGCATGGTGGAGATCTTCCGGGGCCTTGATGTTTTTGCCGGGGTTAGCGCGGGCGGTGCCAATCAGGATGCCTTCTTTGCTGCGAGTGCGTCGGAGGGCGGGTTCTGTGAGCCGCATGTAGTGCACGCCTTCAACCAGCGGCTGTGCAGGTGTGTAGTCGATCAGGTTTGAGTATCCGTAGCGGATACCAACAACTTCAATGCCGGCTCGAATGAATGAGATCGCGCAGGCGGAGATAACAGAGTTGGCTCCGGGAGCCGGTCCACCTGAAAACAGCAGGGCAACTCGCTTGATTGCCTGAGACATAACACGAATTCCTGAAGATCAAAGTGTGAAACAGAACTGTAAAACGGGGGCCAGCAGTGTGCGTGGCCGCGAGTGGGGCGGTGATTGACTATCAGAAGGTGCGTTCGACAAAGGTGGTGTCGATGTTGAAGTCTACGAAGTCTGCGTGGCAGAACATTTTCTTTGCCAGCGGCAGGGTGGTTTTGATGCCTTCGATGACGAATTCGTGCAGGCAGCGCCGCATGCATTCGATCGCTTCCCGGCGAGTCGGTTTGTAGACGATCAGTTTGCCGATCATTGAGTCGTAGTACGGGCTGATGGTGTAGCCTTCGTAGACGTGTGAGTCGAAGCGGACTCCGGGACCGCCTGGCAGTCTGAGTTTGGTGATGGTTCCGGGGCTACCGCGATATCCATTGTCGGGATCTTCCGCATTGACTCGTAGTTCAATCGCGCAGCCTGAGTGTTTGACGTCGGCCTGTGTGAACGGCAGTTTTTCTCCGGCAGCGACAAGAATCTGCTGTTTGATCAGGTCAATTCCGGTGACTAGTTCGGTGACCGGATGTTCGACCTGAATTCGGGCGTTGACTTCAATGAAGTAGAAATTGAAGTTTTTGTCGACGATGAATTCGCAGGTGCCGGCATTGGTGTAGCCGGCGGTTTTTACGAGCTGCACAGCGCAGTTGCAGATACGTTCGCGGACTTCCGGGGGCAGTTTGGGTGCGGGGCTTTCTTCGATGAGTTTTTGATGGCGGCGCTGCATGGAGCAGTCGCGTTCCCAGAGGTGCACGACATTGCCGTGGTTGTCACCGATGATCTGGACTTCTACGTGGCGCGGTTTTTCGATGTATTTCTCGAGGTAGACGCCGGCGTTTTTGAAGGCTTTTTCGGCTTCAGCACTGGCGGCTGCCAGTCCGGCTCGAAGTGAAATTTCATTTCCGGCGACTCGCATTCCTTTTCCGCCGCCACCCGCGGTGGCTTTGATGAGTACCGGGTAGCCGATTTGATCGGCGATGCGAACGGCGTCTTCGACATCAGTAATGAGTCCGTCACTGCCGGGCACGCAGGGTACGCCAGCTTTGCGGGCAATTTCACGGGCGCTGACTTTGTCACCGAGCTGCTGCATGGCTTCGACAGGGGGGCCGATGAATTCGATGTTGCAGCTGCGGCAGACTTCGGCGAAGTGTGCATTTTCAGCGAGGAATCCATAGCCGGGGTGGACGGCCTGGACATTGCCGATTTCAGCGGCGCTGATGATGCGTTTAATCTGGAGGTAGCTTTCGAGTGCCTGCGGGGGGCCAATGCACCAGGCTTCGTCTGCGAGGGACAGGTAGTGAGCACCGCGGTCAGCTTCGCTGTAGACGGCGACGGTTTCGATGCCCATTTCACGGCAGGCGCGAATGATCCGCAGAGCGATTTCGCCGCGATTGGCTACCAGGATTCGTTGAAACATGAGTCAGCTCACGCCAGAAAGGTTCGGTGCCGCGGGCAGGAGCCGCATGGGCCTGTCCGACAGCGAGTGTATGATGAGAATGGATAACTAAGGCGGGCGCAGCCCGACCGCGAATTGTAACGCGGCAGAGCTGCCGCAGTGTGCCGATTGTTGACAGTGACAATCTGATCAGGCTGGTTCCAGGCGGAACAGAGGTTGCCCGAATCCGACCGCATCGCCGCTTTGCACGAGCACTTCGACGATCCGTCCGGCTTTCTCACCCTGAATCTGGTTGAAGACCTTCATCGCTTCGATGATGCAGACCACGGTATCGGGCTTTACAACGGTTCCGACGCTGACGAAGGGTGGATCTTCAGGGCTGGGGGCGGCGTAAAAGGTGCCGACTGTGGGTGCGGTAATCAAAATGCCGGCCGGGGCTGCTGCCGGGGCGGCAGCAGCAGGAGCAGCCGCCACGGGAGCGACCTGCGGAGCAGCAACCGGAGCAAATTCGGGCATGGCAGGAGCATAGGCAACTTGTCGCGGGCCACGACGAACCTTCCAGGATTCATCTTCATTGGAGAGGCTGACTTCAGAAACACCGAATTTTTCCATGAGCTGCAGCAGCTTGCGGAAATCGTCGAGATCGAATGCTTTGCGTTTGGGTTCAGTTTCCACTGGTTTCGCCATAGTAAAGGAGGACTCCGGCTGTTGCATCCGGCAAACCCGGCCACCAGAGAAATCTGAGGCCAGCAGCGGTTGGTCAGCCATATTCGTGATAATGATGCAGCATCGTAAAATCGGGGAATTTATGCAAGGACGCCAACAATCGACTGCTCAAATTCGCGGGGAACCGAAGTGAGAACCTCGCAGCCCGTGGCGGTTACCAGCACATCGTCTTCGATGCGGACACCGAATTTGCCGGGCAGGTAAATCCCGGGTTCGACAGTGATTACCATGCCCGGCTCGAGTTTCTGTTTCGAAAGCGGGCTCATTCGCAGGGATTCGTGGATTTCCAGGCCGAATCCGTGGCCCAGTCCGTGTCCGAAGAATGGTCCGAAACCGGCATCAGCGATCAGGTTGCGAGCGATGCGGTCGACATCGGCGCAAAGGGCTCCAGGGCGGATGGCGGCGATGGCAGCCTGCTGGGCATTAAGTACAGTGTTATAGATTTTTTCGATGTTTTTCGTTGGTTTTCCCGTGATGAAGACTCGAGTGAGGTCGCTGCGGTAGCCCTGAGTGCTGACGGCACCCCAGTCGACGAGGAGAACGGGGTGTTCGCTGACGCGTCGGGAGGCGGCGTGAGCGTGCGGCAGAGCGGCTGTCGGGCCAACTCCGACGATTGGTTCGAAGGCGGTCCCCTGTCCGCCGAAGTCGCGCATGGCGGCTTCGAGCAGGAAGCGGATCTCGGTTTCGGTCTGAGTTGGTCGGAGGCTGCTGCGGACGACACCGATGCCGCGTTCGGCGATCTGGATGGCTTCGCGGATTTGCGCGAGTTCGGAGCGATCTTTGACTTCGCGGAGTCGTTCCACGAGTCCTGCGGCTGGCACGAGAGTGGCGGGAGTGGCGGCGAGCTGTACAGCGAGCGACTGGCAGGTGGCGACTGTGAGGTGTTCGGCTTCGAATCCTGCAAGTTTGGCTCCGGCGGTGGCAATTCGATCGACGGCGAGGTCGATAATAGTGCGTCCGGCATCGCGTATTTCGGCGGGCAGTCCGGGGCATTCGGCCTGCAGTTGTGTTTCGTAGCGGGTGTCACTGAGGATGATCTGGCAGCCGGGTGCGAGGAACAGCCATGAGGAATCCCCGGTGAATCCGGTCAGGTAGCGAACATTGGCGACGCTGGAGACGAGCAGGCTGTCAATCCCCGCCTCTCGGAATTTTCGCAGGACCCGGTTTCGGCGAGCTTCATAATCGGGCTGGAGCATAGGATGGTGTTCTAAGAGAGTGTAGGTTGTGTGCCGGGGAAGTTGACCAGACATGGAGCTGGGAGAGGATTGTAGGACACATTTGAGTTTGTCACAAAGGCCACAATTCAGCGGCTGGAAAACTGCGGCGAGATATGTTTGACGCGTTGAAGAATCTGTTTCCGGGACTGGTTTCGGTGTCAGGTACTGGTGTATCGGACATGTCGCTGCAGTCACGCTGGCGTCGGCTGGAGGCGGCGGGTCGCGAGGTAGAGGTGTTTGTCCCGGCGGGTCCTGAGTCGGTGGTGGGTGTGGTGTTGTTTTTGCACGGTCACGGAGAGGTTTTGCTGTCGGACAATCCCGTGTTTACTCGGCTGTTTCAGCAGCATCGTCTGGTGGCGGTGTGTCCATCGGGGCGACGCAGTTGGTGGCTGGACGTGATCTGTGAGGAATTTGATCCCCTGGTGACACCGCAGCAATGGCTGCTGCAAAGTCTTGTGCCGTGGATTGAGCAGACTCTGCAGGTGCAGCCGCCGCGGATAGCGCTGCTGGGTGTCAGCATGGGTGGTCAGGGTGTGCTGCAGCTGGCTTATCGGTATGCATTGAAGTTTCCGGTGGTGTCGGCGATTTCACCGGCGGTCGATTTTCATCAATTGTATGGAGCTGGGATTCCGCTGGACGGCATGTTTCCGGATGCTGAGGCAGCTCGGCAGGCGACAGTGGTGCTGAATCTGCAACCGCTGCAATGGCCGCGGTATCAGTATTTTTGCTGTGATCCGGCTGACGTAGAGTGGTACGACGGTGCTGCTCGGCTGGGTATGAAGCTGTCGTCATCCGGAATTCTGCATGAGCGGGACCTGCTGACGACAGCGGGCGGGCACGCGTGGAATTACTTTAATCGGATGGCGGCGCCGGCAATTGAGCAGGTGGTGCGTGGTTTGGCGGGCGTGGCTGCCAGCGTTTAGTCTGTGTAGTCGCGGTGTCTGCTGTTTAGGGCAATCCATTGATGCGGCGGACGATCCATTCCGCCATCAGCAGCGTGCAGAACAGGACAATCAGCAGCCAGTGGTCCCAGAGGCTGCGTTCCAAAAGTTTCTGCTGTGGCTGATCGACGGGCTGCAGCAGCTGTGTGATGCGGGCGACATCCCAGGGTTCGATGAGTTCTCCGCCACTTTGTTCGGCCAGTTGTTTTAGCAGAGTGCGATTACAGCTGACATCGGCGAGTTCTGCTGACACCTGCGGGCGGACGATGAGTTCTGTCTGCACGTTTGGGGGAATGTCAACGGTGGTGTTTTCGACTTTGAGTTGCAGGTTCCAGTTGCCTCGTGTGAGCCTGGGCAGTCGGGCTGAGCTGCGTTCGGGCGTATCGGATGACGGCTGGAGTCGTGTTATCACGGGCGGTATTTCGGAGCCGGGTTGTTCCGCGATGACGTAGATGGCGGCGTTCATTACCTGTGGCAGCAGTCTGCGATCCCAGCGAACGACGACTTCCGGTGATTCGGTTTCATCGACGATGACATCAGAGACGGACATGCGGATGGAGTTATTTCCGGCGGCTGCTTTGCTGCGGGCGGCCCAGCGAATGAGTTGTCCCCAGAATTTGTAGTGCCATTCATCTCCGGCGCGGCGGCGCCACCGCCAGGTGCTGTCGAGTCCGAGCCAGACGATTTGCCCGAAGCCGTAGTCCTGCTGCACGATCACGGGATCGGCCTGTGCGGGCAGTCCAGGGATGGAGGCGGTGGCCCAGACGGCAGCACCGGGTTTGGGTGTACCGGTGGCGATCCACGGATGTCCGGGCAATTTTGTGAGCGAGGTATCGCGGCTGCCGGGATCTTCCTGCAACTGGAGCATGGTCAGGTTTTGAGCGGCGGGAGTGAGCGTCAGTCGGAACGCTGTTTGTTCGCTGCCGGGAGCGGAGGCGAGGAACTGTTCGGCCAGTTTTTGTCGGACAGTGGTGACAGGCAGCATTGATTTGAGGATCTCGGACTGGTGAGCGAGCGGCATGTATTGACGGCCGGCGATAATGACAACGGTGAGTCCGTCCCGTGTCACGGCTTCCTCAACCATTTGCCATGTCTGTGGGTCGGCTTCAGCCGGATTGAGGTCACCGATGATCAGCAGATCAGTGCGTGCGAGTATTTCGCGGAAGGCGACGGCGGGTGGCAGTGTATTTTGCAAAGCCGGCTGATTGAGGATTTCCAGCCAAGGCTGTCTGAAGAGGATGGTGGTGGCTTCGACCTGGCGATCTCGTTCGAGCAGGTTGTTGAGGTAGCGGAATTCCCAGCGGGCATCTCCATCCAGCAGCAGGACTCGAGCTTTGTTATCCACGACTTTCAGGCTGAAGCTGCGTGAGTTGTTGTCATTGCGGAGTTCACCGGGTCGGGGATCGCTGGTAACGACGTAATCGAATCTGCCGGGCTGATCGGCTGGCAGAGAAAAGGAGACGGCGGTGGAGTCAGTTGCGGGGGTGATTGTTTGCTGCTGAACTACGTTGCCGGCGGCTTCAAGTCGTACGGTGAGTTCTTCACCTTCGAAGCCGGCGGTACCGAGTATGGTTTTTACGAGTGCCTGATCTTTGAGGAAGACGGCTTCGGGTACATCGATGGAAGCGATGGAGAGGTCGCGGGGCTGGAGTGCGGAGCCGATGGGGATGGTGTAGACGGGGACATTGATCATGGCGAGGAGGTCGGCGGTTCCGGCGACATCTGCGGGAGCGGTCTGTCGTCCGTCCGAGAGGAGGATGAAGCTGCGAATTTGTGCGGCGGATTCTTCGGCGAGTGTATTTTGGAGGAGTCCGATGGCATCGGTTGTTTCGGGGCGCAACTGCCGGCGATTTTGCTGGAGCATCTGTGCGATCTGTCCGGGGTTGGCTGGCTGTTGTTCGGCGGCGAAGACGCGGAGGTCTACGGGGAGATTTTTTCGCAGATTTTCCAGGAGTTCCGTGGGTTTTGCGGCGAGCAGCCGGCGGGCGAATTCGGTGCGCGGCATCTGCTCAAATTCACTGAGTGAGGCCATGACCTGATCGCGGCGTGCACTGGCGGCGGCTGTCTCGGCGGGAGTCTGTGGTGGCCGTTCGGTGCCGAGCCATGGTGGTTCTTTGCCGGCCTCTGCGGCTGCGGCCCAGCTTTCGATGAGTGGTCGAGTTTCAGCATTACCGAGCATTCCGAGGGCCTGAGCCCAGCGGAGCTTTTCGGCAAGGGTGGCGTGGCTGTCGCGGGTGTCCATGCTGTCAGAGCCATCGACGGCAACGACGACTCTGTTTTGCAGTCGCTGGTCAAATTGTCTGGTGAGGACTGGCTGAAGGAGTGTGAGGAGCAGCAGTGTGAGCACGCTGCAGCGGAGCGTGAGCAGTGTCCAGCCGACTGTGCGTGAGACGAGGCGCCGTTCGAGGCGGAGGAGCCAGCAACTGATGGCGAGAGCAGAGAGGGAAGCGAACAGGACGAGCGTGGTCCAGGTGGTGGAGTTGGTTCCGGAGAACAGCAGCCGCCATGTCATGTGCGATCTCGACTGCTGCTGGCACGTCCGGGGACCGGGAGAATTTCATCAGTGCGGGGTGCGGTCGGCTGCATGAGGCGATAGAGAGTGATGAGTTGATCGAGCATGTAATCTTCGCGGAAGCGGGATCGCACCAGTTGTTGTCCGGCGGCTGCGATTGTGCGAGCGGTGTCCCGGTTGAGCAGCAGTTCGATGATGCGATCGGCGAGCAGGCGGCTGTCGGAGGGCGGGACGATGAGTCCGTTTTCACGATCCTGGATCACACTGAGTACTCCGCCGACACCGGAGGCGATGACGGGTCGTCCGAGAGCCATGGCTTCCAGCATGAGGACTCCGATCCCCTGCTGGAGTGAGGGGAGGCAGAAGATATCGATGGCGCCGAGGTATCCCTGCATGGAGACACCGCCGTCGACGAAGGTGAGTCGGCGGGAGAGGTCGAGTGAGGCGGCCAGTTGTCTGAGGCTGTGTTCTTCGGGTCCGCTGCCGGCGATGACGATGCGGATATCATGTCCGGCTGCAACGACTCGGTGGCAGGCGCGGAGGAAGAAGGAGGCGCCTTTGATCACTTCGAGTGGCCCGGCCATGCCGATGACCGGGGGGCGATCATCATCGAGGGGCTGGTCAATTCCGGCGGCATCCGACACTTCGACGCCGGGCAGTATGACTTGTTTTTCGAGCTGGTCCATCACGGGCCCGGCTGGCAGTCGGGACTGGACGCTTTCGCTGACTGAGATAATGGATTTGAGCTGGGGGATGGGGTAGCGGAGTACGAGTGATTCGGCTTCGTCGTGACCTCCGACGCTGAGCAGGAGTGGTCGTTTCAGTTTTTCGGCGAGTCGTGAGGCGGTGTTGAGGAGTCGGCTATCGAAGAGGTGAATGACATCCGGGCGCTGGTCTTTGATATCGCGGTAGACGGTGCGTGCCACGAGCCGTCCCCAGACGGGGACATCGAGGCCGGGGATTCCGTGGAGCCTGACGCCTTGCAGCAGTGCTGGGTCGAGTCCGTCGCAGGTGGTGCAGACGAGTGCCGTTTCGAGTTCTCGTCTTTCGAGCCCTCGGGCAATACGCAGAGTGAGGAGCGACGAACCACGGAAGGTGAGTTCGCCGTCCAGCAGCAGCACTCGCAGGGGTTGCTCGACCATTTCAACAGTCTACACAAAAGTTCGGGAATCTCCAGCATTCCGGCTGTGGCGGAAGAATCCGGGGAAATCCGCGGGTGTGCTGGCAGTGATGCGGGTCAGAACTTAGGCTATGGGGCTGTGGGGGTTGCGTGAGCGGGGCGCCTGGTGTTTGTCCGGCGAGTGGGGAGGGTGTGAATTTGGCGGAGAGCGGGTTACTGGAGCTGCAGGGTGTGCGTATTGCGGACACTTTTGCGGAGGCTTTTTCGATTAAAGCTGCGAGGCTGGTGATCACGGCTGACAGTCTGCGCTGGGCGCGGACGGCGGCGACGGTGTTTTGCGGGAATGCGACAAGTGTGATTGCCTGTGATCTGGAGGCGGCGGTTGAGCAGGAACTGGCACCTGAGCACACGGCTGATGGTCGACCTGGTGTCTCGGTTTTGGCCTTTGGTTTTTCGGTGCAGGCGCTGGGTCAGGCGATTCAAGGTCGCGTGGGTCAGTGTGTGCTGACGTGTCCGGGAACAGCGTGTTTCAACGGACTGCCGGACATTGCGAAGGACCGGCGTGTGCGAATTGGGGGAGTTCTGCGGTATTTTGGTGATGGTTTTCAGCAGTCGAAGCTGATTGACGGTCGTCGTTACTGGCGGATTCCGGTGATGGACGGTGAGTTTGTGTGTGAGGACGAGTTTGGGACGGTGACGGGGGTTGCGGGGGGCAATTTGCTGATTTGCGGGGTGGATGCGCGGTCGACGCTGGCGGCGGCGGAAGCCGCGGTGGATGCGATACGGGGGGTGTGTGGGGTGGCGCTGCCGTTTCCGGGCGGGATTGTGCGTTCGGGCAGCAAGGTTGGTTCGAAGTATCCGCGGCTGAAGGCGAGCACGAATGAGGCGTGGTGTCCGACGCTGCGAGGTCTGACAGCGAGCGAGTTGCCGGCGGACTGTCATTGTGTGTATGAGATTGTGATTGACGGTCTGACGGCGGAGGATGTGCGCGGGGCGATGCGGCTTGGTCTGCATGCGGCAGTGAGTCAGCCAGGTGTGGGTTTTGTGTCGGCGGGGAATTACGGTGGTCGTCTGGGGAAGCATCATTTTTATCTGCGAGAGCTGCTGTGACCAATCTGGAAAGTGAGCAGCAAATCGGGCGAGTGTGGCTGGCAGGTGCTGGTCCGGGTGACCCGGGTCTGATCACAGTGCGAGCTGCGGAGGTGCTGCGGCAGGCGGACCTGGTGCTGTACGACGGGCTGGTGAATCCGTTGCTGCTGCGCCTGGCGAGCGGGCATTGTGAGCGGACCTCGCGAATTCGTCGTGAGGGTGCAGCGATTGTGTCTCAGGAGGAGATCAATCGTCGTCTGATCGAGGCGGCTCAAGAGGGCCTGAACGTGGTGCGTCTGAAGGGTGGCGATCCGTGTGTTTTTGGGCGGGGCGGCGAGGAGGCTGAGGCGCTGCGGCAGGCTGGCATAGCATTTGAGATTATTCCGGGGATCACAGCGGCAACGGCAGCAGCGGAGTATTCCGGGATTTCGTTTACGGATCGGCAAGCGGCGTCTGCCGTGGCCTTCGTGACGGCTCATGAGGATCCGCTTCGCGAGGGGACTCGGCTTTGTTTCCGAGCCTTGGCGCAGTTTCCTGGCACGCTGGTTTTTTACATGGGTTTAAGTCGTCTGGCCGAGTTGTGCAGTCGCCTGCAGGAGAATGGTCTGGCGGGAACGACGCCAGCGGCGGTGATTTGCCGGGCGACCTTGCCAACGCAGCAGTTGCTGACGGGGACGCTGAGTACACTGGCGGGTCTGGCGGGAGACGCAGGGTTGCAGCCACCTTCGCTGGTGGTGGTGGGGGAGTGTGTGAATCAGCGGCGTGGTCTGTCTTGGTATGAGCAGTTGCCGCTGTTTGGGTTATCGATAGGTGTACCTCGAGCGGAGGAGCAGGCGGGAGACGTGCTGGAGCAGATTGTCCGTGGCGGCGGCGAACCAGTGCTGATGCCGTTGCTGGAGATTCAGCCGGCGGGTGCTGAAGAGGCGGAGCGGATACAGCGGCGTCTTGCTGATTTGTCGGATGTGGACTGGCTGATTTTCACGAGTGCGAACGGAGTGCGGGAGTTTTTTCGGCAGCTGCGTCTGGCGGGGCGGGATGTGCGTGCACTGGGCGGGGTGCGGGCAGCGTGTGTTGGCCGCAGTACAGCGACCTGCCTTGAGGAGCGTGGAATTGTGGCGGATCTGGTACCGGAAACATTCCGGGCTGAGTCGCTGGCGGAGGCTTTGGTGCCTGAGGTTGCGGGACGGCGAGTGCTGTGGGTGCGTGGCAGTCGGGGTCGGGATGTGCTGCCGGTGCAGCTGAGTGCTGCGGGTGCCGTTGTGGAGCAGATGGTGGTGTATCGGAACGAAGATGCAGCGGGTCTGGGGGCTGATATTTGGGAGCGGATTCGCACCCGGCGTATGGACTGGATTTGTCTGAGCAGTCCGGCGATGGTGCGGCGTCTGGCGGTGCTGCTGCGTGAGGCGGGTTTATGGCCTTTGCCTGAGACGACTCGGCTGGCCAGTATCAGTCGTCTGACAACTGGTGCCGCGGTTGAGTGCGGGATGGTGATCTCGGTGGAGGCAGAGGAGGCGACGTGGCGGGGGCTGATGGGAGCGGTGGGGTGTTTTGCACCACGGCTGGTGCTGGATTAGGGTGAATTGAAAATCGAGTGGATTGTGTGCTCGATCGTGCTTGTCATCGTAACTCGATTCTTTGTGCTGCCATGTGTTTGTGAGATCTGCATGAGCGGGGCTTGAGCGGTGGCGGTGTGAGGTCCCCGTTTTGGCGCTGGTTTTGCAGCGTGAGCGTGAACGTCAGCGTTAGTACGATCACGAGCACGATCGCAAGGGGTGTTTCAAACCGCTCATGAACGCTGATGGCATGGCGTTTTGCGGCTGTGGGTCACCTGTGTTTATGTAGCTCGGGCTTTCCAGCCCGAGATCTGTCCTTGCGGTTTCTCTGGACCGCTGATGATCGCGAGGGAAGGGGCCCGCAGACGAGCCGCGGATGGGAGTCTGCGGGTGTGCGGTTCGGTGCCCGAGGTGGTTTTTCGAGTACGAGTACCGTCCGCCAGGGCGGACTGAGCAGGAGCGAGAGGTGTGGTTCTTTTTTTGGGGGGGGCTGGGTTTCTGACTGTTTGTGTGCTGGCGATATC
>Ga0194111_10000683_pt1 | contig 41041 bp, 55 predicted proteins | sample TA2KigC300mmetaG_FD_146194 | JGI IMG/M metagenome (GOLD analysis project Ga0194111, IMG submission 146194) | Freshwater microbial communities from Lake Tanganyika, Tanzania - TA2015033 Kigoma Deep Cast 300m | ecosystem: Environmental > Aquatic > Freshwater > Lake | place: Tanzania: Lake...
CAGAAGATTATCTCGAGCACAGGAAGCAGCTTAGTGAACCTCTCCGCAACAAGATATACAGCATCTAAATTAATTTCTAAATTTAACTGCTTACTTTCTTTATGTTTTAATTTATTTTCTGCTAATAATGCCCACAGAGAATTTATTTAATGGTTTAGATATGTTAATTGAGACAAGTTAGATTTGTTTTTCATTCTGATTTGAACAGCAAGCCACGAGTATAACAATTAATTCACAATAAATCTAACAAGCCATCTGTATTTGTAAGGTGCAATATCTCCTGCTTTTCTGAACTCAAGAATTTTTATTTTCTTTTTTCCTTGTGCCTCTGTCTCAATTTTTTCCAGTATCAAATCAGCATCTTTTCCAAAATCATAATAAAAAATTTCTGTATTTTTCTTGGTGAATTTCCAGATATATTTCAGAAAAGTTTCTCTAAGCTGGGGGCGAGGCATGATTATAAAATCAAACTTTCCCTCAAGTTTCAATTTTTTAACATCTTTCTGGATTATCTCAACATTTTCAAGCTTGTTCAGCTTGACATTTTCAAAAGCATATTCTGAAGCTTTCCTGTTAATCTCAACAGAATAAATCTCAGCTTTCTTTCCTTCCTGCTTCAATTTTCTCGCAATTATTATTGAAAAAGGCGCAACTCCTGCAAACAAAACCAAAATTCTCGAATTATTCTTTGATTTTTCTGCAATATAATCAGCTACTCTTGCTCTCTCTCCAGACAATCTTGAAGAAAAATAAGTTTCATCAACATTTAACTTGAATCTTGCTCCTGATTCAGTATAAATTGTCTCCCGAGTATTCTTGCCAGCAATAAATCTAGTCTTAGATATTCTTAATCTTCCCTTAACCCTATCTGCTTTCTCCAAAATTGTTTTTATGTTCTTGTGTTCTTTAAGCAATTTTAAAGCTTCTTTTTTCTTTTCTTTCAGGTTAGTTTTCTCAGGAAATTTCAGAATTGCAATATCCCCAATTATATCATAAGTTGCCATGATTAATTAAAATAATGTATATTTAAAATTGTTTGGTATTTGATTATAATATAATTAAATGACTTGATTAATAAAAACAATAAATAACACACAATAACCCATGACAAATATAAGCTAATATAAACTATAAATATTTAAGAAAGAAATATTTATAAATCACAATTAACTAAAAATATCATAAAAAGGTGAAAATGAATAAGCTTGTTGGTTATATTATAGCATTGATTGGATTAATAGTTGCAGCTGCAAGTGTAAATCTTGCCAAGCTAGGAATTACTCTTCCTTCATCAATTAAATCAGTTTATATCATGATTCTTGGAATTGCCTTGATAATTCTTGGCTTGACTCTTGCTCTTGGAGGGAAACAAGAAGTAAAACAAGCCACAGAAGAAGTTCCAATATATGAGGGAACAGGCAAAAAAAGAAAAATTGTCGGATACAGAAAAGATTAAATTTTTCCTGAAAATTTAATCTTTAATAATAGAAGAAATAAAAGAATTATGATAAATTAACTTACAACCCTTATTGTTAATGTCACACTAATTAATTGTTAATAAATAATTATTAATTTTCTATGGATTTATATTGGTTGATAAAAATATAATAGTTAAATTAAACAATAAAAAGCTAAATTAAGGTTAATTAAAGATGAATTAATTAAGGAGATTAAATTCCAGATTTAACTATCTCCTTAATCCTTCTCTTGCACTGCTTGATTATGCCTCTTGCTCTTTTCCTATCTTCCTCGCTCGCATGAGGATTTGCAAGCATATCCTCTGCCCTGAACATCTCTGTTCTAATCTGATTTATAGCAGCATCTCCTGCATATCCTTTTCCTGCCTTCATCAGAAAATGATAAATATATTCTGCATGAATTGCCTTGTCAAACATCAAAAATATCAAGGATATTATTGCAACAGCAAAATAAATCCATGCTATGTTTCCAAGTTCTCCCATTCTCATAACCCATAACCCAAAAAATATGCAGATAAAAACAATCCACCCTATTTTTCTTATAACATGAGAGTCAAAACTTTCTATAAAGAAGAAATATAAAATTAATGGAAGAATAGAAGCCACAGCAACCCCATAAATCTCATAAGGCACAAGAACAGCTCTAAATAAATCTATGTCAGAGAAAAATCTGGTTGCAAGAAGCGAAACAGACAATGTAATAATCCAGACAACTGATTTATTCTTGGCAATAGGAGGAATTCTTGACACAGCAATATAAATAAATGAAATTAGCACAAGCAATAAAGCCATTTTCTCGAGAAGATATCCTGGCCCGAACAAAGCTTCAAGATACGGGCCGAACACAACCTGAAACCACGAGATTGAATCATAAATCATCTGCTCGCCAGAAGAAAGAGGAGCTCCTCCACCTCCAAATCCTCCTCCCCACCACCCCCATCCATCATAAGCAGAAACAAAACTCAAGTTAATAATAAATAAAAATGCAAGAATAATCCATCTTTTTTTCATTTTATTTTCCTTGTTTTGCTTCTTTATTAAAAGAAGAGGTATTTATAAATATTTGTGAAAATTTCAGAATTAGTTTGAATTATTTTATTTTAAACTTGATTATTCTCAATTATCTGCTCTTTAACTTAGTTATTGTCTGTTATTTGTTAGAATTATTTATTGATAATTATTGCCAGTTATTTTTTAATTAAAATTTAAGCTGAATTAATTTATCTCCCCAAGTTTATAGCTCTCGCACACAAAAAACTAAGATAAAAAATAAAAAATTACTCACTGGCAAGTTCTGCTATCTGTTTTCTGATTTTCTTTGCTTCATCTTTTGCGGTATTTCTTTGAGCGTCAGTCAAAGCTAAATTATGGGCTGCTTTTTCATATTCTCTTAAATCTTCTGTAAATCTGCTCATCTGAAGAATATTTCTCTTGGAGGTTTTTCCCTTTAATTCTGCCAGCATCATCCACGCCCTAATATTCTTGTCAAATACTAGAACAAGAATTGATATAACACCAATAGCCATATACCACCAAGCAAGAGTATTCCACCACTCTCCTCCTTTTGGTGCCAAATCATACCATCTGTAAATAGCCATGGCAAAATATATTACTATAAATATAACCCACCCAACTCTCGTAATAATAAAATTATCTATTTTATTGATTAAAAAGAAAAATAATACAAAAGGAAAAAGAGTGGCAAAAGCCATCCCTGCTGTTCCAGAAGGCAGCCATATAAAAGTAATTAATTCAGGAGTTGCTAAAAATCTTGTCGCAAGCAATGCTATAACTACAGAAATAAGCAACATAAAAAATGTGCTGTCTTTTAATCCAGGAGTAAACCCAGCAGCATAATAAGCAACCCCAAAAATTAATATCAAGAATAAAACCTTGACAAACAGCAAGTCAATTGTCTTAGCAGGCCCTACAATAAATTGTGCAATAGGATTTACAACCTCTGCAATTTTGTTCAAAGCATTCTGAACATCAGAATTAACAGCAAGTTCTTCCTGAGCAAGAACAAAACTTGAAACTAAAATTAATGCCAAAATTGATGTAACAAAAATTGCCACCTTTTTCTTATTCATAGTCAATCTATAATTTTGTCATTTATAAACCTTTCGCCGTTAAGTTGCCACTTTTCCCAGATAAAAATCAAAAATATTTTTTCAGAATAAAATTAAAAATTAATAGAATAATTATGAGATAAACTCTAAAAAATTATCTTTCTTTTAATATATATAATTTAGGTGTAGCAATAAAAAATTTTATGTTGAACTTAATAATTCATTCTTCTAATTTCTAAAAAGTTAATATGTGATTAATTTATATTATTTTATTATTCAAAGAAATAATAAGATTTTTATCACTTCAAACAAGATAAAAATCTCAAATAGAAAAACAAAATATTTATAAAACCCCTTTGCATAGGAATATTAATTATATTATTGAAAGGAGGTTAAAAAATGAATTGGAAAAAATTAGGTGTTTACAGCGTTCTTCTTCTAATGCAAATAGGAAGTTTAATTATGGCTGTTTCTGCGCTAACTCCATTTAGTGCACCAGAATCAGAAAAATGGTTGACTGAAAGCCAGTTCTATGCAGTAATATCCCCTTATTTAGTACCTGATGGATTTGAAGGACTTGGTGGATTGATTATTGGAATTGTAACATTAGTTATTATATTTTCAATATTCATGGATGTTATCTACTTAGCTACACCTTTTAGCAAACCTGTTGTATGGATAATGACAATAGGTTTTGCCATAATTGCAATCTTTTCTAAGCTTAGTGTAATTGTCGCAGGGTGGATATTCGTGGTCGGCGCCACGGCTTTCGCATGGGCAGGAGCTCTAGCAGGATTGTTGACAATAGTTTTAGCAATATTAATATTATTCTTTATCTTCTTCACAGGCGAATGGATAAGAAAGTGGGTAGTCAATATAAGACTAAGAAGAAAAGGACTTGAAAAGCAAGAAGCAGCAATTGAAAAAGGACAAAATGTCGCAAGTGCTGTAAAAATGGCAGAAGCGATGACTGGTAAAAAAGTTAAAGTTCAATAATTTTTTATTTTTTTACTTTTTCTTTTTTTATTATAAGTAATATTTATAAATCTCAAACAAATAATAAGAATATGAGAAAAGTAATATTAAACTTTTTGCTATCTGTTTTATATTTAAATCCTTCTGGAAAGGTTTATAAACTATTGTAATGTTAAATTAACATAAGTAAAAATAAATTAACAATTGTAATGTTAAATTAACAATGAAGAATACAGATACAAAAGAGAAAATTCTGGAATTGCTGTTTGATTTTCCTACAGCAAGATTTCATGTAAGGGAAATCTCAAGAAAACTCAAAATTTCCGCACCAGCAGTTTCAAAAGCATTGAAAGAGCTTGAAAATCATGAATTAATTAAAATTGAAAAAAATTTTCTGTATGAAATAAAGGCAAATTCCGGCAATGATGATTTTAAAAACTTAAAAAGAGTGAGCAATCTTAAAAAAATTTATCTTTCTGGATTATCTCATTTTTTAAGCGAAAAATTTCCCCTGTCAACAATAATTTTGTTTGGGAGCTATTCAAGAGGTGAGGACATAGAAAACTCGGATATTGATATTGCTGTAATTGGCTCAAAAGAAAGGGAAATAAGCTTGGAAAAATATGAAAAACTGGTTCAAAGAAAGATAAATCTTCAGTTTTATCCTAGCCTGAAAAATATAGAAATAAATTTAAAGAGTAATATTCTGAATGGAATAACACTAAAGGGGGGAATTGACTTATCTTGAAAAATTTCAGTGAATACTTAAAGGAAGGAATTGCAAGAAAAACACTGCCTGATAAAAAAAGAGCCAGCTCATTAATAGAAAATTCAGATAAAAGAAATTTTTTCTTTGAACAGATAATAAACGCAGTGGATATTACAGATGATAATGCTAATTATGTTATAGAGCAGGTTTATGATATTTTAATAGAATTAATACGGGCAAAAATAATTTTTGATGGCTATTATGCCTCTGGAAATTATGCTCACGAAGCAGAAGTTTCCTATCTAAAAGAGCTTAATTTTACTGATTTTGAAATAAGCATGCTTGATGAAATAAGGAAGTTCAGAAACGGAGTTAAATATTACGGAAAGAGATATAATAAAAATGAGGCTGAAAGCTCCATTAGGTTTAAAAATTCTGTTATCAATAAATTAAAAGAGAAAATAAGATAAAAAATGAGAAAAGAAGTGATATTAATTATAGCATTGTTGATTTCTGGAATTATATTTGCAAATCTTATCAAAGCGCAGGATATAGAAGATTTGCAGAATATGGAAAACCCGGCAGATGTTATAAAAAACAAAACAGGCGGAATAATAAGCGAGGAAGGGATTAACACAAGCGAGGAAGCGTGGCAGCCGTACAAGAGCAAGGCAGAAGAAAGAATCGAATGGATAAATGAAAAAATAGGATTTCTCAAGCCCTATCTAGATCCAATAACAAATTTTGTCTTAAAAGAAGAATTTGCAATATCTAAAATATTTTTCCTTGTTTTGGCAATATTTATCCTTATATTAATTTATATCTTAAGATTAGCAGAACTCGCACTTCCATTCTCAAAATGGGTAAGTTGGGTTATATCGATAGCTTTTTCTCTTGTTTTAGGAATAACAGGCTCAATAAAAAAAATTGGCGAAGTCATTATTAAAATTGTGGAAATTTATCAGACATGGTGGGTTCAACTTATTATCTGGGCAGGAATTATAGTTATTATTATAATTGCTATTTATTTGTCAAAATTTTTAAAGAAAATAAAAGAAAACCAAGTACAAGAAAACAAAAAATTTGAAGAAGAGCAAAATTTGGAAAAATTAAAAGGAAATGTAGAAATCGCAGAAATATTTACAAAAGGAATAACTGAAGAATAGAGAAACTTTTTAAAGTTACTATTAATTTAAAACAAAATTTAAAACAGAGTTTTCAAAACAAAGTTTTCTGCTTCCTATTGTCCAAGGCAAGATTTAACTTGTCAAGAGCATTTGTAACTCGCTCTTCTGAAAAATCATGTTCTATCACAAGAATTCTCTTGATTTTCTCCCTGTCTAATTTTGGAAAATTAATCTCGGGATTTTTTTCTATATCTGGATTTTTGAACAATGAAAAAATTTCCTGCCAGTCAAACTTGTTTTCCTGATTTTCAAGCAAATTTTCAACTGATTTGAAAATTTGCACAGGATATCTGTATTTTTTCACAATCTCAAGAGCTTTTCTCTGCCCAATCCCCTTGATTCCGCCAGGATTATAATCAGTCCCAACAAGTATGCCTAAACATATAAGTTGTTCAAGATTAATTCCAAGAACATTTAAAACATGCTCCAATTCAATCATTTCAGGAGAAATATAAATATATCCAGAAACTGTTTTTCTTTTTCTTGAAAGTGTCAGGTTTTGTATCAATCTTGTAGCTCCAAATAATAATGAATCATAATCCTGCGAGCCAACAGCATATGCAGAGTGTTTTGCAATTTCAGATGCCTGTGCTTCTCCCTCGCTTGGAGCCTGGACAACAGCAATTCCAAGAGCTTCAAGAAGTTTTTTTGAATCTTCAAGTATCTCGGGAGTTAGTCTAACAAATTGTCTCGCATACTTTCCCATTCCCTCTATGTCTTCTTCATCTCTGGCTTGTTTGTATTTCTCTCTTGCTTCATCCTTAATTTCACTTCTTCTCATATTTGTCTTGAATTTTAATTCAGGAGGAACGCCGTCAAAAACATAAATCAACTTGACACCTTCCTGCATCAAGTTAATGTTTCTGTAAAATAATCCAGATAAATGGCTAGTTATTCGCTTCTTGCTATCCATGAGTGGAGTTCCATCACTCTGCCTGATAGTAGAAAGAAACTGGTAAATAGTATTGTATGCATCTATTGCTATAGTTTTCCCTTTCAATTCAGAAAACTCAACAACTTTTCTCGGAATTATTTCAGCTATGTTCAGTCCCATGTTTATAATAATATCAGATATATTAATAAAATTATCTAAAATTAACTGTTCTTAATATAATTTATTTACAATTTTATGTTATTTAAGTATTATAAATTTATTTTGAGAAAGAAGAAATAAAATTAATGATAATAAGATTTGTATTATAACTAACCTTGCTGCTTAATTAATAAACTAATTAATGGTTATTTGAAAGCTAATTTAAATTAAAATTAAGCTAACTAGCTCCCATGATAAGTAGGAAAAAGCAAAGGCTGCCTGTCAATTTTTTTGCTTCTTGTTCTTGCTGGTTGTTTATGTTGTCTTGTTGGTGTGGGTTGTGCAGGTATTATTCGTGGTTCTTTCTTTTCTTTTTGTTCTTGAGCTTTCATCTGTTTTTCAGCCCATCTCATAGCCCTCAAGTAAGTATTTGAAAAAGCCCACAAAACTCTTGAAACTTTAACCTTTTCAATAGGCCAGCTCTTTCCTCCAGCAATAATAAGCTTGTCATATCCTGCCTCTCTCAAAATTCTCATTTTTTCATGATATTGTGTTTCATCAAATGCATCATGCGGATTTGCAAAGCTTGCATCTGTCAATCTTAAAAATTTAGAATAACTAATTTTTGTTGTTTTTCTGTAATCTTCTGGTTCTGGCTGTTCATGTTCTGCTGGTTTGGAATTAACAGCATTTTGATAAGCAGGATTTCTAGTTATATTTTGCCTTCTTCTTCCAAGCTCCATAACCCCCTGAGCATACAAATCACCATAAGGAGAAGGTTTTAATCCAAGTAAATTGCATCTCAAAACAAAAGTAACCACATCTACTTTTCTTGCAGCTTCTATCATTTCTCTTTCAAGCTTCTGAATTCTCGGAGTTCTTCCATCATAAGGAACATAGGCTGTCATCTTCTTTTTATGCAAACTTTGCAGGGTTTATATTTCTTTTTCCTGAAAAAAGCCTGGCTGTTTGAGTGAATTTTATACTTTTTCTTTATTAATTTTCCCAATCTGCAAAATCTTGTGTGATATCTTCTAGTTTGATTTGAGCCAATGAATTTGTAGTGAGGAATCTCAAGCTTTTTTGTTCTGGGCTTTATTGTTTTTTCCATATAAATCGGTTTTTCTATAATTTCAACTGTCTTGTTTTCAATTGGAACTTGAAGAGGAATTTCTTTAACAACTTCCTGAATTATAGGAAATGGCTTGTCAATATAAACCGGTTTTTCAACTATTTTCTCAACATAAACCGGCTTCTCAACTAGTCTTGGCACAATTTTGCTTCCAGTAATCAAAATTGCAAATATAGCATATAAAGTTGTAAATATCCAGAATAAAACAATATTTTCAACAAGATTAAAATTAAAAATTAAAGCTATAAGAACAGCAAGAAGAACAGTCAATGCTCCTGTGAGTATTGCAACAATTATTTTCTCATTCTCATCCACAAATTTTCCTGTCATTTTTCTTGTTTTTTTATTTATGAAGCCTGGCTGGTTTCTTGCTATTCTCTGGATTATTTTGTTTAAATATAAAAAATTTAAAGGCAGTACGAATTTGGTTTGCCCATTAATTCCAAAATTGCAGCTTGTGGATTGAAAGGCCTTATTTGAGGAACTACGCTTCTGCCGCTTCTGTCCCTCAAATCTGTAACAAGTTTTGCAACAACATCAACTAAAAGATAGCCTCTATGCTCTGTTCCGTCTGCATTTTTCCCAGCTAAAAATTCAGTTAAAGATGCATAACACGGTTCTTTATGTGCGTCATTGTTTCTGCTTTCAAATTGAATCATTCCTTCTGGATTTGCCAGTGCTTCCAACATTTCTTGCGGGTTGCTAGGATCTGCTGGAATAAATACTTCCTCTCCACCCTGCCTTATTGCTCTTAAAGCAGTACTTCTATAATCTCTGCATAGAGATGCCAGTGCTTCAACAGCTTTTTCTCCACCAATGATTGATTTTGCCATCTTAAACCTCACATAAAACCCAAGAAAAACAACTATTTAAATCTTTCTATTTGTAACTACTTAAAAGTAACATACAAATAGGCAAAGCATAAGCAAAGGTTTAAATACTATAACCTATTATAGCAAACTATAAGGAATTATAAAAATGCCAACAACAATACAGATATCAGATAGTGTTAAACAGACACTGGATAGAATGAAAATGATGGAAAGAGAAACATACAACGAGATAATTGAAAGAATGATAGAAGATGACTTAGAACTTAATAAGAAAACTAAAATTGAAATAGAAGAGGCAAGAAAAAGAATAAAATCCGGACACTTTATAACTCAAGAGGAAGCTAAAAAAAGGCTCAGATTATAATGCCCTTTAAAATAATTTGGGATGAAAAGTCCTGGGATGCTTTAAACAAACTTGAACCCAGCATCTCAAGAAGAATTCTTAAAAAAGTCGATGAGTTATCTGAAAATCCCTTCTCAAAGGATATCAAAAGATTAAAAGGAAGTTATGATTTTAGATTAAGAATTGGAGATTATAGAGTTGTCTTTGCAATTGAGCAAAATGTAATCCAGATTCTAAAAATTGGGCATAGAAAACATATTTATGATTACTGATTAAACTACATTCTCCTGCTCTTCAAAAATTCTCTTAATTCTTCCCCGCCCATTCTGAGTATTTTTGCTTTAACTGCCATTCTTGCAATGCTTTAATTAAATCTTCTTCGAACATCATCCTAATTAAATCTTTATCATTTATCTTAGTCTATCCTCCTTATATCTGCGCCTCTGGCTTTTGCTTCAATTAATGCCTTTCGCTGTTTCTTCAAATCATAATAGTGAGATAATCCTTTGTAATGTCTGTATTGGCAACTTTCGCACGCAGCACCATCATGATTAGGTTCACAAGCGAGCAATACCCAAACGCCATTTGTTCCTGGAATGCCTATAGGGGTTGATTTTAATTTTTGTTCTATATCGCCTCTTGGATAAGTATGTCCTGCTAAACCCCTGGATTCAGCATGGCATCTATGACGAAAGCCATGGGTATCTTCTTCCGCCCAAATTTGGCAGGTTATTTTTTCAGTCATCTTTCCCTTCCTCTAAATTTAATTCAGAACTCAGAACATCAAATGTCATCTTGACAACTGTTCCTGGCTTCAGCTTTTCCTCAAGAACTCGCGGGATTACAACTATAGCCTGCTTGCCATGCTTAGCTATTTTCTTCGTGATTACAAATTGCGATTTATTCTCTGTCATTTTACTCATCTCTCCATTTAGCGAATTCGTAAGGATAATCAATCAAGAAATTAATAGCAATATAATTTAGTCCAATCCCATTTTGCCTTGCTTGACTTATTTCTTCTCTTCTTGCTTCAACCATCCTTCTAAAAAGCATTCTGTCAGATAATCTTGGTTTGAAAGAAGGCGGAGCCTTCCCAAGAAATTGTTCCCAAGTAAGGGGAATCAGCTCATCTAAATCCTGGGCTTTCTCGTACATTCTCCTTAAAATTTCTGCTTCAACATCTGCTTCTATTACCATAAAAAATGTATAAAATATACATATTTAAATCTTTCTATTTGTTATTATTTTAAAGTAACATCATAATCAGATTAATCTATAAATACTGCTTGCCATTATTTATGTGTATAAAAACCAGTAAGATAAAAATGAAACCAAATAAGATGAACAATAAAGAAATTAATAAGATAATGAAGAAATATAAGTATGTATTCGAAACTCTGGAAAATTACGACAAAACTCACGAGCTTCCATTCCAGAGAAAAAGAATAGACATAACTCTCTCAGTCAGCACTATAAATAAATTAAAAAAATTGCGAGATAAAACAGGAAAGCCAATTTCGCAGATAATTGAGGAAAAGATAAAAAATTGCTGAATAAAATGGAAATTCAATTCACACCTATAGACTATGATTATTTTGATTTTCAAGGAAGAAATATAATCAAAATAATAGGCAGAAACGAGAAAGGAAAGAGAATCTGCATACTTGATGAATTTTCTCCTTATCTCTATGCTATCCTAAAAGAAGATGTAACAGAAAAGCAGATTTCAACTTTAATTGAAAAAATAAAGAAAATAACAATTGAATCATCAAGCAGAACAACAAAAATAGAGAAAATTCAACTAGAAGAAAAGAATTTTCTCGGAAAAAAGAAAAAAACTCTGAAAATTTTTATAACAAACTACAAAGATGCACACCCAGTAGCAGATAAACTGGACTTGGAAGAAATTCAGGCAAGAAGAGAATATGACATTCCTCTGATAACAAAATACATAATTGACTCAAGACTCGAGCCTCTGGAAACATACAAAATTACAGGAGAAATAATCAATAATTCTGAATTTGGCGGAATAAATAATCTAGATGTCGAGTTTGCATTAAAAGCAGAAAAAATTGAAAAATTAAGAGAAGAAGAAACAAAAAAGATTAAATTTGAGCCGCGAATTTTTGCATATGATATAGAAGCTTCTGAGTTTGAAATCGGAAAAGGCGAAATCCTGATGATTTCGCTTGTAGGAAAAAACTTCAAGAAAGTTTTAACATGGAAAGATTGCAGGAAAAAACAGGATTATGTTGAGTGTTTTAAAGATGAAGCAGAAATGATAGAAAAATTTTGCGAGTATATAAAAAAATTAGAGCCCGATTTTCTTATAGGATATTTTTCAGATGGATTTGACTTGCCATATTTAAGGGCAAGAGCTGAAAAAAATAAAATTAAATTAAATCTGGGTATTGATGGAAGCCAGCCAAGTTTTGCACGAGGTAGGGTTCCATCTGGCTCAATTTCTGGAATAGTTCATATTGACTTGTTCAGATTTATTGAAATAGTCTATTCCCAGTATCTTGAATCAGAAACTCTGGGACTTGATGAGGTAGCAAGAGAACTGCTTGGAGAAGGAAAAAAAGATTTTTATTTTAAAGATGCAGGAAAATTCAAAGATGATGAGTGGAAGGATTTTTTTGAGTATAATTTGCAAGATTCTCAATTAACTTTTAAGTTAGCAGAAAAATTCTGGCCAGACATGCTAGAATTCTCAAAAATTATAAAAGAGCCATTGTTTGACATAACACGGGACGGCCTGTCGCAATTAGTCGAGACTTATATTATTCATAATCTCCCAAATTACAATGAAATAGCTGAAAAACGCCCCTTGCATGATGAAATAGAAGCAAGAAGAAATCTGGAAAAATACGAAGGAGCATTTGTCTTCCAGCCCGAGCCGGGATTGTATGAGAATGTTGTTTTCTTTGACTTTACAAGCATGTACTCATCTGTAATTGTAACATATAATCTGTCAAAAACAACTTTTACAGAAAAAGGAAAAGAAAATTTAGAAGTAGATTTAGGAAAAGAGGGAAAAGCATATTTCAGCAGAGAAAAAGGATTTTTCTCAGAAATGTTAAAGGAAATTATAGAAAAAAGAAAAAAAGCCAAGCAAGAGTACAAGAAAAACGAGAATAATTACACAAAAGCAAGAAGCAATGCATACAAGCTAATAGCAAATGCAAGTTATGGCTACTTGGGATTTTTCGGAGCAAGATACTATTGCAGACAAGCTGCTGCCTCAACAGCAGCACTGGCAAGAAAAAATATTCTTGAAACAATTGAAAAAATAAAAAATTCAGGTTATCAAGTAATTTATTCTGACACTGATTCGATTTGTTTTCTTCAGGGTGAAAAAACTAGGAAAGAAGTTTTCGAGTTTCTTGAAAAATTGAATAAAAATCTTCCGGGAATTATGGAGCTTGAGCTGGAAGATTTTTACAAGAGAGGATTGTGGGTTTCAAAGCGAGCCAGTGAGTCAGGAGCAAAGAAAAAATACGCTCTGATTACAGAAAAAGGAAATATTAAGATAAGAGGATTTGAAACAGTAAGAAGAGACTGGTGTCCCCTGGCTAGAGAATTGCAATCCAAAGTTTTAAAGATAATACTCGAAGATGGAAATGAAAAAAAAGCTCTGGAACTTGTCAAAAAAACAATTTGCGAGTTAAAGAAAAGAAAAATAGCCAGAGAAGCAATAATGATTCATACTCAGCTCAAAAAGCCAATTTCAGAATACAAAGCAATAACTCCTCATGTTATTGCTGCTCAAAAAATGAAGGAAAAGGGAATGCCAATTGATGTTGGCATGCTTCTCGAATATTTTATAGCAGAAACACGAGAAACCAAAAAGCTTGTGAGAGAAAAAGTAAAACTGCCAGATGAAAAAGGAGAATACAATATCAAATACTATCTCGAGCATCAGATTCTTCCTGCAGTAGAGAATATCTTTGAGGTTTTTAATATAAGCATAAAGGAAATTGCATCTGGCTCAACCCAGAAGAAGCTGTTCTAACCGAAATCTTTATATACTACTTAATACTACCAAGTAGTATAGAGAACTATAGTTCTCTATCTGTCTAACTGCAAGACACGTAATTAACAAGCAGTTATCCATATGGAAAATGTAAGCTTAAAACTTGAAGAAAATTTCTTAAAAGCAATAGAAGCAATTATGAAAAAGAATAATTACATGACAAAAACAGAGTTCATAAGAGAAGCAATCAGAGACAAGATGAGAAAATTAGAGGAAAAAGAAATAATTGAAAACAAAGATATGTTCAACCAGATTGTTGCAAGTGAAAGAAACATAAAAAAAAGGAAAATAAAGGAATTAAAGTATTAATCAATAAATTTTATGGCTTCCAACTGCTTCAATAATTATCATTTCTTTTTTGTCATCAATGCTATAAATCATTCTAATATTATATCCAAGCCAACAACTCCACTTTCCTTCAAGTCTTCCGTGCAAAGGATGTGCTCCATTAACTCTTCTCGGTTCAACCTTAAGTTTTTCTAATTTCTCCCTAATATCATCTCTAGAACAAATATACTCCATCAATCTCTTTTCAGTTTTCGAATTTGCAGTAAATATCTTATACACCTGATTAAATATAATTTAAAATATTTAAGTTTATCTTTCAAGCTTTTTTAAAAAAGCAAAAATATTTATATAATCTGGATTGATAGAAAATTAATGCCAAAAATGTATTCCTACACTCTTGTAAAAGGAGATGAAGTTTATGTTATAAAATACAGCAAAGGAAATGAAATGAATGCTATTGAACAAACAAGAAAGTGGGCAAATAATCCAGAATTAAGCTTTGACTGGTTTGATGCTATAATTTTAACAAGGCAGATATGTCTAAGATTGAAAGATTTAAGCTCACGAATATAATTTAATTCTAAAACATATCCTAGAATATACAGATATTTATAAATAATAAAAATATATAAAAAAATGCCTCCAAACTTAAAAAAAATAATATATGGAGCATGTTTATGGGGATTAAAATTTCCTATTGCAATAGCTGATATCGAGCCCACTTTTAGACAAGCAAGAAAAATATTTGATGAATCTGGTTTTCTAGGACAATGTTCTGTTGAATTATTTGCAGCATCAGAGCCAATACCAACTGCAGATATACATTATGCTGCAGCTGTCAGGGAAGCCTCACAGGAAAATAATTTTGTTCCAATAACAATGATTTTCCGCCCAAAACCAAGTCCAAGCATGGTTTCTTCAAGCAGAAAAAAGAGGAAGGAAGCTGTTGAACAGTGTGGCAGAAGCATAGAACTTGCAGTCATAGCCACTCCCCAGCAACATCCAGTAATTGTAAACGGCCCGTTTCAATTAGTTCATGGAGCAGGAAAAATTGAAACTATTACTCCCACAAGAAAAAAATATTTAGTAGATAGCTTAAAGCATGTTGCTGAAAAACTAGAAGAAAAAGCAAGAGCATACGGAGCACTCGAGCCATTAAGACGAAGCGAGACAAAAATGCCAAGCCAAGCAGATTTCTGGCTTGATGTTCTTGACAGGGTTAAAAGTCCCCGCCTCGGACTTTTAGTAGACACTGTTCATTTTTACGAGGGAAATGGGGGTTCAGAAGAAATGCTAAAAGCTCTTGAGATGGTTTGCCAGGCAAGAAAATGTTTCGGAGTTCATCTAAGCAATTACCCAAGCAGAGTTGAATGGGAGCCAAGTGGAATTGCAAAATACACTCCAGAAATACTTAGAATATTAAAAGAACATAAATGTAAAGTGCCTGTTGATTATGAAGGTTTTGATAAATGCCTGGATAAACTTGTTGGACTTCAAAGAAATCCAAATCAAAAAAACCAGACAGAAGTATTTGCTCGTTCAATGAGATATCTTGCCAGCCATGTAAAACAATAAAATAAAAGATAAATTTTTTCAAAAATTGTAAGGAGGTAAAAATAAAAATGGTAAGTACTTTAACAAAACCAAGCCTGGGTTTTCTTACAATATGCCGTGATATGGGGCAAGACCTTAAACCAGGTTTAGATGCACTTCAAGATAATGCTCTATTTGCAGTAAAAAATGGATATAAATTTTTAGAAGCAGCAGCTTTTCCAAGGCAAATGGAAGGAGAAACCACAGTAAGAGATTTTTATGGAGAAACAGTTAGTGTTGACTGGGTTTTAGCCAATCAAGCAGCAGCCAAAGAAGGAGTAAAAAGAATACAAGATAAAACAGGAGTTTCTGTTGAAGCTCTTTGCTATTGTGCAAATACAATTGGAAATGAAGCAGACAGAAAACATTTCCATAAAGTTGTAAAGGCAGCCGCAGTATTGGGTGTTCCAAATGCAGTTGGATTTATTGGAAATGTCTGGAATGAAACAGCAGGAATGAAAGGAGAACAAAGAAGAGATTATACTGCAAGAGCACTCACAGAAAGATTAGGGCCAATAGTTGATGAAGCAGATTCCTCTGGAGTTAATGTTGCAATTGAAAACTGCTCTATGAGAGGAGCTCTTGGATATGGCAGTCAAAGCCTTACATCTAATTGGTTCTCAACGCATTCAGAAATAAGATTTGTGTTGGGTGTATTGCCTAAGCTAAAAATGTGGTTTGACCCTTCACATATAAGAAACTACAGGGCTCAAAATTGTCCAGAACCTAGCGCAACAGTTCCAATAGTAAGAATGATACAGGAGTTTGGAAAACATTTCAGTGGCTCGCATCTTAAAGATGGAGAAGATAATGTTGCCGGAATGTTGATACACGCGTCTACAGGAGATGTTTATGGAGATAATTCACACACAGGCGGAATATGGATTGCACGAGCGCCTGGAAGAGGACAGATATACTGGCATCCTTTTGAGGGAGCTATGCAATTATATGCACCACAAGCTTTTGCAAGGTCTGTTGAAATGGAAGATTTAGCTGTCATGGGAAGAGCAGCAAATGAAGATGCTTTAAGAGGAGTGAAAGCTTTCTATCAGCCAATACTTGACAGAAATTAATTTTTTATTTTTTCTTTTTTTATTTTTTTAAATATATATCAGAACTATAAATTATCTTATATATTTTTCAAGACATAAATATTTATAAATATCCCCAAGTTAAATAAATAAACAAAAATGCCACAAACATCTAAGCATAATTTCTGTGCATGGACTTTTAATGACGGCAAAAAAGGATTTACGCCATGCATGAGGCCTATGTGGAGCAATCTTTCTACTGTTGATAAAATTCAAATTACACGAGAAAGAGTTATTCCAAGAATACAAAAAGCAGCCGGATTATTTATTGCTCCTCTTGAGTTTGGATTTGAATTTCATTATGATAATGAATTAAATGAAGAAAATGCAGATGATGTTGCTCATGCTCTTGTTGAAGAAGAGCCAAAAATTTATGTTGGAATGACTACTCCTGGAGCTCATGTTCACTATGCATTTGGAGGAAGCGGCTCTTTAGATGATGTTGAAAGAGATGGAGCAAGCAATCTTGGAATAAGAACAGTTGATTTGACATATAATCGGTTAAGAAAAGCATGGCATCCTGACACGCCTCCAACTCTTGTTTTATGGAATGGCTCGTGGGGTTATCATCTTGCAAGTCCTGCTATTCCTGGAATGCGCCAGCGCCTAAAAGGAGGTATTGCAGGATTGTGTAAACACGAAATGCAAAAAGGCGGATTATTATATTTTGCTATTGAACCAAAAGGAAATGAGGGGCATGCTCATCACATGGTTCCTGTTGTCGGAAGCGCAATCTCAATGTGGAGAGAAATAGAAGATGAATACGGAATTCCAAGAAAGAAAAAAGGTGTTAATAGAGAATTAGGACATGATGAAATGCTTGGACTTTGTACTATTTTTTCAACATCAGAAGAAATTGATAATGACATGCTTGTTCACGAGCATTTAAATTCTCAGGGCGGAAATGATGGAATAAGTTTAGGAGGGCCAGGAAAGTTTGATATTGACCATGAGGTTAAAGTTACTGGCAATGGAATAGTTATTGCAAGAATGATGCAAAATGCAGGATATTCAAGATGGTGCGGGCATGATATGCAGCCTCGCCCGTATGATGCTATCAAGCAGGCTTTAGAAAGATGTGTAAGAGCAGCTTTGGCATGGGAAGCATGCAGAAAAGCTGGCAAGGAAATGCCATGGAATGAGATGATAAATGCATATGCAAGAAGAGATACAATTACTGTCGAAGACATGATGCGAGATTCTTTAACAAAAGCTCATGGTTATTTCAGAGAAACGTACCAAGCTTCTCTGTCTTAAATTAATTTTCTGAAAAAATAAAAAGATAATAAAATGACAATTTTAGCAGGAATTGATGCTGGAACAACTAGAGTTAAGGGTGTGATAATCAAAGATGATGGAGCAATTCTCGCAGAAGTAACAACTCCTGATAACGATATACCAAAATATGTTGATAGTGAAAAAGCGTATTCTGAACAAAACCCAGATGACTGGGTAGATGCTGCTAAACAGAATCTAGCAGCTCTTGTTCAAAAAAGTGGAAAAAAACCAGATGCAACAGGAGTTTCAGGACAAATGCACGGTTTAGTTGCTCTTGACAAACACGGAAAACCATTAAGAAGAGCTATAATCTGGGATGACAGAAGAACAGATGCTGAGTCAAAACATATTCAGGAAGCAACAGGAAAAGATGTCGGGCATTTTACTGTTGCAAAATTATTATGGGTTAAAAATAATGAGCCAGAAGTTTTCGGAAAGATTGACAAGATAATGTTGCCAGAAGATTACGTAGCCTATAAGCTCACTGGAGAGATGACAACAACTCCTCAAGGTTTATCGCAAATGAGATTATGGGATTTTAAAAAACACTGTCTAGATACAAGAGTTCTTGATGCAACTGGAATTCCAAGATTTATGATTCCACAAGTGATAACAAATACAGGTGTACATGGAAGAATTACAAGAGAAGTTGCAAGTCAAACAGGTTTATCAGAAGGGACTCCTATTCATGCAAAAGCAGGAGACCAAGAGTCAGCTGCAATCTCAAATGGTGCTGTAAGAAAAAAAGATGCATACGTAAACAGCGGGACATCAGGAATTATTGGAATTATAACAGAAGATATGCAGGATAAATCAGGAAGAGGAATTTACTGGATGGGACATCTTAATGAAACTGCTATCATTCTTGCTTGTACTCTTGCATGTGGAGCTTCTTACAAATGGGCAAGAGACAATTTATTCCCGGATGCTAAAGAAAAATTAACTGATGATTTAGTCTATCCTGTAATAAATATCTTTGCTGGAAGAGCCCCTGCTGGCTCAGGAGGAGTTATCTGGCTTCCGTATCTCAAGGGAGAAAGGTCTCCACGAGATGATTCAACAATACGGGCAGCACTAATAGGAATGGGTGAAAAAACTCCGCGAGATTATTTAGCACGCGCTGTTTTAGAAGGAGTTGCACACTCATTCAGGCACTGTCAGCAAGTTCTTGCACAGCAAGGAAATAGATTTGAAAAAGTCAGAGCAAGTATGACAGGACTATTATCAGAAACAAGTCCCTTTATACATATACTAGCAGATGATTTACAAGTTCCAATAGAATTTGTCAGTAATCCTGGAGGCTGTTACGGAGTTGCATTAGCAGCTGGAGTCGGAGTGCAAGTTTACTCTTCTTTAGAAGAATCTTGTGACAGAACAATAAAACCTCTTGCAGTAGTTGCTCCAAGGCAGGAAAATCTTGAAGCTCTGACACGCTCGTACAAGAGATTTGTTGAAATGGGAGATGTTTTATCTCCTATATTTGCAAAAAATGCAGAAAAATAAACTAAGATTTCCTATTTTTAGTTCACTTAATTTTCCTTAAAATAAAAAATTATCTTATTCTCTCTTTTAACTGATACATGAAAACTCCAAGCTGCTCATCTTTTACAGGGTCTGAATGCCCATCATAGCTCAAGTTCAGCATAGGAATGTTATTATTTCTTGCTCTCAACTCAGCTGTTTTTGATGAAACAACAGTTCCAGGCATGCAGTTGAAAGGCAGAACATTTACAATTCCCTGAACACGAGATGCAAAATACTCGCTTGCTCCTAGAGTGACAATTGCCTCTCCTTTGTAAGCTTCATGAACATATTCTCTTCCACGAGCAATGACTTCAGAAGCAGATGCATCATGAGAAAATTCTCCTAAAACTCCCGAGAATAAATGAGCAATATCTCTCTCATCTCTTCTCATCATTCTTACATCAATCCAGGTTTTCAAAAATTTTCTCCACTCTCTTTCATCTCTCGCCTCTCTCAGCTTGAACTCATTAATATAATCAAAAAATGAGGTTACAGGCTCTAATAAAACAACCCCGCCAAGATTTTCAATTCTCTCAGCAAGATTCTGATTAGCAACAGAACTTGAACGGACATAAATCTCTCCTGTTAAAAATACAACAGGCTTTTTCTGCTCTCTCTTTTTAACTTTAACAAACTCTTCCACAGCTTGTTCAATTGTTCCTAATAATTCACATTTATGTTTATTTAAAAGAATTCTTGCCCTCTTCCCTGTTCTCGAGCCAGGAATTCTTTTTTCTATAACTCGAACAATTCCCTTGAGATATCTGTCATAAATTTCTCTGCTTGTTCCAGGTTCTATTTCAAAAGGGCGGGTAAAGTGCAGACATCTTTCAAGCAAAGAAAGAGCAACCATTCCATCCCAGATTCTAATTTTAGCATCACTTCCCATCCCAGAATAAGCATCTCTGTTGTCAAGAGTAAGTATGGGAACATTAATTCCTAAATCATGCAAAATTGCTTCTTGATTCATACAGTATCTTCCAAATCTGCACGGCCCCTCGCTCTTCCCCTGGAAAAATGCTTCATTATCTACTTGAAAATCTTGAGAAAAAACTCTCTCTAAAATATCTTGTGTTGTAATAATAGAAGGCAGACACTGATCCCCATTTGTATATTTTCTTCCAATTGAGAATCCAGCATCCTGAGAACGAGTCAGAACACCAGAATTATATCCCATACTTCTTAATACAGCAGCAAGTATGTAAGCAGAATCACACATATGTGGAATCCATATCTTTCTGTCTCTCAAATCTTCAAGTTTATAGTCTCTAAATTTAAATCCAGGCTTCATCTTCTTTCTCCTTGTAATTCTATGCTGTCCAAAAATGCCTCTAATCTTGTAACAAGCCCGGCATCTGCTGTATGCTCATCAATCTGCAAAGTTAAAAACGGCTTTCCAAGCTCTCTTTCAAAAAAACTTCTTAAAAATGAATTTGGCCCGCATCCAAAATAATCAAGAAAAACAGCATTCAGCCCAAGTTTCCTTGAAACATTTGCAGCTCCAAGTATTAATTGCCCCTGAATTGAAAACTCATTCCCCCATCTTCTTGACAAATCTTCATCAGGAAGAGGAAGGAAATCCATTGGCAGAGGAGTAAAGCCATAATGCGCAACTTTCCCAGCAAGTTTTAAATTCATTTCTTCGTCATAAGCAGTATAGGGCCTTCCAACAATAACAATTCCTCTGCTTCCAAGATTATCAAGAACTTTTTTTCCTTCTGCCCTCAATGATTTTTTAAATCTTAAGTAAGCAATTTCTCCATCAACAAAAGCATTTTCTATTTCTCTCTCGCTGAAATTCAAGCCAGCTCTTGAAAAACTATCTCTCAATTCCATGAATAATTTTTTTCTGTCTCCTCTTAAATTAATAACAGGATTTATGCATCTTGTTTTTAAAGTATTTCTCGCAACAACCGGGCCAAAATTCTGCAGATATGGGCATGTTCTGCTTCTGTCCCATTCAGTTTCCCTTATTCCACTATCATCAGAATACTTGCTTCTCTGGCTCTGAATAATATCTGGAGCAAAAACAAAATCAACTCTGCCGTCCAAATCTGCAAAATGCCCAAATGCAACTTTAAACGGATAGCAGAATTCAGCAGTTGTCTTTTCCAAGCCGTCAGAAATTATTCTCTTGTTTGTTTTCTGTGAAGGAACAACACTAAAGCCAAGATTAGAAAGAAATACTGCCCACAAAGGTGCAAGTTCATAAAACATTCCTGCTCTCGGCAGTCCAGCACTTGTTTTCTGCCTTGATTTTTGCAGATATTTTTCTAACATTTTTTCACGAACATCAAAAGGATTGCTTGCTTCCTCTTCTGATTTTCCTTGATACTTCTCGCATCTGTCTCCATAAAACATTTTTCTTCCTTCTGTTTCTACAATAGTCACATCACAAGTATTTTCGCAGCCCTTGCATCTGAAAATTCTCTGCTCATAACTTGAAGTTGCAATTTCATCAAATCCTCTGAAGCTCATTTTATAGGCAAAGACTCTGAAAATTTAATTTTGTTATCTTCAAAATTTATTTTAGTTTTTGTTACTTTGCGTAATTTAATGAAGCTCATTTTATATTTTGCATATTTTCTTATGCAACCTTCCTCCTCTCATTTTTTTCTTTATAACTTTGTTTTGCAATCATAGCAATCCCAATTGCTCCTGTTAAATCAGGATATTTAGGAACTTGAATTCTTTTCTCAAGAAGTGTTTCAAACCCAGCAACAACAGCCTGGTTAAAAGCAACAGCACCCTGAAAAACAACATTCTGCCCAACTTCCTTTGCAACTCTATTCAAATAATTCCTGCATATTGCATAAGCTAATCCAGCGCACCTGTCTTCAAGTGGAGAATCTTGATAAGATAATAAGCTTGATGCCATAAAAACAGCGCATTTCTCAGACAAATCACATGGGTTTCTTGAAGCAAGTGCGAGCCTTGCAAAATCTCCCTTAATGCTTATTCCAAGAATTTTTGCCTGCTCTTCAAGAAACGAGCCAGTAGAAGCAGCGCAAACCTTGTTCATCTCATTGTCAACAACTTTTCCATCCTGAATTTTAATATACTTAGAATCCTGCCCGCCAATCTCAAAAACAGTGTCAGCATCAGGAAAAAAATAAACAGCTCCCTGAGCCTGCGCAGTTATCTCATTTTTAACAACAGCTCTTTTTCCAGGAACACTAATCCAGTCAGCAGCAATCTCTCTTCCAGAGCCAGTAACTCCTGCTTCAAGAACATCAACAAGCTCTTTGATTTTTTTTCCTCCAAGTTCAATATTTCCAAGCCTCTTCATGACATCAGTGACTGCATCAAGCGGCTTTCCGCTTGTTCTTTCATACAAGCCAAGAATAAATCTTCCATTTTCATCAAGCAATACTGCCTTTGTGCTCACGCTTCCAACATCCAAGCCAAGATAAACTCGTGTTCTTCCTGAAAGATTATAATCGCGGTTTACAGAAAGAGTAACTTCATTTCCATTCTGCCTGTCTATAACTTCATAAGAAACCCTAATCCCTTCAAGCAATTTAAGTGAAAGCAAACCACAAACATCTTTTCTGAAATTTTTTAATTTTTCAATCACATCTCTCAATTCAAATCTTTGTCTTGCATAGTGCGCACATCCTGCTGCTTTCAAGTATAAAAAATCTTTTGGAATAATTACCTCTTTTCCAGTTCCTTCTTTAAGAAATCTTACAACTGCTTTGTTCATTCCAACTCCTCCAAGCAGAAAAATTGGCTCTTTTGTTTTTCCTCTGCATATCCCATTCACAAAATTTCTTGCTAAAACCTGGCACAAGCCAGCGGCAATCCCGTCTGCTTTTGTTCCTCTCTGATAATGATGAGTAACATCGCTCTCTGCAAAAACAGCGCACCTTGCTGAGATGTTTGCAGCAACCTCTGCATCATATGCTGCCTGGACAAATTCTTCAAGGCTCATATTCAGCCTTCTTGCCATTTTCTCAATTAATGCCCCTCCGCCTGCGCCACATAATGGGTTTGTTGCAAAGTCCTCCAGAACAAGCTCCCCATCTTCATAATGTATTGAATAGTGCGAGGAATTTTCTTTCCCAATATCAAAAACACTTCTTGCATCAGGATGATATCTTCTTATTCCCTCAAGAACTGCAACTGCATTTGGTGTATGTAAAATTTCAAGAATCTCAGCAATTGCCTTGCCATTAATCCCAGTAACTCCAACTTCATACTCTCCATCTTCAAATTGCTGAAGAACTTCAACTGTTCTCTCTCTCGGCTTTCCCTCAATTGCTTTTCTGATTATTCTCAAGCCATTATTCAAAGCAACAGCAGTTATATTCCCGGCTCCAATATCTAATCCAAGTTTCATTTTGATATATTTTCAAGCGAATATAATACTTATAAAGATTTATGGGGCAGAATGAAATATTGATTTTTTATTTTCTTTTAATGTCAATTATAAGAACTTTTCCCAAGCTAAAAAACTCTATGCCGGGCGCAGCTCTGCTCACTGGTCGACTTTTATAAAATAAAAAATTGTTAAGTCGGCGCAGCTCGCCCTTCGGGCTCGCTAGTATTAAATTGAATTTATTAATTTTTGGAAAAAGTGTGAAAAAACCTTTTAATTAAAATAAAGAAACAAAGATATTCCTGACATTTTTGACATCAAAAAATAATATAATATAAAAATTCAGCTTCAATTCAATATATATTCGATAAATTTAATTAATAAAATAATTCATGTAAGATATTAATTCAAAAAATAAATAAAATGTAAAACAATAACAAAAACAAAAAATTACTTCTTGTAATCAAGATATAAATTTTTCATCAGCAAAAACATAACCAAACTTGTCACTCCAGTCATTAATCCATAAATTGCAATAATAATTCCAACAAAAATAAAAATTATAATTGCTATTCCAACAACACCAAGATAAATTGCAAAAAACATAAAAGCAAGAAAAAAGAAATAAAGAACCTGCATAATCATAGAAGCAACAAAAGACAAAGCCCAAGAAATCATTGAAAATAAAAGTATGCAGCCAAAAGTTTTCCACCATCTTCCTGTCACAAGAGCAGAACTTCTCCTTATTGCCTCTGTTATTTTTGTATCTTCCTTAAGAAGTATATATGGAGATAAGCTGAATTTAACTCCAAAAAATCCAGCAAGAATAATTCCGCCAATTAAAAAAATAATAAATAATGGAATTCCAAGAATAAGAAGTTTTGAAAATGCAACAAGAGAAAGAATTCCAAGAAGCATTGGAACACCAAAAAGAAGGCTAAGAATTACCATAATTAATAAAGTTAATCCTAAAAATATCCAGAAATTATCTCTTGCTTTTTTAGATGCTTCTTTTCTTTTCATTCCTCCTTTTTCATTGAAAATTGTCATGCATAATATGACAAGTTGTGTAAAATAAATTACAAGAAAAAATACTATTGCTGAAATTATAATTATAATAATTATAAGAAAACCAATTGCAGTATATTGGGCAGAATCATTTACAACATTTCCAGTAATTCCTGTGCTCATGTTAAAATCTGGAGTTGAATAGAATTGTGCAGAATAGAATTGTGCAGGTTTGATGCTTGCAATTATTCCGGCAAAAAGAGAAACAACAATCAAAGCAAGAATAAGAAGAGGAAAAATAAAATACCACCACGAAACTTTCAAAGATAAAACTATATTTTTAGTAAATTCTTCCCATGATTTTTTGAATATGCTTTCAACTGTCATTTATAAATTCAGTAGAAAGAGATATATAAACTTAATTATTCATATTTAACAGGAGATATTCTCTTGTTTATTTGAACACCATTGTTAAAGATTAAATTGTTAAAGATTAATAGTATAGACAATATATAAAAAGCAATTTTATCTGACTTAAATATGCCAGAAGCAAAAATTTATAAATCTCAGAATAATATTAATATTAGTATGCACCCCGGTGATCCGCAAGGGTCGCCGGATGATTGCTTACCTTGTTTTATTTTCATTGATGATGGATTTTTAGCTAAGCTTTCTAAATATTTTGGAGGAGGTAAATACTTAAAATTTGACAGAATCTCTTTTTCAAATAACCTTGCAAAAAAGGAAAATTTGATATGCAAAAAAATATTTTATTATACTGCTCCACCATTTCAGTCAAATAAACCAACAATTGAAGAAAAAGCAAAAAAAGACAAATATAATAAATTTGTGGCAAAAATGAGGCAAAGAGAGGTTGTTGTTCAGGAAGGAAGATGCCAAAAAATTAAAGTTAATGAAGAACAAGCAAGATATTGCCAAAAAGCAGTAGATATTTTATTAGCTATGGATTTAATGTCTGTGCCAGTAAAATATCCAGAAATAAAAAAGATAATATTAATTGCATCTGATTCTGATTTTGTTCCAGTAGTTGAACAATTAAAAGATTTGGGAATAGAAATTATACTTTATACTTATTATGTTAAAAAGAGAAATACTGGATTGTCCAGAAGCAATTATCTATTAAAATCGGTTTCAAGATATGCGAAGATAACTAAACAAGATTTTGATAATTCACCATTATTATGATGCAGCCAAAACAACTATTTGAAGAAAGAATGAAGAAGCTTGTTGAAGATTATGACAAGTGGCTCGAGTTTTCAGGAAAATCCCCAATAAATTCAATCCGATGCAACACTCTTAAAATCAAGCCTGAAAAATTAAAAGAAAATCTGGAAAATAAAGGATGGAAAATTCAGCAGCCGTTTCCAGAATTTCCAGAAATAATGATTATAACAAGTGAATTGAAGCCGGGCGAATTAGGAAAAGCTACTGAACATCTTCTTGGATATTATTATGTTCAGGAAATTTCAAGCATGATGCCTGTGCTTGCTCTTAACCCAAAGCCCAATGAACTTGTTTTAGATTTATGCGCATCTCCGGGCTCAAAGACAACTCAAATGTCAGCAGTGATGGAAAATAAAGGAACAATTATTGCAAATGACAAAGATATAGGAAGAATACTAATTTTATCAAGTAATCTGGAAAGATGCGGGTGCACAAATGTTATTGTTTCAAGAAATGATGCTGTTCAGTTCTGCAACAAGCTTCAGGGAAAAATAAAATTTGACAAAATTCTCCTTGATGTCCCGTGTTCAGGAGAAGGTACAATAAGAAGCTCGCCAAAAACATTTTTAATGTGGAATATAAAAATGATTTCCAAATTAAGCAGAATGCAGAGAAAAATTGCTTCAAGTGCAGTTTCTTTATTAAAAGATAACGGCGAAATTGTATATTCAACCTGCACCCATTCTCCAGAAGAAAATGAAAGCAATGTAAATTTTCTTGCTGAAAGATTTAATCTTCAGGTTGAAAAAATCAAATTGCCTGTAAAATGCCGTCCAGGAATAACAAACTGGGAAAACGAGAAATTTTCAGAAGAAATAAAAAATTGCTGCAGAATTTATCCACAGGATAATGATACAGAAGGATTTTTTCTGGCTAAATTAAAGAAAAAATGATAAAATTAAAAATTGAAATAGATATAAGTGGACAGATACAGCAATTAAAGTTAAATTCTGCATTAGGAATAAAAAGAACCGATAAAGCAGAAAACAGCATTTTTCTAAAAAGTGAAGTTAAAAAAGAAATAATCAAAAAATATAAAGGACAAGTTACTAACCTAATTGAAAAACTGCATTGCATCTTAATTTATTATTGCATAAAAGATTTTTTAGAAAATGTTAATGAGATAATAATTTGTAGAGATGTCAGCTTCAGGAGAATAAAAAATTTGCTTCCATTGTTATTTAAAGAGCAAAACTATTTAAATAATATAAAAATTTCCCAAAGAACTAGTTGTGAAAAAAAATCTCTTGGACATAAAGTTGCACTTAAAACCCTAAGAAATAAAAAGTTAGCTAATTTAATAATTAAAAATGAAATGATTGAAGATGTTTTATTTAAGTTTAAAAGAAAATAAAAGTAAGAGTGGACATCCGAAGATGCGAACCCCGATTATGCTGTATTTGAAAGCCAAAGGCATCCATACAGCTCCTCCAGGCAACTCTTACAATTTATTAAGATACTCAAACTATATAAAATTTTCGGTTGATATAAAATGATAAAATTAAGAGCTCATCATCTTTTATGTTTATCACGCAATTATGCAACAAAAGACGAATGGTATAATAAAAAACTTACACAGCATGCACATAAAATTCATTCAAGACTTATTAAAAATCCAAACTTAAAAATAAAAATAATAAAAAAATGCGACGATATTTGTAAAAAATGTCCTCATAGAAAAGGAAAAATCTGCAAGAAAAGAGAGAAAATTAATTACTGGATAAAAGTAATGGACAATAAAGTTTTAAGATTAATTAAAATAAAACCAAATACAAAACATAAAGCTTCAGAATTATTCAAATTAACAATTAATAATATTACTAACAAAGATTTAAGAGATATTTGCAGAGGTTGTGAGTTCCTTAAAAATTGCATAAAATATAGAGTAAATAAATCATTTGTTAATTCAATCTAATTTTATCCCCAACTTTCAAGCCTAATCTATCAGCTTCTCCAAAATTAATCTCAAGAACATATTTTGATTTCTTGCCGGGATTTATAGAATTGCAGGTTTCATTGCAGGGCTGCATATTTTCAGCAATATAAACAACTTCCTTGTCAGAGTTAATCCAGATAATATCAAGCGGAATTAAAGTATTTTTCATCCAAAAGTTATATTCTCCCTCAGAAGGAAAAATAAACAACATTCCAGAGCTAGTGTCAAGTTTTTCGCGAAACATTAACCCTCTCTCCCTCTCTTCAGCAGATTTTGCAATCTCAATATTGTAGCATTTCTCTTTCAAGCATACTTGTGAATGCTTCTCCATTAAATTAAAATAAACAATTAATGCTAATATAATAATAAAAATCAAAGTTATAGTGAGGATAATAATGCTATTTTTCATCTTAGTTCTAGATTCACTAATTTTATAAATCTACTTGAACTTGAATTGATATGAAAATTCTGATAATAGGCTCGTGCAGAAATAATGATAATGAGAGCAGGATAAAAAAAGACAGAAAGCTTGCTGAAAAAATAGGAAAAGAACTTGCAAAAAGAGGGCACGAAATAATTACAGGAGGAGCCGGCGGGCTAATTGGATTTCTGGTAAATTCATACAAAAAAAATAATGGTAAAAAATGGATAATATACTATGCTATTAATGAGAAAAAAAACAAGGAAGCTATTCCTCCTGAAAATATAAAAGCCGATGAAACAATTCAGACTAATTTTAATTTTGCTTTAAGAGATGCTTTTTACATAGAAAAATGTGATGCAGTCTTGGCATTAAGCGGAAAACTTCTTACATTTTCTGAAATAATTCAGGCTGTAAAAAATTATAATAAAAAAGTATTGCAATTGAACATTGGAAAAAACATAAAAAGAATAAAAGATAATCTAGAATTAAATAGTGTATTCATATCTTCAGATATTAAAAAAGGAATTAATTTTTTAGAGAAATGAACATAAAATTTATAGAAAGAAGTGAGAAAGATAAAATAATTGAAAAGTTAAATGAGCAGTTTGGAATTACAGAACTGCCATACTTGCTGATTATGATAGGAAAAGAAAAAATCCGGGCATATTCTGGAAGTTTGTCAAAAGCGGAAATAATGGAGCTTGGAAGAAGTGTTAATGTTGAGCTAATAGGAATTTATCTTGCCAAGTTTGAGAAAGACGGAATAAGATTAAGCCATGATGGTATTTCATTATTGAAAGAGAGAATAACAAAAAATATTCTCGAAGTAAATGAAAAACAAGCTTCAAATTGGTTAAAAGGAAATGATATTTTTATTGAGGATAAAAATCTGTTTGGATATTTTGTTCTGAAACACAGAAATGAATTAATCGGCTGCGGGAAATTATCTCAGGGCAGAATTGTCAATTTTGTTCCAAAAGAGCGCAGGGTAAAAAATTAAGAACTAGCACTTGCAACAAGATTTGCAAAAGCCCCATTTGTCTCATCTACTAAAGTGTTCATGCCACTAAAAAAAGCATCTGTGCTTTCTGGCCTTGAGGCATATGCTTTTCTGTCTTCTGGAGAAGGGTCATAAGGCAGAACACTCACTCCAATTGCAATTTTTCTCCCACCTCTTTCATAAAATCTCGGGCTTGAAGTCAAATACAACTTTTGTTCAGGATCAGTTGCAGTCTCTGCCTCATAATGAAGAAGCCTTGCACCTAATTTTATTGCCCTAAATATATGTGTTCTCTCGCCAGATTCTACTTTAATTAATCTAACCCAATTTTTTAATGATACTCCTTCTGTATATTCTGGATCAATTCCTAAAAGCTCTTCTGCAGCAGGAGTATGCACAAATGCTCGGTTTGCAAAATCATAATAAGAATATGCAACATCTCTCGCGCCAGGAGCCGATTTAATGGCAATTCCAACAGCAATTCTCGGTCCATCTGCCCGGAGAATATGCGCAATTCTCTCAGCATCTACTAATCTTTCAGAAACACCTCGAAGCTCATCTTGAACTTGTCTTAATTCAGCTTCATACTCTCTCCCCCTAGTATCAATATAATCTCGAGCAAGGACACATTTTCCCGGCTTGCATGCTCCAGACATAATTCTTTCTACTCTTAATCTTCTTGTTAATTCATCAACTCTTTCAAGCAATCTACCAATTTCAGGAGAAGCACTCACCAATGCATCCAAAGAACCAATTTTACCCAAAACCCGCTGAAGAACTCCTTGGATTAATCTTAATTCTTCAACTCGCCAAGGAATGCTATCACTAGAAGCCGGAATTACTCCTCCCTTTCCCTCTTTATCCATTTTCAGCATAAGAGAACAAGCTTTTTAAGCTTAATTATTCTCAAGTTTTCATGAATAAGCAGGAAATAGAAAATTACAGAAAAGCAGGAAAAATAGCCAAAGAAGCTGTAAAATTTGCAAGAGAAATAATAAAAAAAGATTCAAATTTATTGGAAATAGCTGAGAAAATTGAGAAAAAGATAGAAGAATTAGGAGGAAAGTGTGCTTTTCCAGTAAATTTAAGCATAAACGAGATTGCAGCCCATTACACTCCTTCAAGTAATGATGAAAAAAAAGCAGAAGGTTTGTTAAAAATAGATATTGGCATACATATTCAAGGATATATTGCAGATACTGCTTTTAGTTTAGATTTGGAAAACTTAGAGGAAAATAAAAAATTAATTGAAGCTTGCGAGTTAGCCCTGCAGGAAGCAATAAAAACAGCAAAAAAAGATGTAAGAATCAGCGAGATAGGAAAATCAATTCATAAAAAAATAACAGAAGCAGGATTTTCTCCAATACGAAATCTGTCAGGGCATCAACTTGGAAATTATCTTATTCACGCTGGATTGACAATTCCAAATTATGACAATAATAATCCTGTCAAATTAGAAGAAGGAGCATATGCCATCGAGCCATTTGCAACAACAGGAGAAGGAGTTGTAAGAGATGGCGCAAAATCAGGAATTTACAGGCTCGAGGAAAGAAAAGCAATAAGAGATAATTTGGCTCGCGAGATACTTAATTTTATTGAAAAAGAATACAAAACACTTCCATTTTGCGAGAGGTGGATTGTAAAAAAATTTTCAAGCAGAGCTTTGATGAGCTTGAGATTAATGGAACAGGCAGGAATAATCTCGCAATATTCCCAGCTCGTGGAAAAATCAGGCAAGAAAGTTTCCCAGGCAGAACATACAATCTTGGTTTCAGACAAAATTGAAGTTACAACAAATTAATAATAAACAACATCATGATGGTCGTAGTCAAGAAGCCTTACAATCTTCTCATTTTCCAATATTTCATAAACTAAAACAAAATTCCTGACATGAACGCTTCTCTGCCCAGCCATGTTTCCTGTCAATGGCTCTCCTATTTTGGGATTTTCCAGAATTTCATTTATTTTTCTTGTTAATATTTCAAACTGCAGTTTGTCTTTTTTAGAAAGTTTGGAGAAAACTCTGTCTAAATGTTCAGAAACTTCAAGAATATAAACCATAAGGATAATTAAACATACCTCTTCTTAAAATTCTCCATGCTTCCTATCTTGATAAATTTTCCTTTTCTTATAGCTTCCAGCCTTTGCAGATATTCTGCCCTGACTTTTGGCTTTTCTTCAAGCTGCGCTTTCATGAAGATATCTATTTGCTTGCTCATGCTTATTCCATTCTGCCTGCAAAAGTCAGAAAACTTCTGATAAGTTTCTTCTTCCACATTGAATGTTTTTAATGCCATTTTTCAATATTCTCCATTAAATAACATTAAATAAGGTTATTTAAATACTTTTTGGTTATGTATTGAATTTTAGAAATTATCTAATTAATCAACATAAGTTGTATGCTCCAACGCAGCCTTTGCAGATTTAAGATAATCAGTCTCCATCTTCCTGTATCTGTCCATGGCATCTTTTGACACACTTGCTCGAACTTTTTTCATAGCTTCTTCAAAATGTTTTTTTGTAACTTCTTTTATTTTCATATCTTCTCGAAGAGCAAGCATTGCAGCCTCTCTGCATAAAGATTCAATATCAGCTCCAACATATCCCTCTGTTTTTTCTGCCAGATTATTAATTAATTTCTCCTTGTCAGAAACAGGCATATTTTTTGTATGAATTTTAAATATCTCAAGTCTTCCTTCTTTTTCAGGCGGAGAAACAAGCACAAGCCTGTCAAATCTTCCGGGACGGAGAACAGCAGGGTCAAGCATATCAGGGCGATTTGTAGCTCCAATAACAACAATATTCTGCAATTCTTCAAGTCCATCCATCTCAGCCAAAAGCTGATTTAGCACTTGATCATGAACTCTCGAACCAGCTTCTAACCCTCTTCTGCTGGCAAGAGAATCTATTTCATCAAAGAAAACAACGCACGGAGAAACCTGTCTGGCTCTCTCAAAAATCTTTCTCACTCCTTCTTCTGATTTCCCAACCCACATTGACAATAATTCAGGCCCCTTAACCTGAATAAAATTTGCTTCTGATTCTTTAGCAACTGCCTTGGCAAGAAGAGTTTTTCCTGTTCCAGGCGGCCCGTATAAAAGTATTCCTCTCGGAGGCCTTATTCCCATCCTAGTAAACGAATCTGGAAATCTCATAGGCCATTCAACAGCTTCTTTTAATTCCTGCTTTACTTTATCCAATCCGCCAACATCATTCCAGGAAATATTTGGAGTTTCTACTAAAACCTCTCTCATAGCACTTGGACGGACAATTTTCAAAGCCTCGTAAAAATCCTTTCTTGTAACTTTTAAATCCTTAAGAACTTCTTCTGGAATTTCCTGGTCTTCTTTCAAATTCAATTTTGGAAGAACTTTTCTTAATACAATCATAGCAGCTTCTTTAACCAGTGCAGACAAGTCAGCTCCTACAAACCCATGAGTAATTCCTGCTATCTCACTTAAATTAACATCTTTATAGAGAGGCATATTTCTTGTATGAATTTTTAAAATTGCAAGTCTTCCTTCTTTATCAGGAACAGAAATCTGCACTTCTCTGTCAAATCTTCCAGGCCTTCTTAATGCAGGGTCAACAGCATTTGGCCTGTTTGTAGCCCCAATAACAACAACCTTTCCGCGAGATTGCAGCCCATCCATTAATGTAAGCATCTGAGAAACAACTCTTCTTTCTACTTCTCCTGAAATATCCTCTCTTTTTGGTGCAATTGCATCAATTTCATCAATAAAAATAATAGAAGGAGCAGACTTGCTTGCTTCTTCAAACTTGTCTCTCAAGTTTTTCTCGCTCTCTCCGTAAAACTTGCTCATTAATTCTGGGCCATTAATTAATATAAAATTTGCCTCGCTTTCATTCGCAACCGCCTTGGCAAGAAGAGTTTTTCCTGTCCCAGGCGGGCCATGAAGCAAAACTCCTTTTGGCGGCTCTATTCCTAATCTCTCAAAAATCTCAGGATGTTTTAATGGCAATTCTACCATTTCTCGAACTTTCTTGACTTCCTCTGTCAATCCTCCTACATCTTCATAAGTTACCTCTGGAATTTTTTCCTCTGAAATTTCAATTGCCTTGCTTGACAAGGTTAATTCAGTATTCTCTGTAATTACAACAGCCTGTAAAGGCATTGCATTTGAAACAATAAATCTTACTTGAGCCATTCCTCCAAATCCAAATCCTCCCATTCCTGAAAAAGCTTCTGCAAAAATATCGCCAAAATCTCCAAAATCACTCATTAAATCTCTTCTCTGCCTTGCCCCTCCAAGAACAAGAATGTCTCCTTTTATAGCAGCCCTTCCTAAAAGCTGCTGCTTTACAAGTTCAGGATCTCCTTGTACCATGATATTTTTCTGCGCAGGCGCGATTGTGATTTTCTTTGCTTCTTTTACATCTGCCCGAGCCACTGTAACAAGCTCGCCAATTCCCGTTCTTGAGTTTTTTCTTATAATTCCATCAATTCTTATAATTGGCTCACCAATATCAGCAGGATAAGCCCTGTCAACAATTGCAACAGTTTCTCTTCTTCCTTTAATCAAGATTACATCTCCTCTCTTCAATCCTATTTTTTTCATCATTTCCATATCTATTCTTGCAATTCCTTTATATGCATCATCCTGAAGAGCTTCAAGAACTTTTAATTTAACTTGTTCTGCCATATTTGTTGATTTTATTTTTTATTTTATTAGTTTTGTTTAATTTTATCTTAATTATCTAATAACTTAATTTTATACTTATTAATTTATTTTTTATTTAAGCACAAACCAAATCTTCCTCCCTTCTGTCTTCATTAACTTCTGAATGATGCATTTTTTCTTCAACTTTTTTCTTTTCTTCTTTAGTTAATTTCCTTTTTAATTTTCTTTCCATTTCTTTGATTAATAATTCGCATACCATTTTTATTATTTTTATTTTTTTATCTTATTTTTTAATTTTCCTCCTCTCCAAACATCAGGCTTAGTTTTCTTGCATCATTAAAAGCAATTCTCACAAAATCATCCATAATTCTTTCCTGCTGTTTGATAAATTCTACTATTTCTTTTGGAATAGAAACAGCATACGAATTTCCCACAATTCTCATTTTAACATGAAACTGCTTATTCTTTAATTGCTGAAATCTCTGATATTCTGCCTCATCATCAGGGTGAATAATTTTTTCTCCGCATTTCTCGCACTGAAGTGCTCGAAGTACAAATCCATTTCTCTCAATAGAAACAGGCTTCATTTTCAGATTGCATTTTCCGCATAAAATTGTGTTTGAAAATATGTCACTCATTTGTTTATTTTAATTATATTTTGTTTATGTTATATTTATTATTCTTCGTGCTTTGGTTCTTTCTCTGAAAGAACATGAAGCTATATCTCTTGCGAGATATAGCTGGGAAAGGAGGTATATCTGTATATACCTTATGTATACACATAAAGGATATACTATTTAAATCTTTCGATTTAAATAGCTTTGCACAACCATATAAAATCCTGCACAAAAAATTAATCTGCACAAGAAAACTTTGAAAAATTATTATTCTAAATCCATTTTTCTGATTATTATATTATTATTGTAATCCAATTATTTGAAGAATTGTTCCAATAAGAATTAATAGGAATCCTAAGATTTCCAATTTGTCTTTTGGGGGTAAAAAGCCGTCTACAATAACAATATGGTTTAATTTTATCACCCATTTGTGTGTCCATGTATTCTTATAAAAAGGTCTCCAACCATGCCAAGAATAACGTTTATTCCAAGGTTTTGTATAATCTTTCTGATACCATCCAATAAAAATAAAATTTTTTAGAAAAAGGGCCAGGGCTCCAATAGCAGTAAAGATAAGTCCTATAACTATTAGATTTATTACCATATTTGTCTGATTAACTTTTTAGATTTAAGCTTTTCCATAACCATATAAAATAAACACCGCTACAATAAAAAAAGCTACCATTAAAATCCCTGCAAAAAACCCCACGAGCCAATATGCTTGTGTTGGTACAATTGCTCCTGCTAGATGAAATCCTTCAAGACATACACTTAACATTGCTATTGAAAAAGCAAATAAGCTTATTCCAAGCATTGTTCTTTCATATTCATTCATTTTTCTTTTTAATCCTCATTTCTTCTAGAATAGCTTTTTCAGGATTTTAAAATTATCTTCTCCTGTGCCTTCTATTTCTTTTGAAATTTCTATGCTGTCTAAATCTCCTAACATTTCTAGGTTTTCTCCTCTTCCTAAAAACAAGATAAAGTAAGATAAAAATACCAATTACTAGAAAAATTCCACCCATTTGGTAGTTTTTGTTATAATAAATAAATCCAATTCCAATCAAAATACAAACAATTAAAACTACATCAAGAAAAATAAACCATTTCCTTCTTCTATTCCTCTCTTCAATTCTTTGCATATCCCAAGCATTTGCAGTTACAATAACCTGTTGATGCTTGTTTTTTGTATTTCCCCAACCCATGTACAAACAAAGTAAAAGGTGCTTAAAAATCTGCCGATTTATTAGTAACACTTAAAAATAATATATTCTCCAGAATATAAATAAAATTAAGGTTTAAAAACCAAAATTAACTAATATGAATATGGAACTAAAAGAGATAAAAGAAAACATAAAAAAATTTTTCACATGGCTCTGGAAATCAGACAGTGTTTTAAGCTGGATTGTTTCATTGATTCTGGCTTTTCTTATTGTCAGATTTATTTTCTTTCCTCTTTTATCCCTGATTCTAGGAACAAGCCTGCCTCTTGTGGTAGTTGAAAGTTCAAGCATGTCTCATCCAGGAGGTTTTATTGGAAACACTCTTGGATTGCAAGGAAGTTTTGACACATGGTGGCTTCAAGTTCATGACTGGTATGAGGAAAGAAATATAACAGAACAGGAAGCTGAAAAATGGAAAATGAGAACAGGAATGGAAAAAGGAGATATCATAGTTGTTTCTGGCTACGGAAAGCCAAAAATAGGGGATATTATAATCTTCAATGCAAACCAAGCCCACCCAATAATTCACAGAATAATAAACAAGACAACAATAAATAATCAAGTTATATATTCAACAAAAGGCGACAATAACCCTGAACAATTATATGTGGAAAAGCAGATTCCAGAAGATGCAATAGTTGGAAAAGCAGTATTTAAAATTCCAAAATTGGGCTGGATAAAATTAATTTTTGTGAATATAATTAATTTATTCAGAAGCTGAATTTATTGAAGAATTGCTCTTACTTGTTCTGGCGTGGCTTTGCGGCTTCTTAAATCATCACAACACTCACGCATAATCATTAAAATCTCAGCATCTGGATTGCTTGCAACAGCAACAACCTCTAAACCATCACTAACAACGCCAACAGGAACAGGGTTATCAAAGCCTTTCAGGGAATATGTCTTCCATGCAGCATTACTTGATGCTACAATTGCAACAGCTTTATATCCCATAACTTCTGTGACATTTCTAAGGCTGGATTCATTCATCAAAAAAAGAAAAAATCATCATTTTTAAATATTTATATTCTCCAGAATAATTCTACTTGCAAGTTACTAGAAAAGTTTATAAATCAAGAAAAACAAAATTCCTGATGGAATTTTGTCCAAGGTGCGGCTCTGTGTTTGTAGAAAAAAGAAAAAATTTTGGATGTGCTAGATGCGGATATTCTGCAAAAGGGAAAGTAAAAATAGAAGCTTCTGAAAAAATAAAGGAAAAAGAGAGAATAGGAGTAGTAAAGGAAAAAGAAATTGATGTTTTTCCAGTAACAGCTGCAACATGCCCGAAATGCAAGAACAAAGAAGCTTATTTCTGGTCAAGTCAAACAAGAGCAGCAGACGAGTCTGAAACTCGTTTCTTTCGATGCAAGAAATGCCAGCATACATGGCGAGAATACAGGTGAGTGTGATTAAATATTATTTACGAACCTGTATTCGAGAAGAGAATATCGCTGATACTAAATTATAGTATCAATCAGCGATATTCGAGCAGAGAATACAGATAATAGTAAATGTATAGCATAAGATTATCAATACTCGAGAAGAAAATACAGAAAAATATAAGATATCTTATAAAATAGATAATAATATGCAACAATATTTATAATACTTAAAAAATTAGTTTCTGCATGCTACAAGACAAACTAATAGAAGGGACAGGTTCTCCTTCACTTAATGCAAGCCACAAAGGAATTTCAGTGGGTGCGAGGGCATATGCCGCTACAGTTAGGCAAGAGCCTTGTAAAACAGGAAAGGAATTTCAGCTTGCTTATGTATTTATAGGAGCCACTGCTGATAATGTTTTTTTAGATGATGCTAGAAGAAGATTAGGACTTTCTAATAATTATGGAGCTGTTTTCATACCGAAAAAAATTTTAAAGGGAGTTGACACAAAATCCTCAGCAGGGATAATCAAAGAAAAAGAGGATTGTTATGTTGTCAGGGGGCTTTTGCCAACTCCTAACTTAAGATTTGAAGCAGAATTAAGAGGGTATTTATTAAAAGAAGAGGGCATTGTCTTCGCATCGCCAGAAGATTTTCCTAGATTAAAGTTAAAAATACCCTCATCTAAATAAGAACTATATAAAACTACAACAATATTAATTTAATATGAACAAAATTTGCATAGGTGAAAGATGCCCTGTTTATGTTGATGAAGGCTGCGGCTTTAATTCTTCTAACCTTTCTCCTAATAAAAAAGAAGGTGCACCTTATGAAAAAATAGTGCCTGGAAAACCATGTCTCCATCCAGAAATTCTTGACGAGCAAGGCAGAATAAAATCCAGTTCTCTTGAAGATGCTGCAAAAAGATGGCTGGGAAGATAACTAATTATCTACTCAATTTCTCAGAAAAAAACCCAATCAAAGCTCCAAGAAAAATTGCAGATAATGCAATAGGAATAAGGTTAATATTATCCTGCCATCCTACAATAATTGCAAGCGGAATAATCATAATCACAGCAAGAATTATCCCTTTCTCAGCCCCTTTCCACAATTCTAATCTTGAAAATAAAAAGCCAAAGATAATCCAGAAAGCAAGAACAGAAACTGCAATCTCAAAATTAATAATATAAAGAATAAATATAAAATCAAGAATTCCAGCCATAATTCCAAACAATAAGCTAAGATTATTTTTATTCATCTTTTTTATAAGAGAAAGCACTTTATAATTTTTACTATAAATTTAAAAATAGGATATTCTTATCTGAAATACTACTCGAACTTGCACTCAGGATAAAATAAAATTCACTCGTGCAAATCCTCGGGACCCGTAGCTCAGCCCGGTTAGAGTACTTGGCTCTTATAAACCTTTTAGAAAAAGGTTTCCAAAAGATGGCATAAAGCCATGAAGAAACCAAGGTGTCGTGGGTTCAAATCCCATCGGGTCCATGTTTGTTTGCCGCAGCGAGAAAGCCCGCAGCAAGGCGAGGAGCTTCGCAGCAAGAGCAAATCAAACATATACAGAATATGAAACAGGAAGAACTTCTCAAAGAACTTGAAAAAGCAAAAGAATATCTTGTTATAGTGGAAGGCAAAAAAGATTTTCAGGCTCTCAAAAATCTCGGTTTTAATAGTATATTCATAATAAATGAAACTGGCAGGAGTTTAGGAGAAAAAATAGAGCAGGTAGAAAAATTAGCAGGAAAAACAAAAATCTGCATCCTCACTGATTTTGACAAAAAAGGCAAGAAACTCTATTTATTGTTAAAGTCAGAATTAAGCATGAGAAATGTTCGTCTTGATAATTCACTTAGAGGCATGCTTCTCAAGAACCGAGTTCAGCATATAGAAGACATTAAGATTGATAATTAATGTTTCTATTAATCTTATAATAAGCAGTTAATTAAATATTTTAGAATATCCATTTATACTAAAATAGTATAGAAAGCTAATTTAAAGATTAATAATAATTAAAAAATCAGCCTACAACTCGTTTAATATTGTCAATATTATCTGCAATTTCCTGCCCTTTCTTTGTCAGCTTGATAAGCTTTATTCTTCCCTGTTTCTCAAATGTTACTAAATTAAGCTTCTCAAGTGTCTGCAGAATCTTGACAGCATGAGAATAAGTGCAGTCAACTTCCTTGGCAAGAATGCTTCCGTATCTGGCTCTTGATAATTTTTTTAGAGCAATCAGCATAAGTGCCGGCTTTCTTCTGAAGAATATATCGAAGTTATCTTTCATTTTGTAACATATACTTTCTAAACTATATATTCAAGTAATAATGTGCCTTTTAAATCTTTCTGTAAAAAAGTTTCATCAATTAGTAGAGAAAATTTCAGGCTGAGAAATGTTTAAATAACTCTCAAATCTTAAATAAATATGATAGACATAAAACTGATACGAGAAAACCCAGAGCTTGTAAAGGAGAATATAAAGAAGAAATTCCAGAATGATAAACTTTCACTTGTTGACAAAGTCCGCAAGCTGGATGAAGAGTGGAGAAAACTCAAGACAGAAGCAGACAAGCTGCGGGCAGAGAGAAACAAGATTTCTGAGGAAATTAACAAAGCCAAGAAAGCAAAGGATGAAAAAAAAGCCTGGGATTTGATAAAAAAAGCAAAAGAAATCCCGGAAAAAATAGAGAAAATAGAAGAAAAAACAGCAAAGCTTGAAGAAGAAATCAAGCAGATAATGTACACAATTCCGAACATAATACATAAATCAGTCCCAAGAGGCAGAGATTCTTCAGAAAATGTTGAGAGGAAAAAGATAGGAAAGCCCAAAACCCCAAAATTTCCTGTCTTGCATCATGCAGAACTTGCAGAAAAATTAGGTGGAGTTGATTTTGATTCTGCAAGAGAAACTTCTGGAAATGGGTTTTATTTTTTAAAAGGAAAGCTTGCAATACTTCATGAAGCAATATTGGCATTTGCAAGAGATTATATGATTAAACAGGGTTTTGAGTTTCTTATTCCTCCATTTATGATAAGAAGAAAAGTTGTAGATGGTGTTATGAGCTTCAAAGAGGTTGAAGTAATGATGTATAAAATTGAAAATGAAGATTTGTATTTAATAGGAACATCAGAGCACTCAATGATAGGAAGATTTATTGACAAAACTTTGAAGAAAAATGAGCTTCCAATAATTCTCACAAGCTACTCTCCTTGCTTCAGAAAAGAAGTTGGGGCTCACGGGATGGAAGAAAAAGGATTTTACAGGCTTCATCAATTTGAGAAGCAGGAAATGATAGTAATTTGCGAGCCAGAAGATTCTTACAAATGGTATGACAAAATGCTTCAATTCACAATAGATGTTTTCAGGGCTTTAGATGTTCCTGTCCGGGTTCTAGAGTGTTGTTCAGGAGATTTGGCTGATTTAAAAGCTAAATCATGTGATGTTGAAGCATGGAGCCCAAGGCAAAAAAAATATTTTGAAGTTGGCTCTCTTACAAATATGGAGGCAGCACAGGCAAGAAGATTAAATATAAAAATAGAAGGAAAAGAAGGAAAATATTTTGCTCATACTTTGAATAATACTGTTCTTGCATCTCCTCGAGCCTTAATAGCTCTTATGGAAAATAATCAGACAGAAAAAGGAGAAATAAAAATTCC
>Ga0194111_10000704_pt1 | contig 40557 bp, 51 predicted proteins | sample TA2KigC300mmetaG_FD_146194 | JGI IMG/M metagenome (GOLD analysis project Ga0194111, IMG submission 146194) | Freshwater microbial communities from Lake Tanganyika, Tanzania - TA2015033 Kigoma Deep Cast 300m | ecosystem: Environmental > Aquatic > Freshwater > Lake | place: Tanzania: Lake...
AATCTTGTTGCAAGAAGTCTGTTAAGAGTCCCATTTGGAATGATAGCTGACAAGAGCCAGAAAAAAGCCTATTACTTTATGTTTCTCGGGCTTCTTGTCTCAGCATTAATTCCAGTAGGTTATATTTTCTCAAAATCTCCGGGGCATATCTACTTATTGCAGGCGGTTTTAGGAGCAGGATTGGCAATGTCAACAGCAGGATGGACAGGAATTTTTGCAAAGTATATGGATAAAGGAAAAGAAAGCACAGAATGGGGGATTGATGCAGTTGCAGTTGGCATAGGTCCTGGAATTGCAGGAGCTCTTGGAGGCCTGGCAGTGACATATTTTTCATTTAACCTTGTTTTCATTGCAGTAACCATAATTGGATTAATAGGAGTTTTTATTCTTCCATTAATAAAAAAAGATGTAATGAAAAATCAAAAAGGAACAGGAAAATTATTTATCCATCATGAAATCAGGAGATTAAAAAAGAGATTTCATTGAATAAATCCACAAATAAACCCTTATTAATGTTATATAACTAATAAATGATATTAATTTGATAAAAATGTTGAAGATAATATTTTTTGATAATTACTAATATGCAATGCTGATTATTGTAATTTATTTAATTATAAGTAGATTTATTAATTGAGATAATTATAGTTTAGCATGAGAACATTTATTTCTCTCGAGCTTCCTGAAGAAATTAGAAAAGAAATAATTCAAATTCAGAAGAAAATACCTGAATTTTCAGGAAAGAAAACAGAGCCTGAAAATCTTCATCTCACACTCAAGTTTCTCGGCGAAATTAGTGAGCAGGAAGTTGAAAAAATAAAAGCAAGATTAAGAGAAATCAAGCTGAAAAAATTTCAGGCAGAAATTTCAGAGCTTGGAGTTTTTAATCCAAATTTTGTAAAAATTATCTGGTTGAAAATTAATGGTTGTGATGAGCTGCAGAAAATAATAGATAATAAGCTAGAAAATTTATTTCCAAAGGAAAAAAGGTTTATGTCTCATCTGACAATAGCTCGAGTAAAAAAAATAAATGACAAAGACAAATTTATCTCCAAACTAAAAAATATAAAAATAAAAAATCTTAAATTTCCAGTTTCAAGTTTTTTTCTGAAAAAATCAACTCTTACAAGTGAAAAGCCGGTTTATGAGACAATTGAAGAATTCAATTTGATTTAGAATCAGCTAATTAAAAACATAATTAAAAACAGAACACCTATAATTAATATTTTCCATATTTATATACTTTCGCTTTCCAAAATATGCTTTCAAGAACAACATTATTTATAAATTCAAAATTATGTATCTTATTTTAATGAATACAGCTACAATCCCAAGATTATTAGAAGCAGTGGATTTTGCAGTAGGAGAGACTTTTTCTTTTCTTTCAGGAGAGCAAGTTACTCCAGAAGCATTATTTAAACATATTTGTGAAAGATTAGGTAAAAGATTTGGTTTATCTCCTCAGCAGGCAGATAAATTCTATAAGCCAATTTATTGGAGCTTAGTTTATGCTGGAGAAAAGCCAGATAAAAATCATTTATTTCATTTAAACGGCGTTTTAAATAAAAGTAATGGCAAAGCAGGCCCCCTCGAACTAACAACCTATATTGCAAGAAGAGATAATATTAATTTAGCAGATAAATCTGTAAGAGATTTAGCTTGCCAGAGAATAATCAAAGAATACAAGGAAACTCTTGAAGCAAGACTTAGTACTCCTCATCAACCAGCTTGAAAGCACCAGCTTTCTTTCCGATTTCTTTTTCAAGCTCTTCCGAGTTAATTATGTTTTTTATTGTCTTAAATCTGGAAAGTAATTTTTTTGCTGTCTCTGCCCCTATCCCTGGAAATCCCTCAAGAATAAACTGCATCTGCTCTTTCTTGTTTAAAGTTTTTCTTTTCATTCTCAAGCTTGATGAAGTTTTATCTGGCTTTCTTGCAAGAATATCAAGAAATCTTGCTGTATCTTCATAATTTTTCGAGAAAATTATTGGAATTTGATATTTTAATATAATATCAAGCAAAAATCCCCGAACAGCATTTGAATTAATTACTTTCTCTTTTTCTGTGTATAAATTTTGCTCGTCAATTCCTTCAATAATCAAAAATCTTTTTTCATACTGCCCCAAGTTCTCAAGCTGCTGAGAAAGCCTCTTGCTAATCATTGAAGAAAGAAAATCTGAGATTGTTTTTCTCTCAACAGCAACCGAGTTAATCAAAAAATCAGCAACATCAAGCTTTTCAAACTTGACTTGAATTCCAAGTGAAAAAAGCTCTGATATAACAAGAGAATTTTTCTCGTGTATATCTGCTACAACAATCGGCTTTTCTTCAGATTTCTCTTCTTTTTTTCCAGAAAATATGTCAAGCATCATTTTCTCTTTGAAAAATAATTGATTAAAAACGCAACTAAAACTATAAATATTGCAACTAAAAGCACATAAATAAAACTTGGATTATAGATTGCAGGATTATTTCCTCCTATCTGCTTTCTTATAAACCACAACTCATCTATAATTAATCCAAGAGAAATTGCTGTCAATGGAATATAAATTAACTCATTTTTTTTCCCAAATAACATCAGCAGAGAAACAACAACAAGAATTATTAATCCATAATCAAAATGATGAAGTTCAAAGCTTCCTATCTTGAGGTTAGGATCAACTATATAATAAATAATTCCCCTTGTAATTAATATTGTTGCTAAAAGTATAATCAAAAAAGCCAGAACTTTATGATGCAGTTCAAAATCCTCAAATTTTTTTATTATTTTCATATCTTCTTTAGACTTGTTTTGCTTCTTTATTAAAAGAAGAATTTATTTTTAAATCTATTCAAATAATTTTTTTTGCTTATTATTTTCTTGTTTAATTTTCTCTTTCTCATCAAACTCTTTCTGAATGTCCTCAATTGCCTGCTTCATTTTCTTTTCTTTCTGAAAAGCAGCCCAGTAATAGCTCTCGTCTCTTGTTTTTTTTGTCACTAGCATAATCAGCTTGCCTTTCATCAGTCTTGCTGTCCTTCCTGCCCTCTGTATTTTTCTGATTTCAGAAGGAACAGGCTCGTAGAAAATTACAGTATTAACTTCAGGAATATCCAGTCCTTCTTCTCCAATCTGGCTTGCGCAGAGTATATTTATCTTGCCCAGAGAAAAATCATGAATAATCTCCTGCTGTTCTCTCTGTGACAATCCTGTTGTTTCTCCTTTTTCATTTTCTTTTTTTGCCTGTCCCACAAAAATTCTTGCATTAATATTTTTTATAGAATTAAGTGCTTTGTTTATTGTAAGAAGAGTGTCTCTGTATTGGGCGAAAATTATTGCTCTTATTCTCGGATTTTGTTTTAATTCCTCCTCAACTATCTCTTTTAATCTGGCAAGCTTTGGATGCTCAATTTTCCTTGCCTCAATCTCTCGGGACTTGATATAAGCCTGATTGAATTCTGCTTGTTTGACAAGATTTTGCACTGCCTTGCTTTCTTTTTTTTCAGCCTGAGAAAATAAATCTTGTATATAACTCAAAAATGAAGAAAGCGTCTGCGTCTCAAGAAGCTCAAGAGCATGCTGCAATTTAATCGCCTGTGCGCACGCCGATGCCCCAAGCAGCAGATTAAAATGCTTGTTTCCCATTGAAATTGAGTGCATAATTTTGTGCTGTGTCTCAAGAAGATATTTTTTTGTTGGAGGCATGAACAAAAGTTTTCTGCTTCTTAATTCCTCTGTTTTCTTGTCAAATATTTTTTTTAATAGAACGCGGATTTCATCAAACTCAGGCGGAAAATCAACTTTTACTACTTCAAATTTTAATTCTTGAAGATACTCTTTAACATCCTCTGACTCTCTTGTTCGAATTTCAACAGCCTCTATGTTGAGATTATCAACAATTTTCTTAATTCTTGCCTTGTCAGAGCCAGGACTTGCTGTTAATCCTAAAATTCTTGGATTTCTTGCCTGTTTCTTGTACTCAGAAGCAACATAAGTATAAGAATAATTTTTCATGCATCTGTGGCACTCATCCTCAATAAGCAGTGAGACATCTTTTAAATCATACATGCTGTTTTTGACATCATTTGAGATGCATTGCGGTGTCGAAAATATAATGTCTGCATTCTGCCATAATTTTTTTCTTTTTTCAGCTTCTGTTTTGCCTGTAAACAACTCAAGAGTTGCATAAAGTTCTGGAAGATGCTTCTTGAAATAATCCAGATGCTGCTGTGCAAGAGGCTTTGTTGGAGCAAGAAACATAATTTTTGATTCAGGAAATTTTTTCATTCTGTCTGTGGCAAGCATTAATGCAACAAGAGTTTTCCCAATTCCAGTGGGCAGGACAACAAGGCAGTTTTTCTCCCTGCATGTTTCAAATATTTCCTCTTGGTATTTTCTTGGTTTTATATTTTGTATCTCTTCCATCTTATCTTTTATTTAGCAAGACATTTTTTTCTTGCCTATATTTTCATTCATGTTATTTTGCAAATTTTATTTGCCAGTATTTATTTCCATGTTTTAAGTTATATGTATGATTTATTAAATTTAACTAATAAATTCCTTATCAAAAATATGATGCTATAAAAGCATTAATTAATAAAAAATAAATAAATTTAAGCTAATTCAAAAAGGCAGAATAGTATATCCTAATGCAATTATGCTTATGGCTGCAATAACAAACCACATAACCAAAGAGCCAAAGAAAATTTTTGTCCCGTCTAATTCTCCTAAAGGAAGCATATTAAATACAGAAAAAAGAACAGCCAGCTTGCCAAGCTCTCCAAATCCAGCAAGATAAGCAATAAACGCAAGAGCCAAACAGGCAACAATTCCAGCAGCCGGAATTACTCCAATATGCCATTCAGTCATCTCAGAATACGAATAAAAATCATGCTTCTTAATAACCCGTGACTTTCTCGCTGTTATGTCAGACTGTGTCCCAGCCATCCAGACAAAACTGCCAAAACTTACTATAGAAAGTAAAAATGGAAGTATTATTCCAGCCGGAACAGGATATTTCAAATGCTGTTTCTCTTTTATCCCATATCTCTGAAACTGCCATATGCTTGTCTCAATACTCGCCTGCATATAATAAGCAACAAGCTTCTTGGCAGCAATATTCACGGCAAATATAATCACAATAAATAATGCAGAAAGCAGAAAACTTTCTATGCTTAACTTAATAAGAGAAGCTGAAAAAGCAAGCACAATTACAACAATCAAAACCTGAATATACTCATTAATTTTCATAATTGTCAAAGAAGAGTTAACTATTTAAATTTTCTTAATCTTAAAAAAGCATGCCATCCAATGTCTCGCCGGAGTATATGAATGCGGAAAAGAAATATCTTGCAAGCAAAACAGATGATGAAAAACTTGAGGCTCTTGAGGAGATGCTTAAAACAATGCCTCAGCACAAAGCAGGCGAGGCAATGCGGGCCAATATCAGAACAAGATATAAAAAGTTAAGAGAAAAATTAGAGAAAAAAAAGCAAAAATCATCAGGCAAGCCAGGAATAAAAAAATCAGAGTTGCAAGCTTGCTTGATTGGATTAACAAATTCAGGAAAATCAAGTATTCTCTCAAGTTTGACAAATGCAAAGCCGGAAATTTCTGAAATAAAATTCACAACAAAAAAAGAAATGCTGGGAACAATGGATTATTCTGGAGTTAAAATTCAGATTATAGACATGCCCGCCATAGAAAGTGAATATTTTGATTCAGGAATTGCAAATATATCAGATATCCTCTTGATACTGATTGAGAAAATTTCTGATCTGGATAAAATCATGCCTTTTTTGGTGAAGGCATCAGGAAATAAAATTATAATTTTTAATAAAATTGATTTGCTCTCTGAAAATGAAAGAAGAAAAACAGAGGCAACTCTCAGGAGCAAAAAGCTTAATTTCATTCTTTTTTCCTCGAAAACACTTGAAAATATTCAGGAATTAAAAGAAAAAATCTTTCTCGGATTTAACAAAATACGCATTTACACAAAAGAGCCACATAAGCAGGCAGATTCAATTCCAGTAATAATGCCTCAAAACTCAACAATTAAGGATGTAGCAGAAAAAATATTTCATTCAAGAGTAAAAATAAAAGAAGCCAGAGTTACCGGCCCATCAAGCAAATTTCCAAACCAAGAAGTAGGATTATCTCATATTCTCAGAGACAAAGACATAGTTGAATTTAAGACTTAATTATTATCATAAAATATATAAAATAAAAAATATTGGCTTATTTATGCTGGAAAGATTATTGATGCCGGAACAATTATTGCATTATCACTAATTAAAAATAAATTATATTTACTTGACTTTGTAAATATAATCTTTGCTTGAATATATTAATTTCCACCCGCAGTTCACCCTGGCTTTTGAAACAAAATAAGAAATATTATTCTCAGTTAAAATTTTGTTTCTTGCAGAGCAGTTATTTGCATCAAAAAAATTTTTTGAAATGGTTCTATTGCCATAAAAAAACAACGTAGCAGCAGGTTCATTGCCAGAAACAGGATAAATTGCTTCAGAAAGAAACAACGGAGCCATAACTTTTCCTCGAGGCATATTCGCAAGAAATTTTAATGCGCTGTAATCATTATTGTCAATTGCCCTGTACAATTCAATATTCTTCGGAATATAATAATAATTCCAAAAAGCAAGCAAGAATACGGCTGCAAGAATTATAATCTTCAAAATAATCTCAGCAGAATTTTTTCCCAACTTTATGTAATTTAAAATATAATTCAATCCAAACGAGCTTAAAAAAGGCAGGCTTATTGCAAAATAATAAATATTTCTCTGATACGGAGATAAATAAGAAACCCCAAAAATTCTGAATATAATTATAGAAATAATTAAAGTTGCAGGCCATAATAAATAAGGCAGATATTTTTTCCCGGATTTGTAAACAACAATAAAAAATGCTCCAAAAAAAGCAAGAATATATCCAACATAGCTGTAAACCTCAAGCGGAGAATTTTTCAGCTCAAGAACCCCCCACCCCTTTTTGAATACTAAATCATCCATTATTGTGCCAAGAGAATGAAAAATAGAAAAATTATTCATATAGCTGTAAAATAATATTCCAAGCACAGGAAGAATCAGGAAAAAAGAGAAGAATTTCCACTCTTTTATCAAGTATTTATAATGAATTAAAGCATAAATAAAAAGAAAAGGAACAGCAAAAAGCACAGAAACAACATGGACAAATATCAAAAAGCACATTATCAGCAGGCTTGCAAGAATAAATTTCTTGTTCTGCTTTTCAATTCCTTCTGTGAAAAAATAAACATAAAGAAATATAAATGGAATAGAAAAAGTTAAAGGCGTAAAAAACCACACCCCTCCAAGATTAACATTGGACTTAAGAGAGGCAAAAAATATCATTGAAAATACAGCAATCTTGAAATTTCCTGTTTTTTTATACAATACAAAAAATAAAGTTAATGCAGAAACAGCAGCCCATAAAGCAGGAAAAAACTGATAGAAATTTACAAGATTAATAAATAAAGAGAGAAGATATAAAAGCGCGTGAAAGCCAACCTCATATCCCATTGTGACTTTTATTGTTGTGCCTTTTTCAATATGCCCGATAAATGCATATTCCCCCTTTCCAAGTTTTATTGCTTCGGCTATTGAATGCCACTCATCAATATGAAAAGGAAAATGATAATTAAAATGAGGAGAATAAACTATAATAAAAACAAATACTGACACTGAAATGAGGAGAATAATCTCTTTCTTATTCATGTTCTATTTCCAGTTTTTTCTTATTGGAGATATAATTTTTTCAAGATGTTCTGCAACAGAATTTTTCAAGTCCAGAGGATGCAATCCAAGCAAATATGCTTTCTCAAGTTTTTCATAGCTTTCAAGCTCAATATCCCCCCCGAATTTTCTATCTCTTCCAATTTTCATCTTCTTCAGATGCGGAAAAATAATCAATTTTGAAACTTGCAGTATTGGATTATTTTGAATGATTTTTTCAGGGCAGTAGGCATTTTTAATTGTTTTTCTTATCTCTTCCTGCGAATCTGTTACAGACAATCCCGAGCCAGGAATTGACTTTGACATTTTTTCTCCGGGCCCCTTAAAGCTTGTAATCAGGGGGGTATGAACAGCAACAAAATCATGCTTTAATATCTCCTTCATATCCTTGGCAATCATATGCACTTTTCTCTGCTCCATTCCTCCTTCTGCAACATCGCATCCAAGATGCTTGATGTCAGCAGCCTGCATTATTGGATAAAGCAGCTGGGAAATTGTTGCATGCTCAACGTCTCTTGCAATTTCCTGCATACTTCTTAATCCTCTGTTGATTGTTGATGCCTGCGCCAGCCTCATGACATCTAATTGATAATCTTTGTTAAATTGAAAGCTTGAGCCAAGCACAATCTCAGCATTTAACCCGATTGCCTTGACAGTTTTTCTCCAGTTTTCAACTTCCTTCTCAATCTCTTTCTCGCTTCCTTTTCTGTTTAAAAAAGCATGAATATCTGCAAGCAAAACTTTGACTTTAAATCCTGCTTTTTCAAAATCCATCAGCTTTGTGATTGTAACAAAATGCCCAAGATGCATTGGCCCAGACGGCTCGTATCCGCAATAAACACCAGGTTTCTTCTTCTCAAGAACTTCTTTCAATTCTTCTTCTGTGATTATTTCCTCAGTATTCCTTTTTATCAATTCAAATCTTTTTTCAATATCCATTTTCAATAAACCTGTTCTAAAAAGAAGAATATACTTAATAAATCTTATCTCCTTAAAGCACCATAAGGCTCTTTCCTATTGTAAGCCTGAATAGAAAGATAAACAGTCATTGCAACAGATAAGATACCAATCACTACTCCTTTAATAATATCCATGGTTCTATCAAAATTATTGCTATCTGCAAGAAAATTTGCAATATCTTCAAGTCCTGGCTGCATTGAAAATTTAGAGAAAGAGGGTTAATAAAGATTGCTGTTCTTAATAGTATATGAACAAATTTATAATCTGTTTGATGATTTCTATTCTTGGAATTTTTCTGCTTCTTATAATATCAGCAAGCATTCAGCCCGAAAAAATTTCAGGCTATTCTGAACTAAAAGAAAATAAATATGTCCAGGTTTCAGGAAAAATAATTTCAATAAAAAATTATGAAGATTTTTCAATTCTCAAGCTGGATAGCAACATAACACTGACTTGCAACTGCAAATTTCAGGCAAATTCAACAGTCACAGCGCAAGGAAAAGTTGAAAAATATCAGAACAATCTGCAGGTAAATGCTGATAAAATTGAAATCAGGCGATAACTTTGATTTCATAAGTTCTATTTTTTTGATTAATAATAACTTGCCCGCCACAAGGAAATTTTGTCTCTTCATTGCATCCAAAACTAACAGTCCAAATTTCATTTTCCTTTTCAACTGAACTAATATTATAATAAGAATCATTCAAAGCTCTTTCTGCAAAATCTCTTACATTAGCTTCATCTATAGGGGGATGCATCTGAATTACAGAATTGTTCTGAGGATACCATTTAGAATATGCAAACGGGATAATGCCACCCTCAACATCAATGCCACCCTCAACATCAATGCCACCCTCAACATCAATGCCACCATCAACATCAATGCCACCATCAACATCAACGAAAAAAGCGCGATAAAGTAAATAAATTAGAATAAAAATTATCAAAACAATTAATAAAATTAACATAATCTTGGGTGATTTTTTCATAAATAATATATAAAATTTTAATTTAAATAATTATGCATATTTCCAATTAAAATAAAAAAATAAGAAAAAGAAAAAAATTACTTGCTCCATGCAGCAATCCCATATAAAATAAGATTAACAACAGGAATTAAGCAAAGTATTGCCCACCATCCCGGTTTTCCTACTGCTTCAAATGTCTTCCACTGCCATATTACAGAAAATACAGCAAAAACAATCAAAGCTATGAATCCAATATATGGAATAACAATTCCTATCAACAAAAGCCACGGCCACCAGTGCATCTTAGCTGCCTGAAACGTAATTATCAATGGCCCAATTCCTGGAATCCATGCCAAGCCAGGAATGCTTAATCTTGCTTTTTTTCCAATAGCCATGAATGCGAGCGACATGTAAACATAAAGTCCAACTCCAACCAAGACAAATACAAGCAAAAATGCAGCCATTGCTGCTAAAAGTGTTCCTGCAATTCCGGCTGTTCCAGCATCAAGTGTTTGCAAAAATATCATTCTACACCTCCTTTATAATATATCTTTTCTGAGTTTAAATATCTTTTTAATTAAATAAAAAAATTAAATCATTTTTTCTTTATTAATCCAGAAAGAAAAAACATAATTCCAATAAATACAATAATAATTCCTAAAATAATACTCCTCTTTTTCATAAGTTAATTATACTTGCAATATTTGTTAATTTATGCTACTCGAATTAATTCTGGCATTATTTCTCGGAATTTTAATAGGCTCAATTACAGGCTTTTGCATATTCAAATCAAGAAGAAAATTAAAAAATCATAACTATCCGTATAAAATCCGTAAAGCATTTGCACAAAAAAGATATTAAAAATACTAAAAAATGGTTGAAGGGTGCAAAGGATTAAACAGGAGGAAGATAGATTATTAAATTATAAAAAACATAATATAAGATGGTAAAAACAAGAGGGTTAAATGTATAAACAGACATATTCAAGATATGCAACAAGGAATAATCTTAATTTTATTATTTCTGGAATATCCGAGATAGGTAAATTAGAAAAAGAACAAATTAAACCACTAAACTTGCTTTCCCAAAAGATTATTTCTGCCATCAAGAAAAAAGAGATAATTGTAATATTCAAAGAAAATTTCCCAATAGGTTTTATTTGGTGGACTTTCACAAAAAAAGTGCCTTATGGGATAAATTTCGGTAATGAAAGGGAAACATTTTGCTGGGTAAGTTGGAGTTACGTGGTAAAAAAAGAAAGAAATAAAGGAATTGGGGCTAAACTTTATAAATTACTTGAAGAGGAATCTAAAAAAAGAGGAGTAAAGCAGATGAGATTAGATGTTTTTACAGTTAATAAAAATTCAGAAAAATTTCATTTGAAATTAGGGTTTAAACCCCAGTTAACAATATTTAGAAAAAAAATAAAAGGAGATCCTAAAAAGTAGTTTAAGGTAGCAAAATAATTATTTTGTATGGGAATCCGCATGATAATAGAACTCTTCCTGGCACTTATTGTGGGTATCCTAATCGGCACCCTTACAGGCTTGCTTCCGGGATTTCACATAAATCTTGTCTCAGCAATTATTCTCTCTTTTTCAAGTTTTTTTCTTTTCTCATCTTTAATTCCAGTAATATTTATCGTCTCAATGTCTCTGACTCATACATTTATAGCATTTATTCCCTCGATATTTCTCGGAGCTCCTGATGAAGATACAAGCCTGTCTGTATTGCCCGGACATCAAATGCTGATAAACAGAAAAGGATATGAAGCTCTTGTTTCTTCTCTTTTTGGATGTCTTATAGGAATTTCAGCAGTTATTATTCTTGCTCCTCTTTTTATTCTCATTCTCCCGCAAATTTTTTCTTACTTAAAATTTGTAATGTTTCTTATTCTTCTTCTAGCTTCAATTTATATGATAATAAAAAGCGAAAACAGGCTTGTCTCTCTAATAATTTTTTTTCTTGCTGGCTTTCTCGGCATGGCAAGTTTAAACCTAAATATAAAAGACACTCTTCTCCCTCTTCTTTCAGGATTATTCGGAAGCTCAAGTTTAATAACAAGCATAACAAAAGAAAACAAGATTCCAAATCAGATAATTCCAAGCTTGAAAGAATTAAAGCCAAAAGCAAAAGAAATTTCAGAGGTTTTTTTTGCTTCTCTTGTTTCCTCCCCTCTCTGCTCGTTTCTTCCGGCTCTTGGCTCGAGTCAGGCAGCAGTGATAGGCTCAGATATAATAAGCGAAAAAAGCCAGAAAAAATTTTTAATGTTGCTTGGGGCAGTTAATATAATTGTTCTTGGTTTAAGTTTTGTAACTTTATATTCTATTGGAAAATCAAGAACAGGAGCAGCCGCGGCAGTCTCAGAGCTGATAAAAATCTCCCCGCAAGATTTAATGATAATTCTCATAGTAATAACAATTTCCTCGATTTTCTCTTTTTTTACAGCAATTTTTATTGGTAAATTTTTCTCCAGAAACATCTCAAAAATAAATTATAAAATAGTTTCAATTATAGTTTTGATTTTTCTTTCATTCATTGTTTTTTTGTTCTCAGGTTTTCTTGGATTTCTTCTTTTTCTTGTCTCAACTTTTCTCGGCTTGACAGCAATTTATTCAGGAGCGCGAAGAACTAATTTAATGGGAGCTTTAATGCTTCCTTCAATTTTATTTTATCTTCCAATTTTATAGACAAATCACACCGCAAATCTGATGATTTGCGCCCAAACCTTTGGTTTGGGTTCGTGTGATTTGTAGAATTTATTTTCTTATATTATTTTATCTTCCTTTCTAGGAAGATAGATAATTTTTCTCTTTATATTATTTTATTTGCCAACTTAAGTAAAATTAAGGCCTCCAGCATCCAAGGCATAATTTTTCTCGAGGCAGTCCAATCGCAGAAACTAAATCATCAAGTTTCTGGTATCTCAAACTTGTTAACCCAAGTCTCTGTCTTATAACTTCCACCATTTTTGCAAATTGCTCTGAGCTTTCATCTAAATAAGGAGCAATATCATAATCATCTCCCTCAATTTTTCGTATTGCTTTTCTTCCAGCCAGCACATCCTGGCTCTTTGAACGTGAAAAATTAAGAAATTTACAGCCAAATGTTAATGGCGGGCATGCAGGCCTCATATGAACTTCTCTTGCCCCGCAGTCATACAGTCTCTGAATAGTATCTTTCAGTTGTGTCCCCCGAACAATAGAATCCTCGCAAAATAATAATCTCCTTCCCTCAATTAACTCTCGAATAGGAATAAGTTTCATCTTAGCAACCAAGTCTCTATCTCTCTGACTTTGAGGCATAAAGCTTCTTGGCCATGTTGGCGTATATTTGACAAACGGTCTTTCATGCGGAATTTTCATAAAATTAGAATATCCAAGAGCATGCCCTGTTCCAGAATCAGGAATTCCAGCAACAGAATCTATTTTCAATCCAGCTTCCATGTCCAATCTTGCATGAGCTGCCCCACACCTGTATCTCATCTCTTCAACATTAACTCCCTCATAACTAGAAGCAGGATAGCCAAAATAAATCCATAAAAAAGCACAAATCTGCATATTTTTATCATCTCCTGGTTTTAATTGCTCATATCTTCCTGCAGTTAGTCTTCCTATTTCTCCTGGTTTTAATTCCTGGACAGTTTCAAAACCCAAATTTGAAAAAGCACATGATTCAAGAGTTGCTGCCATTGCCCCTTTGCTCTTTCCTATAACAAGAGGTGTTCTTCCATGCAAATCTCTTGCAACATAAACAACCCCCCTTCCATTTTCCCTTTTTAATATCATCATAGAACTCGAGCTAATAATACTTTGTTGGGCATGTTCTATCCCTTCAACTAAATTATGTCCCTGATTTAGTAAATATGCAACCACTTCAGTAGGATTAACCAAACATCCGGTAGTTTGACTAAAACCTGTTCCTTTTTTATGTGCCTCTGTTACAAGTTGCCTTAAATTAGCTACTTTCCCAACATGAACAAGAGCATAATTTCCAATATGAGAATCATAAATAACTGGCTGTCTTTCATAATCGCTTATTGCTCCAATCCCCGCTCTTCCTCTTGTCTTTGCAACAAAATCTTCAAATTGCGGCCTGAATGGTTTTCTTGAAATCCCATGAGTTTCAATCTTTGGAGTATTTTCTCTTCTTGGCAATATAGCCATGCCTCCAAACTCTGTTCCCAAATGAGAATGATAATCTGTCCCATAAAACACATCGCGAGCGCAATTTACCTTAGAAACAACACCAAATATGCCGCTCATAAATTTAAAAATTTTCAGGGTTTTTAAATTAAATTATTCTGAAGAATATAATTAAATCCTGACAAATAAAGGGTCTTCTATTAAACCATCAAGACTGACTTTACTGCCAAGCTGCAGTTTTTTAAACAAACTATTTGCAATTACGTCTGCTCTGTAAACAACCTCAGGACATACAGGCCTCTTTGATGATTTTCTGTTTTTTCCTGTTCTTGATTTTTTTACAAACCCCTTTACATCAAAATCCTGAAAATCCTTGAAGCTGAATCTTAAATGCGCAACATGCTCGTCGGTTATTCTCCCGTCAAAATACAATCTTATTCCTGTTACTTCCTGCCTTTCTTTAGAAACAAGAGATGCAAGATATCTTCTGACAAGATAAGGTGCTGCAAATGGCAAATTTGTAGAATTATATTTTCCTCTTGAGTCTGTCAGCTGGCTTCCTGTCAAGATTGTACATCTGTATGCTCTGCCCTCTTCAAGCCATCTCTCAGTTTCTATGAATTTTCTTCTGTTTGGATGTGACATAACAATGCCATCATCAGAAAAAAAAGAAAAAACACCTACAACAATCTCTGCCTTCACTTTTCCAATATGATTTGAATCGTCAAATCCCGCATATAATGTCCTTTTTTCTGGACTGGCTGGAATTAAATCACCCATTTTTTATATTATTCAGCAAGATAAATTATTTATGATTTTTAGTTTCTTGATTAATTTCTAGCTATTTAAGTTTTACCATAATAAAGAATATAAAATTAATAAGTATATATTAATTTAAACTGCTTGCAATAAGAATATAATCAAGTCCTGCTCCAACAAAATTTAATGATACTCCAACCGCTCCCGAAGCAACTCTCAAAGCAATTCCTGATTTTTTTTCAGATTCAATTTCTCTTCCCTTAAATGCTTCATACAGGCACGGATATGAAAATAATGCCATTGTACCTGAAATGCAGGCAGAAACAAAAACATATCCAATAAGCTCAGCTCCCAGTTTCATAATATTATTAATTATTCAGAATTTAAAAATATATTTATGATATATTAAAATTTCAATTCAAGTATCTGCCTCAAAAAAGAACTTTCATACAAACTAATAAGTTAAAATAACAGAAGTCCTAAAAATATAGCAACAATCCTAATTAAAAATAAATTAATTATATAATAATATTTGTTTTAATTTATATTTTTAAGTTAAGATTTCAATTAATTAAAGAAATTACTCTTGCTCAGCACAATGCAAAATAGTCTAATCACCTTTATATTTTGAGATTAACAAAAACAATTTGTCAGGATATTGCTTTATGAATTTAATAAAAGTGACAATAATTATACAATGCTTAAGTTAAAATTAGACTAATTAATTAAATCCACTTTCCCAAAGCTTCTTGCTTCTCTTTCTCTCTGCCAAATATGCTTTCAATATATCTTTTAGTCAGCTCAATATTCTGCAGGATATAAGGAGGAACATCAAAATTTCTGGCAAGAAGAAGCGCAGGCTCCAAATACTTGACAATGCTTCCCTCTGAAATTGTAAAAATTATTTTTCCTCCGCACTTGCAAATTCCAGAAAGAGGAGGCCTTCTGTATTTTTCATTGCAACTAGTACATCTAAACTCTTGCTGGGAAAATTTTCTCAAATTTCCTCGAATATCCCTTATAAAATGCCTCTCAATCACAAGCCTGGCGACATCCGCACTATCAGTCGCCCTGATTTTTGAAACAAGCTCCATCTGCTTTTCAACTTTTTCTTTCATCGTCGGAATTGATTTGTATGACGAATTTCTCACCCCATCATTAAAATTATTTGTATCATGAGTAAACTTGATGTCAATCAAAGGATTCTTTTCCTCTTTCAGTCTCTTCTTCACATTTTCTATCTTTACTCTTGACGAATGCTCTCCTTTCTCAGCAAGTTCATATAACTCAAGCGGATATTTTTCAAGCTCAAAATCAAGAATCTGGTCGTCAACTTCTCCTGCATTTATTCTCGAATTAAGAACAAGAGGAGCATCCTGGTTTCCTCCTCTGTGCGCAGGAAGAAATTTTCTTGAGAAATTCAATAAAACATCAAGCAAAAGCATTGCTGCCACCTCATCCCCGTCGCAATCTCTTCTGACAGCAGCATGAAGATATGGGGTTGCAAGTATGCCCTGAACCTTTGAAAATCCTATAATCCTTGTCACAACTCCCGCGCAATTATGCGGAGCCATGCAAACTGTTAATTGTCCTATCAAATCTTCTTTGCTTCTCAAATTATAAAACGGCTTTAATCCATAAAATCTTAATAATAAAGAGTCAATAAATTTTGCAATATTCAGAAAAACATCGTCTGCTCTCTCGTCCTTGCTGTCAGGGCACGAGGGGAGAATAATATCATGCGGCTTTAATTCAAGAATTTGATTTTCATTTTCAAGCTCTCTGCCCGAAATATCTTTTTTGTATCCAAGCTCTTTTAATTTCATAATGCTTGTGCCAATCTCGCACGGCTTGAAATGAGTTATCGGCAGTTCAGTGGCATCATATCTTATTGTCCCGTCCTTATTCACAGTTATCTTAAAAAATGCCCTTAATAATCCTTTTGCAAGATTTTCTGGAACATGTTCAGAGCTTGATGTTCCTCTCACTCCTTTGACTAAAACCGGAATTTCTTCTGGCATTAATCCAAGTTTCTCAACAGCTTTCTTGAAATAATGCTTGCTGTCAATTCTCTTGCTCATAAAATTCTGCCCCTTCAGATGCTCCGGGCATTTTTCCATTGTAAACTTCTGCTGGCATTCAGGACAGTATCTTAACTCTTTGCACTCTGAGCCGCAATCTTCGCAGATAAAATAAATTGTCTCCTTATTGCACTTTTCACAATAATAAACTGGAAAATCTGCCTTGATAGTCCCGCATTCAACAGATTCGTTAACGCTTCTCAATCTTCCTCCTTCTTCTCCGACAGGAAAAATAACATTCGGGCTTCCTACAAGTTTTCTTAATTTTGCTTTTTCAGGCCTTCCCATTCTTGCCCCTATAAAACTCCCTGCCTTGTCCTTGATTTTATATTTTGAAATCAAGTTTATAGCTTCAAGAACCCGGAGATTTTTTATTTTCCCAGAAATCTTCTCAATTTCTCCATTTAACTCTGTTTTCTGCAATATATTCAAGTCAATTCCAAGATTTGCAAGCAGCGCCTTGCTTATTTCCTCAGATAAAATAACATTTTCTATTGTTACATCATGCTCAATTCCTCCAATTTCCAGGGCTCTTTTTCCTTTCTGAAATCTTTCTCTTTCTGTCTTATTATAAGGGAGAATTATCTTGCCGGCAAGCTTCGAATGCCCCAGCCAGTCAATAAGTGAAATAAATTCCTTATCACTCATCTGGCTCCAGAAAAAAATATATTTTGGATGAAGAGGGATATTGTATTTTTCAGAAATGCTTATTGCCTCATCAATGCTTATATTTTTCTTTGCTTTTCCTCCTGCCCTCCCAAGTTCAAGCTCCCACCATTCTTCAACATATCCTGGCTTTAATAATTCATAATTTCTGTTTATCACATCTCCAAGCGAAAAAAGAATATCTCCAAGGTAAATTATTTCCTCAACATCTTTGTAGATTTTTTTTGCTTCTTCAAAATCCCAAAGTTTTTTGACGCTTCCATTTTTTAATCTTACAATTGGCCCATCAATGCTGTCACAGCACGTAATAGCGCATCCTTTTGTTGGCTTTTCAACTTTTAGCTGAGTTCCTGTTGATAAGAAACAGCTTGAAATAGCCATTGTCGCTGGATGTATTGAGGTTGCTGAAAACCCATTTGTTCTGCTTCTTCCATATCTGAATCTAAACCCTCCGCTTCTCGATGGATGCGAAAAAACAGGCCTTCCAGCCACAATATCTTTTATATAAGTTGGAGTTGTGTCAGAAGTTCCAGAAGCTCTTTTCTTGTGCAATTTGACATAATCATCAAGAAAATCCCAGCCAGAAAGCTTAAATCCTTTTTCCTTTAATCCATTATACAATCTCAGCCCTTTCTGCGCTTTCTGCGCCAATCCTTCTGAAAAAGTAAGGCACATTCCGCCCCTTATGCAGTTTGTCTCAACTCTCTCAAGATTTTTATAATTGCTCACTTCTTTCTCCTCGCTCGGCTCTCCTGAAATCTGAATTGGAATATTTCTTGCAAGAAACCCAATCTCCTCTTCTGTCGGAAGATACTGCAAATTTGTTACTCGTTCATGAAAATCATAATTTTCTGTAATATATCTTTTTATTTCTCTTTCATCAGGGTCAAATCTCGCAAACCCAAATGTTTCTCTCAAATAATCAATTAAAATCAGGCACATGCACGCGGCAGTTGTCCCAGCGCTTCTTATCGGTCCGGAAAAATATGCCACAAAATACTCTTCGTTCTTCCTTGTCTTTCCTATTTTCAGTTCAGTAAACCCCTCAATCGGAGAAGAAACAACCCCCAAAGTAATATATGCAAACCCCACCCGAATTCCTGCATCTATTGCCTCGTGCAAAGAGGAAAATTTGCAGAATTTTTCTCTTGCAATTTCCTCTGCAATTTTGAATGCAACAGCCATATCCAAAGAGCCGTATTGTTTTTCAAGCTCGATAATTCTTGCTGATATTTTCTTGTCATTTAATTGAGGATAAATCGTTGATATTAGTCCAAGAGATTTTTCAGCGAGATTTAATGCAAGTGGAATTTCAACTTTTGAAATTGGATCAAGTCCTTTTTTTCTTGCTTCCTCTGCAACCGCATACTCAATCTTCACTTTATCATTCAGCTGCGAAAAATATTCTTGTATGTTCATACTAACTCCTTTAATTCATATTTTTTGTTTCCCATACCAAGATTTTGTGCATAGTCAAACTGATTTTGTATATCTAATAAACATAATTTATTAAGGGCTTTTTTTACAAAATCAAAACTTGCCTGTTCAATAGCAACAACATCTTCTGAAAATAAATATCCAATATCTTCCATTTCTTTCTTTTGTTCTTTATCAAGGCAGTCACAGTCTTTAGTTATATTTTTTAAGACATTAATATAAATCATTTTCCTGAATTTTATTAATCCATATGAATAATCAACAATTCTTTCTCCCAATTCTCTTCCATTTACAGAATTCCAAGGAATTTTTATTGCTTTAGAAGGGCATATAGCAATACAGTGCGCGCACCCAATGCATTTGCTTCCTATTTCTGCTTTGTTATTCCTATCAAAAAAAATTGCACCAGCAGGACACTCGCTTATACACTTTCCGCACGACTCGCATTTTTTAGTGTTTATTTTTGGAGATATTCTTGAATGCATATCTAATTTTCCTTTTCTGCTCGCCAGCCCCATTGCAACATTCTTTAAAGCCCCGCCATATCCAGCCATAATATGTCCTTTAACATGAGATATAATAATAAAAAAATCATAGTTCTCGGTGTTTTTTCCTATTTTTAGTTTTTTAAAATTTTTGTTGCCATCAATCTCATAGTCTCCGTCAGAATCAAGAATATCAATTGGTGCAAAATCAAACCCATGTTCTTTAGCAGTCTTTAAATGTTCTTCTGTATTTGTTCTCGCCCCCCTATATAATGAATTTGTCTCAACCAAGTTGACTTTTGTATTATTGTTGGCTTTTTTTACAGCACAATATATTTTTTTCACATCATCAGGAGAAATAAAAGTAACACATCCTTTTTCGCCAAAATGAACTTTTATCCCGATTTGCCTGGCTTTTTTTATTAGCTTGTTGCTCTCAATTAATTCAGCAATTTCTTCAATTTCTTTTGAAAAATATATAACACTCATTCAAGCAACAGCATTGCTGCCTCATATTTAGGTTTGATTATTTTTTTTGCTTCTTCAGACAATTTATTGTAACAATTCTCAAGTTTCTTTCTTGTTTCATGTTTTGCTTCAATCTGCCCGAGATTTTCATAGACAAATGCTGCCTTAAATATTCCAGAAACATTCTCAAAATTACTCATAGAATCAGCATCTGCAATTATCTGCTCTTCCTTGCTTTCTCTCTTGTTATTCACACTTCCTCTATGATTAAGTATGCACTTCTTAACTATTTTAATTTTTTCTTCAGGATATCCTAATTCTCTTAATTTTTTTTCAGCAATCTCCGCGCTTGTAATATGGTGATTTTCCCTTCCATAAACAATGCTTCCAATATCATGAAGCCATGCGACTATCTCAACAATCTCCTCGTCTGCCCCAAATTTTTTAGCAAGTATTTTTGAGTAACTTGCAACAGGCAGAAAATGGCACAAATATGGCTCATTTCCATACTTGCTTTCTGGTTTCTTGCATTCATTTTCCACAAATTTTCTTACTTCTTCTGTAATGTTCATTTTACCTTGCATATAATTGTATTATCTTTTTCCTCGCATGTTTTGTCTTGCGGAGAATCAGAAAAATCCAAAATTTTTATTGCTCTTGTCTTCAGGTTTAATATTGGCACCTTGCATGGATCAGGATGATTGCCGACTTTCTCCTCAAAAGGCGTGATAGATTGCCAGCATGAAGAGCAGATGATAAGCACATTGTTATAAATGTCAACATCTGGCTTGTGCAAATCAGCAGTTGTTATAATGTCTGGAATTTCCTTGATAGCAAGCTCGTCTGTATTCTCATTTGGAATATAAGTCACAGCCGAATGTATCGGCCCAAGATGCCTGAACTTAAGCATGTATCTTACAACCTTGCTTGGAGTGTCATGCGCTTTTATAATTCTCAATGATTCAATCTCACTTATTAAAGAATTCATGCTGGCTCCATGATACATCAAAATTTTAATTCCTCTTTTCCCATTATTTGTAATTTCAATCATAGAAGGATTGCTCACAAGAATTAAATTTTCAATTTCATGCAAACTAGATGCATATTCTTTATCAATAGCCGGCTGCGGCTCGGCTACTCTTACAGCATCATGCTGCCCGGGGCATAAAATAATTGTTATGTCTTTTCTGATTTTATTCAGGTAAAAAGCAAGCCTTGTATACTGCTCTTTAATATCCTTTATATCCAGCAGCTTCTCCTGCCCTGGGTAAACTCCAATCCCATCTATAGTATCTCCTGTAATAAAAACATATTTTATCTTTCTGGCTTCATCTCTCTGCTTCTCATCTCCCAATTCTCCATTAATCCAGTCAATAAACTTGAGAAAATTTTTCTCAAGAAACATCTTGCTTCCGACATGAATGTCAGAAATAAAGGCGGCACTTTCATCTCTTTCTAGATTTATTTTCTCCCTGATTAAAACATCTGGAAAAATAATTTCATTCGCAAACACAAGCTCTCTGTTTCCTGTTCCTCTTACTCCTATCACGCTGTCCAAAATAACATCCCTGGCTTTTTCATAAATATCCTGTTTGTTTTGATTCACAAGAATGTTTATCTTTCCGCTTATGTCCTCTATTCCAAAAATTATATTCTTATTTTTTGTAACTCTCTTCTCACTCATAATTCCAATTATGCTCAAATTTTGCCTCTGCCCGCTTATCTTGTTTATAGAAACAAGATTCTCAAGCTCTGGCCTGTCTGCAAGCATTCTTTTTGTTTCAGACAATCTCGCTCTTAAATACTTGACAAAATCCTCAACAGAAATTTTTTTTGTTTTGTTTATTGATGAGAATAACACCTTAACTTTTCTGCTTTCTTCTAGCTCTGTCTTTTCAACTTTAATGCTTTCATGCGATATTTCTATGCTTACTCCGAGCTTGACAGATAATTTCTCCCTGTTTTCATCAGAAATATAGCTTAAAATTTTTGAGTTTTTTAAGAAAAAAGATCTGTTTATTATTTTGTCATTGCAAAAGCTTATTTTTTCAATTATATCTCGTGCTTCCTTGTCTCCAAAATCGCTTAAAATGTCGCAAACTTCCTTGTCAAGTAGAAGTCCTTTCTCAATGCAGAATTTTAAAATTTCTTTGTTCATTTTTCTCCTGGCGCCTTTCTTTATCAGATTTAATCAGGCTCCAATTGAATTTTTTGATTATAAACTAAGCAAAATAATTTTTGCTGTCTTTAATTTTTGATTATAAATTAAGTGAATCTTTGATTATTTTTTTTGATTTCTCAATAATCTGCTGTGGAATTGATAATCTTATTTCTCTTGTTCTTCCATGCCTTCCTTTGCTTATCACCTTGGCATTAATCAAGCCGAGCATGTCTGCTTCTGCTATCAAATCAGAAACTCTCCTCTGAGTTAATATCTCTGTCCGCGTCTTATTGCAGCATTGTTGGTATAAATTATAAATATCTCCTGTAAATATCTTGTCATTCTTATTGCTCTCGCTCAAATTAATCATTGAAAAAAGAACAAGCTGAAGTTGTTTTGGGGCAAATTGTATCACATCAATAATTTTGTCTCTGTCTATTTTTTCATTTGACATGTCAACATGGGCAAGAGTGACTTTTTTCTCGCCGTTTCTCTCAGCCAGCTCTCCTGCAATTCTCAATAAATCTAAAGCTCGTCGGGCATCCCCATGCTCTCTTGCTGCATATGCGGCGCATTTTGCAATAACTCCTTCTTCCAAAATTCCTTTTTTAAATGCCTTCTCTGCTCTCTTGTTTAAAATTTCCTGCAATTGCAGCGCATTATAAGGCGGAAAAATTATTTCCTCCTCGCTCAAACTGCTCTTCACTCTTGGATCAAGAACCTCAATAAAATTTAAGTCATTGCTTATTCCAACTATGCTTATCTGTGCATTATTCAGCTCAGTATTTAACCTTGTTAAATTATAAAGAAAATTGTCATTTATTTTTTTTACAGCCTGGTCTATCTCGTCAAGCACAAGAATTACAATCTGCTCATCTTTCTCAAGAAGCTCAATAAATTTATTATATACTTGATTAGTAGGCAGCCCAGTAGCAGGCACGTCTCCTCCAAGCTTCTTGATTAATTCCGCAAGTATTCTGTATTCTGTGTCAGCAATTTTTTTAAGCTTGCAGTTCAAATACTCTATTTTAAGCTTTACATTATTGTTCTTTAATCTTTTAAGCATCTCGTCTTTCACAAACTGCACAGAAAGAGTTTTTCCAGTCCCAGTCTGCCCGTAAACAAATAAATTGCTTGTCTTCTCTCCTCTAAGAGCAGGAGCGAGAATAGATGCTATCTGCTCTATCTGCTTGTCTCTATGTGGAATCGCCTCTGGGCAGTAATTTGTCTGTAATACTAATTTGTTTTCAAAAATATTGTTTGTTGAAAAAGAGTTGAATATATTATCTAGCTGCGCCATCTTTTTGCCCTTATTTTTTTTCTGTATTTATACAGATGTTTTCTGCTTCTCTTTTAAAGAGAAGGTATTTTTAAACTTTTATATTTTGCAGGATATATTTTTTTCTTAAAAAAACCCATACCATTATTTCAGGTGGAAAGAAGCAAAAATTATTTTTCATATATTCGGTAGTATTTATTATCCTAAAGAAGTGAAGAAAAAAATAAAAGAAAAAATCATTTTAATTTCTTATGGAAAATTTTCCATAAACATAGTTGTTTATTATATATTTTGTGATATATATAATATAATATGTATAATATATAATATAAATATTTATAAATAAAAAATAAAAGAAAAAAAATAAAAAATCTCTTTATAAATCTTTTTATTTTCTCCAGAAGCAATTATGGGGTGAGTATTATTTTTTTTATTATTTTAAAAATATTCTAAAAAATTCGTTTAATATTTTGTTTTTTAGTGTTAAAATATACTAATCAATTGTTTTTTTAATATTATCTTAAATATTATTTAAAGAAAAAACAAATTAGTGTAAAAAATTCATTATTTATGAATAATAAATTTATCTCCTCTTATTTTCTTAAATTATAGAAAGGTTTATAAATAAATTAGTTATGCTTTATTCATGGCACTTGATAAAAAACCATTTAACCAAATTATTGGGAAGCTTGTTGTTACAAAAGAAGGAAAAAGGATAGGGCTTGTTAAAGACATAACTTTTGAAACTAGAACAGGCGAGTTAATTCAGCTTGTTGTAAAAGACCCAACACCATATACAAAAAATCTAAATCTTGAGCATACTAAAGACAAGGAAGTTCTTGTTCCATATAATGCTATAATTGCAATAGGAGATTTTGTTGTCGTGGGTGAGGAAGATTTAGTTTAATTCTCTAATCTTTTAAATCATGCTTAAAATAAACATAATAATCTTTAAAAAGCCGGAATTTTTAAAACAATAGGAGAAAAAAATGCAGATTATAGGATTTAATTTTGAAAAAATTTCAGTGGAAAGAAAAAAACAAGTAGCTGGAAAAATAGAAATTAAACAGAACATTAATATAAAAGAAATTAATCAAGAAAAAATAGAATTATTCAAAGACAAAGAATCATTAAAATTCAGCTTTGAGTTTATAATCAATTATTCTCCAGAAATTGCAGAATTGAAGTTCACAGGCTTTGTTGTTTCTGCAGTTGAAAAAGAAAAGGCAAAAGAAATCCTTAAAAAATGGAAAAACAAGAAAATTTCAGATGATGTTCGCCTTCCTTTGTTTAATTTTATACTTGCGAAATGCAATGTCCGCGCTCTGCAGTTCGAGGAGGAATTTAATCTCCCAATGCATATACCAATGCCAAAGCTTTCGCCCCCCCAGAATTCAAGCTATGTCCAATAATTTTTAATAATATGCCTAGCATAATTTAACTATCCCTATATATAATTGATTCTAACCCCCCGCCTATAATTAAATGATTATATTTTATCTATAAATATTAACAACAGAAATATTATTAATAGGTTGAATATGCTCTTAGTAAATATATTTTTTTGAAAATTAATCAAGTGAATATATTTATATTCTTAAAAACCATCAGCTTTCAAGCCCATGTCGCATAATGGTAGTGCGCGAGTCTCGAATTAAGAACAGAAAACTCGTTTCCGAAAGGATATCCAGGTTCAATTCCTGGCATGGGCGTCGAGCCTTCTCGCGAGGAAGCAAATATATCTACAGAGCGAGAGGGCGAGATATATTTTAGAAATTAAAATTATATTAAACTAATTTTCCTTTTTTATCAACTACCTGAACACTCAAACCACCCTTAGCAGCTCTTTTTGCTGCCTCAGCAGCCGCAGCTGCCCTCCTTGCAGTTTCAACTTTTATTCCAATAGCAAAACTCAACCCGCTATAATCGCTCCTGTTTAGAGACGCAGCCCCCATTACTTGTTTCTTTACTCCTGCAACAACCCCACTATCACTGCTTCCCCTAGCCAAATAATCTTCTAACTTTTTCTTAAAGTTAGAAGGCATTTCATTATATCCTACATTTCTCACAACCGGCGCAGCACTAAAATTTACTCCTGCAACCAACTCTCCAGCCCTCCCTGTTTTCTCAATAAGAGTGTCATCAGAAGGATTATATAAAAAATAAATAGCAATCTCTTCAATAACAATTTTTGTAACATAAATCCCCCTCATAGTTTCAGAGCCCTTTTTTTCTCCACCAAGCAGCCCCCATAAGTTGCGAAATCCCATCAATATTCTATATATTATCCCTTTTTATATATTATTTTAGTGTAGTATACTATTCCAATCTTCCAATGCTTTTCAGCTTTCCAAAATCCAGAACTTCAGAATCAGAAACAGCATGAACTTCAAAATTTCTCAGCTCTTTTTCTTTAATAAATAATAAATTATTTCCTTCTTCAAGCAAATCACTTCCTTCTATCAATGGAAAAAATGACGGCAGAATTATAACTTCTTTTTTCTTCCATTTTCCAGTAAGAAAGCACTTATACTTCTCTTTCTTATACTTATCAGAAAGAACAACAGCAGGATGCCTGTGCCCCATAACAATTAATTTAATCTTATTATCAAGAATTTCAGGAATTAACAGATTTCCATGTATAAATACAACATTCTCCTTAATATAATAATCTTTAATTTCAATTTTTTCTCCAAGCTTCCCCAGGATTTTGTCATGATTTCCTTTTACAAGTATAATTTTCTTGCAATTTTCTTGGAGAAAATCAATTAATTTATATGTCTCTCTCCACTCTTGCTCAGATATGCTTGAAAATTCATGCTTTAAATCCCCGCAAATCACAATTTCATTAATTTTTCCAGTTGCAGAAAAAATCCTCTTCAAATCCAAGATAATTTCAGAAAAACTTATTCTTGGAATATAAATTCCTGCTTTATTCATAGCCTCTTCATGTCCCAGATGCAAATCAGCTATAATAAGTATTTTTTTCAAAGGAAAAAACAAACTTTTCAAAATAAATTTATAATTTTTCATACTACTAAAAGCAAAGAAGCATATTAAAACTTAGTTATATTGATAAATTCCTTTTCTCCTAGCCAGTGCAGCTTCAGCCATCTCCTTAATAACTTCTGCCCTTCTTTCAGGACTCTCAATTCCCTCACCCATTCTTCTTATCTCATATCCAAAATTTTTTAATCTTCTCTCTAATCTCTCCAAATCCCCCTCTCTCACTCCGCTTCCAAAAAGCCCCTCCATTATTAATCTGCTATTATACCCTCTCTCACTCAGCATCCTCCTCAAGGTTTTCTTAAACGGACGCACCATAATCCTTGGATCCTGTATAGTTAGATACATTAATGGCATACTATATACTTTTATCATCGCACCAATATCATCTGGAAAAAGTTTAATTCTCCCCCTGTCTGAGTCATCATTTCTTCAATTTCTTTATAAACTTTTTCTGCCTTTCTTTCTGCTGCTCCATAAAATTCAACAGGAATCTTTTCATGAACTACAACCATTTTCTCTCCAAACCCCAAATACTCTCTTGCATACTGTTCAGCCAATCTAAGTTGGCTCTCATAATCTTTATTTCTCTCTCTTTCAACATGCTGCTTAAACCCCTCTTCTTCAGGGTCTCTTCCTCTATATTTTTCATCCCCAAATACCGGAGACTCTTGCCCCCAGAATTCTCTCCTGCCACTCAAAAATCCTCTAACTCCAGTAATATGCTTGACTGTTTCTCCGTCTTTTTCTTCAATCCACCCAATAGGAAAACTACCCTTCCAATAAAGAATCCTCCTGCCTTTTTCATCAACATGGGTTTCTCTAGCCCTCTCTTCAAACACTGTTCCTGGCATAAAGACACAGCAATTTATGGTTTAAAAATAAAACTATACTGCAAAATATTGTTTTTAATATCAATATTAATAAATTATTTATGTTTTATTTGTTTTATTGTATTTTCTTTGCCATATTTTATCTTGCTTTTATGTGAGATATATTATAATCATAAATTGATTATCCCTGTATTTTAATTAGCTTAATTTATTCTTCAATTAAATATCATACTCTTTTAATTTTTCCTGCCCGTTCTTCATCTCATCAAACAAAACACTTAAACTCTCTCCAAGCACAGTCCTGTAAATTGCCTCTCCAAATAAATTTACAAGCGAGATAATTTCCAAATTACCCGCAGAATTACAGCATAATGTATCTGAAACAAATATCCTGTCAAAATCCCTTAATTTTTCCACACCCCCGCTAAACAGCCCATGAGTAGCATATGCATAAACTTTTCTTGCCCCTTTCTCCCTTAGCACTTCACAGGTTTTAATCAGGGTTCCCCCAGTGTCAATAATATCATCAACAACCAAACAATTTTTTCCTTCTACATTTCCAATTATTATAATGCTCGCAACTTCATTATCCTTCTCTCTTGTCTTATGCCCCAGAGCAATTTCAGCTTTAATTCCCCTTGAAGCCAGCCTTTTGGATAAGGCTTCGGCCCTTTTCGCGCCAGCAAGATCAGGGCTTACTATAACTAAGTCATTTAAAAAATCTGCGTGTTTTGTTTTCAAATAATTTATTAGGCTTGGAAAACTATAGAGATTGTCAAACGGAATGGAAAAATACTCCTGAATTCCGGCGGCATGCAAATCGACAGTCATGCCCCTTGTTGCATACAAAGAAATAACATCTGCAACAGCTTTTACATTCACACTCACTCTGCTCGATTCTTTTCTGTCCTGCCTCGCAAATCTTGTATACGGCAAAACAACATTTATTTCCTCTGGCGAAGAAAATCTTATAGCCTCCAGCAAAAAAACAAGCTCAGTAAACCAATCGCACGGCTCTTTATTTGAGTCATGAATAATAAAACACTTTTTCCTTCTCACATTCTCAGCAATCCTTACCTTAAATTCCTTGTCTCTAAAAATGTTTTTTTCAATATCAACCAGTTTCACAGAAATCCCCTCCTTCTTTTTTAAGTATTCATAAATTCCCTTTGCAAAATCAATTCCTTTTCCTTTAGAATCAGCAATCAGGATGATTTCTTCCATGCAAATTTAAAATTTTCAAGCTATTTAAATTAAATTGTTCTCAAGAATAAGATATATCCTCATTATTCTTGTATATTTTTTATAAAACTAACACAGAAACATTTATAAATATGTAAGTACGTGTTCTTACATGAGCGATAGAAAGAGAATGAAGAAGCTTAGAAAGAAAAGAATTAAGTCAACAGGGAAGCAGATAGAGAAGCACGATGATAAAATCGAGCATGAGAAAGGCAGAAAAGACACAACAAGAGCTTACTGGCAGAAGGAAATCGATGGAAAATTTTCAGAGCAGATTGAGGAAGATGAAGATTACCTAAAAGAAAATTAAAATAAAAATGGAAATTCAGATAAAAAAAGCAGTAAAAGCAGGAAATTCTTCAGCAGTCATACTTCCAAGAGCATGGTTAAATCAGGAAGTTAGAATAGAATTAATTAAAAAAACTCCTGAAATAATCCTTCATGATGTTCTTAATATCACAAAGAAATACATTCCGCCTGAAGAGATAATTGGAATTTACCTTGCAGGAAGCTATGCAAGAAATGAAGAAACAGAAGAAAGCGATATAGATATTTTGATTATCACAAAGGATACAGATAAAGAAATGATAAAAGAAGGAATTTACAGCATTTTGATAGTTTCAGAAGCATTATTAATGCAAAAACTTAAAAATAATCTCTTTCCAATAGGGCAAATGATAAAGGAAGCCATTCCCTTGCTGAATTCTGCTTATTTAAAATTTATAAACATAAAAATAACAAAGAAAAATGTAAAATGGTACATAGACACAACACAGGAAAAAATAGATTTAGTTGAAGAATTCATAAAAAAAGCTGAAAAGAAAAATAAAAAATATCTGGAAGACAGAATTGCCTATACTCTTATTTTGAGAATTAGAACTTTGTATATAATTGAAAAATTAGCGAAAAACAAAGATTATTCCAGCAAAGAGTTTACAAAATTAATAAAAAACAAGAGCAAAAACGCTTATTCAAGTTATCTTGCAATAAAAAACAACTCAAAAAAAACAAAAGGAATAATTTTGAAAGATGCAGAAATTCTCAATATCTATCTGAAAAATCAGCTCAATAATGTTAAAAAGATGCTTAAATGATTTTCTTTTATTTTTTCTCTTATTAACTTCAATCACAAGAATAAAATTAAGTTATCAATTAATTAAAGAGTTAAATTATCTTTTATTTCTGTTCTTTATAGCTTGATAAATCATCAGAGCAGGTCTTTTTAATAAACCATATCCTACCCCCATACATGTTGATGTAATCATAATTTTTCCAGATATTTCATTAGGAGGGACAGGATTTGCAAAGGGCATGCCTATAAAACACCCAAGTATAAATCCTTCTAAACCATTAACTAACATAGAACAAAAAGAACGTGCAACAAATCTGAAAATACCTTCTCCCCTTTCTCCTTTTTCCCAATAACATACGCGGAAATCTTCATACCACCAAGGAGGGTCAGAAGCACCATATCTTGCCATTTCTTCTTCACTTAAATTATATTCTCCCATCTTATAAAAACTATTTTAAAGTATTTAAATTATATTGCTCTCAAAAATATAAATTAATCTTCTTTAACTTCTCCAATCTCCTTCAGATGCTCTTGATGCATTCTTTTTAAGAATGCTATTTTATCTTCAATCTTCAACAAGTCTGCATAACCTTGCAAAATTAAATTTAATGCAAATGGTGATGGCAATCTTGTGTTTATTGTTTCAATTTTTATCTTTCTTCTCCAACTTTTCCAGCATTTCTTTTCTTTCTTTAGCTCGTTTTCTAAACCTCTCTGCTTCCCCCAGCCAATAATCTGGAGTTGTGTCTTTTTTTCCTTCTTCTGTTTCTGCCTTTGCCTCGTGTTTTTCTGCCTGCCTTATCAATCCTTCAATTTGTTTCTTTAATCTTTTTTTTCTCGAAGCCATTTTTCCGTCTCTTTATTCTTTTTTTTAATATAATTCATAAGCTTAATTGCTTCTTCAATACCCAGCTCACTCATTTCTTTTTTATTATTTTTTGATCTCAAATATCCCTCATAAGCAAGAGTTGAGCCGCCTATTTTCTTTATTAATTCTAAAAATTCTTTTTTGCTCCAGATTTTATTCTTCCTTAAACAATCAATAATATACAAAGTTCTCAGTCTTAACACTAAAGAATAAACAATATTGTCGCTTATTCCCTTTTCCCTAAGTTCTTTTGCAAGAGATATCTCAGCATTAACAACATTCATTGCAGAGTTGGTAGTTTCTATATGAAATCTAAGATTTCTAGAATTCATCTCTATGTTCATATATTTTTTTCTAATGCCCTCATTAATAATTGTTTTTGCCTCAACAAGCATAGGGATTATAGGGAAAATATTTTTCCTAATGCTGTTCTCAAGGCTTTTTTTAGAAACAAGCATAATTTCATACCTTCCTTTTTTTATCTTTTTATTAATATTATCTGTGATAACTAAGATATCCACATCACTATCTATTGTTTGCTCATTTCGCGCATAGCTCCCGACAATATATACCCCCAAAATTTGTTTTAAATAATTTTCTTTCAGCAATATTTCAAAAACTTCCATCTCAATGTTTAAAGGCCCAACTATCACTTTGACTTGCAGATTCAGCCACTTTTTAGGCAGCAAGACTCCTGCAGAATTTCCAACCTTAACAGCATTTTTTATAATTTCCATAGTGTTATAACATGTTATAACTTTATAAACTTTTCTGTTTCCTAATCACTATTTATCTTCCCCATAACAAGTTTGTGCATTCTCTTCAAAAATTCAATTCTATCCTCCATCTTAATCAAGTCAGAATATCCTTGTATAATCAATCCAAGTGAAAACGGAGAAGGCAGGCTTGTTGTCTTATATTCAATTTTAATCTTGTTTTCCTCAATCCATCTTAAAACTATCTTCGAATTCTCAATATCCATCAAATCCTCTAACACCTCTCTTCTTGCCTCTTTCAAAATTGGAAATTCTCCTGTAATTCTCTTCACAGCAGTAATCAAAAAATGCGAGCTCATTTGCTGCCTTCCAACACTCTTTTCTCTTCCCTTATACTTTCTCAAAATCATCAAGCTTCTAGTGGCGCAATGCCTAAATCTTCTTTTCAAAACTTCTGTCTTCTCAATAGCTTCTTTTAAAATCTCCTCAATATTTTTTGAGTTTAAATGCTTCATTGCCCTTTCTATATCAATCTTCTCTCCAGCCAGAAAAAAACCATTGTCAGAAATCCCGATTTCAACATCCCTGCTTCCAAGCCTTCCAGCAAGAAAAGCAATTGCTCTAGAGAGTGCATCATTAACTCTGCGCCCAAATAGCGAGTGAAAAATAACATAATTTTTTTCAGCATAATACTTTTCAACAATAATTTTTTTAATAGATGGAATTCCAATATACTTATATTGCGAATAGCAATAATCATAAATCTCTCTCGCAACAGAATCAGAAACATGCAAATAACTTGAAATCCACTCTTTAGTTTCCTCTGCAGAATTTTTCCCTAATTTTTCTTCAATTAATCCTCGAAACCTTCCAATTTCACAAGCCAAATCAAATGACAAAGGCAGCATTTCAGAAGCCCAGCTTGGAATTGTTGGCGGCCTGTTTACAGATGACGAGACATAAACATTCATCCCTCTTGTATAAAGATACTGATATCTCGCGCCCCCTAAAACAAAAACATCTCCTGGCTTCATTCTCTCAAGAAATGCTTCATCTATCACTCCAACTTTCTGTTCTCTTCTCTCTCCTCTTGCAACAACAACATTTACAAAACTCTCTTCAGGAATTGTCCCGATATTTGTCATATATATAACTCGGGCAAGTTTCCCCCTTTTGCCAATTTCTCCTGTTTTCTCATCATACCAAATTTTTGCATAAACATTTCTATGTTCAAGCTCATATTCCCCTGCAAGATATGAGATAACATCTAAAAATTCTTCATATTTTAAGTTAGAATAGCAGTAACTTTTTCTTATAAGAGAAAACATCTCATTAATCTGCCATTTTTTATAAATAGCCATGCCATAAATCTGCTGTGAAAGCACATCAAGGCAGTTTTTTGGAATAAAAACCCTGTCAATCTTTCTCTCAATAATCTCTTTTAACATAACAGAACACTCAACTAAATCATCTCTGTCTAAAACAAGAAATCTTCCTTTAGCAGTATCATGCAGCTTATGTCCACTCCTACCAATTCGCTGCAGTGAGCGAGCAGTTGATTTTGGGCTTCCAAGTAAAATTACTAAGTCAACATATCCAATGTCAATTCCTAATTCTAAGCTAGTAGATGAAACAACAACCTTCAACTCTCCTTTTCTCAGCCTGTTTTCTATATTAAATCTGTGTTCTTTTGAAAGAGAAGAATGATGAGCCCCTATATTTTCAAGATATCTTGCAGGAAACATCTCTTTCAAATGATGAATTACTCTTTCTGTAGCCGAGCGAGTATTAGTAAAAATTAAAGTTGTTTTATGTTCTTGAATTAACTCATCTATCTTCTTATACATTGACTGGTGCATCTCATAAGCAGAACTTTCAATTAAATCAGAAGGAGTTACAATAGAAATATCTGCTTTTTTCCCAGTGTCAACATTTGCAATCAAACAATCTCTATTCCCAGTTAAAAATCTTGCAATTTCTTCAAGAGGAGCAATAGTCGCGCTCAATCCAATTCGAATTGGAGTTATTTTGCTTATTTCTTCTAATCTCTCAAGTGAAAGAGACAAATGAACTCCCCTCTTATTTGCTAGAGCATGAATCTCATCAACAATAACATACTCACAAGCCCCAAGTTTTTTGACAAACTTTATTGAGTTAAGAACAATCGCGGCTGTTTCAGGAGTTGTAATAAGGATATGCGGCACTTTCTTTAGCATCTTGCTTCTCTCTTCTGCGCTCGTGTCTCCTGTTCTCAGACTAACTTGAATTTTCTGCAGTTTTATGTTTTTTTTGTTAGCAATTTCCTCAATTTCAGCAAGTGGAGAGAGCAGATTTACAAAAATATCATTGCTCAATGCTTTGAGTGGAGAAATATAAAGAGCATAAACCTTGTCTTCAAGCTCATTTTTTTCAGCTAAAGTTACAAGATAATTTAAAATTGATAAAAAAGCAGTTAGTGTCTTTGTCCCTCCTGTAGGAGCAGATATAAGTATGTTTTTTCTTTCCCAAATAGGCATAACCCCATATAGCTGAGGCAGAGAAAAATCTTGAAATCTGGAAAAAAACCATTCCTTAACAAGAGGATGCAAAACTCCAATTATCTCTTTCTTTTCTCTCAATCTTGCTTGCTTATAAGTTTGTTCTTGTTCTGTCATGTTTTCAAATCAGATTGATTATACTTAAGAACTAGTTAATAAACTTATATTCTAACTTGAAAGTTATTAAATCACCATCAAATCATAATCTAAATCTAATCTCTCAACACCTTCAACAGGCCCGCCAATTATAATCCTGCTTTTTAAACTTCTTTCCTGCCATTCCCACAAATCAGCAATTGCTTCCTGCTGCTCTCTTGTCAATCCAAATCCAACAGCCCCAATTCTTCCCCCATATTCATCTTTCTTTTCTTCTTGCTTTTCTTTATAGTCATCCATAATCACTATTAACAAACTAATTATTTAAATATTTATTTAACTGGTAAGTTACATGGTTCTTCTTCGTTAAGAGTATTTAACATACTTATCTTGCTTTTTATTCTTCTAACTTCATTACCCTCATCATTATCTTTCTCCTCTTGTAATCGATAATCCCCAATATTTTCCATTTCAGGGTCAAAATCATATTCATTCATAAATTTCCTCAACAAGAATAAGTATTTAATTATTTCTATGCTAAAAAACATCAATACGAGCCAAAAACATTTATTCTTACCCTTTCCAATGGCAAAAAAACAAGCTATACTCCTGGCTTTCTTGTGGAAAATGAATGGCATGAACTGAAAGGATGGGAAAATCGTTCAGATATTAAAAAATGGGAGTTATTTCAACTGCAATATCCTAATGAAAAACTAATTTTAATAAACAGAGATAAATATAAAAGCATTGAAAAATTGTATAAATTTATCATTCCTAACTGGGAGTTTTAAAATGGTAAGAATATCAGAAGAAAAGAAAAATAGAATTAAATCAAACATACTTGCTCTTCTTTATGAACACTTTCCAAAATCTTTTTTTACAGCAGAAATCAGCAGAGAAATTGCAAGGGATGAAGAATTTATCAAGCAGTTGATGCACGAGCTCCAGGATAAAAAGCTCGTGAATTGCATACGAAAAAACCCACAAGGAGCAACATATTCAAGAAGATGCCGCTGGATGCTCTCAACAAAAGCCTATGATGCTTACAAACTCGCTATTTAAGAACAAATGACAATTTTTCTGCCTGCTCTCTTCAAAAATGTCCCACTTATATATTCTACTCCTATTTCTAAATTTCTTATCAATTTTTTTGCAATTCTTATTGCTTCTTTCTTGCTTCCAATTAAAGGTTCATGAATTCCCAATCCGCCACATCCTTGAAAACTATAATTAACCTCATACATTCCCTTTTCATCACAATAAACCATTACCTTAACTCTTCTTTGCAAATCTTTTTTTCCAAATTCCATAGCATTTGCTATTTCAGAATAAACCAATCTGCCAATTGGCTTGCCTCTCTTTCCTGCACTCAATAATACTGCTTCTATACTCAAACCTTCATCTTCAGACATAAAATTCTTAATTATAAGATATATTTAAACATTTATATGATTCAATAAGCAAATCTATTTAAAACCCTGTTAATTAAGAAAAAAATGAATGAAACAATAAAAGAGGCATTTCAAAAAGTAAAACAAGATATTTTCTCTTTAGGAGAAGAGCTTTCAAGTTTAAAGCTGGAAATAAATGAAATTAAAACCGAAATACAGATTATTTCTCGATTTATAGATGATTTCAGGTTAGCTTCCATATCTAAAGAAAAACAAGAGAATAAACCAGAAAAAGAAATACAGGAAAATCAAAAAAATAATATCTCAGAACTAATTTCCAGTTTTAAAGAGCTTTCTTTACAAATATCTAGTTTAAAAAAAGAAATTGAATCTTTAAAACATATTTCAGAACAAAATCAAGCAATTCCAACAATCCAACACGTAAATTCCAACACATATCAGACTCCAACAGACATTCCAACACTTCCAAGCGAAATAAAGGGGTTATTAAGCCCTATTAAGCCAAGTTCCATAGGAAATAAAGGGGTTCCAACAGACAGACAGACAAACCAACAGACAAACCAACACATAATTTTATCGTCGATAAAAGCCCCTGAGAATAATTTAGAAAAAGCCCCTGAAATTCTGGCCAGTTTAGATAAGTTAAAGAAAGAAGTTCGCTTTAAATTTAAGAGATTAACAAGCCAGGAAATGCAGGTTTTCTCTATTTTATATAGTCTTGAAGATTCAGGAGAGAATGTAGACTATAAGCTGCTCTCAGAAAAACTTAATTTAAGTGAATCTTCTATACGAGATTATATTGGAAAAATACAGAAAAAAGGTATCCCAATTACTAAAGAAAAACTTAATAATAAGCGCATTATTCTTCATATTTCACAAGAATTAAGAAAAATAGCAAGTTTAAACACAATTCTCCAGTTAAGAGAAATTTAATTAATATTAAGATTATATTAAGTTCTATTAAGCCTGTTTTTTATGTTTATAAGCCCTATTAAATCAAATTATCAATAAATTTAATAAAATCGGCATAACGAATAAATAAAGCTATTGCTAACCACTTTTTTCTTTCTCTAAGCCCTAAAAACCTTATTTTTGCTTGTTTTAAGGCTTATTAATTTTTTAGCCAGATCCCTCACTTTTAATATGTTTAAAATATTAATTCTCTCTCTTTTCCCTCTTGCATTATCTTTTCCCAGGATTTTTCACATGTTTTCTGCATTTTTTAACTCTCACTTTTCCACTTTTTTTGATTATAAAGTTCGCTTTAAGTATAAATTAAAACAAAATATCATAAAAAATTCGTTTAATCCTCTATTTCCTCCTTTTTCCTTCCCTTACTAGCCCTCACTTTTCCTGTTTTTAGCATTATTTCCTTTATTTCTTCAGGTATAAAGACTCTCTTCTTCCCATTTGCCTCTATTATTTCCTCAATTAATCCTTCACTTTTCTGCCTGATTGAATTTATCTGTCCCCTCACAGTAGCTCTGCTTTTTCCAAGCATCGCAGCCAAATCATCATAACTTAATTTCATATCTGTATTTAACAAGACATAAACCATTGCTCTTTCCATTGTTGATAGATTATTTAAAATAGCTCTGCCACCTGTTTGAACAGCTGTTTGAACAGCATCTTGAACACCTTGAACAGCTGTTTGTTTACGCCTGGCTGTTTGCTGCTGTTTAAACACCCTGCTGGAAACAGAGCCCTGCATAAAAGCCACAGTGTTTTTTATTCCTTCCAAATCAGTTTCTATCGACGATAATCTTTCATCCATCTCAATAAGTTTATAATCTAGCTTAGAATCCTGTTCATCCAGGTGTTTAATCCACTTACTGAGGTTGTTTATGTCCTCTTTCACAATAGAGAAGGATTTTCTTGTCTCCTCTTTTATCTCAATCACTTCTTTTTTCTTCCCAAAAAGCCATTCAAACATAAAAATATAACAGAAAAGCACATATTTAAACCTTTTCCCCGCAAACATATTTCCGACGATAAATTAACAGATTTCAAGCAAAATTTCCTTAACTTTAGATGATTTCCAACACATCAAAAAATAGTCATTTAAACAGCCTTTAAACAGCTTTAAACACCGAAAAATATGAATAAACACCTGTTTAAACACCCTTAAACACTCATTTATCGACGATAAAATTGCAGTAAGTTTTAGCCCAATAAACAGCTCAAAAACACCCAAAATCAGAGAAAAATCACTTAAGAAAACCATCAAAATTGCACTAATTTTCATAAAAAAATAACAAGCTTTATATACTTATTTTGCCTTAAAGATTCATAAAAGGTTGGAGGATTATGATTCAATTAAAAAAATCAAAAGTCTAGAAAATTTATGTTTCTCCTAGCCAGGCCTCTATCCAGCTAAAATAAGATTAATTTAGGCACTACAAATCTTTTTATACTCCTATTTCTTATAAATTTATGCGCAAAATTCACAAGATAAAAAAAATGAAAAAGATTCTGCTCAAAGTTTCTTTAAAATTCAAAAAAGAATTTAAGAGGCAGTTAAGGCTGGCAATTGCAGCTGCAATCGGCTTTCTCATTGCTTTTGCCTGGAAAGATTTTATCTTCAAGCTTGTGCAAGATTCTGTCGCAGATATCTCAACTTTTACAGAAATTCACTTTATTGGAATTGCCTCTTCATTAATTATAACAATTTTAGGAGTAATTCTAATTATAATAAGCTCAAGATTTCTCGAATAGCAGCAAGTTTTAGTTTATTTTTACTAATTTTACACAATTTAACCGAACTTTCCCCCTAAATTAAAAATTAGTTCTATTAATATGTGAGCGCGAAGCGCGAACGCGCTCGACATTAAGTTTTAATCTTTGTTTTTTATCACAATAATGCTTAAATAGATGAGAAAAGTTAGAAAAACATGCCAGAAAGAACAGCATTAGATCAAATAAAAGGGATATTAGAAGGAAATATCTATGAATTAAAAGAGGGCTTAGATAGATACTTAGATAGATATCTTCTTGTTGGAGTAAACCCTAAATTTTCCCGAGATTCACATCCACTTTATCCTATTCAAGTTGTTAATTTAACTTGTGTTTCACGAGTTAATCATGGTTTTGATGATTCAGCAACTTGTCCTTTGCAAGTAGCTAATTTTGTAATTCTAGAATCACTAATTCCGATTTCCCCTCGCGATTTGACTCCTGATGAAGCTCAAGTTCTAGCTTTTTATAAGATGAGGCAAAAAGAATCTCAATTAGCTCAAACAGCCCCAACACAAAACCCAACACAAAAAGAAGAGGGAGTTTATCATGACATGATTGATGATGCAGGAGATTACAAGCACGATTAACAAGCTAAAACTTATAAGCAAAAACCTAAGGTTTTTGCATGTATATTCTCAAGTAGAATAATGCTTATATATTTGTAGATATTAATCTGCTCATGGCAATTAAAAAAATAGAATTCCTTGAAGACAAAGTGGTAATTCATCAGCATTTCAATCAGCCAAGTGGCTGGCCAAATGATTCCACAGAAGAGATTTCTTATGATAATATTTCAAAATTACCTCTCCTTCCAGCCGGAATGAGTGGTGAAGAGGTTTTTGTACCAAAGTATAATCAAACAATGGTTTTAGTTGTCAAGACTACAAGAGAACCAGACACTTCTGATGGTTGCATATCTCATTACTATGATTTTTACTTAAAACCCCAACCAAGAAACATGCTTAAAGATTCCCAGTCATAGTTCATTTTCAATCAAAATCAATCAAAAGAAAAAAACAAAAACCCAAATACAAAAATTTAATTGAAGATGATGACCCAGACCAGCCAGGGGGAAGGCCTGGCGGAACAGCTACCCTACATTTTGGATAAAATAAAGCTAAAACTTATAAGCAAAAACCGAAGGTTTTTGCCCCCATAATTTGTCTAAAAAATTATAAAAGAGTTAAAAATTGCTCTCTTGTGAGTTTAGATTGTCTAATTATTTCAAGTAAAGTCCAGTATCAATTTCAGAATGCAAAGGCACAACAACAGGAATTTTTCCTTCTTTTGTTTCTTTCACAAGAATAACATGGCTTCCTTTCTGCCTTTTCGAGACAAATCCAGATTTAGAAAGAGCTTTTATTACTTCCTTACCTGATAATCTCGGCAGTTTTGCCATTTTTCACCTCAAACTTCACAAGAAAAACCTCAGAATTATTGTTTTCAGGCATACCAATTTCCTCGAGATAAAGCTCAACAGCTTCTTTCAAATTATTAACAGCTTCTTCAATCGTAAAGCCTTGACTAACTACATCAACTTCAGGGCATAATGCAACATACTGCTTTTCTCCTTTTCTTATAATAGCTGTAAATGAATCCATGTTCTCATTAATATGTTCAATTATATAAAACTTTCTATCTGTTATTAATGTTTATTTTGACAGGAGTATGGGTTGTGAGTTTATGATTATTGTTTAGGAGTTTTCAAATTATTGTTCTGTAGTGTAAAAATGTTTAAGTACTTTTCATTTGTTATACTATTATGAGTATACTGTTAAAAATATTAAGATTAAGAAGAGATTTATCTTCTATAGTTGTAATTCAAGAAGAAAGTAAGGAAGGACATTTTGAAATGCCAAGAAATCCTGATTGGGGAGGTTATGCTAATTGCGTAGATCCTTCAGCTGAACCAAGTGAATGGGTTCCTGACCAACCAAGAATTACTGAACCAAATAGTCAGAAGCGAGAACAAGCAAGACAAGAACTTCAGAAAATTTATGATAATTCTAAATGGTATCAGTTTATAAGAAGATATTGTGCAGAGAAAGCCCTAAAAAAGGCAGGCTAAATCTTACTCACTTTGCTTAAAACTTTCTGCATACAAGAAAAATTCAGAAAACTCAGCAAAATTACCCCAAAAACCCTCAAACATTCGCATAAGATTGATTAGACGCCGTTTTAAAAATCGTGTTTTTGCCTCGATTTCAGCCCCTAAGATGAGGTTTTTCATGCCCTGTAGAGATATAATGAGGACAGCTTAAACAGCAAGTAGAAGTTCCAACACCCCCAACCCCAATTCTATGTCCTTCACAATACTCTCTTTCATCTACATTAATTTTAGCAGCATGAAGTTTTTGCGGGCAACCATATAGACTTCCTTCTCTAACTCCTGCTTGTCTTAATTGTTCAATTCTCTCAGTTAGTATTATCATTAACTTTAATTATTAATTGAGTTTATATTAATTTATATAATTAAGAATAATAAAACTTCCTGCAGGAAGTTTCAGCTTCTAAGAGGATGAATTTTTTCCCGTTTAACATCTCTAACAACCTCCAAAGAAATGTGTAGAAGCTCTTGTTCTAATTCTCCAAGCTCAGGAGTTGGGGCAGCATTATTAAACCCAATTGCCCTGCTCTGCCCGTCACAATTATTAACATGTATTGCTGTTTCAGAAGCACCCTCTCCACGTTGATATTTCATCTTCAAGTCACCTATAGCTTTTAATATCCTTCTTGCAAGATTTCTTATTTTTTCCGGCTCGCATTTTCTGTATGCTGTTTGTGCTTCATCTCCAATCCCATCTACAACATCTGAATGCGCTATTCCGCTTGCATGCAATTCAAGTTCATGCCCAAAATCTGCTGCATTTTCATGCCTAAA